>Ga0190286_1000001_pt1 | contig 359446 bp, 373 predicted proteins | sample 48691834_MG_FD_183241 | JGI IMG/M metagenome (GOLD analysis project Ga0190286, IMG submission 183241) | Hydrothermal vent microbial mat bacterial communities from Southern Trench, Guaymas Basin, Mexico - 4869-18-3-4_MG | ecosystem: Environmental > Aquatic > Marine > Hydrothermal vents >... | reverse complement strand
TTAATCTTCTCATAGGCTATATACCTCCTTTCTTTATTTAGGAGGGTATAGGCTCTTTTTTTATCCTGTTAAGAATTTGTACAGAATGTTTTATAGTGCTATTATATTGATAACGCAAAGCATTCTGTAATCTTTTATCTCAACACCTTAAAAAACTAATCTCCTAAATTTAAGGATATTTTTAGAGGCTTAAATAACCTAAATTCATTATAAAGAATAATAACTAAACTAAAACAGTAATTACTGTAGTTTTCCTTAACCTTAATAAGGTAGAGAGGTTATAATTGTGTTGATATTACATTTTTGTATTCTACCGTAACCTCTTGCTCTTTTATACATAATGAGGGAAAATATACTTGTCAGTAAATATGGTATTAAGAAAATTTTTAAGAAAACTTACATTCTTAGGATTAAGAAAATTCTATCTTATAGAAATAATTGGGAGAGAGAACATCCCTGCCTCTAAAACAATGGTTATCTTAGGAAATCAGCAAACTTTTCCTGTTGCTGTAGTATTAGAGGAAATTCTAAACTCTCCTATATACTGGGCGGTATCACCCTCCCTTTATAAGAAGAATTTCTTCCTCACTTTATTTTTAAAGTTCTTTGGTTGCTTTCCTCTAAATCCTATGCTTCCTAATACTCAGGGATTTAGAAAGGCTTTCTTAGTACTAGAGAAGAAAAGGACTTTGGGGTTTTATCCGGGAAAAGTCAACACAGGGGTGGTTCTTTTCTCTTTAAGATGCGGCTACGAAATCCTTCCTGTAAATACCTCTTTAGAAAAATCTCCTCACCCTTATATAAGGGTAGTTTTTGGCAAAACCTTCAATTTTTATAAATATAAAAATATCCCTATTAATAGAGAGCTTATAGATGGCTTGGTAAAAATTATCACCCACACCTTAAAAGCTCTCAATAAAGGTAACGCTTCCTCTTAAATTTTACCTTAAAAGAAAGTAAGGAATAAAATAATCCACGGGGATGATGGGATTTGTATGTGTTATCCTGAAAGGATTATCACAAAGTGATACAGCACATCCAAATAAGACGTTGGACTAACGAGTAATATCCGTGTTTTGTTTTCAAGGATACACAAGGAAGAAAAATAAAAAGCGCGGGGACGATGGGATTTGTATGTGCTATCCGCCCCAAGCGGATTGTTGCAAAGCAACTTAAGCACATCCAAAAGACATTGATTGCGTTAAATAATATCCATCCTTTTTCTTGGGAAAACTTAGAGAAAGAAAATAAAGCGCGGGGACGATGGGATTTGAACCCACGCTCACCGGATCGACAGTCCGGGGTCTTAATCCGGGCTAAACGACGTCCCCGTAAGATTCAGTTTTAAGTCTTAAGTCGTAAGTTTTGAGTATTTAATTTTAAATGAACTTTGGCTGTGAATGAGCTTAATTAGCATTTTTATTATTTGCTCGTTCTCTGTTTTAATTACATCAAGTATTGAGGTGTTATCAGTGCCCAATATTTTACCATCTTTTATTAAATTTATCCAGTTATCTACTCCAGAAGCTGAACGTAAAGCAATATTTAAAAATCGTATAAATTCTCTTCCTTTAAAATCACCACTTCCTTCAGCAATGTTAGCACCCACAGAAGTGATTGCATTAATGAATTGCTTAAATATATTTTCAAACTTTCTACAATTACTATTTCTATAACTCAATTGCTCTTAGAGGATTCTGGTGTGCCTTTTGCCAAACTTTTAACTTTTTATAACTTAAAGACTCCTGTAACCGCACTTGATTTCTTGCGACTTAACACTTTACTTAATTCCTTAAAACTAACCTATATCCGTGGGCGGTAGAGGATTTGAACCTCTGACCTTCTGAATGTAAGTCAGACGCGCTCCCACTGCGCCAACCGCCCATTTATTTAATAAAATTATATCTTTTATCATCTCCTAATCAACTCTTTTATTCTCATTATTTGAGACAAAAACTCTCTCTCAATTTCACTTAGCTTTGCCTCAATAGACCTTATACAATCTTCTATATAAGGAATAAGAATATACTCCAAAGAGTTAACCCGTCTTCTTGTTTTTAAAACCTCTTTGGATACTATTTCTAAAGCTAAATAAAGCTCTACCATCTCAAATAGATTCTTTAGAAACTCTCCTTTTTTTAAAAAAAGGAGGTCTGCTGAAGGAGGTATCTTTAAAGGAGAATACTTTTCTCTCTTTTCCTCAAAATCAATCCTGGGAAGATTTACACTAAGGATTCTCTCTCTTCTTACTTTTACCTCTAAAGGATTTACCAACTTAAGCAATTCTTCAAAATCAGAGGAAGACACCTGAAACCTTGCAAAGATGAACTCTTGTAAAAAATCCCTAAATGTGTCTTGCCAGAGAGGAAGTTTCTCTTTAAATTGTTTTATAAGGCGGTGGAATTCTAAAATCAATTTTTCCAGTTTGTCTTCTAAGAGACTGTGGCCTTTTTGAGCTAAAACTTGTCTCCTCTTTAACCTTAAAAGCTCCATTCTATTAGGATTTACTCTTCTCATCGCTTAAAGTACTTCTCTAAAATTTGAGGTCTTATTCGCCTGAGTTCCTCTTGAGGAAATTCAGCTAAAAGTCTCCATCCAATATCCAAAGTCTCCTCAATCGTTCTAGCTTTATTCTCTGATTGCTTTACAAACTCTTCTTCAAATTTATCCGCAAATTTAAGATAAAGTCTATCTAAACTACTTAGCGCTTCTTCACCTAAAATTAAAGCTAATTCCCTTATCTCCTGTCCCTTAGCATAACAGGCAAACAATTGATTCAGTAAATCTGCATGATCCTCACGAGTTTTATTCTCTCCTATTCCTTTATCTTTCAATCGAGATAGAGAAGGCAAAACATCTACTGGAGGATAGATTCCTTTCTTATGAAGAGCACGCGAAAGAATAATTTGGCCTTCGGTAATATACCCAGTTAAATCAGGGATAGGATGCGTTTTATCATCATCGGGCATAGTAAGAATGGGCATCATGGTAATTGAGCCTTTCTTACCTTTTATTCTTCCTGCTCTTTCATACACTGTGGCTAAATCAGTATACATATATCCAGGATATCCCCTTCTTCCCGGCACTTCTTTCCTTGCACTGGATATTTCTCGTAAGGCTTCGCAGTAAAAAGTCATATCTATCAAAATTACTAAAACGTGCATATCCAATTCAAACGCTAAATACTCCGCAGCGGTTAAAGCAAATCTGGGAGTGGAAAGCCTTTCAATCGTAGACTCGTTAGCTAAGTTTATAAAAAGCACAGACCTTTCCAGTGCTCCTGTTCTTTTAAAATCCTCAATAAAAAAGTTCGCCTCCTCAAAAGTAATCCCCATACTGGCAAAAACAACAGCGAATTTCTCTTCCTTACCTAATATGCGTGCCTGGCGAGCAATCTGGGCTGCTACTCTATTGTGGGGGAGACCGCTTCCCGAAAATATAGGTAGTTTCTGCCCCCTTACTAAAGGATTCATCCCGTCGATAGAGGAAATCCCTGTTTGAATAAACTCAGTAGGATAATCTCTGCTCACAGGATTTATAGGAGCTCCATTTACATCAAGAAATTTATCTACTGAAGGGGGAGGTAGCTCATCCCGAGGCAAACCTCTTCCATTAAATACTCTTCCCAAAATCTCCTTACTTACCCCAAAGGTTTCTGTTTTGCCTAAGAACCTTACTTTACTTTTATCTATATCTAATCCTCTTGTCCCCTCAAATATTTGAATGACAGCTAAATCTTCGGCCACTTCAAGAACCTTCCCAAATCTTCTTTCCCCCTCAGGGAGAATTACCTCCGCTAACTCTGCATATTTTACCCCTTCTATCTTTTTTATTACCAAAAGAGGGCCTTGAATTTGAGAAACAGTCTGATACTCCTTAAACATCTTTCATCTGCTCCTCTAATTTCTTTTGTAATTCATCAAATTTATCCAGATTCTCCTCAGGAATAAACTTTGCTCGAGATATATCCACCCTTACGGGAAGACGAACAATTTTTTTCAACTCCTTATTTCTACTTAACGCCTCCTTACTTCTGTAGTAGAAACTTAAAATCAACTTTAGCATCAGGTACTGTTTCCTTAAAGAAGTATAAGTATCCTCGGGATGGAAAGCATTCTGATGGAGAAAATCCTCACGAAGAGAGCGAGCTACTTCTAACTTTAACTTATCCTCACTAGATAAAGCCTCTTCTCCTACCAAACGAGCAATCTCCTTTAACTCCTCTTCTTCTTCCAAAAGCTTCATTGCCTCTTTCCTTAAATCCTCAAAGTCCTCACCAATTTTTTCTTTTTTAAACTCTTCTAAAATTTGATGATAAAGGGAGTAACTCAGTAGCCAGTTAACTGCAGGGAAATGCCTTGCGTTAGCTAACCTATCATCAAGTCCCCAGAAAACCTTTACCACTTTCAAAGTAGCTCGAACTACAGGGTCAGATAAATCCCCGCCGGGAGGAGAGACTGCACCAATTATACTTAAAGCTCCTCTACGTGGATCACTCCCTAAACATAAAACTTTTCCTGCTCTCTCATAAAACTCTGCCAGACGTGCCGGTAAATACGCCGGATATCCTTCTTCTCCCGGCATCTCCTCCATACGTCCAGATATTTCCCGCAAAGCCTCAGCCCAGCGAGAGGTTGAATCTGCCATCAAAGCTACCGAATACCCTTGATCTCTAAAATACTCTGCAATTGTAATTCCTGTATAAATACTTGCTTCACGCGCTGCTACAGGCATATTAGATGTATTAGCAATTATTACAGTTCTTTCCATTAAAGACTTACCAGTATAGGGGTCGGTAAGCTTTGGTAAGCTTAATAAAAGATCAGCAACTTCATTACCTCTTTCTCCAGCAGCGATATAAATAATTACTTGAGCGTCAACCCACCGTGCTATCTGATGAAGTACCACTGTATTGTGGAGAATTAAAGGACCGTGTCCCCCTACAAAGTTATGACCTAAAGGAACTTCGATATCATACACATCTTTACAATCAACTTTCTCTATTTTTTCTACCACAGGGTCAAAAAATATCTCTTCACTAATTTCTATAAACTTCTTTAAAGAGGATGGGATATTCACATGACCATTTAAAATTTTAATAATCCTCTTAAGCAGAGGGATGCTTATTTTTCTATTCTTATCTTTATAAAGATAACTACTGCAGTTGATTCCTTTTTTAAATAAAAAATTAATTATACCTTTTTGGGATAAAATATGCCTAAGTTCTGAAGGAAGGGGTATTGCTTCTAAAAAATAATTAGTTTTTTGTCTTAAGTGATTCAAATCTTTTTCTTCCTTTAATAATCGAAAAAGAAATGGATTCTTTTTAAAATCATGAAGAGAATTAATAATTAACCTATAAGTTTTATCCTTTCTTTGCTTAATAAAACTTGTTAATATTCCTAACCTTAAAAATAAAAAGCTCAATTCCTCAAGCAATCTTTTACTAGCGGAGGTAATTTCACATCTTTGGTTCTTTCTATCTATACTTCCATCACAGATTATATAGGCTCCTAAAAAAGCACCTACAGTGTTATCACTAGACCTCATAATACACTCAGGAACCTTTGCCCTTTTTGCCTTTTGAATGTAGGGTAAACCTAAAGCTACTAAGAACTCAAAAAGTGCTTTACAATCTATCTGAGCAATGTGAAGATTGCCTTTAGGGTGTTTATAAATATAAGGGGTAATTGCGAATAGTTTCTGAGAAAGATAACAAAATCTATCTATGATTCTTGGTGAACTACTATAAAATCTAATAGAGAAACTGCTTGATTTTAGATTTCCGTCTCCTATAATATAACCTAAAAATTCACCTAAATAAGGAGTTACTTTCTCAGGAACAATTATCTTTTTACCATGGTAACTACATATCTGCTTAGGGGTAGTAACAAAAATTTTGGATTTCTCCTTTATTTCTTTAAATATACTTAAAGGAATTATTCTTTCTCTCCTTAGATATTTCTTATACTCTTTAGGAAGAATACCTTTCTTAATTAAATCTTTAATACACGCTTTTATGATTTGATTAGCATGGAGATCTTTAGAGAATAAATCTCTTCTGAGAAGGATATCAACAACATTTAAGGAGACATCTTTTAAACCCAGTTTAACCTTTCTAGGTAAAGCAAGATAATCTCCTTCATTTATTTCCCCAGCAGGAACTTCTTTTAGCTGACCATCCTTTAATACTAAAAGTTTATGGACAGGTGTTACTTCTACACTTTTACCTGTTTTTGTTCTAATAAATACAGTAATATCTGTTTTTCCTTTATAAAAAGCTACCGGTTCACCAAGCTTAAATCTCTCTTTATGAAAGGATATTGTGGAGGGGTTTTTAAGCTCTTTTATGTCATAGACTTCCTCATAAGGATTTTTCAGGAGTAACTTTCCCTTTTTTACTACCTCCTTGTAAATATCTTTTATAGTAACGACTCTGCCATCTCCTAACAATACCGGGGTGTCTGCGGTTACACACTTCCCACTACCAAAGGGTCCAGGCACACAGGCAGTCCCTCCTTTAGCTACCGGGAAAAATGTATCCAAAACTCGCTGTCCGGTAGAAAGAATCTGGGAAGGCATCAATCTTTCTTTAAAAGGACGCGGAACTCTTATTGACCAGACCTGATATAACTTTACCTCAATTATCTCCTTATCTTTATCCTTAAGCTTGCAAACAACATCTTCTATAAAAAATTCCCCTTCCTTTATTTCTACAATTTCAGCTTCTTTAACAGAAGGAGGGATCATTATTTTATGCTTAATTAAACCTGTTTCCTCAACCTCTCCAATTATATCTCCTCCAACAACTTTATCCTTAGCTTTTTTTAATGGTTTAAAGAACCATTTTTTCTTTCTATCTAAAGCAGGTATATCCACGCCCCTTTTTATAAAATCTCCCTCTTTTTTATAAATCTCATCTAAGGGCCTCTGAATACCATCAAAAATTTTTCCCAAAAGCCCGGGGCCTAACTCCACACTAAGAGGAAAACCAGTTAAAACTACTTTTTCCTTTGGGCCTATGCCGGAGGTGTCTTCATATACTTGAATAAAAGCTAACTCGCCTCTTAATTCTATAATCTCTCCTATGAGGCCTAAATTGCCTACACGGACAACATCGTACATTTTTGCCCCTAAGCAGTTTTTAGCTACCACTAAAGGGCCACTTACTCTCACAATGTAGGGGGTATTGGTCTTCATCTTAAAATACCCTCCCCCACTACCTCTCTTATAAACTCTCTCATCTTCTCAAAAATAATCATCTCCTTTTTCTTTAAATCAACTAAAGGAACTATTATCTTATGAGGATAAATTTTTTTCAAGTCCTCATATAAGGATTTTTCTGTAAAAACAAACTCATAATTTTCTAAACTCAATCTTTCTTCATCTTTGAAACTAATAACATCCATTCCTAAGAATTTAAAGAAAGAGGCTATTTTCTCTGATTTAGGGCTTAACTCAGGAGTCGTTACCAAAATTACCTTAGCCATACACTACTTTTATAACCTCTTTTGCCTTCTCTCTATCTAAAGAGTAATCCAATACCCCTATGATGAATTTAATTACTTCTAAATTTAACTTTTTAGCGAAGTAAAACCAAAAAATTATCCCCAAAGAGAGAAGCTCCTTTTTTTTCTCTTCCCAAAATCCCACAAGATACTTTTTCATCAAAAAATGAAGGAGGTAATTTTTCTCTCTTTTTAAAATCTCTTCTGCTTCTTGGAAGAAAGGCTTTGTCTTAGGATTGAGAGCAAAAAAAAGCCTTCTCTCTAAATCCTGTGGTAGCCTAAACTTATCTCCATCGAGATAGTACTCCTCTTTTAACTGGTACGTTTTTATCCTTAAGAAATTTAAAATATCAAGGATAATCAGGTAAAATTTTATAAATTCTTTTAAATCCTTTTGATACTTCCCGCCTTTCTGGAGAAACTCCACTAAACTATAAGGGTTTTCTACCTCCTGGAAAAAGCCTCTTAACTCTTCTTGAGGTAGTAGTTGTTGGCAAATTTCCTTTAACATTTCTCCCTCTCTAATAAATATCTCCTCCCAGTATAGATTCTCTCTTTTTAAATTTTCCTGGCAGAGAAAAGTATCTTTGATTTTTGACAGAGCTTCTCCCAAATTTAATTTTACAATCTCTTCCAAAAGAGAAGGAGACACCAAAGTCTTCTCTAAAATACCTATTTTTCCTAAGGCAAAACTAATCGTGCTTTGGTTCATATAAGAAAAATTTATCTATCTGATCAGCGAATTTTTCTTTTAAAAATTTTAGAAATTCTCCGTAAGAAAGTAGCTCTTCTCTCTCTCCAGAGGGAGTGATTATTTTCTTCTTAGGCAACTTATGGGGATTCTTCTCTAGAAACTCCTTTACTTTCTCTAAAGCTTCGTAGATAATTTTCTCCTTCTCCTCAAGGATTCTTTTTTTTATCTCTAATTTTGCCTTAAATATCTCCTCTTCTTTTTTTCTCAAAAGAATCTCTTTTTCTCTAGAAAACCATTCTTCAAAGTGAGAGCGAGCCTCTTCTTTCAGAGTTTGTAAAATTTCGTCTTTTCTCTTTTTTGCTTCCTCCAGAAGCTTTCTTTTTTCTTCTTCCTTTTCCTGAACAATCTTTTCTAAAAAAGACTCAAGCTCCTTCATAGTTTTATTCCATTTAAAATTAACAAAGAGGTTAGCAATCCCAACACTGCGTAAAATTCTACAAATACTGCCATCACCAAAGGTTTTACAAAATCGCCGGGTTGTTTTGCCACCATATATACACCCGTAGCGCAAACCTTCCCTTGGTGTATCCCTGAAACTAACCCTGCCAAAGCTACAGGCAGGCAAGCAAAAAATATCCCTAAACCCTGATGGAAATCTAAAGAGACTGCTCCTTTGCCTAAGAAGCCTAATTTCATTATCAATACTACTCCAATTAAGAACCCATAGATACCTTGTGTCCCAGGCAGAGCGGTTAAAAGAAGCAATGGAGCAAAATTCTCCGGCTTCTCACTCATTACTCCGTTAGAGGCCTGTCCCGCTATACCTACTCCAATAGAGGAACCGATTCCTGCTAAAGCTACTGCTGTAGCTCCTCCAAAAATTGCTAAAGCTAACCCCATACCCATCTTTACCTCCTTCTAGTTTACTCTTTTGCTTCCTTTAAAAGAGCAGCGTATTTAGTCTCTATCTTTAAAGGTTGAAAGAAATCTTTCCCTAAAGCAAAGAATTTAGAGAAGAACTCTACAAATTGAAGCCTAGCAGAATGGATAAATCCTCCCATAAGATTTATAGAGAGATTAAAAATATGCCCTCCTAAAAAAATTCCTCCTGCAATAAGGAATCCTACAAAAGGAATGCTTAAGGCCAGCTTAGCTATTAAGTTTATTACCATAGCAATAACTCCTGTAGCCATACCTAAAGCAAGTAAACGAGAGTAGGAGAGGATGTCAGAGAAATAACGAGTTATTCCATATAACTCATAGAGCCCAATAGCGAATCTTTTTAAGATATTCTTACTCTCTGAAGAAAAAAGCAGTATACCTAAACCAGCCCCTATACTCAAGAACTTAAACATGGTTAGTTTAAAGATAAAAAAAGAGGGTAGACTTATAAGCATACCTGCCCAGCTTAAAAAGCTTATCGCTCTCTGATAGTTTTTATTTTTAAACTCTAAGTAGACTTTTAGAACTACGCCCAAAAGGACTTGAAGGAAACCCAAAAAGAAGCAGAAAAGTAAAAATTGAAAAGGTGAGTTTAAGATATCTATTCCTTTGAAAGGTAAAGAAATTCCTAAAAAACCTCCTAAAAGGAAGCCTACTAAAAAAGTGGAAAGTCCCAACAAAAATAGGAGTCTAAAGAATGTCTTTCCGGAGTAAGTCAACTTTTTTCTTTTTAAAATGTAGAAACTTAAACCTGCTAAAATTGCTCCATATCCAGCATCAGATATACATATGCCTACGAAAAAGAAAAAGAAGGGAGCTAAAAATACCGTAGGATCTAAAGAGGCAGGGTGGGGCACTCCATACATATTAACTAAAATTTGAAAAGGTTCAAACACTGGTTTATTTCTTAACTTGGTAGGAGGTATTTCCTCTTTAAAAGGCTCTCTTACTCTAATATAAACTTTCTCCCCAAATCTACTTAAGGAGGAGGTTAATTCTTTCTCTTCCTTTTCTAATACCCAACCTTCCAGAATAAACAGCCTCTTCGTTTTAAGAAAACTCTCTGCTAAAGCATCTTTAAAATTTTCGTTCAGAAGGTAATCGTAAAAGAGCATTAACTCTTCCTTATAGACAAGATAGGTCTTTAACCTTTTATCTAAATCCTCAATCTGGTGGTGAATTTCGGAAAGTTTTTGCTCTAAAATCTTCTTTGCTTCTATAGGAGAGTAGCTTTCAAACTCTTTCCAGATACTGATGGGTAATTCCAAAAGCTCCAACTTCTCTTCTTTCAAAATCTTAATTACCTCCTCTTTTTGTTCCTTTCTCGCACACAAAAGTATAATTTCTCTCTTTCCTAAAGAAGTAATAGGTTCCAGTATTACTCCTTCTAGCCTGGAAAGCTTACTTTTCTCTTTTGGAGATATCTTTAAGAAAAGAAGTTCAACTTTCTTAAGAGAAGCCAGCTCTTTAAGAGGGGTATTTAAAAACTCAACAGTAGAAAGACTGACTATCTTTTGTCGAATACTTTCTTCTCTCAGAAGAAGCTGGTCTTTCTCCTTTAATATATCTGTGATTTCTTTTAGTTTACTCTCTGCTTTCTTAAAATCTACTTTTTTAAATCTGTCTTTGTCGATAAATACTTTCTGAGGAAAAATATCTCCTAAAAAATTTTTCTCCCCTAACTGCTCAAATGCTCGAAACACTTTCTCTATCTTTTTCAGGGAGGAGACCTCCTGCCAAGAGAAACTCTTAGAAGAGATGTTCTCTACGTGAAGAATTTCCTTCTCCTGTAATGTTTCTATAACGGGTTTCTTTAGTTCCTGGAAACCTACAATCTGAACCTTTTTAACCCTCTCTATAGCCATCTATCTGAGAGATTAAAAGTTCCTCTAGCTTTTTAACAATATCCTGTTTCTGCTCTCTTAACTTTTCTAAAATTTGTTCACCTTCTTTATAGAGCCGTGCTTTCTCCTCTTCTATTTGTTTTAAGATCTCTTCTCTGAGTTTGGTTTTTCTTTCCTCGTACATTCTTTTTACTCTATCAAAGATATTTTTTCTTTCTTGATAGGCTAACTCTACAATCTTATTATACTCCTCTTTGGCTTGTTCACTGATTCTTTCTGCTAATTCCTCTTTAGCTCTTATTTTCTCTATAATCTTATCCAATTCTTGATTCATCTTAATTCAATTTTTCTAAGAGTTGCCGTGAAATACCAATATCAGCTACAAATATCTCCCCGCAGAAATCTAACCCCTTATTTAAAAAGAAACCCTCTTTAGGAGCAATGAAAGTAACAGTGTAATCTGCTTTTACAATGAAAGGATGAACCGCTCCTTGACGAGGGGAAAGACCGCTAGGAATATCACAGGCAACTGTTTTACTTTTACTTGCGTTTATTTGTTCAATAACCTTTTTAATAAAAGGGGCAGGCTCTCCTTTTATCCCTATCCCTAAAATTCCATCTAAAATAAAATCCTTATTCTTTAGAACGCTCTTTAGAATCCTTAAGTCCTCTTCAGTATCTACAAAATGAATCTTTTTAATCTTCTCTAGAATACTTACCTGGAATTTAACTTCCTCGCCAGCTTCATCATAATTTAAAATGGCGATCTCTACCTGGTAACCCTTGCCTAAAAGCTTGCGTGCACAACTCAATGTATCTGCTCCATTGTTACCTCTCCCAGCAATCACCATTCCTTTTTTGCCCAGATTCAACTTCTCTATGAAAGAGGTAAGTTCATAAGATGCGTTCTCAATGAGAATCCTTTCGCTCAATCCTGCTTTTTTTGCTCTCTCTTCCCACTTCCTTATCTCCTCTAAAGGAACCGTATTTAAGAAAATTTGGGCGTAATTTAAAATCTGAGAGAAATTTTCTTTAGTTAGCTGAAGCAGGGTCACCGAAGATAAACTTTTTACTTTCTCTAAAAAGGGATTTTCTCCTTTTAAAGGGATTGTAGAGATAGTCTTTTTCTTTTGCAAAATCTGCCAGAGAATTTGTTTAAACTTCTCAGAAAATAACTCCATCTTACCTATTTCATCTATTACCAAATACTCACAATTCTGGCTTAAACATTCATTTAGCTCCTTTACCGCTATTCTGTTAAATGTATCTATGTCTACTTTATACTGAGATACTTTAAAGGGGGTGGAGAAATTTATGTGGGCAAAAATGGCTTCTTCACCCAAAAGAGTTCTTACCTTAAACCCTAACCTTTTACTCTTTTCTCTTATCTCTTCAGTATAGAATCCCCTAAGATGAGGGTTCTTCTTCAATAGCTCCTTAATAAGAGTTGTTTTGCCCACCCCTGGAGAGCCTTGGATAAGGAGGTGCATCTATTCTAGTGGTTATCTTTCTCTTTTCTAAACAAATCTAAAAATCTATCTTCGTATTCCCGGTAAACGCTCCAACGATCAAGTTCCTCTTTAAGTTCTCTCGCTTTGGATATATCTTTCTTTGCTTCTTTAAAAAGAGCCTCTATCTTTTCTCTTGCAGATTGGGGAAGCTTGGTATAGGCAGCTAAGTCTTTCTTGATTTTCTCAATATCCTCCTCACTGAGGGGGAGGGGTCCTTGAGGAAGGGGTTCTCCTTTTAGATAAGCAATAAGTTTATCTATCTCTTCCTCAATAAACCTTGCTCTTTCTGTAAGAGGCATTAAATTTAAATTTAAATGGAGGTATTTATCCAAAACTTTTAAAATTTTCCCGCTTGCTTTAGGATTCTCAATCTGGACAGTGTAAATAGGAATTTCTGCTAACAGACAAATTCCTTTTACTTTAAATTGCTTAGCTACTCCTAAGATGAGCCCATTTAGCCCGCTAATCTGTCCTTGGAGAAGCACTTTTATATTAAACTTTTTAAACGTTTCCAAGAGTTGAGGATGAGTAGCTACTACCCAGAGAGAGGGTTCACTTTTATGGTCTATGGCCTCGGGCTTAGCAGCAAAGCTTATAACCATCTGGGGTTTAAATTTTTTAGCATACTCCATAATTACTCGGGCAAATTCTTCCCCTCTCTCTAAAGGAGGTTGAGCCTCACCTACAAAGAGAAGTAAATCCGGGGTAGCTCTCTGAGCTTTAGGGGCTTTAAAATAATAAAAGAAACCAGCAGGAACTGTAGGAAGTTCTGCTATCCCTTTTTCCACAATAACTGCTGCTGGTTTAAAAAAATTTCCTGCCTCTAACTTGGCAAACATTTTAAATCTCAATGCTTCTTTAAGAAATAAAGCGCTTTTGTAGGCTACCTCTCCCATTCCTGGCCAGGCTAAAATGAAAATAGGACTTTTCAACTTAGGAACTGTTATCTCCTTTATCATTGTTCTTTAATTTATCATAACTAAAGAAAAACACAAGGTTAAATTTCAATCCTTGCTACTTCGTGTGTCCACAATCACAGTAAATTCTCCTCGAGGAGGATTTTTTTCAAAATAAGTTAGGAGTTCCTGAGGATACCCTATTTTTACTTCTTGATAAAACTTAGTCATCTCTCTTACTATTGCACATCTCTTCCTTCCTAAAATATCTCGTATCTGAAGAAGAAGTTTCTTTATCCGCTGAGGTGATTCAAAAATAACTAACGTTGTCTTTACCTCCTTTAAAGGCATTAATCTCTTCTGCAGTTCCCCTTTCTTACGAGGGAGAAACCCTAAGAAGAAAAAACTATCTGTAGGAAATCCACTTAAAAGTAAAGCAGTAATAACTGCTGATGGTCCTGGTAAACACTCTACCTTTATTCCTTCTTTGTAGCAACGCCTTACCAGTTTATACCCTGGATCAGAAATACAAGGAGTACCTGCATTGGAAAGGAGAGCAATTCTTTTACCTTTCTTTAGAAGGTTAATTATGTAAGGAAGGCGTTTTTCTTCATTATATTCAAAAAAACTTATAAAATGTTTTTTAGGAAGGTTATGGTATTTAAGAAGGAGTCCACTCCTGCGGGTATCTTCAGCTAAGATAAAATCTACTTCTCTCAGCACAGTAAGAGCTCTTAAAGTTATATCTTGAAGGTTGCCTATAGGAGTTGCTATTAGATAGAGCATTGGAGTTACTCTACAGTAACTGACTTAGCTAAGTTACGTGGTTGATCTATCTCGCACCCTAAATTTTTTGCCACAAAGTAAGCAAAACTCTGCAAAGGTATAGCTACTAAGAGAGGACTTAAATCCTGATTACTTAGCTTAGGGATGAAAACTTTCTCCTCAGCCAAAGAGACGATTTCTTTATCACCTTTAGTTAAAATCGCTAAAATTTTCCCCTTTCTTGCTTTTATCTCACAAATATTGGAAATCATCTTTTCGTAGAGATTATCTTGAGGAGCGATACACACCACAGCACGGTATTCATCAATCAAAGCTATAGGACCGTGCTTCATCTCTCCTGCAGGATATCCCTCCGCAGGAATATAGGATATCTCTTTAAGTTTAAGTGCCCCCTCTAAAGCAGAAGGATAATTTATTCCTCTTCCTAAAAATAGGAAACATCCAAACTTAGAAAACCTTTCAGCTATCCTTCGGAGAAAATCAAGGTCCTTTAAAACCTCCTCCTGATAGCGAGGAATTTCCCTTAGTTCCTTTAAAATCTTTCTTTCTTGAAGAGAAGTTAAAAGTCCTTTCACCTTAGCCAAGTAAATGGTAAAAAGGGAAAGAACAAAGAGTTGGGCGGTATAAGCTTTGGTAGAAGCTACACCAATCTCGGGTCCTGCAAAGGTAGGAATAAGCGTATCTGCTTCTTTAGTGAGGGTAGAACCTAACACATTACAAATCCCCAACACCTTAGCTCCCTTTAACTTAACCTCCCTTACGCTAGCCAAAGTATCTGCTGTCTCCCCTGATTGAGATATAGCTATTACCAAATCCCCTTTTCTTATAGGGAGACTGCGGTATCTTGCTTCTGAGGAAACATCTATTTCTACACTTACTCTTGCGTACTTCTCTAACAGATACTTTCCCACAAAACCAGCATGAAAAGCTGTTCCACAGGCAAAGATAAAAATTCTTTTAAGGGTGCGAAGATACTCTTCTGATAAAGTCAAATCTTTAAATTTTACTTTCCCTCTCTTTATGTAAAGAGAATATAAGTTTTTTAGAATCTGGGGTTGTTCGCATATTTCTTTCAACATAAAGTGAGTAAACTTTCCTTTTTCAACCTGTTGAGAAGAAATCGTTACCCTCCCTACTTTAGGATATCTTCTACGTCGATGAAAATCATAAACTTCCCAATTGCTTTTGCTTATCACTCCTACCTGTCTGTCTGCCAAATTAACTACTCTCTTGGTATAAAAACTTATTGCAGGAATGTCTGAAGCTACTAAAAAACCTCCTTTAAGAACCCCTAAGCTTAGTGGCGAGTCCTTTCTTACTACAAAGATCTTATCTAAAGAGGAAACCAGTGCTACAATAGCAAAGCTACCTTCTAAGAGATTTACTACCTCCAATAGTGCTTCTAAGGGATTCTTTCTTCTTTTAATATACTCTTCCCAAAGATGAGGGATAATTTCTGTATCAGTCTGAGATCTAAACCTGTGTCCTCTTTTTAAAAGAAACTTTTTTAACTCTTTATAATTTTCCACAATTCCATTATGGACAACAAAAATGTGCCTTTGGCAGTCAAAGTGAGGATGGGCATTTATTCTATTAGGTATCCCATGAGTAGCCCAACGGGTATGAGCAATTCCTATATCAAACTGATGGGAAGAAAGTTCTCTTTTTAGTCCTTCTATCTTGCCTCTCCTTTTTTTTAAGATTATTCTTAAGGAATCTTTAACTCGGTAAGCAACCCCGCAGGAGTCATAACCCCGATACTCTAATCTCTTCAATGTCTCTACTAAAAAAATAATGGGCTTGCTTTCCCCTATATATCCTACTATCCCACACATCAGTTTACCGAGAGGGTTCTTGTGAAAGAATTTTAATATTTTGTTGACTCTTAAATTTATATCGCGACCCCAGCCGGATTTGAACCGGCGCTACAGGCTCGAAAGGCCTGAGTCCTAACCGGGCTAGACGATGGGGTCGTAGCTAGAAAGTAAATTATATTTCCAAGTTTGCAAAAGTCAACTCTTTTACTCTTGAGGAACAATTCTTACTATAGAAGCTAAACGATCGTCTTCCCCTAAATTTATTATCTTAACTCCTTGGGTTATTCTTCCAGTTTCTCTTATACTCTCCACCTTCACTCTTATAAGCACCCCCTTTTGAGTAATGCACATCACCTCATCATTTTGGCCCACCAATGTTCCTGCTATCACTTCACCAATTTTGGGAGTGAGTTTTATGTTTACTATCCCTTTGCCTGCTCGTGACTGTGTTCGGTAAGCATCGATATGAGTCCTTTTGGCATAACCTCTTTCTGTAGCAGTAAGGATATAAAAGTTCTTTTTCTTTATCCCCCCATTTAAAACCACCATTCCTACTACTCCATCTCCTTTGATTAATTTTACCCCTCTTACACCTGCAGATTTTCTTCCCGTAGGTCTTATCTCTCTAACTTTAAAACGAATAGCAAATCCCTTTCTAGTAATAAGCACTGCTTCTGAACCACTAGTAGCAACAGCTGCTCCTATTAATTTATCCTCTCCAGTTAAGTTTATAGCAAATATTCCACTTCTTCTTAAATTAGAAAATAGTGAGAGCTGGGTTCGTTTAATCAAACCTTTTTGAGTAGCCATAAAAATATATTCCTTCTCTCCGAATTCTTTTATTGCCAAAATGGTAGTAATTTTCTCTTGAGAAGAAAGGCTTAAAAGATTCACAATAGCTCTTCCTCGTGACGTGCGTGAACCTAAAGGAAGCTGATAAGTCTTAAGAGAGTAAACCTTTCCCTGGGTAGTGAAGATAAGAAGAGTGTCTTTGCTAGAAGAGACAAAAAGATGTTCTACGAAATCCTCCTCTCTAGGAGTAATAGCAGTAATACCTCTGCCCCCTCTTGCCTGGCGTCGGTAAACACTAACCGGTTGCCTTTTTATATACCCAGACCCAGTAACAGTAATAACTACGTCCTCCTCAATAATCAAATCTTCAACTTCGATCTCTTCCTTCTTAGCTAAAATCTCTGTGCGTCGAGGATCAGCGAATTTCTCTTTAATCTCCTTAAGTTCTTGTTTAATAATCTCTTCTTGTTTCTTCTCTGAAGACAGCACCAGATTATAATATTCTATTCTCTTAATTAACTCTAAATACTCCTGGTCTATCTTTTTCCTCTCTAAAGCACAGAGACGTTGCAGTTGCATTTCTAAAATACTTTGTGCTTGAGCAGGGGTAAGAGAAAACTTCTTTATCAATCCTTCCTTTGCTTCTTGAGGAGTTTTTGCCTTCTTTATAAGCTCTACTACTTTGTCCAAAAATTTTAATGCTATCTTCAGACCTTCTAAAATATGTGCTCTTCTCTTAGCCCTCTCTAATTCGAATCTGGTTCTGCGAGTAATAATTTCCTTTCTAAATCTTATATGGGAGGTAAGAATTTCTCTTAAGTTTAGAATCTGGGGTTTCCTGTTTAAAAGAGCCAGAAGAATTACCCCAAAGGTGACTTCTAAGTTGGTGTGTTTATAAAATTGATTTAAAATTACTTGAGGTTGGGCATCTCTTTTTAATTCTGCTACAATACGAACTCCTTCCTTATCTGACTCATCTCTTAGGTCAGCAACTCCTTCGATTTTTTTTGAATTGATCAAGTGAGCCATCGACTCTATAAGAGCAGACTTATTAATTTGGTAAGGAATCTCAGTAATTACAATATAAGAACGGTTGTTTTGATGCTCGATAGTAGCTCTTCCTCGCAAGGTTAGCTTACCCTTTCCTTCTCGATAAGCCTTTAAAACTTCCTCCTTGCCACAAATTATCCCTCCAGTAGGAAAATCTGGACCTTTTATAAAACGAGTTAGGTCTTTTACAGAAGCATCGGGATTGTCCAAAAGAAAAATTAAAGCGTCCACAACTTCACTTAAGTTATGAGGAGGGATATTGGTAGCCATTCCTACCGCTATCCCGCTTGCTCCATTAATAAGAAGTTGAGGTACACTGGTAGGTAAAACTTCTGGTTCCTGAAGAGAGTTATCAAAATTAGGAAAAAAGTTTACCGTGTTCTTCTCTATATCAGAAAGAAGATAATCGGCGATAGGAGCCAATCTTGCTTCGGTATACCTCATCGCTGCAGGAGGATCTCCATCGATAGAACCGAAGTTCCCCTGAGCATCAATTAAAGGATACCTTAAGGAAAAATCTTGCCCCATCCTTACCAAGGCATCGTAAACCGCTACGTCTCCGTGAGGATGGTACTTACCTAAAGTTTCTCCCACGATTCTTGCGCTCTTTTTGTGGGGCTGGTTATAGCGGAGATTAAGCTGGCTCATAGTATAAAGGATTCGTCTCTGGACAGGCTTTAGGCCATCTCTTACATCAGGGAGAGCCCTACCTACAATTACGCTCATAGCATAAGAAAGGTAGGAATCTTTCATTTCCTCTTCCAAGTCTCTAAGAATAATCGTCTGCTTTAGAAACTCCTTGACCATCTCTTTCTAAACATCAAGATTCTTAACTTGGTGGGCGTAGGTCTGAATGAATTCTCTTCTCGGTTGGGCGTGTTCACCCATAAGGATAGTAAAAATTCTATCTGCCTCTACTGCATCTTCCAGAGCAACCTGAATAAGAGTGCGCTGAGCAGGATCCATTGTACTTTCCCAAAGCTGGGAAGGATTCATCTCCCCTAACCCTTTGTATCTCTGGATATGCATCCCTCGGGTAGCTTCTTTTCTTACTGCTTCTAAAACTTCTTTTAAACTCTTAACCCTCCTCTCCTCTTTAGTTACTCCTTGCTTTAAAAGAAATTTCTCTTTTCCTTCCTCGAGATAATCTTTAAGAGAAATTCCCATCTTAGATAAGCTTTCTCCTATTTCTTTAATCTGGTAGGATTCAAATATTTCTACAGCACTGAGCTCTTCTTCCTCATAGGAAGCTAACTCTTCGTCATCAAAAGTAAAAACTGCTTTATTGTTCACCATAAGGTAATAAAGAGGGTAACGTTGCTTCTTTTCCTCAACAGCCCCCAAGTAACTCTTTAAAGGAATCCCTCTTTTTTCCAAGGCAAGAGCTAACCTTTCAAACTCCATAAGGTTTTCTATGAGCTTCTCGAAATTCTTCTGGGAAACCAATTGAGGCTGTTTCTTTTTAAGAACAAACAAGCCCATTGCTTTTGTCCCTAATTTAAGAATAATTTCATTCATCTCCTTCTCAGTATGAATATACTCCTGATAGTTCTTTGTCCAAATTCTGTATAAAGGAGGTTGGGCTATATAAATGTATCCTTTTTGAATTAACTGAGGAAGCTGACGGTAGAAAAAAGTAAGAAGTAATGTTCTTATATGAGAGCCATCTACATCAGCGTCAGCCATAATAATTACTTTATGGTATCTAAGCTTATTAACATCAAACTCTTCACCAATTCCTGTTCCTAAAGCAAATACGATAGTTCTTATCTCCTCGTTGCTTAACACCTTATCTAATCGGGCCTTCTCTACATTCAAAATCTTTCCCTTTATAGGAAGAATTGCCTGAAATGTCCTATCTCTAGCCTGTTTAGCGCTACCTCCCGCAGACTCTCCCTCCACAATGAACAATTCACAGAGTCGAGGATCCTTCTCTGAACAATCAGCGAGTTTACCGGGAAGATTGGCAGTATCAAGAGCCCCTTTCCTCCTTGTGAGCTCTCTAGCTTTGCGTGCTGCTTCTCTTGCTCTTGCTGCCAGAACCACTTTTTCTATAATCCTGTTAGCAATAGAGGGATTTTCTTCGAAAAAAGAGATTAATGTCTCAAAAACTACAGAGGTAGTTATCCCTTCAACCTCTGAGTTACCTAACTTTGTCTTAGTTTGACCTTCGAACTGAGGATTAGGAAGCTTAACGTTAATTACTACACACAACCCTTCTCTTACATCCTCTCCAGAAATGCTATTTAAGTCTTTTAGGAGATTCCTGCTTCGTGCATATTGATTTATTGCTCTAGTTAAAGCAGTTTTAAATCCAGTAAGATGGGTTCCTCCTTCTACAGTATTTATATTGTTAGCAAAGGTAAAAATTGTTTCCTTATAACCATCATTGTACTGTAAAGCCCCCTCCACCACAATCGCTTCTTTCTCCTTACAAAAGTAAAGAATTTTTTTGTGAAGGGGATTTTTGTTCCGATTGAGATACTCAATGAAGGAAACTAAACCTCCTTTGAATTTAAAGGCTACCTCCTTATCATGACGTTCATCAGTAAGGACTATCTCTAAATTTTTATTTAAGAAAGCCAATTCACGCAGACGTTGAGAAAGATAGTCAAAAGAAAACTCTGTTTTAGAAAAAATAGTTCTATCTGGCTTGAAAGTAATCTTAGTCCCTGTAGCCTTTGCTTTCCCAATGACTTTGAGGAAAGTGGTGGGTTTTCCTTTTTGATAGCGCTGGTGATAAACCTTACCTTCTCTTCTTATTTCCACCTCTAACCATTCACTTAAAGCGTTAACCACACTTACCCCTACTCCATGTAATCCTCCTGCTACTTTATAAATGCGATTATCAAATTTTCCTCCTGCATGAAGAGTAGTGAGAACTACTTCTACCGCTGGCTTTTTCTCTTTTTTATGTATATCTACAGGGATACCTCTCCCGTTATCTTCTATAGTAACACTATTATCAGAGTGAATGGTAACTTTAATCTTGTTACAAAACCCAGCTGTGGCTTCATCAATGGAGTTATCTACAACCTCATAAACTAAGTGGTGCAGGCCTCTGGTAGAAGTATCTCCTATATACATCGCTGGTCTTTTACGAACCGCTTCTATACCTCCCAGAACTTGAATGGTAGTAGCGTCGTATTTCTGCCTTTCCATCTTACCTTTTTGATAATTTCACTTTTAAATCTTTTACCTCTACTTCTTCCTTTAATTTTTTAAGAAGTTTGTTTTTCCAAAGGTTAATCTGATAACTCCAAATAGAAGAATCTACATAGATAATCAGAGTATCTTTGTAAATTCTATAAGATTTTATATGTCTTTTAGTATTTATATCTATTATCTGCTCTACTAAAGAGACAACTTTTTCTTTTTTTTCTCTATCTTTTTTTACCTCCTTTATAAATTCATTAATTATTTTTTTAATATATTGAGGCACACTATAGTCTCATAGGTAAGACTAAATATATATAATCTTCTAATCTTAAGACCGCTGGTTTATCTGGACCATAGATTTCAAAACTAATTTCTTCTTCTTCTAAGTTAGTGAGAACGTCTATTAAATAAGAAGGATTAAATCCTATCTGTAAGGAGGTTCCTTTAAAGTTAGCAGGTATTGATTCTTTAACTTCTCCTAATTGAGGAGTAGTTTTAAAAAGAAAGACCTCCTCTTTTTTTAACTCTAATTTTACTCCGGGATAATCACTGGTGGATAAAAGCTCTGCTCTTTTTAAAGCCGATAAAAAATCTCTTCTTTTAATAGTGAGTTTAACTTCTGTGGGTTGAGGAATATATTGAGAGTAATTAGGAAATTCACCTTCTATAGGTCTGGTAATAAAAAGTGTATGTTTTAAATCAAACCCTATATTATTTTTCTCTATAAAAATAAATAATTCCTCCGAATCTCTTATTATCTTAACTAATTCTTGAATGGATCTTATAGGAAGAATAAAATTAAGCTTTGTTGTTAAGTTAGATTGAGGAGAAGGTAGTTTTCTTTTAATAAAAGATAATCTCTTCCCATCTGTAGCAACTAATTTTAATTGGTCTTCATAAATTTCAAAAAATATCCCATTTAATACATAGTTAACATCCTCCATTCCTACACAAAATGAAGTTAATTTAATCATTTCTATTAAATCTTGAGAGATAATTTTTATTAAAGTTTTCTCTTTAACTTCCTCTATTCGAGGAAATTCTTGAGGATCCATTCCATTTATTTTAAACTCAATTTTTCCACATCTTATTAAAAGATTGTTCTTATAAGACTCCAAGATAATTTTCTCTTTAGGTAGTTCTCTTATTATAGAGAGAAATTTTTTAGTAGGTATTGCAACTTTTCCTTCTCTTTCGATTTCTTTTGTTGGAGTATAAGTAGTTATAGTGATGTTTAAATCTGTAGTAGTAAGTTTTATCTTATCTTTAAAAGCCTCTATTAGTATACAATTTAAAATAGGGAAGTTTTGTTTAGTAATAGAAAGAGTTGCTACTTTTTGAAGAGTTGATAATAAAATATTTTGTTCTATAACAAATCTCACTTTTAGTTATATCTAATTAATTTTAGAAATAGTAATAGTAAAGCCTGTGAATAAATTCAATTAATTGTATTTTACCAAAAAATAAAAAAAAATAAAATATCCTTATCCACATTCAACTTTTAATTAATTGTGTTAAAGTGTTGATAATATTTTTTACTTTTTCATCTTTTTTTATTAAGTCTTTTATTTTTCGATAAGCATAAAGAATGGTGGTGTGGTGTTTTGCTCCCCAAAAACTACCAATTTCTGGAAGAGAAAGTTCAGTTAGTTCTCTTATAAGATACATACCAATTTGTCTAGGTAAGACAATATTTTTATTTCGTCTGCTTTTTTTAATCTCCTGGGGAGAAAGATTAAAGTAATTAGCTACTTTTCCTAAAATAACTTCTGGGGTAATTCTTCGATAAATTTCTTTTACCATATCTCTTAAAATTTCCTTAGCTAAAACTAATGTAATAGGCTTATTTTCTATTAAAGAGTAAGCAATAATCCTAATTAATGCTCCTTCCATTTCTCTGATATTAGTAGTAATATTCTCAGCAATAAAGTTAATTACTTCTTCTTCTATTTTAACTGGTTCCTTCTCTACTTTCTTCTTGAGAATAGCTATTCTTGTTTCTAAATCAGGGGGTTGAATATCTACAATTAATCCCCAACTAAATCGAGATACCAATCTATCTTCTAATTTAGGAATTTCCTTAGGGGGTTTATCTGAAGAGATAATTATCTGTTTATGATAGTCATATAGCTCATTAAAAGTATGAAAAAACTCCTCTTGGACCGCCTCTTTTCCTGAAAGAAAATGAATATCATCGATAAGAAGTACATCTATACCTCGGTATTTCTGGCGAAAACGAGGAGTAGTTCTATTTTGAATAGAAAGAATAAGTTCGTTAGTAAATCTTTCTGAAGAAATATATTTTACCTTGATTTGAGGTGTTTTTTCAAGAATGTAATGAGCAATAGCTTGCATAAGGTGGGTTTTCCCCAACCCTACTCCTCCATAAATAAATAGGGGGTTGTAAGATTTCCCTGGGGCGTTAGCTACCGCTAAGCTAGCAGCGTAAGCCATACGATTACAAGCTCCTACTATGAAATTATTGAATGTAAATCGAGGATTAAGCCGAAGAGAATCTTGTGGTTCTTCTTTAAAACTATCGTGGATACGGCGGAAGATTCTATTTGTTCTTTTCTTTAGAAGGTTGGGGTTAACTTCAAAGTTTATCTGAAAATCTTTATGGGCAATGTCTCTTAAACATTGTTTAATTTGTAAAAGGTAATTTGTTTCCACCCATTGTTTAAAGAAATTGTCGGGAACCTCTAGAATTATTCTATCTTCAGAGAGGGTTTTTAACTTTAGAGGAGCGATCCAGGTATCAAAGGAAATCTTTCCTAAAATTTTTTTAAGCGCCTCTAGGCATTTATCCCAAAGTTTTTCCATTACTTTTTAATTCACAAAATTCACAGGTTATTCACAGAGTGATATGGTATAGAGAATTAAAATAATTATACTCTCCTTTTTTCTCTTTGCAATATTTATTTTTTTGTATTTGACAGAACAAAAAAAATTATGTAAAATTAAGCCCCTATGAAGAAGCGGTTAACTACCCCTACTAAACTGAAAGGAAAGCGAAAACACGGTTTTCGTAAAAGGATGGCCACTCATTCAGGGAGAGTGATTCTCCAAAGAAGAAGAAAGAAAGGGAGGAAAAAACTCACAGTATGAAGAATATTTTTTTAACAATAATTGACTTTTACGATTGCGCAAAATGGTTCTTTCCTACCTGTTGTAAATTTACTCCTTCTTGTTCTCAGTATGCCCGAGAGGCTTTTAGAAAATACCCTTTACCTAAGGCATTAAAAGCAGTCTTCCTAAGAATCCTTAAATGCCATCCTTTTTCTCCGGGAGGGGTTGATTACTTAGAATAAATGGAAAGACGTTTAATTGCTTTTATAGTAATTACTCTCCTCTTCTTCATCTTTTATGCTCATCTTACTAGTAAATATCTTCCCAAGAGTCCTCCTCGCTCGGTAGAGGTCAAAAAGGAAGAGCCCTCAAAAGAAGAAACAGCTCTCTTAAAAGAGGAACAGTTAGAAGAGGTATCTACAGAAGAATTTATCATAACATTCTCATTAACAGGAGGTTATATAAAAAAAATCTTTGTTAAAAAGTATCAAGAGGAGCTCCTTTTCAAAGATATAGGATTGGTTTTTACCCATCGTACTCTTCCTTTTCAACTTACCCGGGAAAAAGAAAAGATAGTTCTTTTTAATCATGGAAAGAACATAAAAAAAGAATTTCTCTTTAAAGGGTATACGCTAACCTTAAGAGTAAAGGGAGAAGAAGAGGCAGAATTAGTTCTTTTTCATAACCCTTTGAATAATAATAGATTAGAGCAAAGATACCAAGAATTCTTCTATCAAAACACTTCTTCTACTCTTAAGCGTTTTCCTCAGAAGAGAGCTCCTTCTAAGGGATTTACTTCTTCTCTTTTTGGGGTAAGAGATAGGTATTTTTGTCTAGTCTATTTTTCAGAGAAAAATTCCCTAAAGCTCTCTCGACTAAAAGATAACTCTCTCCTCTGCCAGGTGTCTATAAAGGATTCCTTCTCTATCCAAGCATTCTTAGGGCCTCAACTCTTGGGAGAATTAAGTAAATATCATTTAGAAGAGATAGTGAATTACGGGTTCTTCCATCCTATAGGGAAAATCTTAGTAAAGCTTCTTTCCCTCTTCGCCTTATGGACGAAAAATTGGGGAGTAAGTATTATTCTTCTCTCTACCATAATCTACATAGCTCTATTTCCTTTTACTTTTCGCAGTACCCAAGCGATGCGGAAGATGCAAGCACTTCAACCTAAAATAGAGGAACTCAAGAACAAGTATAGAGATAATCCCCAGAAGTTGAATAAGGAGATCTTAGAGCTTTATCGCACTCATCAAGTAAATCCGTTAGGAGGATGTTTGCCTATCTTTTTTCAATTACCAGTATTCATTGCTCTTTATCAAGTGCTCTTGCGAGTGGTAGAACTCAAAGGGGCAAAATTCTTGTGGATAAAAGATCTTTCTCTTCCTGATAGAGCGATTTCTCTTCCTTTCTCTCTCCCTTTCCTAGGGAAATATATAAACTTTCTTCCCATTCTTATCGTAGTTATAGGCCTTCTTCAACAGAAGATTGTGTCGCAAGATTCACTTCAAGCTCAACAACAAAAGTCTATGGGACTATTTTTTGCAGTATTTATTGGAGTAATCTTTTATAACTTCCCTTCAGCATTAGTGTTGTATTGGTTAATCCAGAATCTTCTTACTTTTCTCTATCAGTGGAGGATTTCCCCTAAACAAGCTTCTTCTTAGAGTCTTTTTCTTGACAATTTCTCCAATCTCTTATAAAATTAAAAACCAGAAGATTACTTACAGAAAAAGTTTCCACGTGGAAACTTTTTCGTCAGAGGCGAATCTCTGATAAGGAACTATAAGATTTATAAACACTTTTCTTCAATGAGCAAGATAATAGGTATCTGTAATCAGAAGGGAGGAACAGGGAAAACTACTACTGCGGTAAATTTAACTACCTTTCTAGCTTTAGTAGGAGAAAGGACTCTTCTCGTAGATGTGGATCCTCAAGGGAACGCTACTAGTGGTCTAGGAAGAGAAGTCTCCTCAGAAACTCCCTCCATCTATCAAGGACTGATAGGAGAAAAGTCTGGGCAAGAACTCATTGTCCCCACCTCTTGGGAGAATCTCTTTCTTATTCCTTCTTCTCTTTCTCTTACAGGAGCAGAGATAGAGCTTGTCTCTTTGGAGGAGAGAGAGAGTAGATTAAGACAGCTGTTAGAGATAATGCGGGATAATTTTGATTATATTATTCTCGACGCTCCCCCTTCTTTAGGTCTTCTTACTATAAATGTGTTGGTAGCAGCAGATACCCTTATTATTCCTATTCAGTGTGAATATTATGCTTTAGAGGGAGTTTCCAAACTTTTAAGCACTATTGAGTTGGTAAAAGAGAGACTAAATCCTCATTTGGAGATCGAAGGAATCCTTCTTACTATGGCAGATTTCAGGACTCGTCTTACCCTTCAAGTGATAGAAGAAGTAAAAAGATTTTTTAAGGAAAGAGTGTTCACCACTATTATTCCTCGCAATGTAAAATTAGCAGAAGCTCCTAGTTTTGGTAAACCTATTCTTTTCTATGATCCCTCCTGCGTAGGAACAAAAGCTTATCTTAATTTAACCCAAGAGATTTTAAAGAAAAAGATAAATCTCGATCTCTATGGTTCTCTATTAAAGGAAGGAGGCTGATTTTATGGAAAGGAAAGTATTAGGGAAAGGATTAGAGGCATTGATTCCTAAAAGAAAAGAAGAAAAGGAAAAAACGCTTCTTTATCTCTCTGTAGAGAAAATAGAACCTTCTCCTTTTCAACCTCGTCAAGAGATGGATGCCCAAGAATTAGAGGAGCTGAAAGCTTCTATCAGAGAGAAAGGGGTAATTCAACCTATTATAGTAAGAAAGGTGAGAGAAAGATTTGAAGTCGTTGCAGGAAGTCGCAGAGTTCAAGCTGCTAAGTCTTTGGGAATCAAAGAATTACCAGCAGTAGTTCGAGAGATAAGTGATAAAGAGTCTTTGGTTTTAGCTTTGATAGAAAATTTACAAAGAAAGAATCTCAATCCTATTGAGGAAGCATTAGCTTTTAAGAGATTAAACGAGGAATTTGCCCTCACCTATGAAGAGATAGCTAGACTCATAGGGAAAGATAAAGCCTCTATTTCTAACACTATCCGCCTTCTTAAACTCCCCCAGGAGATTCAGGAAGCCCTTAAGAAGAGTATAATTACCTTTACTCAAGCAAGGGCCCTTTTAGGATTGGAGAGAGAAGAGGAGCAGAAGGCCCTTTTTTACAGAATCATTAAAGAGAGACTTTCAGTAAGGGAGATAGAAGAAAGGGTAAGGAGACACTTCCCTAAGAAACCGAAGAAGAAAGTTGAAGATCCTTTTGTGGAGGAAGTAGAGGAGAGATTGAGGAAGAGTTTAGGGACAAAAGTAAAAGTGTTGCATAAAAGAAACAATCAAGGTAAAATTATCATCCAGTATTACAACTTAACGGATTTACAGAGAATAGTAGAGAAGTTATCATGAAAGAACAGGCTACTTTGGTGATCATTAAGCCCGATGGTTTAAAAAAATCTCTTACAGGGAATATTCTTACTCGCCTTTCTGAGACAAAGTTGAAGATAATTGGAGCAAAGATGGTCAAAGTTTCTGAGGAGTTAGCCGCCAAACATTATACCCATCTCAGAGAAAAACCTTTCTACCCGGAACTTATTAAATACATTACTGGACAACTCCATAGAGATAATCGAGTGATGGCTCTGGTTTACTGGGGTAAAGATGCTATTGCAAAGGTAAGAAAAATAGCTGGAGCGACCAATCCTGAAGAAGCAGAGCCTACCTCTATTAGAGGAGCTTATGGGAGAATTTTAACTAGTGGGCTTTATGAAAACGTAGTCCACGCTTCTAGTAATGAGGAAGAAGCAGAGCGAGAGATAAAGCTTTGGTTTGAACCCGATGAGATTGTTTATCCTTTATACCCCACTAGAGAAGTTACTCTGGGCAAAGTGAAAAAGAAGGTGTGGGAATGAGAGCAATGACGGGTTACGCTCAAGTAAGGAAGAAAAAGAAAGAAGAGGAAGTAGATGTTATTATTAAGTCCTTGAATGCTAAGTACTTAGATATAGAATTTTTCCATCTTCCTCCTCAGAAGATAGGTCTAGAGGCAAAATTAAGAAAATTGATTGAAAAGAAAGTTTTTAGAGGGAGAGTGAAGATATACTTCTTTTTTAAATTTTTCCCTAGAGAAAAAGCAGTTTTTAATTTACCCCTTTTTTATGATTATTACCGTCAGTTAAATAGAATAGCAGCTCTTCTCAAGATAGATAATAAGTTGAGTATAAAAGATCTTTTATCTCTTCCGGAACTGGTAAAGGTGGAACCTTTTTCTAAGGGAACAGATAATTTAATTATAGAAGGGGTTAGAGAGGGATTAACTCGGTTGATAGAGTTTCGGGAGAAAGAGGGCAAAAGTATAAAAAGAGAAATTTTAACTCACTTAAAACATTTAAAAGAAATTATAGGAAAAGTGAGGAAGGTAAAACCTAAAGTTAAAGAGGAATTAGGTAAGGAAGATATTGAGGAAGAGATAGCTCTCATTGTTTTCTATTTAAGAAGAATGAGAGAATTGGTAAATAAAAAAAATAATTTTCCTAAAGGGAAAAAAATAGATTTTCTTGCTCAAGAGATTTTGAGAGAACTGAATACTTGTATGAGTAAGACAAAAAAGGTGAAAGTAGCATCGTTAATCGTAAAAGGAAAAACTTATGCTGAACGGATAAGGGAGCAGGCTCAGAATATAGAATGAGAAAACCAAAAGTATTTATCATCTCCGGACCCTCAGGTGCAGGTAAGACTACACTTATTAATCGATTATTCCAGAAAAAATTCGTGAGAGATAATTTTTTAAAAAGTATATCCTTTACTACTCGAAAAAAACGAAGAGGAGAGAAAGAAGGAAAAGATTATTTTTTTGTAGATGATAGAAAATTTAGAGATTTAAAAAAGAAAGAGTTTTTTCTAGAGACGCAAAAAGTCTTAGACGATTTTTATGGCACACCAAAATTTTTCTTAGAGGAGGCAGAAAGAAAAGGTAAAGATTTAATTCTTTGTATTGACGTTAAAGGAGGAAAGTATTTGAAAAATAAACTGAAGAAAGATAAAATAGTTACTATTTTTATAACTGCTCCTCATCAGAAGGAACTTTTTTATCGATTAAAAAGAAGGAAGGAAGATTCCCAAAATATAAAAAAGAGAATAACACTAGCAAAAAAAGAGTTGCAATTTTTAAAATTCTATGATTATTTAATAGTTAATCAGAATATTGGGGAAAGTATAAAAGAATTAGAAAAGATATTACGAAGTAAGATTAATCGATGAGCCAAGATTATATTCCTTTAGAGCAACTTTTAGGAGCTAGTGATGGTTCCGTTTATAAACTTGCAGTGTTAGGAGCAAGGAGGGCACTTCAACTTGCAGATGGGGAAAAGCCTTTAATAGAAAAACCTTCAGAGAAAGCGTTAGAAAACGCTCTAAAAGAGATTGCTCTTAAAAGAATAAGAGTAGGAGCGAAGTTTGTTAAGAAAAAATAGAGAGAAAAGAAAAAAGGCGGCGTAGCCAAGGGGGAAGGCAGTGGTCTGCAAAACCACTATTCAGCGGTTCAAATCCGCTCGCCGCCTTAAAGAAGAATTTTTAGGCGGAGAGGAGAAATAAATTTGTTTGTAGCAAGAGGTTATCTCTATAAGTTATTCCCGCACTGCTTACAATTGAAGAGAGTAACATTAGGAAGAATTAAAAGTTGCTGAAGAGGAGAAAGAATTATGGGCGGGTGGCGGAATAGGCAGACGCCTGGGACTTAAAATCCCATGTCCCGTAAGGGACGTGAGGGTTCGAGTCCCTCCCCGCCCAGGTTAACAAAATTACAGATTTATCAATTATAAATTTCAAATTTTATAAATTAATTTGTAATCTATAATTGGCTAATTTGAAATTATATTTTTGGGCGCATAGCTCAGGTGGCTAGAGCGTCACGTTGACATCGTGAAGGTCAGAGGTTCAAATCCTCTTGCGCCCACCAGATAGGTGAGAGGGGTATGGATTTAGATACATTAAGACATTCTTGTGCGCATATTATGGCTTCGGCAGTAAAGAAACTTTACCCTCATACTAAGTTAGGGATTGGTCCTGCAATTCAGGATGGTTTTTACTATGACTTTGATATTCCAGAGAAGATAAGAGAAGAAGATCTTCCCCGGATTGAGGAGGAGATGAAGAAAATTATTCAGGAGGATTACCCTTTTATAAGGGAAGAGTGGTCGAAGACAAAAGCAGAGGAGTATTTTAAAAAAGAGGGAGAAGTTTATAAGTTAGAGTTGATTAAAGAAATACCTGGTTCTACAGTTTCTATTTATAGACATAATGATTTCATTGATTTATGTCGGGGCCCCCATATTAGTTCAACTAAAGAGGTAAAATACTTTAAACTTCTCTCTATTTCGGGAGCCTACTGGCGGGGAGAAGAAAAAGGGCCCCAGCTTATTCGCATTTACGGAACGGCATTTTTTTCTTCTCAAGAGTTAGAGAAATATCTTCAGAGGTTAAAAGAGATAAGAGAGAGAGACCATCGCCGATTAGGGAAAAACCTGGTTCTTTACGATATTTACCATGAAGAAGCTGGTGCAGGTTTAGTCTTCTACTTACCCCAAGGAGCAATTTTAAGGAGAATAATAGAGGATTGGTTGATAGCCGAACATAGAAGAAGAGAATATCAGTTAGTAGTAACCCCCCATATTATGGATAAAACTCTCTGGGAAAGAAGTGGACACCTTACTCATTATAAGGATTATATGTACTCTATTATTAAAGAAAACCAAGAGTTCATTTTAAAACCTATGAATTGTCCAGGGCATATTCTCATTTACAAATCAGAATTGAGAAGCTGGCGCAATTTACCTTTGAGAATATTTGAGCTAGGTACGGTTTACCGTTACGAAAAGAGTGGTGTTCTCCACGGTCTGCTAAGAGTAAGAGGATTTACTCAAGACGATGCACATATTTTTTGTAAGGAAGAAGATTTAGAAGGAGAGATAGAGGCAGTTTTGGATTTTGTAAAGGATGCCATGGATAAGTTTGGGTTCAAAGAGTTTGAAGCAGAGTTAAGTACTCGACCAGAGGAGTTTATTGGTGAGATAAAGAAATGGAATACCGCTGAACGTATTTTGCAGAGTGTTTTAGAGAAGAAGAAGTTTTTTTACAAAATAAATGTAGGAGAGGGGGCATTTTACGGGCCTAAGATAGATATAAAGTTGAAGGATGTTTTAAAGAGAAGCTGGCAATGTGCTACTATCCAGCTTGACTATAGCCTTCCTGAGAGATTCGAGCTAACTTACCATGCTCGAGATGGTAGAAAAAAGAGGCCTGTGATGATTCATCGAGTAATCTTAGGGAGTTTAGAGAGGTTTATTGCTACCTTAGTAGAACATTATGCAGGGAAGTTCCCTTTTTGGTTAGCTCCTACCCAGATATGTGTGATAAATATAACTAAAGAGGTGACAGAGTATGCTAAGGCAGTGAAGGAGAAACTTGCTCAGCACAGTTATCGTGTAGAGATAGATTTAACCGATCAAACTCTAGAGAGGAAGATCAGAGAAAAGGAGCTTAAAAAGATTCCTTATCTTGTAGTAGTAGGGAAAAGAGAAAAGGAGAGAAATCTAATTTCAGTAAGAGAGAGGGGGAAGAAACAATTAGGAGAGATGTCCATTGAAGAGTTTATAAGTATTTTAAAAAAAGAGGAGGTGGGCAATTAGAAAAGGTATCCGAGTTAATGAAAGAATTTTCGCTAAAACAGTCAGGCTTATTGGGCCTAATGGAGAGCAGTTAGGTATTTTCCCTCGTGATTTAGCTTTGAGAAAAGCTGAAGAATTTGAGTTAGATTTGGTAGAAGTAGCTCCTCAAGCAGATCCTCCTGTATGTAGAATAATGGATTTTGCTAAGTATAAATATGAGCAAGAAAAGAAAGAAAGAGAAGCTAAGCGCCATCATCGTCATGCCCAGCTTAAGGAGATAAGGCTTTCCCCTCGGATAGATAACCACGATTATCAAATTAAATTGAAGCATATTCAAGAATTTTTAGAGAAAGGTCATAAGGTGAGAGTGAGAATGTTTTTTAGAGGAAGAGAGGTAGCCCATCAGGAGATAGGGAGAAAGCTAATAGATAGGCTTATTACTGATGTAGAAAAATTAGGAAAGGTAGAAAGAGAGCCACATCTTTTGGGGAGAGCATTAATTTTAGTCCTTGGGCCAAAGTAACCTTGGGAGGTTAGCATGCCAAAACTAAAGACAAAAAAAGCATTAGCTAAGAGAATAAGAGTTACCAAGAAGAAAAAATTTTTACGTCAGAGAGCAGGCCGCCGACATCTATTAAGTAGCAAAGAAAGAAAGAGGAAGAGAACTTTGAGGAGAAAAGATAAAGTTTCTGCGGGTGAGAGAAAGGTGATAAAGAAAGCCCTACCTTATGCTTTCTAAAGAAAGGAGTTTAGGATGAGAGCAAGACATTCACCAGCTTCACGAAAAAGAAAAAAGAAAGTTTTAAAGTTAGCTAAAGGATATGGAGGAAAACGTTCTAAAGTATATCGACGAGCTTTAGAAACCTTAAGGAGAGCTTATGTTTACGCTTATCGCGATCGTAAAAGGAAGAAGAGAGAAATTCGTCGCCTATGGATTACAAGAATAAATGCGGGAGTCCGTGAGAAAGGAATTACTTATCATGAGTTTATCAATAGACTTAAGAAGAAGAATATTTTTCTCTCCCGAGATATCTTAGCGCACCTTGCCTGCGAGGAGAAGGAAGTATTTGATAAACTTATAGAGATAGCTAAGAAAAGTTAAAATGAAATATATTGTGATAGTTGGCTGTGGGAAAACAGGGAGGAACTTAGCTTTAGAATTCGCTACTTCTCACAATGTAGTAGTTATAGATAGAAGTAAAACTGCTTTGGATTCTTTAGGAGAAGATTTTAATGGTAAAAAGGTCTTGGGGGATGCTTTAGATATTCAAGTGTTAGAAAGTGCGGGGATAAAAGAGGCAGACGCTCTTCTGATAGTTACAGGTAACGATAATCTTAATATTGTGATTGGTAAGGTAGCTAGAAAGATGTACAGAGTGAAAAAAGTTGTTCTTCAGGTGTACGAGTTAACTAAAAAGAGAATTTTTTCTGAGGAGGGATTAATTATTGTGAATAGAACCTATCTTTTAGTAGAGGTGTTTAAAAAATGTATATTGTAATTGCTGGTGGGGGGCGCTTAGGTTCTCTTTTGGCCAAGAAGCTAAAAGAAGATAAACATAACGTATGCCTAATTGATAAATCTCTAAGAGTGTGCCAGAAGCTTGCTGAGGAAATAAAGGAGGTTTTGGTTATTAACGGTGATGCTTCCGACCCAGAAGTACTAAAGCAAGCTAAAGCTGAAAAAGCAGACGTAGTAGTAGGCGCTACTCCTGCTGATGAGGATAATATCATTATTTGTCATTTAGCTAAGGAGATGTTTAAGGTAAGAAGAACGGTAGCAAGAATCAATGATCCTAAGCACTTAACATTCTACAAATACATGGGGGTAGATGCTCCTATAGATTCTACTTCTATTATTGCTCGTATCGTTGAAGAAGAGGCTTCTTTCTCTGATGTAATGAATCTTTTGAGTATAAAGAAAGGAAGGCTATCTATCGTGAGAGTAGACATTCCTCAAGAGTCTCCTATAATAAATAAGAAGATAAGAGAAATAAAACTTCCTCCCAATTCAGTTCTTATTTCTATAATAAGAGAAACAGAAATTATAATTCCCCGAGGAGATACTGAAGTTTTAGCGGATGATGAGATAATTGCAGCAACTCTTATTGATAATGAAAAGGATCTAATAAATTCCCTTATTGGTAAGATATGAAGATGATTTTAGGAATTCTAATGGAAATTTTCTTCTGTCTTTCAGTAATTGGGGTAGCGTTTTTACTTTCCTTTATTTTCTAAAATGATTATCTCCCCAGAGAGAAAAGATTTCTCTACTATCTTTCATATCGTTGGTAGACTCTGTTTAGGATTAAGCATGTTTATGCTCCTTCCCCTTTTTTGTGCGTTAGCTTTTGAGGAATATGAGCCTTTCTATGATTTTTTAATAGGATTCTTGAGTACAGCGAGTTTAGGATTTGTGTTTATGCTCATCTTCCCTTTTAAGAAAGAAATTGGATGGCAGCATTCTTTTTTCATTGTAAGTCTGGGATGGTTAGTAGCTTCAGTGATGGGGGCTATTCCTCTCTGTCTTTCTGGACATTGGAGTAGTTTTTTAGATGCTTGGTTTGAAGCTATGAGTGGATTCGCTACCACAGGGCTAATTCTGGTTAAAGACTTGGATCATCTTTCTTTCTCTCATAATCTTTGGCGACACCTTACCATGTTTATTGGAGGTCAGGGGATAATTTTAGCTTCCATTTCTATCTTAAGTAAAGTGAGAAATGGAAGTTTGGGTCTATATATTGGTGAAGGGAGACAAGAGAAGATATTCCCTAACATTATTGCTACGGCACGATTTATCTGGAAAGTGAGCTTTATTTACCTTACTCTTGGCGTAACACTTTTTACTCTTCTTCTTTCTTATAAGGGACTAAGGATAAGTAAAGCTATAATTCATAGCTTCTGCTTGTTTTTCGCCTCTTTTGATACGGGAGGGTTTGCTCCTCAGTCTCAGAATATAGCTTACTATCACTCCTTCTCTTTAGAAATAGCAACAATGGTATTTATGTTCCTGGGAGCAATGAATTTCAATCTTCACTTCTGGCTATGGTATAAAGAAAAAAGAGAAATTTTTAGAAATTTCGAAATACGCACTTTTATATTCAGTCTCCTTTCCCTCACTATTCTTTTGTTTTTCTCTTTAAAGCCATTAACCCGCTCGGTTATTTTTCGTAAGGGATTCTATCAGTTAGTTTCAGCTCATACTGGATGCGGGTTTACAAATCTTAGTCCAGGAGAGATTCTTTCTTTAACCCCTCTTTCTTTAGTTTTGCTCATCTTAGCTATGGGGATAGGAGGAGGAGTATGTTCCACAACAGGGGGGATAAAACTTCTCCGTTTAGGATTCGTATTTAAAGCTATGGTAGGGGAGATTAAGAGAGTGATAATGCCTCACAAGGCAGTGTATCGGGATAGTTTTCACCACCTTAGGGATACGCTTATTGAGGAAAGACATTTAAAAGAGACCTTTGTTATGGTAGGATTTTATTTTCTTGCTTACTTGTTAGGGGGAGTGATAGGATTATTTTATGGTTACACCCCCTTAGCTAGTTTTTTTGAATCAGTTTCTGCTACTGCTAATGTAGGGCTTTCTCTGGGAGTTACCAGCCCAGAAATGCCATTGGGGTTAAAAATTACTTATATATGTCAGATGTGGATGGGACGTTTAGAATTTATCTCTATATTTGCCTCTTTAAGTTATATAGCTTCTTTATTTAAAAAATGAGAGGAGCGATTCTTTTTCTTTTTATTTTTGGTATGTTTCCTTTAGTAACCTATCCTCAAAGCTTAAAGGAAATTTTGAAGAATCCTCAGTATTTTGATAATCGTAAGATAGTTTTTCAAGGAGAAGTGATAGGTGAACCTTTAAAAGAAGAGGGAGGGGTATGGATTAATATAAAGCAGGGAAGAGTAGGTATAGGAGTATTTTTAGAAAACCCAGAGGAGGTTACCAAGATTAAAAATTTCGGCTCCTACAAGAGAAGAGGAGATTGGGTTCAGATAGAGGGGGTATTTTTTAACAATTGCCCAGTTCATTTAGAGAGAGATATCCATGCTTACAAACTCAAAGTAATAAAACCAGGTTTTATTTTAAGGGAGGAGATACCTCTTTTTAAAAGGAAACTCTCATTGGGTCTAGCTTTACTTTGTTTGACATTAGGGATAATTTGTTTTATAACTTTAAAATATGTTAGAAGAGATTAAGAAAATAGAAGATAGTTTCTTGCAAGAAATTGAAAAAGTAAAAAATTTAGAAGACCTAGAAGTTCTCCGCATAAGATATCTAGGTAGAAAATCTTTTATCAACCAAGCCTTTTCTCGTATTCCCAAATTGGAGAGAAACCAAAGGGCAGAATTGGGTAGAGCTTTAAATACTGTTAAGAAAAAGATTGCTTTCCTCTTAGATGAGAAAAGAAAAACTCTTTCTGTGCAAGAGAAAAAAATAGATCTCACTGTTCCTTCTTTCTCTATAGATAGAGGAATAAAACACATCCTTACACGAGTAAATGATGAGATTTGTAGCATTTTTGAGAAGTTGGGATTCATTATTATAGAGGGTAAAGAGATTGAAGATGAATGGCATAATTTTGAAGCCTTAAATATTCCCTTAGAGCACCCTTCAAGAGATGTGTTTGATACTTTTTACCTAGATTTATCATCTCCTTCTAAGGAGAAACGTAGACTTCTTTTAAGAAGCCATACCTCTCCTTCCCAAATAAGAGTAATGGAAAAAATGCGTCCTCCCTTAGCGGTTATCTCTCCAGGAAGAGTTTACAGGCCCGACAAAGTTGATGCTTCTCATTCTTTTATGTTCCATCAAGTCGAGGGTTTCTGTGTAGATAGGAATATAAATTTTTCTCACCTCAAAGGAGTCCTTTTCTACTTCGCCAGAAGTTTTTTCTCTCCTCAAGTGAAACTGAGATTTCGCCCCCACTATTTTCCTTTTACTGAGCCTTCAGCAGAAGTAGATTTGGGTTGTATCCTCTGTGAGGGGAAAGGATGTAGTGTGTGTTCCTATAAAGGATGGGTGGAAATCTTAGGGTGTGGGATGATTCATCCTAAGGTATTGAAGGCTTGTAAGATAAACCCAAAAGAATACCAGGGATTTGCTTTTGGTATGGGGGTAGAAAGAATAGCCATGCTTAAGTATAGGATAAATGATATCCGGCTATTCTTCGAAAATGATTTAAGGTTTTTGGAGCAGTTTTATGAAGTTTAGTCTAAGTTTTGTAAAGGAATTTATTGGTTTAAAAGAGCCACCGCAAAAGATAGCCGAGCTTTTAACTATGGCAGGGCTGGAGGTAGGACACATCTACCGAGAGGGAAATGATTGGATATTAGAAACAGAGGTTACCAGCAATCGTCCTGATTGGCTCTCTATTGTAGGAATAGCGTATGAACTTTCTGCTCTTCTGAGAAGAAAGTTAAAAATTAAGATACCCCGCTTGATGACAAAACCTTTATTGAAAGAGATAGATATTATCATCCAAGATGAAGAAGGTTGTTCTGTATATCTAGCTAGGTTAATAAAGGGGGTAAAGGTAGAAGATTCTCCTTCTTGGTTAAAACAGAAGATAGTAGGTTGTGGGATAAACCCTGTGAATAATATTGTAGATATAACTAACTACTGTATGATTAAGTGGGGCAATCCTTTACATGCTTTTGATTTTGATAAGATAGAAGGAGATGTTTATGTGCGAAGAGCAAAGAAGAGAGAAAAGTTTACAGGTTTAGATGAAAAAGAGAGGGTTTTAACTGAGGAGAATTTAGTAATTGCTGATGAGAGAAAGGTTATTGCTTTAGCAGGAATAATTGGAGGCAAAAATACAGAGGTAGATGGGAATACTAAAAATATCCTTTTAGAAGGAGCAATTTTTTCTCCAGTAAGAATAAGACGTTCGAGAAGAGCGGTGGGGACAGAGACAGAGTCTTCCTACAGGTTTGAACGGAGAGTGTCTTGGGAAAGGTTGAAGGTAGCTTCTCAAGAAGCAGTTAATCTTATGCTTTCTTTAGGGGGAGGGAAATTATATGGATGTATAGAAAGAGGGAGGAGACCTCAGAAAAAAACAAGGAGAATAGTTATTAGCCTCCCCCATTTAGAGAACTATCTAGGGGAGAGGATTCCTAAACGAGAGGTAAAGACAGTTCTTACCTACCTTGGTTTTCAAATGGAAAAAGTTTATAAAGAGAAACTATATCTTAAACCACCTTCTTTACGTATGGATATTTCTTCTCCTGTTGATATTTATGAGGAAGTGGCACGGATATATGGGTACGATAGAATAAAACCTACCTTACCTTTTATTCCTAAACAGATCTACAGGAGTTTCTACCAATTTAAAAAAGCATTGAGAGATTTTCTGACAAGCTTAGGTATTAAGGAAGTAATTACCTACAGCATAACCTCTCAGAGTTTGTTAGAAGAATTAAAGGAGAAGAATTTCATAAGGATTTCTAATCCCTTACGTCAGCAGGAGAACGTTTTGCGTCCTACTCTTTTATGTGGAATGATAGAAGTGGTAAAATACAATTTAAATCAGAGGGCTTCTACTCTTAAATTCTTTGAAATCGCAAATGTTTACTTCAAGGAAGGAAATGGTTACAAGGAAGGAGCAAATTTAGCTATTGCCTTTAGTGGAGAGAAGAATCAGGTCTTTTATCTTAAGGGGGTAGTAGAAGAAATCTTTAGGTTTACTAACATAGGAAGTTACTCTTGGGTACCTAAAGAAAGGGTCAATTTTGCTAATGCATTAGATATAGTGAAGGATAATCAACCTTTAGGATTCTTGGGTAAGATGAACTCAAGATTAAAAGAAAAATTCGATCTAACTGAAAATTTATACTTTGCTCAGATTGATTTGGAAAAGTTATGGGAGAAGAGAGGCCCACGATATTTTTCCCCTTTTAGTAGATTTCCTGCAGTTTTTAGAGATATAAGTATAGCTCTTAAAGAAGTTAGATTTTCTCAACTAGAGGAGATAATAAAGAAAGAGGCAGGAAGTTATTTTAAAAGAGTAGAAGTTATTGATCTCTATCAAGGGGAGAATATACCTCCTCAATTTTTTGCTCTAACTTTGAGAATTTACTACCAAGCTCCAGATAGAACATTAACTTCTATAGAAGTAGATGATATGCATAATCGTATAAGAAAAATCTTAGGAGAAATGGAAGGAGTAATTCTGCGTTAAAATATTCTTGAAAAGTATCTTTTAGTATGGTATAATCAAAATGAAAATTCCCTGCCTGTTGCGTGAGCAGGCATTGCGCCACAGCCAACACTGTTTAAGAGGGAGCTTTTCTCTCCTACTGCTGAGGCAGTGGGAGGCGGCGCCCACCTGTATGAGGACCGGACTGTTGGTGGTAAGCCTGCCACGGACACAAGGCAGGGTTTTTAATTTTCTCTTTCTGGAGAGATGGCTGTCCCTTTAGCGGTTAAATTGAGACCTAATACCTTAGAAGAATTTGTAGGGCAGAAACATCTTTTAGGAGAGAGAAAACTTTTACGGCGAGCAATCCTTTCTAAAAGAGTCCCCCCTTTAATTTTCTGGGGTCCGGCAGGATGTGGTAAGACTACGTTAGGGTTTATAATCGCTAATTATCTAAGTGCAGAATTTAAGTATCTTAATGCTGCCTTTTCCTCTCTGAAGGAGATTAAGGAGATTCTTGATCGGGCTCGTAGAGAATTTTCTAATACTCAGAAGCAGTTAATTCTCTTTGTTGATGAAATTCACCGCTTTAATAAACTTCAGCAGGAAGCTTTCCTCCCTGACACCGAACATGGGACGATAATCTTTATTGGAGCAACTATTTATAACCCCTACTACTACCTCATTCCCTCATTAATATCTCGAGCTATTGTAGCCCACTTTCACCCTCTAAGTAAAGAGGAAATAATTACTATTTTGAAGAGAGCGTTAAGAGATAAAGAGCGAGGGTTGGGGAATTTAAATATAAAGATTACCAATAGAGCCTTAGAGTATCTTGCTACTCTTTCTGGAGGTGATGCGAGAAAAGCTCTTTCTAGTTTAGAGATAGGTGCTTTAACTACCTCTTCCGATAGAGATGGGAGGATAATTCTTAACTTAGAGGTAGCAAAAGAGATAATCCAGAAGAATATCTTCTATGATAAAAAGGATTCCTACCACTACGATACTATTTCTGCTTTTATAAAATCTATCAGAGGGTCAGATGTGGATGCTAGCCTCTATTGGTTAGCTAAGATGATAAAAGCAGGAGAGGACCCTCGGTTTATTGCTCGAAGGTTAGTTATTTTAGCTAGTGAAGATATAGGCAACGCTAACCCTTTTGCTCTGGTTTTAGCTACTAGTTGTTTTAAAGCTGTGGAATTTGTAGGAATGCCTGAAGCAAGTTTAATTTTGGCTCAGATTACCATTTACTTAGCTTCTTCTCCTAAATCTAACGCTAGTTACAAAGCTCTAGAGAGAGCTATGCAAGATATAGAGAAAGAAGAGACTAAGGAGGTTCCCTTTCATCTTAAAACACACTCTTCTCACTATAAATATCCTCACGATTTTGGAGGTTACCTAACACAGAGTTATGGTGTGAGCAGAAAATATTATTATCCCCTTAGTGTAGGAGAAGAGAAAAAGATAAAGGAGTTTTTAGATAATTTAAGGTCCCCTAATAGCTAGCTTTAGCTAACTCTTTTGTAATCAATAAGTTAAAATTTAAAAACATTTTTACTTTGGTTTAATTAATGGTATAATAAAAATTCTATAGCAACCAATAAAAAGTGAAGGGTAATCTGAGAAAAAAATTATTGGACAAATTGCTTTCCCTTACTTTGGAGGAGATAGAAAGGAGGAGTAGAAATGTTGAGAAGAATTTACAAAAACTTCATGAATATATTAAGGCTAAATGTATTATGGTCTACTATCCTTTAAAGGGTGAAGTAAACCTTTTAGGGATGGTGAGGAAGGATATGGATAAAAAAAGGATATGCTTCCCTTTTATAAAAGGAAGGGAGCTGTATCCTTACGAGGTAAAAGATCTGGATGAAGATTTTATAAAAGGACCTTGGGGAGTTACTCATCCTAATCCCGAGAAGACAAAAAGAGTGAAACTAAGAGAGTTAGATTTAGTGATTATTCCAGGATTAGGGTTTAGTCCTCAAGGAGAGCGGTTAGGTAGAGGAAAAGGCTTTTACGATCGCTTTTTAAAAAAATTACCTAAGGAGACAAAAAAAATTGGCGTTGCTTTTGATTTCCAAATAATAGAAAACCTTCCTCATCAATTCCCTCACGATGAAAAGGTAGACATCTTAATTACTGACACTAACTCTTTTTAAATATCACAGCTTAAAAAATAAGGAGGTAAAAATGCTTGCTATTTATATTATCCTCGGAATACTGGCAGGGTTAGGAGGAGGATATCTTTTAGGAGAACTTTTAGGAAAAGGTAGGGTTAAAAGAGCAAGAGAAGAAGCAACAAAATTTATAGAGGAAGCAAACCAGAAAGCAGAGCAAATTATTAGAAAAGCAGATTTGGACGCTAAAGAAATGCTTTACAAATTAAGGTTAGACTTTGAGAAACAGACAAGCCAAAAGAAGGAAGGACTTGCTCATTTAGAGAGGAAGTTAACTCAAAGGGAGGAAAATCTGGAGAGAAGATTAGATTTTATAGAGAGTAAGGAGAGAGAACTCTCTAGACGAGAAGAAAACCTAAAAACTGCCTCTCGGGAATTGGAAGAACAAAGAGAAGAATTAGGTAGATTAATTGCAGAAGAGAAAGAGCATCTTCAGAAAATTTCTTCTTTAACTCCTCAAGAAGCTAGAGAACTTCTTCTTAAGAGATTTGAGGAGGAGTTACGGCAAGAGAAGGCAAAGATGTTGAGAGAGATAGAAGAGGAAGTTAAAGAAGAAGCAGAGAAGAAAGCTAAAGAGATCGTTTCCTTAGCAATTCAACGTTGTGCAGTAGAGCATACTACAGAAACTACGGTAAGTGTAGTGCAGCTTCCCAACGATGAGATAAAGGGAAGGATTATTGGTCGAGAAGGGAGAAATATAAGAGCTTTTGAGATGGTTACAGGGGTAGATTTAGTTATTGACGATACCCCTGAAGCAGTAAGTATATCCAGTTTCGATCCTATAAGGAGAGAAATTGCTCGTTTAGCTTTAGAGAGTTTAGTCGCTGATGGGAGAATTCATCCTGCACGTATTGAAGAGGTAGTGGAGAAGACAAAGAAAGAGTTTGAAAAGAAGTTGATAGAAGAAGGTAAACAAGCTGCTTTTGAGGTAGGGATTCATAACCTTCATCCTGAGTTAGTAAAGCTGTTGGGGAAGCTGAAGTATAGAACTAGCTTTGGCCAGAATGCCCTTCAACATTCTAAGGAGGTAGCATTTATTATGGGGATATTAGCTGCAGAGTTAAATTTAAATTCACATTTAGCTAAAAGAGTGGGTTTGCTTCATGATATTGGAAAGGCAGTAGATCATCAGGTGGAAGGTACACATTCTAAAATTGGAGCAGAACTCCTAAGAAAGTATGGGGAAAATGAAATTGTAGTTAATGCTGCGGAAGCCCATCATGAAGAAGCAGAGTTTAAATCTCTCTATAGCCTTCTAGCCTTAGTAGCAGATGCCATAAGTGCTTCTCGACCAGGAGCAAGAAGAGAGACCTTAGAGACTTATATAAAGAGATTACATGAGTTAGAGAGTATCGCTTCTTCTTTCGAAGGAGTAGAGAAAGCTTTTGCTATCCAAGCAGGAAGAGAGATAAGAGTTATTGTGAGTCCTAACAAAATAAAGGATGAAGAGATAGCTTTGTTGGCTTTGGAGATAAAGAAAAGGATAGAGAAAGAGATGGAATACCCTGGGCAGATTAAGATAACAGTAATAAGAGAGGTAAGGGCTATAGATTACGCAAAGTAAAAATGAGAATCTTATTTATAGGAGATATCGTTGGTAGGCCAGCACGTCAGTATTTAAGAGAGGTTCTACCGCGGATACGAGAAACGAGGAGAATAGATTTTGTAATTGCTAATGGAGAAAATGCTAGTGGTGGTTCAAGTATTGTTCCTTCTACTGCCAGAGAATTATTCTCTGTAGGGATAGATGTGATTACTAGTGGTGATCACATATTTAAAAAGAGAGAAGCAAAACAAACCTTAGAAAATATGGATGTGTTAAGGCCTCTTAATTATGGAGAGAATGCCTGGGGAAGGGGTTTCTTGATAAAAAAGATAAACGGGGTTAAAATAGCTGTAGTTAATCTTTTGGGAAGAGTGTTCATGCAACCCATAGATTGCCCTTTCAAGAGTATAAGGGAACTTCTTCCTCGTATAGAGAAAGAAGCAAGGATTATAATTGTAGATATGCATGGAGAAGCTACTTCAGAGAAGTTAGCTATGGGTTATTTTTTAGCAGGTAAAGTAAGTGCGGTGTTAGGCACTCATACCCATATTCCTACTGCGGATGAAAGGATAATCGAAAACTTCACTGGTTATATCACTGACGTAGGAATGACAGGGAGTTTTGATTCTATTTTAGGGAGAGAGAAGCATCAGATTATAGAAAGGTTTATTACCAATCTTCCTCTACGTTTTAACCTAGCAGAGAAAGACGTAAGAATCCAGGGGGTAATTTTAGAGATAGATGCCTCCACAGGGAGATGTTTATCTATTAAACGCTTAGAAGAAAGAAGGGAGGTAGAATGAATTGGGAGGGACAAGAGAGAAGGAAATTTCCTCGTGCAACCTTTCCTTGTAAAATAATTCTTTCTTCTCCTATACGACTTTTTTCTTCGCATACTGAGAATATCAGTGAAGGAGGGGTAAGGGTTCTTCTGGAGAATAAATTAGAACTCTTCACTACTGTGGGTTTGGAGATTTTTTTAGAAAAGGATAGACCAATAAAGTGTAAAGGGAGAGTGGTGTGGGTAATTGAGAGGGTCAATCCTTTAAAGAGAGAGTCCTTAATGTTCGATACAGGTATTGAGTTTAGTGAGATCTCCAACCAGGACCGTGAATATATTAGAAATTTAATAACTACCATTATATCTCAAGGGAAGGAAGAGAAGAAAGATTAACAAAGATGTTTTTAGAAAGAGTCAATTTTCCTCAAGATTTAAAAAAGCTTTCTCTTAAGGAGCTAGAAATTTTAGCTGAGGAGATACGACAGTTAATTATTAAAGTAGTCTCTCAAAAAGGAGGTCACTTAGCTAGTTCTTTAGGGGCAGTGGAGTTATGTATCGCTCTACATTACTGTTTAGATACTCCCCGAGATAGTCTCATCTTTGATGTAGGACATCAATGTTACGCCCATAAGATTATTACCGGCAGAAAAGATAGTTTTTTTCGTCTAAGAGAATATAAGGGAATGAGTGGATTTCCTAACCCTCAGGAGTCCTGCTACGATTTGTTTATTTCAGGGCATGCTTCTACAGCAGTGAGTTGGGCAGTGGGGTTAGCAGAGGCGAAGAGATTAAAGAGTGATGAGAGCGAAACAGTAGCAGTAATTGGGGATGGTTCCTTAACCGGGGGGATGTGTTTTGAGGCTTTAAACTTATGCGGTCATATTAAGAGTAACGTCTTAGTGATTTTGAATCATAACCAGATGAGCATTTCCCCCTCAGTAGGAGCCTTAACTAATTATCTTACCAAAATAATTTCTCTACCTATCTATAACAAGATAAAAAATGAGTTAGAGAGGTTACTTAAGCACTTACCTAAGTTTGCTAAAAATCTGGCAATAAAAGCAAAAAAATTTGAGGAAACTATAAAGGGATTAATTGTTCCTGGGATATTCTTTGAAGAGTTAGGATTTAGGTACTTTGGTCCTATCGATGGGCATAATTTAGAAGTTCTTATTCCTACTATAAGAAACATTCTCCACTTAAAAGGCCCAAGAATCTTACATGTGGTTACGAAGAAAGGTAGAGGATATCCTCGGGCAGAAGAGAATCCAGAGAAATTTCATAGTCCTTCGGTGAGCAAGTCTTCAAAGGTTAACAAAAGCAATGATTTTAGTAGGGTTTTCTCTAAGAAGTTAATTTCTCTAGCAGAAAAAGATAAACGAATAGTAGCGATTACTGCTGCTATGCCTGAAGGTACAGGGTTGGCATTGTTTAAAGAGGTTTATCCTGATAGATTTTTTGATGTGGGAATTGCTGAAGCAAATGCTGTAGGTTTTGCTGCAGGATTAGCTAAAGGAGGACGAAAGCCAGTAATAGCTATTTATTCTACCTTCCTACAACGCGCCTTTGATCAGATAATTCATGATGTAGCTTTACAGAAATTACCAGTTATTTTTGCTATCGATAGAGCAGGGTTAGTAGGAGAAGACGGTCCTACTCACCATGGAATTTTTGATATTTCCTATTTGAGAATGATTCCTAACATAGTTTGTATGGCTCCTAAGGATAGAGAGGAGTTAGAGGAGATGTTGGAGTTTAGCTTAAGTTTAGATAAACCGGTAAGTTTACGTTATCCCAAAGGTAAGAGCTATGTTTTAGGCAAGAGAGAGAAGATAATTTTAGGAAAAGCGGAGGTATTAAAAGAAGGAAAGGATCTGTGCATAGTTGCCTTAGGTTCCATGGTTAGAGAAGCGCACTTAGCGGTAAGTAAGCTAGAGAGAGAAGGGATAGATGTTTTCTTAGTGAATGCCCGATTTATAAAGCCCTTGGATGAGGAATTACTTAAATTTTTAGCCTCCCGTTTTAATTTAATTGTTACTGTGGAGGAAGGAGTTTTAAAGGGTGGGTTTGGTTCTGCTGTTATGGAGCTTTATGAAAAGAATGGACTTCTTGATAAGGTGAAATTGGTGAGGATAGGAGTAAAAGATGAATTTCCTACTTTTGGTAAACGAGAGCAGCTTTTAGAAATTTATTCTTTGGATTCGCAAGGTATTTATAGTCGAATAATTACCATTCTTAAGAGTAAACAATTCTTATGGCAAAGGTAAAGATAGATAAAGAAAGATGCAAGGGCTGTGGATTATGTATTCTTTTTTGCCCCTTCGGACACTTGCAATTTTCCCAAGAATTGAATAAAAGAGGTAACCGGTATGCTGAGCCTAAGAAAGGAAGTGAATGTAAAGGGTGTAAGCGGTGTTATTTAATCTGTCCTGACTACTGCATTGAGATTTACCAAGAGGATGCCTCAGAAAAAAAGTAGAGAGAAAGTTTTAATCACCGGTAATGAAGCTATAGGAGAAGGAGCGATAAAAGCAGGTTGCCGTTTTTACGCTGGCTACCCTATCACCCCCCAAAATGAACTAACCGCTTATATGGCTAAAAGGATGGATGAGGTGGGAGGCATTTTTATTCAAGCGGAGTCGGAGTTAGCGGCAATAAATATGGTGTTTGGTGCGTCAGCTTCAGGGTTCCGAGCTATGACTACTTCTTCTAGTCCAGGAATTTCTTTAAAACAAGAGGGAATATCTTATCTTTGTGGATGTCAACTTCCCTGTGTGATTGTAAATATAATGAGGGGAGGACCAGGATTAGGAAATATTGCTCCTTCCCAAAGTGATTATTTTCAAGCAACAAAAGGAGGAGGTCATGGAGATTACCGCCTTATAGTGTTAGCTCCCTCAAGTGTAGAAGAGGCATTTAACCTCACTATGTTAGGATTTGATTTGGCAGATAAGTATAGGAATCCCGTGATGATTCTTGGAGATGCTTTCTTAGGACAGATGGCGGAAGTAGTGAGTTTAAGAGAGAGAAGGAGAGGTAGAGTTTATAAAAAGGAATGGGCATTAACAGGAGCTAAGAACCGAACTCCTCGTGTTATAAGATCACTCTTTTTAAAAGAGGGAGTTTTAGAAGAGCACAATAAAGCCCTTCAGAGAAAGTATGCTTTGATAGAAAGGAAGGAGAAACGCTGGGAAGAGATAAGTCTAAATAATACTGAGATAATCTTTGTTGCTTATGGTATTTCTTTTAGGATAGCTTACGAAGCAGCAAAGATTTTAGAAAAAGAAGGTGTGAAGGTAGGAGTGTTTAGGCCAATAACTCTGTGGCCTTACCCTTCCGCTCCTCTTAGAAAGGTTTCTGAGGGTAAAAAAGCAATTTTTGTCTTTGAGCTCTCCAGTGGTCAGATGGTAGAAGATGTAAGATTAGCTGTGGGAGAAAGGCTCCCTGTTTACTTCTATGGTCGTATGGGAGGAGGGGTTTTTAATGAGGAAGAGTTAGTTAAGTTTGTTAAGAAAAAGTTAAGATAGCTATGGTCTTAGTATACCAAAATCTATGAAGAGAAAAGAAATTATAAAACCGCCTAAGAGTTTAAGAAAAGTGCCTACTCATTACTGCCCTGGTTGCGGTCATGGGATAGCTCACAGAATCGTTGCTGAGGTAGTAGATGAGTTAGAGATAAGAGAAAAGACTGTAGGAGTAGCTCCTGTAGGATGTAGTGTGATAGCTTACGATTACTGGGATTTTGATGTTAGTGAAGCTGCTCATGGAAGAGCTTTGGCGGTAGCTACAGGGATAAAAAGGTGCAGACCTAATCTTGTAGTATTTACTTATCAAGGAGACGGGGATCTTGCTTCTATTGGTATAGCAGAGACTCTTCATTGTGCTAATCGAGGAGAAAACTTAACTTGTATTTTCATAAATAATGCTGGCTATGGAATGACAGGAGGGCAGATGGCTCCCACTACTTTAGTGGGACAAAAGACGGCTACTACTCCTTGGGGAAGAAATCCGCAAAGAAAGGAAGGGTTTCCTTTAAAAGTTTGTGAATTGTTAGCTAACCTTCCTGGAGTAGTTTACTTAGAGAGGGTTTCTCTTGCTAATCCTTCTCAAGTAGTAAAAGCTAAGAGGGCAATTAAAGAGGCATTTCTTAATCAGATAGAAGGAAAAGGGTTTTCTTTAGTGGAAGTTTTAAGCCCTTGTCCTACTGTCTGGCGGATGAGTGCTCCTGAAGCAGTAAGATGGATAGAAGAAGTGATGCAAAAGACCTTCCCTTTAGGGAGAATAAAGTGACTACTACTTCTAAGTTAGAGGAAAGGATTTTTATTGCTGGATTTGGAGGTCAAGGAGTGATGGTTTTGGGGAAAATTTTAGCTTGGGCAGGATTAAGGGAGAAGTGGGTGGTTAGCTGGTTGCCTTCTTATGGAGCAGAGATGCGCGGAGGCACTGCTCATTGTTTCGTGAGGTTAGCTTCTGGAAAGATTAGCTCTCCTACTTTTGTATACCCTACGGTAGCGTTCGTTTTTAACCAACTTAGTTGGGATAAGTTCACTCCTAAAGTAAAGAAAGCTAAATTAGTAATTGTTAATAGCTCACTAGTAAAAAGTAGGTATTTTCCTTCTAATGTGAGCTTAATTCCTCTTAACCAATTAGCTTTAGAGATAGGTTCTCTTAAGTTGGTTAATACTGTAGCTTTAGGATTCTTTTTAAAGAAGAGGAAATTGTTAAAGCTTTCCACAGTAGAGAGTGTTTTAAAAAATTTTTTTAAAGAGAGAAAAATCGTTGAAATGAATTTAAGGGCTCTGCAAGTAGGGATAAATTATGGTTAAAACACGGTTTGCCCCTTCTCCTACAGGATTCCTTCATCTTGGAGGAGCAAGAACTTGTTTGTTTAGCTGGCTTTATGCTCGCAAGAGTAGAGGAAAATTTATTTTAAGGATTGAAGATACTGACCGCCTTCGTTCCAAGAAAGAATACTTAGAGGAAATTTTAGAAAGTTTAGTCTGGTTAGGCATTGATTGGGACGAGATTTTTTATCAGTCCCAGCGACTTTCTATTTACCGAGAGTATGCCCAAAAATTAGTAGAGGAAGGGAAGGCTTACTATCGAGAGGGAGCAATATTTTTTAAGTATCAATTTGATGAAGTAGAAATAGAGGATTTAATAAGAGGGAGAGTTACCTTTAGAGAACTTCCTAAGCAAGAGGAGGTAATTATAAAAAGCGACGGTACCCCTACTTACAACTTTGCTTGTAGTGTAGATGATGCTTTAATGGGAATAACTCACGTAATAAGAGGAGAAGATCATCTTTCCAACACTCCTAAGCAAATTTTGATGTATAAGGCTTTAGGGATTTTTCCCCCCCAGTTTGCTCATATTCCCATGATTTTATCCCAAAGTGGAGGGAAAATGTCTAAACGAGAAGGAGCCACTTCTATAAGAGAGTATAGAACTCAAGGATATCTACCGCAAGCAGTAGTAAATTATCTTCTTCTCTTAGGTTGGTCTCCTGGAGGAAATAAAGAGATAATTTCCTTGAGAGAGGCAAGTCAGCTTTTTGAGTTAAAAGATGTGAATAAGAATTCCTCTACTTTCTCCCAAGATAAATTTGATTGGCTTAATGCTCAATATATAAAACTGAAGCCAATAGACGAACTTACTACTTTAGTGAAAGAGTTTTTAGAAGAAAAAAAATTTTTACCCCAGGGAGTAACGCTTGATTACTTAAGAAAAGTGGTAGTTCTCTTTAAAGAGAGAATTTCCAAGTTGGCAGATCTTATGGATTGGGGATACTTTTGCTTCCATGACGATTTTTCTTACTCTTCGGATACCCAGGATATTTTAAAAAGAAAATTATCCAGAGAAATGGGGGTGTTAATAGAGAGGCTTTCCCAAATAGAGGATTTTACTAAAGAAAATATAGAGAAAGAATTTCGCCAAACCGCTCATTTTTTAGGATTGAGAGCAAAAGATTTAGTGCACCCTACCCGTATAGCTCTAACGGGAAGAAAAGTTGGCCCTGGCCTTTTTGAGACTATGGAAGTTTTAGGGAAAGAGAAGGTAATAAAGAGATTAAGAAGACTGTGTGATTGGTGGAAGGAAAGAGATTAGTATTTTTCTTGACAAATTTCTTCTTTTAGGGTATATTTGAGAAAACCTTTAAGCTGGTCCCGTGAGGCCAGCAAGGAGAGGAACAATGAAAAAGAAATTTAAAATTAAAAACCCACTTTCAAAGAGTGGGTTTTATTTTTTTTAAAATGAAGTTTAGAGAGAAAGCAAAGATTCTATCTTCCCAAGATATAAAAAGAATCCTTCACCGCCTAACTCATCAAATTTTAGAGAAAAATCCTGATCCTTACGAACTTGTTATTGTAGGAATTCAAACACGCGGTGTTTACTTAGCCAAGAGGATTCAAGAAATTATAGAGAAGGTAGAAGGTGTAAGGTTGCCTTTAGGGATTTTAGATATCACTCTATATCGAGATGATTTGACGATGATAAGGGAGGTTCCTTTAGTGAAGGAGACTAAAATCAGTTTTGATTTAAGTGATAAAGTGGTGATTTTAATAGACGACGTTTTGTTTACAGGAAGAACAGTAAGGTGCGCTTTAGATGAGATTATGGATTTTGGTCGTCCTAAGAGAATAGAGCTTTTAGTTCTTATTGACCGAGGTCATCGTGAGCTCCCTATAAGGGCAGATTTTGTGGGTAAAAATATTCCTACTGCTAAGAGAGAGTTGGTAGAGGTGAAACTTACTGAGATAGATGGAATCGATGAGGTGGTGATTTTAGAGAAAGAAGAGGATGATTAACTGGCAGAAGAAACATATTCTAGGGATAAAAGATTTGACTCGCCAGGAGATGGAGATAGTATTTAATCTAGCAACGTCTTTTAAAGAGCTTTCTCAAAGAGAAGTGAAAAAGGCTCCTGCTTTGCGAGGAAAGACCGTGATAAATTTATTTTTTGAAAGCTCTACTCGTACACGCACATCTTTTGAGCTAGCTGCCAAGCGTTTAAGTGCCGATGTGTTAAATTTTTCTTCCTCAACAAGTAGTCTTAGCAAAGGAGAAACAATAGTCGATACTATTAAGAATTTAGAGTCTTATCATCCTGATATTTTAGTGATAAGGGTAGGCTACTCTAATTCTCTTCAGTTTCTTTCTCAATATACCTCTGCTAGCATAGTTAACGCAGGAGACGGTGCTAATGAGCATCCTACGCAAGCTTTACTTGATATGTTTACAGTTAAAGAAATAAAGGGAACTTTGGAAGGATTATCTGTGCTAATTGTGGGAGATATAAAACACTCTCGGGTAGCACGCTCTAACATCTTTGGATTTCAAAAATTTTCCTCTTCTCTTAAAGTATGTGGGCCACCTACTCTTATTCCCTATGAATTTCATAAGTTAGGAGTGGATATTTCTTATAATTTGGATGAGTGTCTTCCTCAAGCAGATGTGATAATTTTTTTGAGAATTCAATGGGAACGGCAGAAATCTTCTTTTTTCCCTAGTATAAGAGAATACGTAAGTAACTTTTCTCTCACTCCTGAAAGAATAAAGAGAATAAAAAAGGATTGTCTTATTATGCATCCCGGTCCAGTAAATTGGGATATAGAGATAAGTTCCCAGTTAAAAGAAAGAATTCACCCTTTAATCCTTAAGCAAGTAGAGAATGGTTTAGCTATAAGAATGGCTACTCTTTATCTTGTAGGGACACAGAAAGGAGAGTATGAAGATACTAATTAGAGGGGCAAAGATAGTAAATTTTGATAGTATCGTAGAAGCGGATATTTTTATTCGCAATAGTCGTGTTGCTAAGATAGGAGAGGTTAATGAGGAGCCAGATAAAATTATTGATGCTCGAGGAAAATTTGTTCTTCCAGGATTGATTGATATGCACACTCATCTACGTACCCCGGGTAGAGAAGACGAAGAAGATTTGTGGTCTGGGTCAAAAGCAGCAGCTAAAGGTGGTTTTACTACCATCTTCTGTATGCCTAATACTAATCCTGCCTTAGATAACCAGGGTCAGGTGAATTGGCTTTTAGAGGAAGCAGAAAAAGTTGGGATATTAGAGATTCTTCCTGTGGGTGCGATTACTAAAGGCAGAGAAGGGAAAGAGTTATCGGAATTTGGAATGCTTAAACAAGCAGGATGTCTCTGTTTAAGTGATGATGGCAACCCCTTAGAAGATTCTTCTCTTTTAAGAAGAGCTTTAGAGTATGCTAAGATGTATGGTCTGCTTATTATTTCCCATTGTGAAGATAAAAACCTTTCTGCCTCAGGAAGTCTACGAGAGCACCTCATTTCCTCTAAGTATGGAGTGGAAGGGATTCCTTGGGCGAGTGAAAGCATAGCAGTATTTAGAGATGTAGAGTTAGCAAGGTACTTAGACACAAAAATCCATATTGCTCACGTAAGTAGTAAAAGGAGTCTCCAAATTATAAAAAGAGCTAAAGAGGAAGGGGTAAAGGTAAGTTGCGAGACCGCCCCTCATTACTTTACTCTTACTATAGAAGATTTAGAGAAGAGTCATTTTCACCCTAACTTTAAAGTCAATCCTCCTTTAGGAGATAGAGAGGATCTAGAGGCAATAAGAGAAGGTTTAAAAGAAGGGGTAATTGATTGCATTGCTACTGATCATGCTCCTCACTCTCAGGGAGAGAAGGAGTTACCTTTTGAAGAAGCACCTCCTGGAGTTATAGGACTGGAATTAGCATTTTCTCTTTCCTATACTTATTTGGTGAAGAAACAGATATTAGATTTAAAAGACCTTGTAAAACTAATGTCTTATAATCCTGCAAATATCTTAGGTCTTAAGGATAAGGGGTATATAAAAGAGGGAGCTTGGGCAGATTTAGTTATTATAGATTTATCTAAGAGTTGGCAAGTACTCCCTCATAAACTTTTTTCTAAATCCAAAAATACACCGTTTATTGGTCATACTCTCGAAGGGGTAGTAGAGTACACTATCAGTAGAGGTAAGGTTGTTTATACTGAGAAAAATAAAAATGGTTAAATTTATCCTTACCAAAGAGCTAGGAAGATTAGCTAGATGGTTACGTATTCTAGGGTTTGATACCTACTACTATACCTCTGATAATATGGGCACACTTATAATTTATGCCTTAAGGGAAAACAGAGTAATTGTTACTAGAAGAAAACGTGTTGATGATATGAAAGTAGTGGTAGTAGAAACTAATGATGTTAGAAGTCAGATAAGAGAGTTAGTAGAGAAGTTAAAACTGAAGATAGACGAAAGTTTAATGTTTTCTCGCTGTGTGATATGTAATGAGCCTTTAGAGAAAGTTGATAAAGAAGAAATCAGAGGAAAGGTTCCTGAATATGTGTATATAAGTCAACAAGAATTTTATCGCTGCCCCAGTTGTCAACGTCTCTATTGGCAAGGAAGTCATTGGGGTAATGTTAAGGAAATTTTAAAGAAGGTTTTGGCTGGAAATGTTTATAGCTGATTTTCATATTCATTCTAAGTACTCTCGAGCTACCTCCAAAAATATGAATATTTCTAATCTAATAGAATGGGCTCGTTATAAAGGGATTCATCTTTTAGGTACTGGAGATTTTACTCATCATCTGTGGCTTCAGGAGATAAAGCAAAACTTAGAGTACCTTCCGGAAAAAGGATTGTTTTTCTCTGAGGGAGTATATTTTATTCTTTCAGGAGAGGTTTCTAATATCTTCTCTGAAAGAGGTAAGGTTTATCGGGTGCATAATCTAATTATGGCTCCTTCCTTAGAGATGACGCACCAGATAAATAAGATGTTAAGCTACTACGGAAATTTGGCTTCCGACGGTAGACCGGTCTTAGGGATAAGTTGTAAAAATTTGGCTGAGGAGCTATTCAAAATTTCTCCCGATATTATGCTTATTCCTGCTCATATCTGGACTCCTTGGTTTGGTGTATTTGGTTCTAATTCTGGATTTAACTCTTTAGAAGAGGCATTTCAAGAATTCACAGATAAGATTACTGCTTTAGAAACGGGATTAAGTTCCGATCCTCCTATGAATTGGAGATTGTCTGCGTTAGATAAATTTTCTTTAGTCTCCAATTCCGACTCACACTCTCCTCAAAGAATAGGTAGAGAAGCTAATGTATTCGATTGCGAAATTAACTATTGGGAGATCAAGAGAGTCTTAGAGACCAAAGATAAAAATAAATTTTTATACACTGTAGAGTTTTTTCCTCAAGAAGGGAAGTATCATTACGATGGACACAGAAATTGTAAGGTAAGGCTTCATCCTAAAGAGACGAAAAAGCATAAAGGAATTTGTCCCGTTTGTGGAAGACCCTTAACTAGAGGGGTTCTAAATAGAGTTGAAGAATTAGCTGACCGAGAGGAAGAGTTTGTTCCTCCCAACAGCATTGGCTATAAAAGTTTAGTTCCTTTGAGTGAAATTATCGCTGAGGCTAGAGGAGTAGATAAAGGTAGTAAAGCAGTAGAGAAGGAGTACTTAAAGTTAGTTAGAGAGTTTGGTTCAGAATTCAATCTTTTAGTAAGCGTGGAAGAAAATCAACTTTTTTCGCATCTCCCTCCTAAAATAGCTGAAGGGATAAAGAGAGTGAGAGAAGGGAGGTTGAATATCATTCCTGGATTTGATGGAGAGTATGGAGTAATTAAAATATTTGATCAAACAGAGGATAAAAACAAAGACTCCCAGCTTACTCTTTTCTAATGAAAGTAGCAATAGTATTTTATTCCTTCTCAGGAAATACAGAAAAAGTAGTTCAATTTGTGAAGGATTTTTTTCTAAGAAAAAATATTCCGGTAGAAGTTTTTAGGCTAAAGCCTGTAAAAGAGGAGGTCTCTTTTTTAAGACAGGGGATACAGGCTTTTTTTAAGAAGACTATTCCTATTTTAGAGATAAATTACGACTTAGGTAGTTATGATTTAGTAGTGTTTGCCTCTCCTGTTTGGGCATTCACTATCTCCCCCGCCTTAAGAAGTTACCTCAAAAAAGTTAAAAACTTAGAAAGAAAGAAGATAGTTTGCTTTTTAACCTTTGGAAGTGGAGTTGGGGCAAAGAAAGCTTTAAGAGAATTAGAGGGTATTTTGAAGAGTAAAAGGGCAGAGGTTATATTTTCTAAGAATTTAGTAGGGGCAAAAGCAGGAGATAGAAGTTATTTAGAGGAGAGCTTTAGATATTTAAATAAGCTTTTTGACTTTCTATAAAAGCAGAGAGCCCCTGTAGCTCAACGGATAGAGCACAGGCCTCCGGAGCCTGGAATACAGGTTCAATTCCTGTCAGGGGCAAAAGAGATTGTTATGAATGTAGGAGTAATTGGAGGTTATAGTTGTTCAAGGAGAGCCTATAAACTCGCTAGGGAGGTAGGTCGACTCATCGCTCAGCAAGGGTGGATTTTAATCTGTGGAGGAGGTTCGGGAGTTATGGAAGCAGCTTGTTTAGGAGCAAAGGAGAAAGGGGGTATAACCTGCGGGATACTCCCCAGCTATACAGGGGAAGAAGCAAATCCTTATTTAGATATTAAAATTCCCACAGGGTTGGGCTATGCTCGTAATATTTTAGTGGTGAGAGCTTCCCATTGTTTAGTGGCTGTTGATGGTAAATATGGAACTCTTTCCGAGATAGCATTTGCTCTGAATGAAGGAAAACCTGTTTTGGGTATGGATACTTGGGATATAAAGGGAGTAGTAAAAGTAAAGAATCCTCGAGAAGCAATAGAGTATATTAAAAAGAAAATATTATGAAAGCAGCATTGTTTTTAGAGGATGGATTTTACCTGGAGGGGATAGGCTTTGGTTATCCTGGAGAGACAATTGGTGAGGTTGTTTTTAATACTTCTATGACAGGGTATCAGGAGATTTTAACCGACCCTTCCTATCGAGGTCAAATTGTCTGCATGACTTATCCTCTCATTGGAAATTATGGAGTGAATTCCTCTGATACAGAGTCATCAAAAGTTCAGGTGGAGGGTTTTATTGTAAAGGAGCGTTCTCGCATAGAGAGTAATTGGCGGGCAGAAAGTTCCTTAGAGAATTATTTAAAAACAAACAGAGTAGTAGCAGTGGAGGGGGTGGATACGCGAGCGATAACCCGACGTCTGAGAGAAAAGGGTTCAATGAAAGGAGTAATCTCTGTTGTTGATTTTGATCAAGAGAGTCTACGGAGGAAGTTAGAGGATTTCCCTTCTATCGTAGGAAGAGACCTAGTAGCTGGGGTAACTACAAAAGAGGTTTATGAGTGGAAAGAGGATTTGGGGTTAAGAAGGATGAAGGAAGTAAAAAAGGCATCATTTACAGTAGTGGTGGTAGATTGCGGGGTTAAATTTAGTATTTTGCGATGCTTAAAAGAGTATGTGGAGAGGGTAGTTGTTGTTCCCGCTAACACTCCTTTAAAAGAAATCTTAAAATTTAAACCTCAGGGAATCCTTTTCTCTAACGGTCCTGGAGACCCTCAGCCAGTGAGTTATGTAATCGAAACTGCTAGGGAGTTAATCCAGAGATTAAAGAAAAAAGAAATAAAAATAGGAGTTATGGGGATATGTTTGGGTCATCAAATTTTAGGTCTTGCCTTTGGAGGGAAGGCTCAAAAACTAAAATTTGGTCATCATGGAGGAAACCATCCAGTAAAAGATTTAACTACAGGAAGAATTGATATTACTAGTCAGAATCACAATTTTGTTATTCCTCCCCAAAGTATTCCTGAGGAAGGTTTAGTTCAGACACATATTAATCTTTATGATCACACACCTGAAGGCTCTGAGCATAAAGAGTTACCTATCTTTAGCGTACAGTTTCATCCCGAAGCCGGTCCCGGGCCCTTTGATGCTCGTTATATATTTGGTAAGTTCGTCGGTCTGATGAAAGTTTTATCCTAATGTTTGGATGTTAGATGTTCGACATCCAATATGAAGAGGGAAAGTTATGCCTAAACGGAGAGACATAAAAAAAATTCTAATAATTGGTTCTGGCCCCATTGTTATTGGTCAGGCATGTGAATTTGATTACTCAGGGACACAAGCTTGTAAAGCTCTAAAAGAAGAAGGTTACCAAGTAATTCTTCTTAATTCCAATCCTGCAACGATTATGACTGATCCTGGGTTTGCCGATAGCACTTACATTGAGCCGATAACGGTAGAAGTTTTAGAAAAGGTAATTGCTCGGGAAAGACCTCAAGCCTGTCTTCCTACCTTGGGAGGACAAACCGGTCTTAACGTTGCTTTTGAGGCTGCCAAAAGAGGGATATTAGATGCCTACAAGGTGGAGTTAATTGGTGCTAACCGGGAAGCTATTGCCCGTGCCGAGGACAGAAAGCTGTTTAAACTCACTATGGAAAAAGCAGGGATCCCTTTACCTCGTTCTCGCACTGTCTATTCTCTAAAAGAGGCGGAGGAGGCTTTAGAATTCGTGGGTCTACCTTGTGTAGTAAGACCTGCGTTTACCTTAGGAGGTACAGGGGGAGGAATTGCTTACAATATTGAAGAGTTTAAAGCAGCTGTTAAACGAGGAATAGATGCCAGTTTAATTGGTGAGGTTTTGATTGAAGAGTACTTGGAAGGTTGGAAAGAGTTTGAGCTTGAGGTAATGAGAGATAAGAAAGATAACGTGGTTATTATCTGTTCTATAGAAAACTTTGATCCTATGGGAATTCATACCGGAGATTCTATTACTGTAGCTCCTGCTCAGACTTTGACTGATATAGAGTATCAAAGAATGCGAATCTATGCTATAAGAGCTATCAGGGCAATAGGAGTAGAGACGGGAGGGAGTAACATTCAATTTGCCATAAATCCTAAGGATGGAAGAATAGTGATTATTGAGATGAATCCCAGAGTTTCTCGTTCTTCTGCTTTGGCTTCTAAAGCAACAGGATTCCCTATTGCTAAGATTGCTGCTAAATTAGCTGTAGGGTTAACTTTAGATGAGATTCCTAATGACATTACCAAAGAAACTCCTGCATCTTTTGAGCCTGCAATAGACTACTGCGTAGTCAAAATTCCTCGTTTTACTTTTGAAAAGTTTCCCAAAGCGGACCCTGCTCTTAATACTTCTATGAAGTCAGTAGGGGAGGTGATGGCTATAGGAAGAACATTTAAGGAGGCCCTTCTTAAAGGGATAAGAGCTTTAGAGATTGGTAAATATGGATTAGAGTCTATGATAGATAAAGAGAAATTGCCTCTGGGAGAGGTAATAGAGAAAGTAAAGCAAAATTTAACCATTCCTAACGCGAAGAGGATTTTTTATATTGCCGATGCATTTCGTTTAGGATTTAAAGTAGAAGAGGTAGAAGGACTAACTCATATAGATAAGTGGTTCTTAAATAATATAAAAGAGCTTATTGATTTTGAGGAGAAGTTGAAGAAAGATAAGAAGTTAACTCCTTACATCTTACGAAAAGCAAAAGAGTTAGGTTTCTCTGATATTTACTTAGGTAAAATCCTTCAGATTTCTTCTGAGAGGATTCGTAAGATTAGAGAAAAAGAGAAGATTTTTGCTGTATACAAATTGGTAGATACCTGTGCAGGTGAATTTGAAGCTTATACTCCTTACTACTACTCAACCTATGAGTGTGAGTGTGAAGCGAGGGTTTCTCAAAGAAAGAAAGTGATGATTTTAGGAGGTGGTCCTAACCGGATTGGTCAGGGGATTGAGTTTGACTACTGTTGTGTACACGCTGCCTTTGCTCTGAGAGAAGAAGGTATTGAGGTAATTATGGTAAATTGTAATCCCGAGACGGTTTCTACTGATTATGATACCTCTGATAAGCTTTACTTTGAGCCAATAACCTTGGAGGATGTTTTAAATATTGTCCGTAAAGAGTCTCCCTGGGGAGTGATTCTCCAGTTCGGTGGTCAAACTCCTCTTAACTTAGCTTTGGGATTAGAGAAAGAAAAGGTAAATATTTTAGGAACAAAGGCAAAGTATATAGATATTGCTGAAGATAGGGATAAATTTAGGAGCCTTCTCTTAAAGTTAGGACTTAGACAACCGGAGAGCGGGATCGCTAAAAGTTTGGAGGAAGCAAAAAAGATAGCTTTTCAGATTGGCTTTCCTGTTTTAGTAAGGCCCTCCTACGTTTTAGGAGGTAGGGCAATGGAGATAGTCTACGACTTAGAAACTCTGGAGGGTTTTGTAAAGGAAGCTTTAGAATACTCTATGAATCAGACTATCCTTATTGATAAGTTCCTTGAAGATGCTATTGAGGTAGATGTGGATTTGATCGGCGATGGGAAGAATTTTGTTATTGGAGGTATCTTAGAGCACATTGAGGAAGCAGGGATTCATTCTGGAGATAGCGCAATGTGTCTTCCTCCTTTTAGCCTCCCTAAAGAGATAGTAGACAAGATTAGAGAAGCAAGCTATGCCCTAGCAAGAGAACTAAATATTGTAGGTCTTATGAATCTCCAGCTAGCAGTGAAGAATCGCTCTATTTTTGTTCTAGAGGTGAACCCTCGAGCGTCAAGAACAGTTCCTTTTGTTTCTAAAGCTATAGGTGTAGCTCTGGCCAAATTAGCGGCTAAGGTAATGGCAGGCAATACCTTAAAACAGTTAGGATTTACCAAGGAGATAGTTCCTCTCTATCGGTGTGTGAAAGAAAGTGTTTTCCCTTTTAATCGTTTTCTAGGAGTAGATATAATCTTGGGTCCTGAGATGAAATCTACTGGGGAGGTTATGGGAATAGATTTTGAATTTGGAAGAGCTTATCTTAAGAGCCAATTAGGAGCTTCACAGAATTTACCTAAAGGAGGAGTGGTGTTTATCTCAGTAAGAGATAAAGATAAGAAAGGTATTGTTCCTGTAGCCAAGAGATTGAAAGAGCTAGGATTCAAAATCTTAACTACTCAAGGGACAGGGAAAATACTAAAGGAAGAAGGAATCGATGTAAAAGTCCTTCCTAAGCTTGCTGAAGGAAGACCCAATATTATAGACTACATAAAAAACAAACAAGTTCATCTTATTATTAATACTCCCTCGGGAAGAATCCCCCGTAAAGATGAAACAGTGATAAGAAGTACAGCAACTCTTTATAGGGTTCCTTGCATTACTACTGTAAGTGGAGCCATTGCTTCTACCAAGGCTATAGAGGTTCTCCTCTCCCACGATGTAGAGGTGAAAAGTATTCAAGAATATCATCATCTTCTGAACTCTTCTCAATTTTAGCACACAAAATATAGTATAAAACTACCCCCTGCACTATATATAGAAAAATTTCCTTATAAAGAAAAAGAATTTTCTTGACAGCTTTAAAAGTAAGTAATATAAGTAAAGCAGTTAAAGTAAATACTGTAATTACACAAAAATGTTTTAAAGAGGGGATGATGAGTTATGGAAGGACAAAATAAGAAATTAATTTCTGCGAAGGAGATAGCAAAAAAGTTCAATATTCCTTACTCTACAGTTAATCACTATACTAACCTTGGTTTTCTTTCTGTGGTAAAAAGGAAAGGGAATATGCGTTTTTATGAGGAAACCAAAGTTAAAGAGCGCCTTAAAAGAATTCTTCACCTTAAGGACGAAGGTTACCCTTTAAGGCTTATATTTAAGATGCTCAATGGCAGGTAAAAAGTAGAGGGGAGAGATGAGTTACTTTAAGATCCTTGGTTTTGATAAAGAGCCATTTTCTACGAGCCCAGATCCTGATTTCTTCTATTTAGCTAAGGATCATGAGACAGCTCTAGTTAACACCCTAATTGAGTTAAGATTACGTCGAGGTTTAACAGTTGTTCTAGGAGACATTGGCACAGGTAAAACTACTCTCTCAAGAAAGTTAATTCAGGAATTGAGAGAAAGAGAAGATTTTATTTTTCATATAATTTTAGATCCTTTCTTTGAAAATCAAACAGAGTTTCTTTATTATCTCATAAGTAGTTTTGAAATACCATTCTCTACCAATTTAACTACTCTCACTCTTAAGGAAAGTTTAGAGAAATTCCTTTTTCAAAAAGGAGTGATAGAAAATAAAATAGTAGTGCTCATCATTGACGAAGCTCAAAAACTTAGCGATTTTACTTTAGAAATGTTAAGAATTCTTCTTAACTACGAAACTAACGAATTTAAACTTCTTCAATTAGTTCTTTTAGGACAACTGGAGCTTCACACCAAAATCATGAGTATTCCCAATTTTTTCGATAGGATAAGTTTCAAATACACTCTTAATCCTTTAAGTTTTGAAGAAACCAAAGATATGATTGAATTTCGCATTCGTCAAGCAGGATATAAGGCGAGAATGCGTCTTTTTTTAGATGAGGCAGTAGAAGAGATTTATGGATATACTAAAGGGTATCCTCGCCGAATAACTATGCTTTGTCATAGGGCCCTTAAAGAGTTGGTAATGAGAAATAAGGTAGTGGTAGATAGAAAGTTAATCAGAGGTATTGTGGAAGAGGAGATCAAAACAGGATGGTATCGGGATCCTCTACTCCCGAAAGGGAGTTATTGAAACTCATTGAGGCAGAAAAGAAAAGTTCCTCTAGGGGAGGAGAGGTAAAAAAACGGTTACGTTTCTCTTTCCTAGGAGCTCTTAGAGGACGGTGGGCCTTCTTTAAGGAGGCCTTTTCTACTAATCGTAAAGTGTTTGTAGGAGATATTAGCTTGATTAATCGAATTCTTATGGGAGTAGCTATCCTTCTCGGTTTTTATGTAGTGGTAAACAACACTCTTTCTTTTCTCGCTCTACCTCGAAAGATAGAAAAGACTATGCAGGTAAAAACTAGGAATTTTAAGATTTCTTCTTTGAAGGAGTTATCTATTCTAAAAGAAGCTTCCTACTATTTAGATAAAGTAAAAAAGAGAGATATCTTTGCAATGGTGATAGAGAAGCCCAAAGTGAAAGAAAAGGAGGAGAAAAAGTTAATTAAAGAAGTAGAAGAGAAAACAAAAGATTTAAAATTGGTAGGGATTGCCTGGTCAGACAATCCTGATGCTATGATTGAGGATACCAAGGTAGAAAAGACCTATTTTGTCAAACAGGGAGATATTATAAATGGTGTAAGGATAGAGAGGATTTTTAGAGATAAAGTGGTGTTAACCTATAAAGGAGAAAAGATAGAGTTAAAATGAGAAGCAAGTTTATTACTTTGTCTATCTTATTTCTCTTATCTATTAATTTTTCCTTTTTGTATGCGGATTTAGTTTCCTCAACTAATGAGAAGATAAATAGAGATTCCTCTAGAGAAATGGAAGAGAGGATTTCTTTAGATCTGCGGAATATCGATATAGTAGATGCTCTTAAATTTTTAGCAGAGAAAGCAGGAATAAATATCGTTACTACTAAAAAAGTTAGCGGGAGAGTGACTCTCAAGGTAGACAACGTTCCTATAAAGGATATTTTTGATGTGATGCTTCGTTCTAACAATTTAGCTTATGATAAGAAGGGGAATATTTACAATGTAATGACTGAAGAAGAATACAAAGCTCTATATGGGAAGAAGTTTTCCGACCCCCGTCAAGTAAAGATAATTGATCTTAAGTATGCACTCCCTGAGCAGATATTTTCTTTATGTGATGTTTTAAAGAGCGATATAGGAAGAATATTGGTTAATCCAGAGTCAGGTAAAGTGGTGATTATGGATTCTCCTGAGAAGATTAAGGAGATTGAGGAGGCTATCGAGCGATTTGAAAAAAAGAATGTAGTTAAAGTTTTTGATATAAACTATGGAGACGCTAAAGAGATTGCTGAACGTCTCAGGAGCCAACTGGAAGCTAAAAAAGTCGGTACAGTTCAGGCAGAGGAGGCTACCAATCAGATAATTATACAGACTCTTCCCGAGAGGATGAAGGAGATAGAGAGAATAATTAAGAAATTGGATAGGAAAACTAAAGAAGTTTTAATAGAGGGTAAAATTATAAAGGTAAAGTTCTCTAAGAGTCTAACAGAGAGTGTGGAATGGGAAGGGCTTTTTGATATTGCAAGAAAGCATGGACTAACTTATCTGGGTACTTATCCTTTTAGCGCTGTTCAAGCTACTACCGATGCTTGGCGTTCACGAAAGCAGGTCTGGCAGGATACAGGGTATGTAGGTTCTTACCCTTTCAGTGGTACCACTTCTAATTACTCAGCAGGGAAACCTAAAATGGGGTTAGAGGAAATGCATATAGGTATTATTGGTAAACATGATTTTGATGCTTTAATAAAATCCTTTAGGGAGATAGGGGAAACCCAGATTATTTCCACCCCTAAAATTATTATTACGGATAACCAGGAAGCTAATCTTCATGTAGGGGAAAGACAGGCATATGTTACTACCACTACAACTACTGGTCAGACTACTAGTACAGTTTCTGAAGAGGTCAACTTCGTAGATGTGGGAACAATTCTTTCTCTAACTCCTAAAATAAACGAAGAAGGGTATATAACTTTAAAGATAAAGGCAGAGGTTAGTACGGTAATCTCAGAGTTGATTACTCCTACAGAGAACAAAATTCCTATAATTGATACATCTACCGCTGAAACTACAGTGATGGTTAAAGATGGTACTCCTATTTTAATCGGAGGACTAAGGAAGGAGGAGAAAGGATTAACTTCTAAGAAAGTTCCCTTTCTAGGAGATATACCTCTTTTAGGGAAATTATTCACTTCTTATGAACCTACGCAAGGAAGGACAGAGCTGTTGATTGTTTTAACTCCTAGAATTATAAGGGGAGATATGTTTGTAGGATATACCAAAAAGAATGTGGGGCAGAAGCCTATAAAGGGAGAGAAGGTTTACTGGGAGGTAAAGCTTAAAGAGAAAAAGGAGCTGGAGAAAGAGCTCCCTTTAACTAAAGAAAGTAAATTTAAGGGGTTTAAATTCTAATGGGGAATTTTTTTAAGAGAGCTTCTTTCTTTCTTATCTTAAGTATCTTAAGTATAAGTGTGGGGATTTTTGCTTTTTTAGGTTACCAAAGAGTTTCAATAAAGTCAAAGGCCAATACGGGATGTCTTCAGTTAGTTGAGGATTACACTAATTTAGTCAAGGAATTAGCGAAGTTTAAGGCTAAGGCAGACTCTTTAGAAGTAGACAATAAGATGCTAGTTGAAGAAATGGATCGTTTGGAGAAGCAGTTAAAGGAAGTTAAGTCAGCAAAGGAAGAGGTCATTAAACAGCTTCTTGTTTTGAAAAAAGAGTGTTCCAGAAAAGAAAAGGAGTACCATTCTCTTAGAGAGAGAGTACAGATTTTAGAGAAAGAGAAAAAGAAATTATCTCAGGACAATGTAGCTTTAAATAATGTGGTGAAAAAATTAGAAAGAGACTTAACTCAGTATAAGAGCAGGTTAGAAGAGTATAAAAAAAAGGTGGCTAAAGAGAGTGAGCTTCCAGAGGATATTAAGGAACTTAAGAGTGTGCTAGAAGAAAAGAGAAGAAAGTTTTTCCAAGGATATACGGAGCTACAGAAGAGGGCACTTACTTTAGAAAAAGAAAATCAGCGGCTTACTAACCTTCTTAAGAAAACCCAGGAAGAGCTCGCTAAATTGGAGAAAGAAAACAAAGAGATTAATTCTTCCTTAAAGAGGCAAAAAGTCTTACTGGCTGAGATAGAAACTGATAGGGATTTTTACAAAATAGAGGGAGAAAAATCTAGAATAGAACTTAAAAAGTGTAATCAGACCCTTTTTCAACTCCAAAATAAATACAGTGCTGTTTTAAGAGAAAATCAGGATCTTAAAGCAAAAATTGAGGTTATGCCCCGTAAGCTTATGGAGCTATCTCAATTAAATAAAGAACTTCTTAAGGAGAAAGCACGCCTCCACTATAACTTAGGGGTTTTTTACACCCAAAAAGGAGAGTACAAAAAAGCAATTAAAGAATTTCAAGAAGTTTTAAAGGTAGACCCTAACGATGCCGATACGCATTATAATTTAGGAGTAATATACTCTGAGTATGAGGTAGATAATGAAAAAGCAATAGACCATTTCAGAAAGTACTTAGGGTTAGCTCCTCAAGATATCTACGCTGACAAGGTAAGAGAATATCTTGTCTCTCAAGAAGTGGTTAAGGGGGATAAAGCTAAATGAGAAAAGTTATTATCTCTTTTATAATTTTATCGATTTTAATAGTCTATCCAGGGTTTCCTTTTTCCTCCAGAGAGGAAAATGATAAATTATCTAAAAGAATTTCTCTAAATTTCCAAAATATTGATATTCTAGAAGCATTAAAGTATATTGCTATAAAAGGAGGGATAAATATTATTCCTACCAGAAAAGTTTCAGGGAGGGTAACTCTTAAGGTAGATAACGCTCCTATAAAAGATATTTTTGATATTATGCTCCGCTCCAATAATTTAGCCTATGATAAGAAAGGGAGTATCTACAATGTGATGACTGAAGAAGAGTATAAAGCCCTCTATGGTAAAAGTTTTTCTGATACTAGGAAAGTGAAAGTATTCCATCTTACTTACGCTATACCAGAGCAGATTATGAAACTCTGTGAGAATATGAAAAGTGAGATTGGAAAGATATTTTTGGATTCTGAATCGGGTAGTTTAGTAGTAATTGATACTCCTCAGAATATAGAAGAGATAAGCAAAGCTATAGAAGATATAGAGAGCAAAAAAACGGTGATTAAAGTATTTGATTTAAAGTACGCTAATGCTAAAGTTATAGCCGATAAGCTTAAGGAGCAAATTACTAAAAAAGGCATAGGATTTGTTCAAGCAGATGAAGCTACCAGTCAAGTAGTTGTACGAACCCTGCCAGAGAGGATGGAAGAAGTTGAAAAGATAGTTGAGGAGCTGGATAAGAAGACAAAAGAAGTGTTAATAGATGCAAAAATCGTCAAAATTACCTTCTCTCGAGAGCTAACCCGAGGAATAGAGTGGGAAGGGCTTTTTGATGTAGCAAGAAAGTACGGTCTTACTTATATTGGTTCCTACCCTTTTAGTTTCGTAAGTCATACCACTACAGGCAGTTGGCGTTCACGAAAGCAGGTCTGGCAGGATACCGGATACGTTGGTTCTTACCCTTTCAGTGGTACAGCTTTTAATTATTCTAATAGCGGTAAAGTAGTAGGGGTTGAAAAGCTTCATGTAGGAGTGATAGGAAAGCATGATGTTGATGCTCTATTTAAGTATCTCAACACTTTAGGGGAGACAAAAATTGTAGCTAATCCTAAACTAGCGGTAGTAAACAATCAGGAAGCACGCATTCACATTGGAGAAAAACAAGCCTATATTACAAATACCACTACTCAGACAGCAAGTACCACTACGGTAGCGGAGGAAGTTACCTTTGTAGATACAGGAATTCAACTTTCCGTCACTCCAACCATAAATGAAGAGGGTTTTGTTACTATAAAGTTGAAACCGGAAATAAGCAGTGTAGCTTCTTATTTAGTTACTGCCTCCAATAATAAGATTCCCATAATCACCACCTCCACCGCAGAAACAACAGTAATTGTAAAAAATGCCACCACCATTATTATTGGGGGCCTAAAAGAAGAGAAGGAGGAGAAAAGTTCCAAGGAAGTTCCTGTGTTAAGTAAGATTCCTATGATAGGAGCCTTTTTTTCCTCAAAAAATAAAACCAAAACTCGCTCAGAACTTCTTATCTTGGTCACTCCCCATATAATTAAAGGGGATGAGCTTACTACTGGATATCAGAGAGATTTTGGGCATCGTCTGGATAAAGAGGATCAACCTTACGCTTCCTTCTCTCCCCAAAAAATAGAATTTGAGTGCAAACCTTATCAATCTTATCCTCGCTTAGATGAAAAGGAGTCTTTTAAATTAAAGCCAGCAAGGGTTTCTTATGAAGAAGATCCCAAAGGTTGAGAAAGTTGACCTAAATAAGATATCTTTATCTTTGGTACTTTTTATTTCTTTTCTCTACTTTCCCTACGTTTATACCCAAGAGAAGAGTGTTTCTTTAAAGGAGGAATATCGGAAACTAAAGGAGGCATATGATCAGGTAGTTAAAGACAGAGATAATCTTTTATTTCAGGCAAAAAATCTCCTGAAGTATAAAAAGAAGGTTAGGGAGCTGGAGAAAGAGCTCCAAGATTTACTCAAAGAGAAAGAGAAGTTTGATTTAGAGATTAAAAAAAGGGAAGACTATATTAAAGAGCTTAAGAAGAAAATTAAGGAGCTTACCCAAGAAAATACTCAGCAGTTGGAGCAAATCGCGGCTTTAAAAAATTATATTGAAAAGATGGAGGTTGAATATAAAATAATTAATGAGACAAGGAAGAAAATTAAGGAGTTAAAGGACGAAAAAAGAAAGTTAAAAGGTGAGATAAGGAAATTAACTGCTAAGATAAAGAAGCTAGAGGACGAAAAGATCGATTTAAAAGCAGAGACTTTGGTATATAAGAGGCAATTCTACGAAATAAGGAGAAAGTATGAGGAGGCATTAGCTAAGAATAGAAGATTGGAAAAAAAATTAGCTGAGGTTCCTAAAAAGTTTGCTGAGATTGCTAGAGAAAATAAAGCTCTTATAAAAGAAACTGCGTTGATGCATTATAACTTAGGAGTTTTTTATACCCAACATAAGGAGTATAAGCGAGCAATTGCTGAATTTGAAAAAGCAATTGAGCTTAATCCTGACGACCCTTATGCTCATTTTAATCTTGGTTATATTTATGCTGAGTATCTCCTAAATCGTCCCAAGGCTATAGAACATTTCAGGCATTACCTCCGGTTGGCAGATAAGAACGATAAAGATGTTGATTGGGTAAAAAAATATATTCTCACTTGGCAGGCTTGGGAAGGAAAGACCCCTCTTAAGTGAAAGAAAGGAGGATTTATGAGAAGAACTATTTTTATTTTAATTAGTATTATACTTACTCTTTCTCTTATGGATAATATAGAGGCTTCCTCTGGGAGAGTTCCAAGGGAGGAAAAAGAAGGTGCTGGTCCTCCTCAAGTATCCAGAGAAACTGCCCCCTCCAAAAAAGAAGCAGTTAGATCTCTTTCTAAAGAAAGACAAAAGAAACTAGAGGCAAAGCGTCTTCAGAAAGAGAAGGAGCTTTTACAAAAGAAGAAAAAAGCATTAAATAACACTGAATGGGATATAGAAATTGTTCCTATAGGTAGAAAAGGTAGAAAGACCAAAGACACCTTAATTTTTAAAGATATGAAAGTTTTTTCTAAGAATCTAAAAAATAAAAAATTCTCCCCTACTAACTACTCCTTACATCTTAATCAGGATGGAACTTTAGTCTGGGAAACTATGCAGACAAATCAGGATGGAAAGATTGTGTTCTGGCGAGGAGAGGTTACCCCAGATATGAGGTTTATGAGAGGGATAATTACTTTTCCTGATGAGGAGAAAAATAAAGATTTTAGTTTTAAGAGTACAGCTAAAAGAATTTTGGCTCCTTAAAATAACGAGGGAGGTGATTTATTTATACTGAATATTGGGGCCTAACCTGTAAGCCATTTGAAAATGTAGCTGATCCTAACTTTTTCTATTGTTCTTCCACTCATCGAGAGGCTTTAGCAAGGATGATTTATGCGGTAAGAGAGAGAAAGTTAGGATTTCTTCTATTGGGCAGATATGGTTTAGGCAAGACTTTTTTGAGCAAGGCCTTAGAGAAAGAGTGTTCCGATAGTAACTATAGGTTTGTATCTATCTCCAATCCTCGACTTACTCCTTTAGAACTAGTTAAAGAAATCAGCTATCAGCTGGGAGTAGTTCCAGTAGATCAAAGTTGGACTAAGGTTGATTATCTTCATAAGATAAAAGAGACTTTGGAGAAAAATTACCAGGAAGGTTTCCATACTGTCATTATAATAGATGAAATGCAAAGTATTGAAAGTAACGAAGTACTTGAAGAAATAAGGCTATTTTTCAATTTGCAGAAAGAGGTTATCTTTTTTACTTTAATCCTTTTGGCCCAATTATCTTTTAAAGAAAATTTAGAGAAGTTTCCTCACTTCAAACAAAGGATACCTATAAGATATGAACTGTCTCCTTTGGATGAAGGAGAAACAAAAAAGTATATAGAGTTCCGCTTAAAAAAAGCAGGTGCAGCTAAAGAGATTTTCTCTTCCAAGGCATGTAAGCAGATTTATGCTCTAAGTAAAGGAGTTCCTCGCTTGATAAATAATATTTGTGACTTAGCTCTTTTAGCAGGGTACTTAGATAGTTTGGAAGTAATCAAAGAAGATACTATCCTTCAAATAGCTCAGGATCTGGGGGAGACACCAAATGATTGATTTTTCAAAAATTTTTGGAAACGGTAAAGATAAAGAGAAACCTTCATCCCCCATTCATTTTGCTAAGGAACCACCCAAAGAGAAACTGCCTTCTAAGAAGGAAGCAAAGAAAATTTCCGAGAAAGAAAAAATGTTAGGTGGTATAGATGTGAAGCTTCTATATAAGGAATCTCTTGTCTTAGCAGATAAAATTTTCAGCTCTTCCCAACCTATTTTACCGGAAGATGTAAAAGAAGTTAAGGAAATAGTTGAGAAAATTGTAGATTGTATAACTAGAGAGGGCGAACGGTTGGTTGAAATCACCTTTAATAAGCTCCCCCAGGAGTACCACTTTATTTCTCTGAATATGGTTAACGTGTGTGTTCTATCTCTATATATAGGAATAGCCTTAGGTCTTTCTCGAGATAAGCTTATAGATCTAGGAATAGCTGCTCTCCTTCATGATTTAGGGATGAAAAAATATCAAAGTATAATTGATCAACCTCGAAAATTAACTCCCCAAGAGTATAAGGAAATAGAAAATCATCCTATTGTAACTGCCCAGATGCTTTCTCATCTTAAAGAGTTAAGCAGTAAAATCTTAGAGAGTATAAGTCAAGAACATGAACGTATGGATGGCTCGGGTTATCCTAAAAATTTAAAGAAAGAAGAAATTGATGAGTTTGCACAAATAATGGCAGTAGTAGATGTTTATGAAGCTTTAACTCACTCTCGTCCCTATCGCGAGGCTTATAAACCCTCAGAGGCAATTAAAATTATGTTAGAGATGAAAGAAAGATTCAGCTATACAGTGATGAATGTTTTTTTAGAAAAAATAGGAATTTATCCTAAAGGAAGTTATGTAGAGCTTAACACAAGAGAGATAGCCCAGATAGTACGACAGAATCCTAAACTTCCTTGTTATCCGGTAATCAAAATAATTTACAATAGTAAAGGAGAAAAATTAGATGAGCCTAAAGAGGTAGATTTGAGCACTAACCCGACAGTTTATATTAGGAAGTGTCTATAAATTAAAAATTTCCCTTTTTATGAAGAAATTTTCAGTATATATTTTAACAGCATTAATACTTTTTTCTCTTTATAATTTTGTGAAACTAAGGGTAGAGTTTTCTAATGAGAAAAAAAAAGGAGAGATGCTTAGTCAAAGATTAAAAGAAGCCGAAAGAGAGTCTCAACACCTAAAAGAGCTAATAAATAGTAGGGAGAAGGAGATAGATAAATTAAAGAGAGAATTAGAGGAACTTAAGTTTCCTCAGCGTCTAAAGAACGCCCTTGCTCAAGCGCAGGACCTTATAAGAAAACTGAACGATGATTTAAGTAACTTAAGAAGAGAAAAAACTCGCTTGGAGAAGGAAAATTTTTCCCTTAAAGAGAGAATAGAGCTTAGTAACAAACGAATTACTCAATTACTTGCTCAACTGGAGGAGGTAAGAGACAAATTTGAAGTTAGCAAGAAAGAAAGAGGTAGAGTTATAGCAAGAGAAATTACCAGATTGAAGAAAGCGTTAGAGGAGAAAGACAAGGAAACAGAGGATTTAAGAAAGGATTTAGAGAGGTATAAAGAGAAAGCTTCAGATTTAGAAAGAAAGGCCAAGTTCTTAAGAGCTCAACTTACTAAAGTTAAAAGAGGATTTTCTAAAGATACTTCAGATAGAAAGAGAGTGAAGCAATTAATGGCTTCTTTGGAGAGGGTAAATAGAGAAAAAGATACACTTTCTGCGGAGGTTAGACAACTTAGGTTAGAGAGAGAACAGCTACAGAGAAAAATTGATGAATTGTCCAAACTTAATCAAGATTTACAGCATCAGGTGAGCCAACTTAAAAAGCAAATAGAGGAAAAAGAAGAGCAGATAGTTAGTCTAGAGAAGAAAATTAAGAAAGGTGTCTCTTCAGTTGATACAGAGACAAGACTCCTAAGAGCTAGACTAGCTCTCCAGAAAGAGGAATTTCAAAAAGTAAATACTCTCTATCAAGAACTAAAAGAGCAACTGAAAGATTTAGCAAAGATTATCTCTGATAAAGAACAAGAGATAGAAAGTAAAGATAAAGAGATAGCTAGATTAAATCAGGAAATTTCTTATTTAAAACTTAGATTAGTAGATTTAGAAGATAGGTTGAAGGAGACACAGAGTATTCAGGACGAAGTTTTAAGAAGGTTTTCTGAAGTAGTAGAATTAAATTCTGCTCTTCAAGAAAAGTTAGGGACGATTTCTACTTTTTTAGGTAAGCCCAGGGTTAAGAAGAAAACAACCTTAAGAGAAGAATTAACTTTACCTGAAGAACCAGAAGTAGTAAGTTCTTCGGAAGGGGGGGAGAAGGAGCGAGTAGAAAGTTTAAAGAAGCAGGTAGAAGTTATCCTTCATGAAAGTTCACAGGAATAGTTTTCTCTGGATAAAAACTTTTTTAAAACTACCACTAAAGATTATCTTTCTTTTAAGTGTAGGGGGAATTTTACTTTTTTCCTATGCCAGCTATTCTAAAACTCCTCAAGAAGAGGCTAAGGAGCATTATCGCTTAGGGGAGATTTATTACCAGCATGGTCTTTATAAGGAAGCAGAAAGAGAATTTAAGAAAGCCTTACAGTTGCTCAAAAGAGAAGTTCCTTTGGAAGAGGAAGGGTCATTTCAAAAAGAGGGGAAACCTCCCTCTCCTTCTGAGGAATCTCAGTATATTATCTCCCCGGGCGATGTTCTTTATATAAGTGTGTGGGAGAATCCTGATTTGACTGGGGAGGTTATCGTACGCCCCGATGGGATGATTTCTTTCCCTCTTATAGATGAGGTAAAAGCAGCTGGGTTAACTATATCTGAGTTAGATAAAGAGATGACTGAAATGCTTAAGGAATATATTCGTTTCCCTGACGTTTCTATCTCTCTAAGAGCAATGGGGGGTCAAAGGGTAATTATTCTCGGAGAAGTAAAAAGTCCTGGAGTTTACTCTTTAAAAGGGAGAAAAACTGTTTTAGAGGCAGTAGCTTTGGCAGGAGGATTTACTAAGGACGCAGTTTTAAACAGTGTAATAGTAATAAAAGGAGGGCTCAAAAACCCCCATCCTAAACGGGTAGATTTAGCCAGCGCTCTTAAAAAAGGAAAGATGAAAGAAGATATTGTGTTAGACTCTCAAGATATAGTCTTTGTTCCAAAAAAGTTTATTGCTGATTTAAATTATTTTTTAACTCAGATTTTGGGTCCTATATCCCGAGGAGTTTATACTGCCAAGGAAATTCAACGCTGGTAAATCGGGATAGGATCGCCTGATTCTGTAAAGATTGTGATGAGTTTTTGGCAGAAAAAATATAAAAAGAATCCCAATATGGTATTTAGAAAGATTGCTGATGAGGTAATTTTAGTGCCCATAAGAAATAAAGTAGGTGATTTACAGAGTATCTATACCTTGAATGAAGTTGGTGCACGTATATGGAAGTTAATTAATGGAAAGAGAGAATTAGCCAAGATTAAGGAGATTCTTTTGGAGGAGTTCAGCGTCGATGTTCCTCGAGTTGAAGAAGATTTAAAAGCATTTGTACAGAAATTAGAAAGAATAGGAGCAGTAGAGGAAGTTAAGTAGCATAATATGGAGTGTATTTATATACCTAAGATTTCTTATAGGGAGTTTAGTGAATCAATTCACAGGAAAGTAGGAGAAAAACGAATTCCCCTTAATGGATCTATAGAGGTTACTTTGCGTTGTAACTTAAGATGTCTACATTGTTACTGTAGTTACAACTCTCAAAAAAAAGAATTAAGTTATAAAGATTTCTGTCGTATTTTTGACGAGATTGCTGATATGGGGTGTTTGTGGCTGCTTATTACAGGAGGAGAGCCACTCTTAAGAGAGGATTTTTTAAAAATTTATACTTACGCTAAAAAGAAAGGATTTATTATAACACTTTTTACTAATGCAACCTTACTTACCCCTTCCATTGTGGATTGTTTAAAAGATTATCCTCCTTTTGCGGTGGAGGTTACTTTGTATGGAATAACTAAATCTACTTATGAGAAAATTACTCGTATTCCTGGTTCATTTAACCGATGTATAGAAGGTATTCATCTTCTTTTAGAAAGAAAAATTCCTCTTAGGTTAAAAACAGTGGTGATGAATTTAAATAAACACGAGCTTTTCAAGATAAAGAGATTTGCCGAAAATTTGGGAGTAGAGTTTAGATTTGACCCTCTTATTAACCCTAAATTAGATGGCTCTAAAGAACCTTGCAAGTTGAGAATTTCGCCACAAGAAGTTATTGAGCTTGATTTAATGGATAAAAAAAGAAAAGAAGCATGGGAGGAGTTCTGTAAAAAATTTCCTTCGCCTATAAACTCAGAATGGCTTTACAGTTGTAGTGCAGGAAGAACTTCTTTCCACATAGATCCCTATGGAAATTTAAGTATTTGTATTATTGAAAGGTTCCATACCTACAATCTTTTAAAGGGCACATTTAAGGAAGGATGGGAAACTTTTATCCCTGAAAAAATACTCAGTCTTAAAAAAGATAATAGATACGAATGCAATCAGTGCCAGTTAAGAGACTTATGCGATCGTTGTCCTGGGTGGTCACAGCTTGAAGCAGGTAACCCTCAGGAAGTGGTAGATTATCTTTGTCAGATAGCTCATCTAAGAGCCAAAGTGTTTGGTTTTGGCAGAGAAAGAAAGGAGGGGGAGAAAGATGAAAAAGAGAGAAAAAAAATTCTACTCTAAACCTCAGATAAAAGAAGTTAATTTAGTGCCTCAAGAAGCAGTCCTTCTTGGTTGTAAAACTACAGCTGATCCCAGTGGGAGAACAGTTGGGCGGAATAATTGTGGTAACAGAGATAACTTTTGTCAAACCGCGGTAAGTTAGTTGTAATAAGTTAACTTTATTTAGTAAGGATGCTAAAGGTAGAAATAGGGGGAGTGGCTATTTCTCTTTCTTTTGTAGATGGTAAAGGTTGGATACCTCAAGTTAGTAAAGCAATGCATTCTTTTCTTACTAGGAGAAAAAGGTTCGATTTAGCTCTTAAGGTTCACTGCGGTTTTCTTCCCCATCTGAATGTAAAGAGAGTTGTGTTTAATTCGGGAGGAAACTGGACTCTTTTTAAGGATAGAAATAATAGATTAGTTTTTTCTCTTACTTCCCCTGCTACCGGTCCTCATCCTTATGCTTTGGCAGTTGTTGATTCTCAATTTAAAGTAGGGAATTTATACCTTAGAGAGCCAAATTACTTTCTTTCTAAAAAAGCTATTGTGAATCCTTTAGAGTACCCCTTAGATGAGGTTTTAGTAGTGCATCTTCTCTCAAGAAATAGAGGAATACTTCTTCATGGATGCGGAATTAAATACAAAGGAGAGGGGCTACTTTTTTTAGGAACTTCGGGAAGAGGAAAAAGCACCATTGCCAATCTTTGGAAGGAAGAGAAAGAAGTCGCCATTTTAAGTGACGATAGAATTGTTGTCCGCAAGAAAGGCTCCAATTTCTGGATATATGGTACTCCCTGGCACGGAGATGCAAAATTATGTTCTCCTCAGAAAGTAGTTCTAAAGAAGATATTTTTTCTTAAGCACGGCAAGAAAAATTCGCTTAAAAAGATGAAGTTAAGTGAAATAATTTCTCAGTTAGTTGTCTGTTCTTTCCCTCCTTTTTGGGATAAGAAAGGTATGAAGTTTATCTTAAGTTTTTGTTCTGATTTAGCAAAAGTTCCTTCTTATGAGCTAAATTTCCTACCTAACAGGAGTGTTTTGGATCTTATCAAACGTAAGGTGTGAAGTGCCAAAATTCTGAATTTTTAAAGTTAAGTAAGGATATATTAGAGAAAGGGTTTTCTCTTCGCTTTCAGGTAAGGGGGGCAAGTATGTACCCTTTTATCAAAAGCGGTGATACCGTGGAAATAGAGCCAAAGAATATCTCCAAAATAAACTATGCGGATATTATCCTTTACGCCAATTACGAAGGAAAAATTGTAATCCATCGAGTAGTAAAAAAAATCAAGAAGAATAATGAAACTATCCTAGCAACTAGAGGAGACTTTCTGCCACCTTCCTTAAGAGAGTTTGTTCCTTCAGAGAAAGTATTAGGTAAAGTTGTAGTTATTAGAAAGGCAAATAGGATGTTTAGAATAGATAGGGGATTTTTAAGGCTGTTGAATATTGTATATACCAAACTTTTACCTATTATTAGGTGGGGACATAGTTTTGGTGCCAAACTGCTAAAGTTTACCCCGAGCCACAGAAAGTTACCTGTGACATTACATCGGGGTGGATAAATGTCTATCCAAATACCTCCAAGCATAATTTCAAAGCAATATGCGATTGTTATATCGGGGTGGCCGGGGTTTACTAAAGCAAATTAAAAATATTATGAGGGGAGGGGATAACTTTATTACTGTATTGAGCTGTTCTATCTGGAATAAGGAGAAAAGTGGAGAGATAGAGGAAGTAATAAAGAATAATTTAGATTGGGATTATGTATTAAGGAAATCCCGTAAAGAGGGGGTTTCTTCTTTGATTTATTATTGCTTAAAGAAATTCGAGTTACAAAAATATTTGCCTTTTAAGACCTTAAAAACCTTAGAGGAAGCCTATTATAAAAATTCTCTAAGGAATATTATTATGATTAGTGAAACAAAAAAGGTATTAGAATCTTTTAAAAAAGAAGGTATAGAATCAATTATTCTTAAAGGAGTTTTCTTGGCAGAGAAAATTTATAGGAATATTGCTTTGAGAGAGATGACAGATGTTGATATTCTAATAAGGAGAAAAAATGTCAAGAAAGCAAATAGAATTTTAAATTCTCTAGGATACCCAACTCCGAAATACTATGAAGATCTTTTGAAAATATCTTCTTCCCTTAATACTTTAATGTATAAAGGTAATATACGAGTCCATCTTCACTGGCATCTTATAAATTCAACTTGGCCTTTAAACTTTTTAATAGAAAAAATTAGTATAGAAAGAATCTTTGAATACGCCAAACCTATAAAGATTGATACTTTAGATACTCTAACTTTGTCCAATGAGCATCTTTTAATTTACCTTTGCTATCATCTTTTTAATCACTCTTTTGACAGGCTGATTCTTCTGGTAGATATTCTCGGCTTGTTAAATTCTTATAGTATTGACTGGAATTTTGTTATAGAAGAGGCAGAACGTTTTAAGCTTTCATTTATTCTCTATTATGTTTTATCTTTTATATCTCAAAAAAAGGAAGAAAAGGTTCCTTACTTAGAAAGATTGAAACCATCTAAATCTTATCTCAAAAAACTTCCTCCTTCTTCTTTTACTTCTTATTTTATATACCTTCTTCTTCAAAAGGGATTTAAAAAGAAGATAAAGTTCCTTATAAATACCATTTTCCCTCCTCCCTGTGTAGTAGCTCATAGTTTCTCCATTTCTCCAAAGGAAGTAACCAGAGCTCATTATTTTTTTCGTCTTATTAAACCTTTTCTTAAATTCTTCTAAGATGTTATCAATTGTTTTTCTTTTTAGGAGTAAAGGAGACTGCCGTGTTTTTTAGCTTGCCTTAGAGCTAATTTAAAGGAAAGGAGAGCTATGGGAAGGAGGATAAGAAAGAAGAGAGTGAGGCAGGCTATTTCAACTTTTACTTCTTTTAGAGAAGCCCCCATAGCTATACTCTTCCTCATACCTCTTAAAGCATAGGTTATAGGTAGAAGGTAGGAAATTTTTTGTAACACTTGCGGTAATACCTTAATAGGAAAGTAAACTCCTCCTAAAAATCTTGAAATCCCATTTAATACCCAATTAATAGGGTTTCCTCTCTTAAACACAAGAATGAAGCTTGCTGATAGAACTCCTAAGGCACTGAAAGAGAGAATGGTTAAGAGTAAAATTACTAGGGAGGAGATGAGATTTATCTTACTTAGATTGAATCCAAAAATAAGCCACCCTAAAAAAAGATACACCATTACCCTTAAAGATACAAAGAAAAAGTTCCATACCGCTCCTAAAAGTAAAATAGTACCAATACTAGTAGGAGACATAAGAAGGATTTCTAATGTTCCTTCGGACTGTTCATAGTGGATGACTTGGCTGAAACTATTTAGGGCAGCGGAGAGATATCCACTGAAGGCAAGTCCAATTAAGACAAAGGAAAAGTAGTCCCCTCCAAATTCTTCTAAGTATTTAGAAGCTCCCTCTCCAAATAGCTTGGAGACGAAAAAGAAAGTAGCAACCGAGGCAAAAATAGAGATAAAATCTAAGAGGAAAGACAAACGGTAGCTTGAATTAATAAGAAAATCTCTCTTTAAAAAAGCAAGTAGCTTCCTAAGAAATATCATTCTTTATTATTTCTCCATATAAGTCTTTTAAAGAAGTTTGAATCTCCTTTATATTTTTAATTAGGAGAATTTCTCCCCTATTCATAATAGCAATTCTGTCAGCGACAGTTTCTGCTTCTTCCAAAAAATGGGTAGCAAAGAGGATTGTTTTTTTGAACTCTTTCGCTAATCTCTGCATAAGCTTTCTAAATTCTTTAGCCGTTAAGGGATCCAAACTTTTGGTAGGCTCATCCATTATAATTATTTCCTTTTCCAGAATAAGAGTTCTTAAAAGGGAAAGGCGATGTTTGGTTCCTGTAGAATATTGCCAGAAAGGTTTGTCTAAGTCCTCTACTTCTAAAATTTGTGAATAATTCTTTATTCTCTCTCTAATTTGATGGGAAGAAAGATTATAAATTGTAGCAAAGAATTCCAAATTCTGCTTTGCAGTAAGTTGAGGATAAAATCCATAAGTTTCCCCAGAAAAATAAGCAACCCCCCCTTTAACCTTTATCATTCCTCTTTCAGGAAGAATTAATCCACAAATTATTTTTAGAAGAGTAGTTTTACCTGCACCGTTAGGACCTAATAGAGCAAGCGCCTCCCCTCTATTTACTTTAAGATGTACTGAATTTAGAGCATAGATCCTGCGTGGGAGAAGAAAAAAATGGAAGATATCTCTCTTTATAAGAAAAGACTTGCTTAGCCCCTCTACTTCAATCATTTTCTAAAACCATACCAGAGACCTTATATCTTGTCAACGGTAAGAAAGTTGTGTTAAAATTTTAGAGAGTAAAAAGATGAAAAAAAGAGTTTTACACCTTTCCTTATTACTAATCTCTATATCTGTAGTAGTCTTTCTACTAAGTTCTCCTTGCTTTCCCCAAGAAGAAAAAAGGTTCCAAATTGTAGGAGAGATTTTTGGTGTACCAGTACCTATTGGAAATTACTACTTTGCTAAAAGAGTAGTTTTAACTTTCAATGCCAAGTGGCGTCCTACACCTAAAGATGAGGAGGAATTGGAAGATTTGGTCTGGCAGGAACTTATTCTTTCTTATGAGGCTTATCGTCGGGGGATAGAAGCTAGTAGCAAGGAGATAGATGAGCATATAGATAAGATACTAAAAGCAGAGAAGGTAAATTTCGATTGGCGGAAAGAAAAAGAAAAGTTTGAAGAGTGGACAAAAAATAAATTGGGCGTATCTCCTCAGGTATTTAGAAATCAGATAGAACATCTAATAAAGCTAGAGAAGCTCCAGCAACAAGTAATAGAGAGTATTGAACCTGAAGTTACCGAGGAGGAAGCCTACCAGAAATTTCTCGATGAGTGTAATACTCTTTCTGTAGAGTTAGTACAGTTTGATGAATTAAAAGAGGCAGAAAAGTTTTATAAGGAAGTTTCAAAACCTCAGGAAGAAGGAGCGTTAGAGAAACTTATTTGGGAAGATCTTCTCCTTTCCTATGAAGCATTTAAAAGAAAAGTAGAGGTAACTAAAGAAGAAATAGAAAAAAATATTTATAGGTATTTGAGAGGAAGGGAGGTTAGATTTAACTGGAAGAAAGATGAGAGAAAATTTAAAACGTGGCTTAAAGGTAATTTAGGTTTATCTCAAGAGGAATTCAAGAAATTTATTATTCACTTTGCAAAGATTGATAAATTGAGGCAGTTAATCTATAGAAAAGAAGCTCCTCCTATTAGTGAGGAGAGATATACATATTTTCTCAGAGAGAAAAGAGATATCGAGAGAGCTTATCAAAGGTTCTCTAAAGAATTTGGCTTTCCTCAAAATGCAGTATTGATATTTCCTACTTTCCAAGATGCTGAGGTATTTTATAAACGATTTAAGAGAGAAGCTACTCCTTGGGAAGATAGAAAAAGAAAAAAGCCTGATAGATTTAAAAGGCCGGGTTTCGTAGCTTTAGATTTTCTAATTCATATGTGGGGATTCAAAAGAGAAGATGCTTACAGGATGATAGAAAGAAAGGTTGGAGATATTTACCCTCCCGCCCCTATTTATAAAGGATATGGAGTATTTAAAATTCTTCGTGTTCGTAAAGCTAATCCTTCTGATTTTAGCAAGCGAAAAAAATACTATTTTGATAAGCTTAAGAGGATCAAAAAATATCAAAGATTTAAAGAATGGCTAAATTCTCTGAAGGAGGAAGCTAATATAAAAGTCTATAGTGATAAATTTTAAATTATATAAGGGTTTTACTTTTTCCTAGATATGATATAATTTTAAAAGAAATGAATCATCGCGAATTATCTTTAAGAGATTATCTAAGAATAATTCGCAAGAGAAAGTTTATTATAATTTCCTCTTTTATCGTCTTTATTGGTTTTTCTCTGTTTTACACCTCAGGACAACTTCCCATTTACGAAGCTACCACGACTGTAAAGATTGAGGAAAGAAAGACAATAGCTGGTCTCCTTACTGAATGGATTGTTTATACTCCTGGAGATATAATGGAGACACAAGTTAAAATTATAAAAGGTTTTCCTGTCCTAAAGAAGGTAGCTTTAAAACTAGGTTTAGTAAAGGAGGAAGATCCTGTTTCTAAAATTTATGAGATAGTAGGAAGGCTTCAGTCTCAAATCTCTACCGAAAGGGTTGGAAAAACTAACATTATCAAGATCACTGCTATCTCTCATGATCCCGAAGAGGCAATGAAATTAGCAAATACAGTAGCTGGTGTTTACATTGAAGAGAATCTTTATGAAAAGAATAAGCAGGCAAGAACAGTAAGGCTATTTATTGAGGAACAGTTAACTACGCTTAAAGAGAGACTCCATAGAGCGGAAGAGAAGATAAAAAAATTTAGTGAGGAGGAGGAAAATATTCAGATTGCTGAGGAGGTTCAGAAAAAACTAAACGATCTTGAGTTCCAGTTAGCTTCTCTTCTTCAAAAATATACAGAAAAACATCCAAAAGTAATTCAAATAAAGGAACAGATAAGAGAGTTGAGAGAGCAATCAAAGAAATTTTCTGCTAAAGCGTTAGAGTACGCACGTCTTAAGAGGGAAGTAGAAGTAAATAAAAAATTATATGCGATGTTGAGAGAAAAATTAGAAGAAGCAAGAATTACCGAGGCAGAAAAGGTTCCCGATGTAAGTGTTGTAGATCCAGCTGTTCTTCCTAAAACTCCCATATCTTCCTCAGGAAAGTTAGGGGTTTTTGTAGGAGGAGTGTTAGGGTTAGTGGTAGGGATAATTTTAGCTTTTATTGCTGAAAATTTAGATACATCTATTGGGACAATTGAAGATGTGGAAAGTATTGTGGGTTTGCCTGTTTTAGGAGTTGTTCCTTCTATAATCAGAGAAGTTGAAATAAAGAGAAGTTTCTTTAAAAAAATTAGAGATACAATCTTTCCTCCCAAGATAGATGAATCTACAGAAAGGTACGTAAGATTAATTGTTTGTTATAAACCTACTTCCTCAGCAGCAGAAAGCTATAAAAGTATACGGACAAATTTAAAATTGGATTCTTCTAAGAAAACAATTCTTATTACTAGTGCTAATCCTCAAGAAGGAAAATCTGCCCTTTTAATAAACTTAGGTTTAGCCTTCTCTGAAGAAGGTAGAAAGACTCTTTTGTTTGCTTCCGATTTAAGAAGGCCAGTTTTAGCTAAGACCTTTGGGATTTCTAAAAAACCTGGAATAGTTGATGTTCTTACGGGGAAAGTAAAATTAGAAGAGGCAATTAAGGGAGTTTCTGATATCTTATTAGGAGATATGAAATTTGAGAAGGTGGTGACTGCTCCCTCTATGAGGAATGTATGGATATTGCCATGTGGTTCCATTCCTTCTAACCCTACAGTTCTATTGAGTTCAGTAATGATGGATGAGTTGATAAGAGAAGTTAGGGAAAAGTTCGATGTAATTCTATTTGACTCCCCTCCAGTTTTAGCAGTAGCAGACACAAGTATATTAGCCCCTAAAGTAGATACAGTAGTGGTATGTTATGAAATCGGTAGAACTTCTAAAAGTGCGTTGGTACGTGCAAAGACCCAACTAGAGACAGTGGGAACTCATATAGAAGGGATTGTACTTAATCATATAAGACCACAGACAGAAAGTCTTTATACCTATCCCTACTATTATAAATATCGGTATTACGGACGAGAGGAAGGTTCCGAATTAGAGAAGAGTTAATCGTAACCGGTAAAATTAGTCTTCTAAAGATGAGGGGTTTTGACCCCTCGTTTGTTTATCTATGAAGGTAAGAAAAGGACAAATTGAAATTATTCTTATAGGTATACTTTTGAGTTTGCTTATAGTAGGAATAGTTTTTCTAAAACTCCCTTTCCTTATTTTATCTGTGACTATCTTGGCACTAGGTTTAGTTTTAATTACCTTCCTGAGTACAGATTTGGCCTTGATTATCTTAATTTTCTCTATGCTTTTATCGCCAGAACTTAAGTTAGCAGAGGTTCCAGCAAGGGCAGTAGTTGTGCGTATCGATGATATTTTGCTAATTGTAGTATTTTTTACTTGGTTAGCTAAGATGGCAATAAATAAAGAGTTGGGACTTTTTAGAAGGACTCCAATTAACGGATTAATAGTTACTTATATCCTTATTTGTATTATTTCAACCATCATAGGTATATTAACTGGTGGGGTCCATCCCCTAAAAAGCTTTTTTTATATCCTAAAGTATGTTGAATACTTTATGCTTTATTTTTTAGTGACTAACAACATCCGAGATGAAAGGCAGATAAAAGTTTTTCTCGTAGTCTTTCTGATCACTTGTGCTATAACTTGTACCTATGCATTAGTAACTATTGAGAAAATGGGAGGAAGAGCTACTGCTCCGTTTGAAGGGCCGAAAGGTGAACCTAATACATTGGGAGGGTATTTGGTCTTGTTATTTGCAATCTCAACAGGCATTTTCTTATACAGTTCTTTAAGAGGGTGGCGGATTTTTTGTGGAATTTTAGCGTGTCTTATATTTATAACCCTTCTCCAAACTCTTTCTCGAGGAAGTTACCTAGCATTTATAATTACATACCTTGTTCTTACTATATTAACTAAAAAGAAAAAACTTTTACTTATAGGGATACTTCTGTTGGGTATGTGTACCTTTCCTTTTATCTTGCCAGAGAAGGTTATTGAGCGAATAGGATATACGTTTACTCCTCGCAGACCTCGAGTTTCTCTTTATGGAAGACCTGTTCCTCTTGAGGAATCGGCATATGCTCGTATTGAAACTTGGAAGAGGGTTTTTAGAGAGTGGAAAAGGAGACCTCTTCTAGGTCGGGGAGTTACTGGTTTAGGTTTAGTAGATGCTCAGTATCCTCGTGTGTTAGGAGAGACGGGAATTTTGGGTTTTTCAATATTTATGTGGCTATTAATCTATATCTTTAGATATAGTTTATCCATCTTTAGAGCGGTGGAAGATGAATGGTTTAAGGGATTAACTTTAGGATTTTTAAGTGGCTTTGTAGGACTACTTTTTCATTCCTTTGCCGCAGCAACTTTTATTATTGTGCGTATTATGGAGCCTTTCTGGTTTTTAACCGGAGTAATATTAATGCTACCCAGTGTTAAGGGAACTTCAGTTTGAGTATAATCTAAAATACATAATTCTCTGATAGGGAAGAAATAACACATAAGTGTAGAGATACTCTGGCAACAGAACATTTAAACAATAATAACTCCTAATGGAATAATGGATTTGGAGAATAAAGAGTTAACATTATCAGAACCTTTTTTGCTTCAACGAGCAGTCCATGGAGGATTTTGGGTATTTGCTCTTAGAATATCTCAGCAACTTTTTAGATTAGGCCGACTCATAATCCTTGCTCGTATTCTTGCTCCTTATGATTTTGGTCTAATAGGAATAGCACTATTAATGGTTGCAGTTCTAGAAACTTTTTCTCAGACTGGTTTTCAGGCTGCTTTAATACAGAAAAAGGAGGAAATAACCCCTTATCTTGATATTGCCTGGACAGTTTTGGTTTTAAGAGGCTTTATTTTATTCATTATTCTTTATCTAGTTGCACCTTACGTGGAGTTGTTTTTTAAGGTATACGGAGCGAAAGTTATTATTCAAGTAATTGGATTTTCTTTTCTTCTACGGGCGTTTAGCAATATTGGGGTTGTTCATTTTCAAAAAGAGTTAGAGTTCAACAAACAATTTATATATCAATTTAGTGGAACTTTGGTTGATTTTATCGTGTCTATTTCCGCTGCATTTATACTTAAAAGTGTATGGGCACTTGTTTTTGGATTATTGGCTGGAGAATTCACAAGATTTATTGTGAGTTATTGGATAAGTTCTTGGAGACCACGGTTTAGATTGGAGCTTGAAAAGTTAGGTGAGCTTTTTAACTTTGGAAAGTGGATTTTAGGTTCGAGTGTATTGATTTTTCTGATTACACAAGGAGATGATGCTTTTGTAGGAAAACTGCTGGGGGTTACTATGTTAGGATTTTATCAGATGGCTTATAGAATATCGAATCTGCCAGCAACGGAGATTACTCATGTTATCTCACAAGTGGCTTTCCCTACATATTCAAAATTGCAAAATAATATTTTAGAGCTAAGAAGAACATACTTAAAAGTTTTACTTGTTACTACCTTTTTATCTTTTCCTATAGCGGGGTTAATATTTATATTAGCTCCAGATTTTACAAGAGTATTTCTGGGAGAAAAATGGATTCCTATGATTTCTGCAATGCAAGTGTTAGCACTTGCGGGTTTAGTAAGGTCAATAGCAGCAACAACAGGCGTTTTATTTTATGCTATAGGTAAGCCAAAAATAGATACAAAATGGCAGGTAGTTCGTTTATTGATAATTATTACTTTTATATACCCTCTTAGTGTAAAGTTAGGTATTTTAGGTACATCAATTGCAGTATTCGTGAGTATTCTTTTCTCAAATATGGGTTTTATGTTCGATTGTGTAAAAATTATAAAATGTAGTAAAAAAGAGTTAGCCAAGAAAATAAGCATTCCTTTTGTAAATGTAGTTATAATGTCATTACTGATACTAACTCTAAAGAGCTTTATAGAAGTTAATATGATGCAGATTGTCTTTCTTGCTTTCGTTGGTATCTTGATATATTTTGTTGGAATAGGGTTATCTAATATGATTTTTGATTATGGGATGAATGTAGTTATAAAAGAAAGTTTTCAAGGAATAATAAAAAAAGGTAAGATATAAAAGGTATAAAGTATGGAGGATCCAACAAAGAAGTTTTTTCCTTACTTTGATAAGTCTTATAATTCCAAGGAGCGTTTTTGTAGTTACTGGCATCAGATTCATGAAATAGTTAACTTGAATCCTAAGAGTGTTCTTGAGATTGGAATTGGGAATAGATTTGTCTCCGATTATCTTAAAAAAATAGGCATAGATATTACAGCCTTAGATATCGAAAAAAATTTAAAGCCAGATGTAGTAGGAAACGTTGTAAGCATTCCTTTTAAGAGTAATGTGTTCGATGTAGTAGCCTGTTATGAGATTTTAGAACATTTATCCTACGCCGATTTCAAATTGGCTCTTTTAGAGATATTTCGAGTATCGAAGAAATTCGCAATTTTATCTTTACCTGATATAAATAGAGTTTACCCGCTCATTATTAAAATTCCGAAAATTAAAGAGATAAAAAAACTTATCCCTTTACCAAGGATTAAAAAACCTAGTTATAATTTTAGTCCAGATCACTACTGGGAAATCGGTATGAAAAATTTTCCCTTGGGAAAGATTACCAAAGATATACAAGAGGCAGGATTTATTATTAAAAGAACTTATAGAGTCTTTGAACATCCTTATCATAGATTCTTTATACTGAAGAAATGAAGTAAATGATTATAGTGAGATATGCCAACCGTTAGTGTCATTATTCCTACCTATAATCGAGCGCATCTAGTTGGGAGAGCAATTGAGAGTGTTTTGGATCAGACGTTTCAAGATTTTGAAATTCTCGTAGTTGATGATCATTCAGTCGATAATACCGAAGAGGTAGTTAATGATTTTAATGACGCCAGAATTAGATATATTAAGCATCAAATAAATATGGGAGGGAATGCGACAAGGAATACGGGAGTAAAAAACTCAAAAGGAGAATATATTGCTTTTTTAGACTCAGATGACGAATGGCTACCGGAGAAGTTGAAGAAACAGATAGATATATTTCAGAGAGCACCAGATAAAGTTGGTTTAGTTTATAGCTGGGCAGAGATGATAGATGAGAAGGGTGAATTATTTAGAAAACTAAATTTTGTAGTAAAGGGTAGGGTCCTACAGAATATCCTAAGAGGTAATTTTATACCTTCTTCAACAGTAGTTGTAAAGAAAAAGTGCTTTGATGAAGTAGGATTATTTGATGAAAGCTTTGCGAGTTGCCAAGACCGAGAGATGTGGACACGAATTGCTACCAAGTATGAAATAGAGGTGGTGCCCGAATATCTTGCTCGAATGTATAGAGATAAAAAAATTTCTATCAGTGCTTCCCCTAAAAAAGTAGTTTATGGATATTATCAGTATTTTATTAAGTTTCAGGAGTTATACTTATCAGAGGGTATGAGAGAAGAATTATCGCAAAATTTAAGTTGGGTTGCTTATGAGTTAATTAAGGAAGGATATAAAAAAAAGGCTAGAGAGTGTTTCAGACTATCATTTAAATATAGTAAGACTAACTGGAAAAATTATGCTAGATTTTTCCTTTCCTTAATAAAGAGATAATTCTAGTCTTCTAAATAAATACGTGTAAGTAAGTGAGGGAAGTAAATATAAAAAACGATAGTGAATTATGGGATGAAGTTTGGAAAAGGGTAAGGAGCGATTTCCATGAAGATAAGATTATCCTTTACCATGAGATTTCTTCTCTCCGCTGGAGAAAGATTGAAAAGAGAATTCTCAAGAATTACCGTTCTTTTAAAGTATTAGATGTTATAGAAATCAGAGTGGGTCGTGGAGAGAATGCTCTATTGATGGGGTTGAAGGGTGCTAATATAACAATTTTAGATTATAGTGAGGTTGCTTTAGATAAAGCAAGATTACTATTCTCTCATTTTAATTGTAAAGCACGTTTTATAAAAGCTGATGTTTTTGACCTTCCTAAATATTTAATGAATAGTTTTGATATTTCTATGTCTTTTGGGCTAGCTGAACATTTTAAACACCCTCAACGACAACAAATTTTTAATTTTCACTTTATTTTGTTAAAAGAAAAGGGCATATCTTTTATAAGTGTCCCTAATGCATTCTGTTTTCCTTATAGAATTGCTCATCTATTTTTAAAATTATTTAATAAATTTCCTCTTTTAGAGATTCCCTTTACCCATGCTGAATTAAAAAAGAATGCTTATCTAGCTGGATATAAATCTTGTGAGATAGTGAGCAGTTGTTTTATTAATGCTTTTGATGAGTTCTTGATAAAAAAATACATTGTATTTCTTTGCTAAGAGATTGGGTATGAGAAATTTTTTAAAAAAGAAAAGACTAAGAAAGAAATACCAACTATACTTGATGATTACTTAGGATATTCTCTAACTTTAATTGGTTATAAATAGAAAAAATACTTATGGAGAATAAAATTCTAATCATCGGTGCAGGACCGACAGGGCTAGGCGCAGCCTACCATCTTAAAGAATTAGGATATAAAAATTGGCAAATTTTTGAAAGGAATGATTATGTAGGAGGATTATCTGCAAGTTTTAAAGATAGTAAAGGCTTTACTTGGGATATAGGGGGACATGTCCTTTTTTCTCATTATGAGTACTTTGATCGACTTTTGGATAATATTTTAGGTAAGAATTATATAGAACATAAGCGTAAAGCTTTTATCTGGATAATGAATAGATGGGTGCCCTACCCTTTTCAGAATAATATTCGCTATTTACCTAGAGATAAAATTTTTCATTGTCTCTTAGGATTGCTAAAAGAAAAGGTTAAAAAAAGTAACCCTAAGAATTTTAAAGAATGGATCTTTTCTAAATTTGGCTATGGTATTGCTAAATATTTTATGCTTCCTCATAATTACAAAATTTGGAGTCATCCTTTGGAGAAGATGTCTTACAATTGGATTGCAGAGAGAATAAGTATTATAGATATTAAAAAAATTTTAAGAAATGTTATTTTTCAATACGATGATACTGGATGGGGACCAAATAAGTGGTTTAAATTTCCTTCCTCTGGTGGGACAGGAGAGATTTTTAGAAGATTTATCCCTTACATTAAAGATCACCTTTTTATTAAAAAAGAAGTAATAAAGATTGATACAACACATAAGGAAGTTGTTTTTTCTGATGGAGATAGGAGAAATTACGATATCCTTATTAATACTACACCTTTAGATGAGTTTATAAGAAGAACGGATTTAGTACAATTTTTTTCTCTGATAAACGAGCTAAAACATAATAGTGTAATTGTTATAGGAGTAGGTATAAAAAAACCATGTCCTAGTGATAAGTGCTGGATATATTTTCCTGAGAATAACTGCCCTTTCTATCGTGTAACTTATTTTTCTAATTACTCTCCTTATAATACTCCTCAAGGGGATTATTATTCCTTAATATGTGAGATTGCTTACTCTAAGTATAAACCGGTTAATAAGGATAAAATTATTGATGAGACAATTCAAGGATTGATTAATGTTAAGATGTTGAGTGAGGAGGATAGAGATTCTATTGTCTCTATAAATCTTATCGATGCTGAGTATGCCTATCCTATTCCCACGCTTAACAGAGATAAGACATTGAGAGATATTCACTCTTATTTAGAGCAGATAAATATTTATTCTCGAGGTCGCTTTGGAGCATGGAGGTATGAGATTGGCAATATGGATCATTGTGTTATGCAAGGAAAGGAGGTTGTAGATAAGGTTTTGGAGGTAAAATGAAGGACCTTTCTATAAGTATTGTTAATTTTAATACAAGAGAGCCGCTTAGACTCTGTTTAAAATCAATTAAGGAGAACATTAAAGGAATAGATTATGAGGTTATAGTAGCAGATAATAACTCTAAAGATGGCAGTGTAGAAATGGTAAAGAATGAATTTAGTTTTGTTAAACTCATCATCAATAAGGAGAATAAAGGCGCAACTATTGCAAAAAATCAAATTTTTAGAGAAGCGAGAGGTAATTATATTTTGATTCTTGATAGCGATATCGAAATTTTACCAGGTACAGTCAAGGAGATGATTAAATTTATGAAGGAGAATCCCAAGATAGGGATTCTAGGACCAAAGATATTTTTCCCTAACGGTAGACAGCAACATTCTTGCAATAAGTTTGTACCCACTCTTTGGAGTGTCCTTGTCAATAAAATTTTCTTTTTTGCTGATTTGAGATATAGATTTTATCGGAGTAAAATTGGAGATTTATATCTAAGAAGAAGGTATAATCGACCTGAGGAATTTACATGGTTAGGGGGAATGTGTCTTTTGGTTCGGAAAGAAGTTGTACAGCAGATCGGTGGGATGGATGAGAATTTCTTTATCTATTATGACGATACAGATTTCTGCTTACGAGCAAAAAATATTGGTTGGAAAATATATTATCTTCCTTTCGTTTCAGTTATTCATCATATGAGTAAAGGAGTGAGGCAATTTAGTAATTTTCTCTATCCTAAAATTTTCGAAAGTGAACTCTACTTTTTTGAGAAACATTACGGAAAATTTCAATCAAAAGTTTGTGCTGCACTTATTCAAGCAAATATGCTTCTCCGTATGAGTTTCTTTTCTTTTCTATCTCTTTTGGGGAAAGATTATTTCAAGAAAAGAATGAAAGCTTATTGGCAGGTATTTTGTTTAGCAGGAAAATATTTCTATGAAAAAACCCATTAAATCTTTATTTGTTTTCCCTATTTCTCAAATATACGGAGGAGAACAAGTCTGGCTTAAGTTTTTAGAGAGAGTAGATAGACGAAGAATTTTGCCTTTTGCCCTTCTTTTTGGTAAAGGTAAACTTTCAAAGAGATTGGATGAGATAAATATCCCTTATTATCTTTTGCCAGAAACAAGAATAAGGAAGATTCTTACTTTTCTAAAGAATCTTTTTCACATGATGTCTTTTTTAAAAGAAGAGAAATTTGATATTGTTAACTCTTTAGGTGTTCATTTGCTTACTACGCTTTCCACTTCTATTTTGAACGTCCCTTACGTTTTACATATTCATACTATCCATCCTCTGTCCTTAGTGGATAGATGGTGTGTAAGGAAAGCGAAGCACATAGTGACGGTAAGTAATTTTTCAAAAAATTTCCTTATCGGATATGAAGTGAAATCAGAGTATATTGAAGTAGTGTATAATGGGATAGATATAGAAGAGTTAGAAAGAAGAAGTAAAGGAGTAAACCTGAGAGAAGAATTAGGTTTAGGGGAAGATACTTACATTGTCTGTTATATTGGTCGAATTGTTAAATGGAAGAATTTGGATGTACTTATTAAAGTTATACCCAATATAAAACAGGAATTTCAGGGAAAAGTAAAATTTTTATTCGTAGGAGATATACCAAGAATAGATACAGAAAATTTTGACTACAAGGATACTTTATTAAAATTAGCAGAGGATTTAGGCGTACAGGGTGAAGTTATTTTTACGGGGAGAAGAGAGGATATACCCGATATTCTAAAAAATATAGATATATTTGTTCTCCCTAGTCATTTAGAAACATTTCCAATGTGTATTTTAGAAGCGATGGCCTTTAGTAAACCAGTGGTAGCAGTAGAAGTAGGAGGAATTCCTGAGTTAATTACAGAAGATACAGGAATACTGGTGAGGCCTAATGATTTGGATGGGTTAACGAGAGCAATCACAGAATTATTAAAGGATGAAGGAAAGAGAAAGGAAATGGGCGAAGCTGGTTATAGAAGAGTAAGGGAATTTTTTGATATAGAAAATAATGTGACTAAGTTAGAAAGTATAATAGAGTGTTTATTGCAAAAATAGGACGTCGCATAAAGAACAGATTTACTAAAAAGATAGTACGAGTCTTAAAGAATGGTTACTTTATTGCTATAGATCTTTTAGGTGAGTTTATATTTTGGTTAGCAAGAACGATAGGATTAATTTCATCAAAGGAAGAATTTTCTAAGGATAAAGTTAAGAAGATACTAGTAATTAGAACAGATAGGATTGGAGATGTGATACTTTCTATGCCAACTGTAAGAGCGTTAAGGGAGAATTTTCCAAAAAGCTTCCTTGGATTTTTAACCACTACCTATACTAAGGAATTGGTTCTCGAAAGTAGAGATATCGACGAGGTAATGGTATACGAGCGAAAGGCTTCTTTGATTAGAAAGCTTAATTTTGTAAAAAAACTTAAAAGGTACAAATTCGATTTAGCTGTAGTTCTTTCTCCCTACTTTGAATCTGCTCTTCTTGGTTATCTATCTGGAGCAAGCTTCAGAATAGGATACCCTCTGAATGGATCGGGATTTTTGTTCACTATTAAAGTAGATGTAAAAAATCGTTACAAACATGAAATTGAAAGTTGTTTAGATGTTGTGAGGACGATTGGCATAGACACCATTAATAAAAAACCTCAGTTAATTTTGAGTCAAGAAGCTGAGAAGTTTGCTGAGGAATTTTTTGCTCAGCACAAGATTTTACCTTCCGATTTAAAAATTTGTATTCATCCTGGTGGACATGAAGAGCATACTCGTTGGATGCCAGATAGATACGCTCAGGTGGCAGATGTGTTAATAAAAGATTATGGAGCAAAAGTTATTTTATTAGGAGCGAAAGCAGATAAAGATGTATTAGATAAAGTTTTGAGTTTTATGTCAGAGAAGCCAATCGTACCAGAATTACACAATTCTTTACAAAAGTTAGGAGCAATTATAAAAAGATGTGATATATTTTTAGGTAACAATAGTGGGCCGATGCATGTAGCTTCGGCAGTGGAAACCCCTGTGGTAGCAATTTTCGGTGCTATTCATCCTTTAGAGCACGAGAATAAATGGGCACCTTTTGGAGAAGACCATATTATTGTAAGAAGAAAAATGGATTGTATCGATTGTCATCCTGGCCATTGCGTAAACCTTAAGTGTCTTCGAATGATTACTGTAGATGAGGTGTTGAGAGCAATTTTTAAACAGATTGAAAGAATTAATAAGAAGATTAATAAATAATGGAGAAAACAATTAAAGATAGAAGGATAAAAGAGGCAAATAAGATTATTTTTGATAGAGAGAGTAGATTTTATTCTAAAAGACGACGAATAAAGTTTGATAGGAAAACCTCTTTAAAGTTGATGCGTGATTATGAAAACGTGATGGAAGATAAATTTCAACCTATTGATAGATTCTTAGACATAGGTTGTGGTGATGGCCTGATATTATTAAACTTAAAACCTCTTGGTTTTATCTCAAAAGCCTATGGAGTCGATCTTTCATTTGGCATGCTTAAGGAATGCAAAAGTAATGCTAATAAGTTAAATATTAATGTTCTATTAGTGCAAAGTGATGTTGAACAATTACCATTTAAAGATAATAGTTTCGATTTAATTGTGGGTCATGCTATTCTACATCATCTACCAACTGCAAGAGAAGCTTTTAAAGAAGTCTATAGGTTACTTAAACTTAGAGGTAGATGTATTTTTATTGAACCCAGTAAGATAGGAAGTAAGATTATAGCCACTTTGAGATGGTTTATATGGTCCCTCCCTTTTCTTATAAGACAAATTACTAAAAGTCCTATGGAAAGATTGATTGAAGTTAATACTTTTACACCCCAAGAGTTAGAGAAAGAAGCTAGAATTTCGGGATTTAAAATAGTCTACACTAAACCTTTCGCTGGTTTTATATCAAGGATATTTTACTGGATTTTAGACCCTATTAGCCAAAGAACTTCAAATAGATATTATCACTTGATAGTAGATAAAATAATTAATATCCTTTCCATCTTAGATGAACGACTTTTTCGCAAGTTCATACCTAAGGGATGGTTTGATGAGATATTTATTTTTATGCAGAAAATTTAGGTCAAAAGATGATAGGAAAAGTTTAGTAAGATGTTTCGAAAATTGAATATATTAATGGTTAATGATATTATTTTTCCTGACGTAAAGGGTGGTAGTGGAAGGGTAGTTAGAGAGCTCAGTAAAAGTTTGATTAGAAAGGGCCACAACATTTCTGTTTTAGTCAGGAGAGCAAGTGAAATTTTACCTTTAAGAGAAAAAAAGGAAATTGAAATTTGTCGTTATAGTGTCAATTATAGAAATAATTTAACTTTTTTTATTTCATCTTTAAAAAATGTTTATGTAACGTTCAACCATATATCTAAAGGAAGAAAATTTGACTTAATAATTTTTCATCATCCCCTACCTGCTTTAGGTATATCTCTAATTAGAAGGACAAGGAAGATTCCTAAAATCTATATTTTCCATTCATCTTGGCCTGAGGAATTTGAAGTAAAAAGTAAAAAAAGAGGTGTTGGTTTCTTTCTAAGAAGATGGATTGAGAGAAAGATTTTAAAGGATTGTGGTAAGATTGTTGTATTGAGTAATTATTCTAAACAAAAACTTTTAGATCTTTACGGATCATTACGGTTAAAAGTAGAAATTATTCCTGGAGGCGTGGATATTGAAAGGTTTAAGCCCTCAGATAATAAGAACGATGTAAGGATAAAATTAGGCATTCCTATAGATAAATTTATCCTTCTCACTATCAGGAATTTAACCGTCAGAATGGGATTAGAAAATTTAATAAAAGCAATGGTTAAGGTTACAGAAAGATATAAGGATATTTTGCTTATTATCGGTGGTAGAGGGATTCTAGAGTCTAAATTGAAAACGTTGACCAAAGAATTAGGATTAGAAAGATATATTAAATTTGTAGGATTGATAGATGAAAAAGTGTTACCTCTTTACTATCAGGCAGCAGATGTTTTCATACTTCCTTCTAAGTGTTTAGAGGGATTTGGTTTAGTAACTTTAGAGGCTCTAGCAACAGGAGTGCCAGTTTTAGGCACCCCTGTGGGGGGTACAATAGAGATTCTCAGACGCTTGGATGAAAAATTTCTATTCAAAGGTATTGATGTTGATTCGATAGCTAACTTGATAATTGAAAGTATTAGCGATGCAGACGTTAGAGAAGGGAAATTAAGAGAAAAATGCAGAAAATTTGTAGTGGAAAACTATTCTTGGGAAAGGTCTGCTTCTGAATTGGAGAAAGTGTTATTTAGTGTTCTCAATGTTAAATGAAATAGGAGAAATGGAAGAGTGTAGAATATTTAAAATTTTACATGTTCATACCCTACCTGTCATCAGTGGTTCGGGAATTCATACGCTAATAATAATGAAAGGACTGGATAGGTCAAAATATAAGGTAGAATTTGCTTGTGCTCCTGGGGGTGATTTGATAAAAGAAGTAGTCAATTGTGGAATAGAATTTAAACCCATTAAACATTTTGTTCAAGAGATAAATGTATATCACGACTTAATTGCTTTGTGGGAATTAGTGTATTTATTAAAAAAGGAGAAATATGATATCATCCATACGCACAATTCCAAAGCAGGATTTATTGGTCGTTTAGCAGCAAAGATTGTAGGAGTTCCAATAATTATACATACTATCCATGGTTTTGCTTTTCATGAGTTTGAAAAACCACCCCGTAGAATCTTATTTGCTTTATTGGAAAGGTTTGCTGCAAAGTTTGCTGATAAATTGATTACTGTATCAGAACCTCTTAAAAGATGGGGATTGAGGTTAAAGATTGGAAGGGCTGAACAATATATTACTATCCATGATGGCATCGAAATCGAAAAATTTAAAAAAGTAAATATTGATATCGAAGAAAAAAAGCAGGAATTTGGGATAAAACAGGGTGAGTTGGTGGTAGGGGTAGTATCCAAATTATGGGAAGGTAAAGGTCACCGAGATATATTAAAAGCAGCAAAAGGAGTAATTAAAAAGATACCCAATGTCAGATTTATGTTCGTAGGTGAAGGGTATTTAAGAGAAGAGTTAGAAAGATTAACCCAACAGTTAGGTTTAAGTGAGAACATAATTTTTACTGGTTTCAGAAGAGATATTCCTGAAATAACTGCTATCTTTGACATTGCAGTTTTAGCCTCTTACTATGAAGGTATGGGAAGAGTTCTTTTAGAAGCAATGGTGTTAGCTAAACCAGTGGTGGCTACAAAGGTAGGAGGGATTGTTGATGTAGTGGAAGATGGTAAGACAGGATTTTTAGTTCCCCCAAAAAATCCAAAGGCTTTAGCTGAAGCAATGATTAGATTACTTTCTGATGAAAGATTGAGAAAAATAATGGGGAAAGAGGCGAGGAAGAGGATCGACACTAGATTTAGTGCTCAAGCTATGGTGAGTAAGATTGAAGAAGTTTACCAAGAGCTAATAAAACGAAAAGAAGGAATACTTAGAAAAAGGAGATAAAATGGTTAATTATTTTTATCTCGTTTTTTGTTTTGTTCTTTCTCTAGGGTTTTCTCTTCTTCTCACTCCTTTTATGAGGAAGTTAGCTTTAAAAAAAGGAGTTCTCTCTAAACCCAATAGAAGGAGAGTGCATAAAAAACCTATACCCTATTTAGGAGGGTTAGGTATTTATCTTTCATTTTTTATTACACTTTTTGTCATCTATCTAGTAGATTATAACTTTAGTTCAAAGTTCTCTTTCAAATTGATAGGGTTTTTTGGTGCCTGTACAGGGATAGTTTTGCTAGGACTCTGGGATGATTTAAAGGATATTTCTCCTCTTATCAAGCTTTTTGGACAGTTAATTTTTGCTGTGGTTCTCTACTTCTATGGATTTAAAATCGAACTTCTCACCCATCCTTTCTCCGGGAGAGAAATTCAACTCCCTTTGAGCTTAAGTTTTATTCTTACCATTTTTTGGTTTTTAGGTTTAACTAATGCTATGAATTTAATAGATGGATTAGATGGGTTAGCTTCAGGAATAACGGTAATAGTCTGTGGAGCACTTAGTTTCATTGCTTTATATTTAAAAAATTATCTTAATATGTTTTTACTTCTCACTTTAGCAGGAAGTTGTTTAGGTTTTTTAAGATTTAACTTTTATCCTGCACAGATTTTTATGGGAGATGCAGGGAGCATGTTTCTTGGTTTTGTTTTAGCTTCTGCTTCGTTAGTTGGACCTCAATATAAATCAGCAACTGCGGTAGTTTTACTTACTCCTTTAGTAGCTCTAACTGTACCTATATACGATACTTTTATGGCAATTGTGAGACGTCTCACAAAAAAACACTCTATCTTCAGAGCAGATAGAAAGCATCTTCATCATCGTTTGTTAGATATGGGATTAACCCAAAAACAGATAGTTTTGTTTATTTACTTAGTAACTTTATACCTTGGTATATTTGCTTTTTTATTCATTCTTATACCCAATCAGTATGCAGTTATCCTTTTAGTTCTATTAGCATTAGGGCTATTTATGGGAGTAGTAGTATTAGGTTTTATTGAACGCCGAATGCGTTATATGGAGAAGTTAGAGCTAAGGAGAAAAAGAAAACTTCATCTGGGGCAATATCGTTTTGATAAATAATAATATACGTTTGAGAGAGAAATAAAATTAAATTTGGGATCAGAAAATTAAATTTGGGATCAGGTAGAAAACCATTAAAAGAGTGTTAACCTAAACCATTGAAACAAGTGAAACAATATCTGAAACAATATTGGTGAGACAATATCGGTTCAACCAATAATGTTTCCAATAATGTTTCAGAAATGGGGAAGAGTAAAATCCTAATGACCAGAGAAAAGATAATAGTTGAGGAGGGTGTATACCATATCACCCAACGTGCTCCTGGAAGGGAGTTGATATTTTTAGAAGATAATGACTTTTTGAGTTTTTTAGGCATATTGAAGAAGACTTCTTCTAAATTTTCTATTGATATTTTATGTTTTGCACTTCTTCCTAATCATCTTCATATTTTATTGAAGATTAAGAATAGAAATCTTGGTGAAGCAATGAAGTATCTATTTCAAAGTTATGCTCAAAGATTTAATAAAAAATATCAGCGTAAGGGACATGTATTTTGTGGTGTGTATAGGGCATCTTTATGTAGAGATGATGCCTATCTTTTAACAGCTTCTTTGTACATCCACTTGAATCCTTATAAAGCTGGGTTGCTTAAAAGTCCTTTTAGATATAAATGGTATTCTTTACACCCTTATGTAAATGAAATAAAGGATGCCTTTATTAAAGTTGATTATATTCTCAATATTATTAATGATCAAGATAGAGAAAATGCTCGACAACTCTATAGAAAATTTATAATTGAAAGTAGCGACATTGAATATAAAAATATCCTGCGGGATTTGAATGCACCGAGAAAATTTCTTAATAATTTTGTAAGTTGGCTTAGAAATAATGTTGAAAAGTTAAGATGGAGAAAGACATATATTTTTGAAACCTATCTTAAGTTGGAGGAAAGGATTAAAGAAATTAAAAATACAAAGAAGTTTGGTTATCCAGAGAGTAGGAAAGCATTAATATATCTTATAGAACAATTGAAAGCTAACGGTTATAGTGTTAAAGAGATAGCAGAGAGGTTAAGTATAGGTAGGACTACTATCTACCGTTTGAAACAATATCGGTTCAACCAATAATGTTTCAATCACTAATGTTTCAGAAGGGTTTGTGGATTTTAGGTATTATTTTATTTTGTCGAGTTGGTTTTTGTCAGGATTGGATAAAATTGCCTGCAATTATACATATTGCATCTACAGTTAGTGATGGTGAGCATTCTCTTTCAGAAATAGTAAAAATCGCTAAAGATAATGGCATAAAAGTGGTAGTAATCAACGATAGAGATTTGATGCGCTGGGAATATGGTATTTGGCCCTTACGAAACTTAATTAAAAAAAGGGTAGAAATTAATTCTATATTTAAATATGGTATAAAACGCTATTTAAATGAAATAAGAATGTTGCAAAATAAATTCTCCGATCTAATTATTATCCCAGGAACAGAATCAGCACCCTTTTACTATTGGGAAGGCTCTCCCTTAAGAGGTAATTTAAAGATGTACAACTGGCATAGACATATTTTAACTGTAGGGTTAGAAAAAGTAGAGGATTATAAAAATCTTCCTATAATAGGTAATACCCAAGGATTAAAAGAAAGTTTTAGTGTTATTAGTCTGTGGCCATTTTTCACTTTAGTGTTAGGATTTATTCTTACCAAAAAAAGACTTTATAGCTACAAAGACTATCGAGGCAAAGAATTAGGCCCCTCTTCGGTAAAGTGGAAGACAATAGGATGGGTAGTTATTATTTTAAGTTTTTTATTTATTTTAAATAACTGGCCATTTTTAAAATTTAAATTTGACCCCTACCATGGAAATCTAGGTTCTTTTCCCTATCAAAATTTTATCAATTATGTAGACAAAAAAGGGGGATTAACTTTCTGGGCTCATCCTGAAGCAGAGTATACTTTGGATCTAAAATTCGGTAAAGTAAGCTTTGAAACCAGGGCACATCCCCATTTACTTTTAGAAACAAAAAATTACACAGGTTTCTCTATATTTTATGAGGGGTACAAAATAATAGGCAAACCAGGAGGAGTGTGGGATAAGATTTTAATTAGCTACTGTAAAGGAGAAAGAGAAAAACCTATTTGGGCAATAGCTGGTTTAGCTTTCGACAACAAAGGAGACTTAGTTACTGCGTTAAGAAAGTTACAAACCATTATCTTAGCTCCTAGGTTAACTAAAGAGGCGGTGTTAAATTCTCTAAAGAGGGGGAGAGTTTACGTAAAAAGGGGTAGAGATAGTTTTGATTTCTCTCTCATTGATTTTTCTGTCTCGGATGAGTCAGGGAATAAAGGAGTTATTGGCGATACTGTAAAAGTAGAAACAAGACCTTTAATTCATCTTCAGGGTCAATTTTTAAATAATCAGCAGAGGGTAGAGATAAAAGTTATAAAAGAAGGTAAAGTAATTAAAGATTATAAAGAGGTAGAGACTCCTTTTAACCTTTCCTTCTATGGAGAAGCCCCTGTAAGTAAGACCTATTATCGAGTGGAAATTAAGAGTAAAGGATTACATTTGGTTACCAATCCCATATTTGTATATTAATACCGAATACTATAGTTCTCTACTTTAGGAATTACGATAATATTTTGAAAAATTATAAAAAGGAGGAGGTGATAATGAATTTACTTCTATTTATAGGAGCGATCATTGTTTCTTTTGTTGCGATTAGAATTGGTGCGGTTGCCTTCCACTTAACGGGACTCGAGTGGTCTCTGGCAAAATTCCAAGCCCTTTCTTGCTTTAGTGGTACAGGTTTTACTACTAAAGAGTCAGAGCTTGTAGTGGGACACCCTCAGAGGAGACGGATTGCTTCTGTCCTTATGATTTTAGGAAATGCAGGATTTGTAACTCTAATTGCCACTTTTGCTAATTCCTTAAGACCAAATACCTATCTTGCTCAGTTTAAACTTCCCTTCTTTGGAATCTTTCTCCCTTCTTGGGTTGCTCCTTGGGCGAATTTAGCTATTATTGTATTTTCCTTATTCGTCATCTATCGCTTCTTTACTTATAGAAAAGTAATAGAGAAATTCACGAATTTTTTGAGAGAGCGCCTTATAAGAAAAGAGATCGTTAAACCTCTATCCTTTGAAGAGATTATTATAGCTACAGGAGGTTATGGGGTCTCCAGCGTAGAGGTATTAAGTGATTCTCCTATAGTAAATAAGACCCTTTATGAGGCAGCTTTAAGGAACTATGATATTAATATTCTAGCTATAGAAAGAGAGAAGAGAATTATCCCTAATCCTCCTGCGGAAACAAAGATTGTTTTGGGAGATAGGTTAATATGTTTTGGGAAATTGGATAACATTCGCCAAAATTTATGCCCAGCTTCTAAGTAAGAGGATAGGTAATTGTTTAAACTAGGAAGAGAGGTGTTATGTTGACAAAAATCCTAGGTTGGTCATTCATTATTTTAGGGATATTTTTTTTCTTAAGACCGGCTTTCTTTAAAAAGATAGTAGAGAGGAAAAGCATTAAGAAGACAAGAAAGCTCCTCTTTATTCTTGCTACCAGTGTAGGAACTCTTTTTATTTATGCTTCTTGGAGGATGAAGGGATTTTTACCTAAGTTCATAATGGGACTAGGGGTAGTTAGTATTATTAAAGGTTTCTTCTTCCTAAGAGGAAAGATTTCCGGAAAACTATTAGATTGGTTTTCCCGGAAGCCACTAATCTACTTTAAGTTTCTTTCTTTAATCTATATTGTGATGGGATTATTAATTCTAGTGGGACTTAAGAAGTAATCTTTCTGTTCCTTTTTTATGAGGCTACTTAGCATTATATTAGTTTTCATTTACTCTATTTGCTTTGTTCAAGAAAAAGAGAGATTAATAGAGTATGACTTTGGGGGATATCTCAATCAGGCATAGTAAAACATAAGTTTCAAATTGAAGAATATTAAGAGTGTGATAGCCTTATATGAATGCGTTCAAGTAAGAGTCTATAGAGAAAAGCGAAATTTGAAGTTATCTTCCTATACTGTAGAGATAGAATTTAATCCCCAAGGGTATAGGGGAGATACTACGTAAGATGTTTTTCTTCTCGATGATGAGAACAAACTGATTCGTTTAAGGATTAAGGCATTTATAAAGTCCAAATAGTGCAGCTCTATTTCAATCTTCCTTTAAGTAAGAATTTTGGTGTAGACAAAAATAAAAAATTATATAAAATAGAAAACTCAGCAAAAAGGAGGAAAGATGCAACATATTCTTACTCTCTCCTTAGGATTTTTAGGAATTATGTTTGCTTTGGGAACTTACTATTCTGTGAAGAGGAGAAGTGAAGGTAGCAAGTTAATGAGAGAGATTGCGTCTCAAATTCATATGGGAGCGATGATCTTTTTAAGGAGAGAGTATACAGTGATTGCTATATTTGTTAGTATAGTATTTTTAGTTTTAGTTAAATTTCTAAGTTTAGGCACAGCCCTTTCCTATCTCCTTGGTGCTCTCTGTTCAATGAGTGCAGGTTTCTTAGGAATGCAAGCGACAACCCGTGCCAGTGCCAGGACTACACAAGCAGCTATCCAGGGAGGTACCCCTTTAGCTTTGGAAGTAGCTTTTCGTGGAGGATCGGTAATGGGGATAGCGGTAGCTTCCTTAGGATTACTGGGTTTAGGTATTGTTTACTTTTTTACTAAAGAGCCTTACATAATCAACGGGTTTGCCATGGGAGCGTCTTCGGTAGCTTTATTTGCTCGTGTAGGAGGAGGTATTTATACTAAGAGTGCTGATATTGGTGCAGATTTAGTAGGGAAAGTGGAAGAGAATATTCCTGAAGATGATCCTAGGAATCCTGGAGTTATTGCTGATAATGTAGGTGACTGTGTAGGAGACACTGCAGGAATGGGAGCGGATTTATTTGAATCTTATGTAGGCTCAGTAGTGGCTACTATTGCTATTGGTGCAACGTTATCATCTCCTTTTAAATGGATGTTTTTGCCTTTAGGGTTAATCTGTGCAGGTTTAGTTTCTTCTCTTATAGGGATTCTTTCTATAAATATTCTAAAAAAGATTACTCCTCAAGCAGCACTGAGATATGCAACTTATGTAAGTGGAGTATTCTTTGTATTGTTTTCCTACTCTCTTACTAAGATATTTATCAGTAATTTGGCTGTCTTTTACTCCGTTTTAAGTGGGCTTATAGCAGGAATCCTAATTGGTTTAGAGAGTGAATTTTTTACCAGTGGTCCTCCTATAAGAGTAGTAGCAAGAAGTTCTCAATCAGGAGCAGCGACCACAATAATTACTGGATTAGCGGTTGGGTTTGAGAGCACGATTATGCCTGTTTTAACTATTGCAGCTTCTACTTACCTTGCTTATCGCTTCTCTGGTCTTTATGGAATTGCAATATCCGCGGTGGGAATGCTTTCTACTATTGGGATAGTTATGTCTACTGATTCCTACGGTCCTATCGCTGATAATGCAGGAGGGATAGCAGAGATGTCTCATCAGCCTTCGGGGATTAGGAAGGTTACTGATAGGCTTGATGCTTTGGGTAATACTACCGCTGCTATAGGGAAAGGATTTGCTATAGGTTCCGCAGCTCTAACTGCCTTAGCTTTATTCTCTGCCTATCAGCGAACAGCAAAGATTAGTTTGATAGATTTGGCTGAAGTTACTACTGTAGTAGGGTTGCTCCTTGGGGCTTTAATGCCCTTTGTTATTGCAGCTTTAACTTTGAAAGCAGTAGGCAGAACCGCAAATAAAATGGTTATGGAGATACGGAGACAGTTTCGTGAGATTATAGGTTTACGTCAAGGAAAGGCTAAGCCAGAGACTGCAAAATGTATAGATATAGTGACTAAAGGAGCTTTGAGAGAGATGATTTTGCCAGGATTGTTAGCTTTAATTGCTCCTTTATCTATTGGTTTTCTTATGGGCAAACAAGCCTTGGGAGGATTTCTAGCAGGTGCATTGAGTTGTGGAGTCCTTTTAGGGATAATGATGGTTAATGGAGGAGCCACTTGGGATAATGCTAAGAAGTGGATTGAAGAAGGTAACTTAGGCGGAAAAGGAACCCCCACTCATCAAGCAGCAGTGGTAGGAGATACGGTAGGAGATCCTTTCAAAGATACCACTGGACCATCAATGAATATCTTAATTAAGCTTATGGCAATAGTGTCTTTAGTTTTTGCTCCTTTACTTTGATTAAATCTAATAAAGATGATTGCCCTGTTTAGCTTTTTAACGATTGTAGTCCTCTCTATAATTGTTGTAAGAATTGGGGCAATAGCTTTAGAACTTACTGGGTTATCTCCTGAGGTAGCTTCCTTCCAAGCTCAATCAGCATTTTCAGGAGTAGGTTTTACTACTACTGAATCAGAAGCTATAGTCAATCATTACCTTAGACGGAGGATTGTTCGTCTTCTTATGCTTTTGGGCGGTGCAGGGATTACTTCCTCCATCGCTACTCTTGTTTTGACTTTCATAGGAGAGGGAGGGAGAGGAGTTGCTTTGAGAGGTACAATTTTAGGAGGAGGGTTGTTAGTGATTTTTCTCTTTGCTCGTTCAAAATATATCTATAATTTTACTAAAAAAATAATTGTAAAAGGACTGAATAGATATGCTACTTTACGTCTCTATGATTATGAGGAGATGTTGGGTCTGAGTAAAGGTTATACTATATCAAGAATCACTGTAAGGGATGATAGTTGGTTAAGTAACAGAGCTTTAAAAGATTTAAACTTGGAGTTAGAGGGAGTACTTATTCTTGCTATTTACCGTAAGATAGGGAGTGAAGAGAAATTTATTGGTGCTCCACGAGGGGATACGGTAATAAAACCTGGTGATGTTCTCATATGTTATGCTCGTCATGATGTAGCTAAAGCTCTTTCCCAAAGAGTTAAGGGAACAGAAGGTGATAGAGAACATGCTCTCTGCGTTGAGGAAGAAAGAAAACTTTGCGATATGAGAAGAGTTCGAGGAGGATTTGATTAAAATAGATGAAAAGTTTCCTGCTTTCTCCTAATACTTTAACTCTTTTTCTAGAATGCCCACGATGTTTTTGGTTCCACATAATTAAGGGGCAAGATTTTCGTCGTCCAGAATTTCCTACTTCTACTCTCCCTCGTGGAATGGATAGTTTGATAAAGAAATATTTCGATAATTATCGCAAGAAGAACCTTCTTCCTCCGGAGATTGCCCATATAGAGAATGCTTCCTTAGTAGATGAAGAGACAATAAGCAGGTGGCGATATTGGAAAACAGGGCTCTTTTTCCAAGATAGAGATGGTTCAAAGTTATACGGTGCTTTAGATGAGTGCCTTATCGTGGAAGGATCCTATATACCCCTTGACTATAAGACCAGGGGATTTAAGCTTAAGGAAGATTCAGCTTCTTATTATACTTTCCAGATGAGTTGTTATAATTTTCTCCTCCAGAGCAATGGATATAAAGTTAAAGATTATGCTTACCTTGTTTTTTATGTACCCTTACAACTATCCCAGGAAGGGGTGGTTCGTTTCGATATTCAGGTAGTAAAGGTAAAAACTCTATCTTCTCAAAAAGTATACCATATCTTTAAAGAAGCAGTAGAGTGTCTCAGTCTTTCTTCGCCTCCTCCTGCTAGGGATTGTAAGTTTTGTCGTTGGGCAGAGAAGACAGTCAAATGGAAGGAAGAACAGATTCAGTTATTCTAAGGTAAGGGGTATTAGTTGGTGTTTTCAGTTTATAGGAGGTGTAGATTATGGAAGTGAAAGTAGATGGTAATAATTTTCAAGAAGAAGTTTTAAATTCTTCTCTCCCTGTTTTGGTAGATTTCTGGGCACAGTGGTGTGCTCCCTGTCTGATGTTAGTTCCCATCATCAATGAGATTGCTGAGGAGTACCGAGGAAAGTTAAAAGTAGTTAGATTGAACATTGAAGAGGCATTTGGGATAGCAACTCGTTATGGAATAATGAATATTCCTACCCTTATGATTTTTAAAGAGGGTAAAGTAATGGGTAAGGTTGTAGGAGTTCTACCTAAGAGAGAGATAGTAAAGTTCTTTCAACCTTACATATAGATGCTAATTTATACTCATCACACTCAGTGGTTCATAAAGAAAATATTCCTTTATTTTGCTCACTTCCCTAAGATTTTTTAAGTTTTTAGTCTCCCTGTAGATTTGAAATAATCTTGATAATTTTTAACACAGGATGAATAGTTACAGTCATGTTTTGTGATTTTTTTAAGAAAGGAGACCATAGTATTAAGGAGAAAGAAACCTCAATTTATTCTATTTGATTTTTTTCAAAATTAGTTTAGAATTGTATTTACTAGAAAGGAGTAGTCATGATACGTTTTGAAGATTTTTCCAAGTTAGATCTAAGGGTGGGTAAGATCTTAGAGGTAAGCGATCATCCTAACGCAGAGAAACTTTACCTTTTAAAGGTGGATATTGGAGAGAGGATAATTCAACTAGTAGCAGGCTTAAAACAGTGGTATACAAGTAAAGATTTACAGGGAAAATTAATTGTGGTAGTAGTTAACTTAGAGCCTAAAAAATTGAGAGGATTTCTATCTCAAGGAATGCTCCTGGCTGCCCAATCTCATGATAAGGTAGTACTGATTTCTCCTCAAGAAGATATTGCTCCAGGAAGTGTGATAAAATGAAAGTTTAGTATGAAAACAAGATATATAAATCTATCCACTAAGGGGAATACCGATATTATTGATATCACTCCTTATTTAGAGAAGCTAGTTAAAGAGGAAAAGGTAAAAGAAGGAATCATCTTTTTAAATGTGATTGGCTCAACAGCAGGTTTAACTACCATGGAATACGAACCTGGTCAGATTAAGGATTTGAAAAATATTTTTGAGAGAATTATCCCTTACCGTAAGGATTATGCTCACAATTTTACTTGGCATGATGATAACGCTCACTCCCACCTGCGAAGTTCTCTTATAAAGACTAATTTTTTTGTTCCTGTAACAGGAGGCAGATTGGATTTAGGTACTTGGCAACAGGTAGTTTTAGTCGATTTTGACATTCGTCCTCGACAACGAAAAATTGTGGTAAAGATACTCACCTAATGGGAGAATTTTCTCTCTCTTCCAAAAATTTAGTATTTATAGATGTAGAAACCACGGGTCTTACTCCTCAAGGAGGAGATGCTATATGCGAGATAGGAGCAGTAAAATTTGATATTCAAGAAAGGATAGTCGATAAATTCCATACTTTAACTAATCCTAAAAGAGAAATTCCTCCTCAAGCAAGTTTAATTCATGGTATCTATACCAGAGATGTAGAGGATGCTCCTTATTTTGAAGAAATAGTTGCTTCTTTATTGGATTTTTTAGAAGATTCTATTCTCTGTGGGTATAACATAGGTTTTGATTTAGGATTTATAAATAGAGAGTTAGAAAAAATAAATTACCCTCCCCTGCATCCTCCTGCTATAGATGTTCTTCTTATGGCAAGGAGTGTTTTACCTCAGCTTCCTCGTTATAGTTTACCTTCGGTAGCCCGCTATCTGAATATAGAAGTGAGAAATTTCCATCGTGCTCTCCAAGACAGTTTGCTTACCAGAGAGGTTTTTCAACGAATACGAGCTAATTTAAAAGATAAGGGAATAGAGAGAATAGAAGATATCTTGTCTCTATATGGATTGAATAACGCATTTTTTAAGAAATTTCAAGAGCCCAAACTAGCTCTGATAAGAGAATGTATTTTAGCAAAGGTTAAAGTTAAGATTGTTTATCTTGATTCTGGAGGAAGGGTTTCTGCATTTATAGTGGTACCTCAAGGTATTCAAAAAAATAAAGATACTTATCTAGTAGGAAAGGTTTCCCGGGAAGAGATTGTATTAAATGTTAAGCAAATCCTCCAGATAGAGATTTTTTGATGGAGAGAATTCAGTTGCGCGTAAAAGGGGTAGTTCAAGAAGTAGGTTTTATTATAGATGCTTGCTTATCAGTGTCAAACTAGTTCCATTATACTTTGGCTTGCATTGTAAGAGATGTATGTGTTAAAATAAGGGAAAATTATAAACTGAACAAAGTGGTTTTAAGTGAGGAAGAGTTTCAAAACGGTCATTCCTATTAAATTTGAGAAATAAAGTAAATGTTAGGGAAATCCTGGTAACCCCATACTTATACTTTGATTTGTATGCCCGGGATATGTTTCTGTTATATGTTAAGTTAGGTTATAAGTAAGGAGGAGAGGATGGATGAGATTTTAGAAATTTTGGAAGAAAATGCTCGAATACCCATTGAGGATTTAGCTAGGTTGGTTAAAAAGAGTAAGAAAGAGGTAGAGCAGACAATAAGAAAATATGAGAAGAAAGGGGTTATTGCTAAGTATAAGACGATAATAAATAAGGGGCGTCTTAAAGAGGAGATTCCTGTAGTGGCTCTCATTGAAGTAAGAGTTACTCCTCAGAAGGATGTGGGATTTGATAACATTGCCCAGCGTATCTACCGCTTTCCTGAAGTTAGAAGTTGTTACCTTCTTTCTGGTACTTACGATTTACTCTTAGTAGTAGAAGGAAGAGATATCCAGACTGTAGCTCGCTTTGTTTCTGAAAAATTAGCACCTCTAAGTAGCGTTAAGGGCACTACCACGCACTTTATGTTGAAGAAGTACAAAGAAGATGGAGTGATTTTTGTAAAAGAAGAAAGGAATAAAAGGTTAACCATTACCTACTGAGATGATTTCTAAAAGAGTAGAAAAAGTTCCCCCTTCAGGGATTAGAGAATTTTTTGATTTAGTTCTAAGTAGACCCAATATTATCTCTTTAGGAGTAGGTGAGCCTGATTTTATAGCTCCCTGGAGAGTAAGGGAAAGAGCAATCACTGCTTTAGAGGAGGGTTTTACCTCTTATACTTCTAACAAGGGATTAAAGGTCTTAAGAAAACTCATAGCTAGCTATTTAAAGAAAAAATATGGATTAAATTACAATTCTGAGGATGAAATTCTGATTACTGTAGGAGTAAGTCAGGGTTTAGATTTAGCTCTACGAACTATAATCGATCCCCAAGATAAAGTAGTAGTGGTGAGTCCTCATTATGTAGCTTACCCTGCTTTGGTAGAGTTAAATCTAGGGAAAGTAGTCTTTCTTGAAACTACTTTTCAGGAGGACTTTAAAGTGAACTTAAAAGAATTACATAGAATCCTGAAGAAAGAAAAACCAAAAGCGATTATCTTAAATTACCCCTCTAACCCTACTGGAGTCACTTACTCTAAGGAAGAGTTAAAAAGGATGTGGAGTATTTTGTCAAAAGAAGATGTAGTGATAATAAGTGATGAGATTTACGGAGAGATAGTTTACAAGGACTCCCATACTTCACTGGCTTCTCTTAAGGGTGCTAAGTCTAAGGTTATTCTTCTTAATGGATTCTCCAAGGGATGGGCAATGACAGGATTTAGAATAGGTTATGCCTGCGGTCCTAAAAGAGTAATTGAAGGGATGATGAAAATTCATTCTTTTAGTATGCTTTGTGCTCCTATAATTTCTCAAATTGCAGGCGAGGAAGCTCTTAAGTGTTGGGGAGAAGTAGAGGCTATGGTTAAGGAGTATCGACGCCGTAGGGATTTTATTGTGAAGGAATTAGATAGAATAGGTTTAGATACAGTAAAACCCGAAGGAGCTTTCTATTGTTTTCCTTCTTTGAAGAGATACAAAATAGATTCTTTGGAGTTTGCTAAGAGACTCCTTTTAGAAGAGAAGATAGCAGTAGTTCCAGGGAAGGCTTTTGGTGCTTCTTATCAGGAGTTTATAAGGATCTCTTATGCTAATTCCTTAGAAAATTTAAAAGAAGCAATTGTAAGAATAGAGAGGTTTCTTAAAAATTATGGGTTATAGGAGAGTAAAGATAGGAAAAAGGATACTAAAAGGATTTTGCATTTCCCTATGTAAGAAGAAGTTGGTAGGGTTGGTGGGGAAGAAGGGATATATTATGTGTGGATATCTTGATTTAAAAACCGCTGATAAGTTTAGAGAGGTTGCTGTGAAGGTAAAAGGAGTTGATAACATAGATAGTCTTCTGAAAGCAAAAGTTTTTGCCTTATCGAGAGAAGCAAAGAAGTTAGGCATCTATAAAAATCAGTCTATAAGAGATGTTATTGAGCTTATTGCTTAGGGCAATCATTCTTATTTTCATAATTTTTTCTTTAGGCTGTGTTCCTTCCTTAGAGGGTCTTTATCATACTTACCAAAAAACAGTTTCTCACTATCAATCTCTTCTAGCTAGAAACCTTGAGGACTCTGAGTTGAGATTAAAGTTCGCTAAGTTTTACTATCGTTTTAAAGAGTATGATAAGGTAGTTAATCTTTTAGAGAAAGAAGAAAGTTTATTAGCGAGAATTCTTTATGCTAAAGCATTAACTCGGTTACATGATTATTCAAAAGCCTTGGAGGTATTTACCCAGATAAAGGAGAAGATTACCTCTCCAGAGGCTCTCTACCTTTATGGATTAGTTTTAGAGAAAAAAAATCTGTATCCTCAGGCAGTGAAAGTGTATGGAAAAGTAAATCCTCCTTTTCGAGAGCTTGCTCAGAAACATTTAAGAAATATAAGAGCAAAGGTAGAAGGAGAATTACCTCTTTATGTTAAAAAACTAATTTCTCAATCTCAGCAATTTCTAAGTCAAATCCAAGAAGAGGCAGGGATAATACTCTTAGTAGACGAAAGGATAGAGATTACTTCAGCTAATACGTCTCTTACTACTCTTCATGTAATAGAGAAGGTGTTAAAAGAGAGAGGTAAGGAGTTAGCCGAAGTAGAGATTGGCTATGATTCTACCTATGAGAGAGTGGAGTTAGAGTTTGCTCGTACAATTACTCCTCAAGGGAAATTAATTTATGTTGGCAAGGAAAATATAAGGGATGTAACAAAGTACTTAAATTATCCTCTCTATAGTAACGCCAGAGCTTTCATTATTTCTCTCCCAGGAGTAGAGGTGAGTTCACTCATTGAGTACAAAGTTAATATTTACTCTTCTAAGCTTATAAATGGAGACGATTTTTCTTTTTTCTATCGTCTTAAAGAAAGATACCCTATCTACAAGGCTAATTTTAGACTAATTCTACCTAAATATAGGGAAGCAAAATTTAAGGTTTTAAATAAAGAGTATGCTAAGGATATAGTCTTAGAGCCTCGGGTTAGAGAAGATAGAAATCATAAGATCTACTGGTGGCATTTTGATAAAATTTTCCCTATTATTCCTGAAAGAAAGATGCCTCCCTTTTCTTTAGTTAATCCTACTATTCTAATTTCTTCTTTCCAAGGGTGGGAGGAGATCTATAATTGGTGGTACTCTCTATATAAAGATAAATTAACTCTCTCTAAAGAGATGAAAAAGCTGGTGGAAACCCTTATAAAAGGGGCCAGCAGTAGTTATGAGAAAGCAAGGAGAGTTTATGAATATGTAGCAAAAAATATTCGCTATGTTGCTGTAGAGTATGGAGAGAGTGGGTATGAACCTCACCAAGCACAAGAAGTTTTTTTGAATCGTTATGGGGATTGTAAAGATCAAGCAATTCTTTTAGTAGCTCTCCTTAAAGAGGCAGGGTTAGAGAGTTTTCCTGTACTTATTCCTACCCAGGAAGCATACTCTCTCCAGAAGGATTTCCCTTCTCTAGTTTTTAACCATGCTATTTGTGCAGTAAATATAGGAGGAGAATTAATTTTTATGGACCCCACAAGTCAAACTACTGCCTTTGGCGATCTGCCTCTCTCTGATCAGAATAGAGAGGTTTTACTTTTTTCTTCCCAAGGATTTAGAATTGTGAAGACCCCTCTTCTTAAAAATACACGTATCCTTTATTATATGGAGATCACTATAGATGAAAAAGAGAATGCGTTTATAAAGAGAGAGGTAACTACCAGAGGTTGTTATGCATCTTCCCAAAGATATTATCTTAAATACACTCATCCCCAGAGAATAAGAGAAGATATAAGAAAAAGAATAACAGAGATTTCTCCTTTTGCCAAGTTATCGAATTATCATATAGAGAATGTAGAAGATTTAAGTAAATTCCCTAAGCTAACTTATACATTCACAGCAGAGAAGTTTCTTAAACCTGCTAAGAATTTAAGGATTATCCCTTCTCTTAATGAGATAGATTTAAGTTATTCCCTCATAGCTAAGGAGAAGAGAAATTTTCCTATAGATTTTAGAGGGGTATTTATTCGTCAGGCTAAGATAGTAGTAGAACTACCTCCCAATTTGGAGGTAAAGTATTTACCCAAAAGTACCAGCTTGACTACTGATTGGTTTGGCTTTCAACTCAATTATACTTACCACCCCCAGGAACATAAGCTTGAGTTCTTTCAAAAATTTATTTTGAAGAAAAGAATTGTAAAATTAGAAGATTATTCTTTGTTTAGAGAGAAGTTAAAGAATGTATTTTATGTCTTAAAGGGAGAAGTAATTTTAGAAAAGAGAGGTTAGAGTGTGAAAAAGAGAAGTAGAAGAAAAGATTTTGAGATCACTTTCTATGAGAAGCTCCTCCAGCATAGGCCAAACTTTGTCCAGGCACTCAGCTGTTTAGGAGATGCTTACACACGTAAGGGTTTTTATAAGGAAGGTTTAGAGATCGATAGGAAATTAGTAAAATTAAAGCCTGAAGATCCTGTAGTACATTATAACCTAGCTTGTAGCCTTTCTCTTTTAGGAAGGTTGGATGAGGCTTTAGAAGAGTTAAAGAAGGCAGTTCTTTTGGGGTACGACGATTTCACTTATATCTTAAAAGATCCAGATTTAGAACCTTTGAGAAGTTACTTGCCATTTAAAAATTTTTTTCAGAAGCTGAAGAGAATAAAATCTTGAATAGAGAGAAAGAAAAGGTAAAGGTTTATCATCTTCTTAAGAACATCTTATTTTTTACTAAACTTACCGGTGTATTAGTTCTACTTTTCCTTTTATTCAGGAGTGGCTTTCCTTGGAGAATTGAGAATGAGATAGATAATTTAAATTATTATCTAAAAGCATTCATATATCTGAGTATACTTTTTGTTATTTTCTCTTCGATAAATCTTCTCTTTGATTGGATGGAAGGTTACTTAGTAGAGAAGAGGTTTAATCTTTCTTCTCAGACCCTTGGTGGATGGTTTAAAGATTTTCTAAAAACTACTATGGTAGAATTTTTAATATTCTTGATTCTGGGAGAAATCTTCTACTTTTTTCTGAGGATAACAAGACTGTGGTGGCTACCGGTATGGATAGTATGGTTTTTCCTTACTTTTGTACTAGCAAAGATTTTTCCTTATTTAATTTTACCTCTCTTCTTTAAGTTAAGAAAAATAGAGGAGCCTTCCCTTAAAGAAACAATCAATAACTTGGCACATGCTTTTGGAATAAAGATAAAAGACATCTGGGAAGTTGATTTTTCTAGGAAGACTAAAAAAGCTAATGCCTTTGTTACGGGATTGGGTAATTCAAAACGTGTGGTTTTAGCAGATAATCTCTTAGCTAGATATACTCCCCAAGAGATAGAAGTTGTGTGTGCCCATGAGTTTGCTCATATAAAGAACAGAGATACATTAAAGTCTATATTTCTTGTAGGAGGTAGCTTACTCTTTATGTTCTTGTTTTTAAACTTAATCATCAGGAGAGTTGCTGATTCCATAGATATAGAGCTTTGTCATCCTAGACTTTTACCTTTAATTCTGCTTTTTATAATTATTCTTAATTTCATTTTTACTCCAGTAAGGAATTTTTTCTTAAGAAGGATAGAGGAGAAAGCGGATGAGAGTGCTTTATTGTCTATTCAATCTAGGGATAGTTTTATAAGTTGTATGGAGAAGTTAGCTAGAGATAATTTGAGCGAAAGGGATCCACCCAAATGGCGAAAATTTCTCTTTTATACGCATCCTCCTATCAATGAGAGAATAAAGAAAGCAGAAAACTATGAAGAAAGAAGAGTTTGAGAAAAGGCGGTATGTTAGAATCTCTACTGTATTTCCTGTAGAGTTCTACGTACTTGATAAAGATGGTAAGAAGATTACTCCTTACCTTCAGGGGTTTACTAACAACATTGGTAAGGGAGGATTATGTGTGGCAGTAAATGACTTATGGTGGGGATTCTGGGATAGATTTACTGAAGAAAGTATTCTTTACTTAGTTATAGAAGTTCCTTTCCGAAAGAATCCAATTTTAGCTAAGGGGAGGATAGTTTGGAGGAAGAGAGAAAAGCTGGAAAGGTTCACTCGCTGTAGTTTAGGGATAGAATTTACAGAAATTAGTCCTTCCTTAAAGAGAACCCTTTTTAGATACGCAATTAGTAAAAAGATTTTCCCTTACCTAGTATCTTCAATGATAGCTTTTCTTATTCTTTTTTCTTTCCTCATCTGGATAAGAGAAGAAAAGTTGCTCCAAAAAAATAGAAGTTTGGTAGTTAAGTATCACTCTCTCTTGGAGGAGTCAGCTAAGCTAAGAAGTCAGTTAACTGAAGAAACTAAACTTTTAACATTTGTGAAAAATAGGAAGAGTAAATTAGAAGAAGAATTATCATTTCTTAAGGAGGAACTCTCATTTTGGCAGACTAGATACAACCAACTTCTTAAACAAGAGATGGAGGTAAGAGAGAAGGAGAGGGCAACTAAAGCTCTTCAGGATAAGATGAGGGAGCTTAAAGCCCAGATAGAAAGTTTAGAAAAAGAAAATCGGTTTTTAAAAGAAAAGTTTAAAAAAGAGGAAGATATAAAAAGTAGACTTTCTCAAGAAGTTAATATATTGGAAGAAGAAAAAATTGATTATGTAAAAAGGATAGTAAGGGGAATGTATGAGTGGATAACTACTCGTCAAGATTTAAATAGTGGACTAGTTTTAAGCTATGAAGGAGATAGAGAGTTGAATAGAGTAGCTTTTACCTATGACCAAGCTTTAGCCGCGATAGTGTTTATTCTCTTTAAAGATAATTCTAAAGCGAGAAAAGTCTTAGATTTTTATCTTAACCAAATAGAGAATAAAAAGCCTATTTACAATGGTTACTATACTAATGGAGGGATCTTTGAGTATGTCGTCTCTTCCGGACCAAACGCCTGGATAGGTTTGGCTAGTTTAAATTATGTGAAGTTCACAAATGAGAGGAGGTATTTAAAGATAGCTAAAGCAGTAGCGGACTTCCTTCTAAAAATGATGGATAAAGAAGGAGGAATAAGAGGAGGGCCTAATTTTTACTGGTATTCTACCGAACATAATCTGGACTGTTATGCCTTCTTTAAAATGATGGGAGAGTTAACTAATAACTCTTATTATTTGGATGTTTCTCAAAAGATAAAGAGGTGGATAGATACCTATGCTTATACTGATAAAGGTATTCCTGTAAATAGAGGGAAGGGGGATGCTACTATTGCTACCGATACCTACGCCTGGTCAATCACTGCTTTAGGACCACAAGAATTGATTTCTTTAAAGATGGATCCCGAAGTTATTTTAGATTTTGCTGTAAAAAATTGCCACGTTACTACTCACTTTAAAGTAAAGAATAGAGAAATCTCTGTAACAGGATTCGATTTTGCTAAAGCTAAAAATCTAGCTCGTGGAGGGGTAATCTCTTGTGAATGGACAGCTCAGATGATTTTAGCTTTTGAAATTTTAAGCAATTATTATCAAGAGAAGAATCCAGATAAAGCTAACTATTACTGGGAGAGAGCAAATTACTATTTTGAGGAACTTCAGAAAATGGTAATTAGCTCCCCGTCTCCTTTAGGAAAAGCTAATCCTACTCTCCCTTACGCTTCTGCTAGCTTCGTAGATACCGGTCACGGTTGGCGTACTCCCAAGGGAGATAAAGTAGGATCTTTAGCCTCTACCGCTTATTTTCTGATTTCTTACTTAGGGTATAACCCTCTTGGCGGGGAATTTCTTTCTAGCTCCCTAAAAAGAGCTTATGAACAAAGAACTTATAAAGCTTACACAAAGGCTAATTAGAATAGATTCATCTAACCCTCCTGGTAAAGAGAAAGAGATAGCTCTCTTCATAAAAAGATACATTAATGATTTAAAGTTTACATCCAAGTTGTATGAGTTTGAAAGAAACAGACCTAACCTGGTGTGTAAGATTCCCTCTCTCAGATCCAAGAAAAAACTCCTTATTACTCCTCATATAGATACCGTTCCTCCTTCGGGGAAATGGCGTTTTTCTCCTTTCTCGGGAAAAATTTATCGAGGAAGGATATATGGGAGAGGAGCCAGTGACGATAAAGGAAACGTAGCTGTGGCTCTCTACCTTATCAAGTTACTGAGAGAAAAAAAGATAAGATTGAAGAACTTAGATTTGATTATAGCTTTTACTGCTGACGAAGAAACGGGTAGTAAAGTGGGGATAAAGCCTCTTCTTAATTACTTAGGAAAGATAGATTATGGATTAGTTTTGGATAGTGATGATTTCGAAATTGTAATTGCCCAAAAGGGATTGCTTCACTTACGTGTAGAGATTTTTGGTAAAGAAGCTCATGGGGCATACCCTGAAAGGGGAATAAATGCTATAGAGAAGTCTGTGTATATTCTAAATGAACTTCTTCAAGAAGATTGGGAAAATAAAGTTCATCCTCTCTTAAAAAGACCTACTATAAATATTGGAAGGATTTCCGGAGGAGAAAAAGTAAATGTTGTAGCAGGTTTTAACTTTTTTGAGCTGGATATAAGGTATATACCTTCGATGAATAAGAAAAACATAGAAAAAAAGCTTAGAAAAATTATAGAGAAATATATCAGGAAATACAGAATAAAAATTTTAGCTCACCAGGAGCCTTTGGAGATAGCGAAGAATCACTTTCTTATAAAGCTGATGAGAAAAGTATTAAAGAGACACAAAATTAAAGTCTCCTATAAAGCAAGTTTAGGAGCGACGGTAATCAATTTTTTAAGCGAGAGAGGCATAGAAGGTTTCTGTTTTGGTTTTGGTTCAAAAGGATGTGCCCATTCCGCTAACGAGTATGTGAAGATAAAGAACCTTTATGGAGGAGTAGAAGTACTCAAAGATTATGTTTTATCCTTAGATGATTATGCTGGAAGATAAAAGATTGTTTGATTCTATCCAAGAGGATTTAAGGAAGTATATTGATTTAAGAGATAGATTAAAAAAGATAGAGACTATAGGGGGAGCTGATATCTCCTTCCGGGGAAAAGAAGCTCAGGTGTGCATCTGTGTTTTAGATTTTAAAAGTTTAAGACTTATAGAGAAAAAAATTTACCGGGTTTATGTTAAATTCCCTTACATACCAGGTTATCTCTCCTTCAGAGAAGGGCCAGCGATCCTGGAAGGAATTTTTAACCTTAATACTCCTTACGATTGTTTTATCTTTGATGGCAATGGTATCCTTCATCCTAAGAACTTAGGCTTAGCTACATTCCTGGGTATAATTTTAAGAAAACCTACAATAGGTTGTGCTAAGAGCCTTCTCTTAGGAAGATACAAAAGTCCCGGGAAAACAAAAGGAAATTTTTCTTACATAAAGTATAAAAAGAGAATATTAGGAGCTGCAGTAAGAACAAGATCTCAAGTTAAGGAAGTGTATGTCTCTTGTGGATGGGGGATAAGTTTAAAAAGAGCTATAGAGGTCGTTCTTGCTACTTCTAAGTATAGGATTCCCGAACCATCGAGGTTAGCTCATATCTACTCCAAATTTTAAAAATCCTCTCTTTCTGAAAGATGACAAGAATTGGATGTTGCGGCTTCCCTAAAAGGAGAACAGTCTACTTTGGAAATTTTAACTGCGTGGAGCTCCAAAACACCTTTTATCAACCTCCTCAGAAGCTGGAGACTTTCTATAAGTTAAGAGAGGAGGCTCCTCCTGCCTTTGAGTTTACAGTGAAAGCCTGGCAGATAATCACTCATCCGAAAACTTCTCCTACCTATCGAAGACTTAAAAAAGATATAGGGAACCCTCACAACTATGGATTCTTTAAACCAACAAAGGAGGTATTTGCTGCTTTTAGAAGAATTTATGAAGTTGCTAATTCTTTGAAAGCAAAGATAATTCTGTTTCAGACGCCACCTAATTTTAAGGAGAATAAGGAAAATATAGATAATATGTATAAATTTTTTAGTAGGATAGAAAAAGGTAATTTAACTTTTTGCTGGGAGGAAAGGAGTAGTTTTAAAGACACCACTATCAGAAGAATCTGTAAGGATTTGAATTTAATTCATGTTGTAGATCCGTTTAAAAAAGAGCCAGTTTGGGGTGATTTTTTATATTTCAGACTCCACGGCAAAGGAGGATATAGATATAAGTATACTAAGAAGGATTTAAAATATCTGAAGAGATTGGTTGAGAGAAGCTCTGGGTACGTTTTCTTTAACAATATTTATATGTGGGAGGATGCTTTAAGTTTTAAAAAAATGATTTCTTAATGGTAAGAGAAGTTTACTCATTAGGTACAAGCAACCGCACCCAAGAGGCTTTTTTAAGGATAATTAAAAAATTCCATATCCAAAGAGTAGTGGATGTAAGAAGATTTCCTACCTCTAGATTTATCCATTTTAAGGCTCCTAACCTGAAGAAGATACTTAATCAAGAAAATATAGAGTACGTATATATGGGAGATATTTTAGGGGGTTATAGAAAAGAGGGATACAGAAATTACCTCCATACAGAAGCCTTCCTTTTAGGACTAAGAAAATTAGAGAAGTTAGCTTTAGAGAAAAGAACTTGTATCTTATGTTGTGAACGTTTTTACTTCCGGTGTCATAGACGTTTCATAACTAAGGCTTTAAGGAGAAATTTTAAGATTATTCACATAATTGAGGAAGATAAAGTTAAACAGGAATAGATGGGAACTTGCAGGATATGTAAAAAGAAAGCTTCCGATGTTTCTTCTCTTTTAGGGGTATGTGGAAGATGTATTAGAGAGAATTTTAGTAAGGTAAAAGACCTCTTAGAGGAAATTCATACAGAAATAAAAAAAGAGGAAGGGATTTCTCCTGAGGGAGGAAAAGAGAGTGGATTAGGGTGCAAGTTATGTATCAATAATTGTTACTTACAGGAAGGAGAAATCAGCTTTTGTGGATTAAGGAAAGTGGAGAAAAATAAATTAGTTGGACCAAATAGAAATTTTGCTAGCCTGGAGTTTTACTTCGATCCTCTCCCCACAAACTGTGTGGCTAGCTTCTGTTGCGGTGCTACAGGATGCGGATATCCTCAATTTTCCTACACCTTAGGGGATGAGTTAGGTTATAAGAACTTAGCTGTATTCCTCAACGGTTGCTCGTTTAACTGTCTCTTTTGCCAAAATTATCACTATCGCAAGAGACCGTATCAATTCAATAATTTAGTGAGTGTAAATGACCTTTTGAATGTTATTGATTCAAAGACTTCATGTGTGTGTTTTTTTGGTGGTGATCCTTCCTGTCAGATAGAGTTTACTATAGAATTTTCTCGTCGAGCTATAGAAGCTAGAAAAAATAGGATTTTAAGATTCTGTTGGGAGACAAATGGAAGTTTTAATCCCAAGTTCAATGAGGAAATTTTAAGTATCCTTCTTGAAAGTGGGGGAACAATAAAATTTGATTTAAAATTCTTCTCTCCAGAGTTAAATTTAGCTCTATGTGGTAAGAGTAACAAGCAAAGTTATGATAATTTCTCTTTTTTTGCCAGAAACTTTTATAGGAGAAAGAACCCTCCTTTAGTATGTGTATCTACACCTATAGTAAGTGGGTATACCGATGAGGATGAGGTAGAGAAAATTGCTCAGTTTATTTCTCAGTTTGACAGGCGTATTCCTTACTCCCTTCTAGGTTTCTGGCCTTGTTTCTATCTTAAAGATTTACCTCCCACATCAAAAGAATTGATGTATAGATGCTATGGTAAGGCAAAAAAATTTCTGGATAATGTAAACATAGGTAATAAGCATCTTCTAACTTAGGTTTAAATGTGATAAAATACCTCCTCATTTAGAAGAAGATGCATGATATTTTAAAAAGGACAGACTTTAAATCAGGATTTGTAACAATATTGGGTAGACCTAATGTAGGCAAATCCACCCTCTTAAATACTCTCTTGGGAGGTAAGGTAAGTATTGTATCTGGTGTTCCTCAAACTACCCGTCATCAGATTCGAGGGGTTTTAAACTTAGAGAATGCTCAGATTATTTTCGTTGATACCCCAGGTATTCACTCCTTTAAAGAAGAGTTAGCAACACATCTTAATGTAGTAGCAAAGAGGAGTATTCAAGAAGTAGAACTTCTCCTTTACGTAGTTGATGTATCTCGTTCTGTTGGTAAGGAGGAAGAGGCAATTATGAATTTTCTTTCTTCCCAGGATACTCAGATGATTATGGCTTTAAATAAGATAGATATTAGTAAAGATTTTTTAAATCAGTATATAGATAGATGGCAGAAGTTAATAAAAGCCAGAGGTAAAGAAAACCTTTTGAAATATTATATTCCAATATCTGCTAAGAAAGGTACGAATCTGGATAGATTGAAAGAAGCCATCGTAGAGTTGCTCCCTTTTCATCCTCCTTTCTATGATAGAGAAACATTAACTGATTTCCCTTTTAAACTTAGAGTTCAGGATATCATTAGAGAGAAGTTGTTTTTAAATTTAAAGGAGGAGCTTCCTCATTCTGTGGCAGTAGAGGTTAAGGAAGTGGAGAGAAAAGAGAATATCGTCTACATAAAAGCGAATATTTATGTAAACAGAGATTCTCAAAAGAAAATCATTATTGGTAGAGAAGGAAGATTTATAAGAGAGGTGGGAAAACTTGCCAGGGAAGAACTGGAGGTTCTTTTTGGTAAGAAAGTTTATTTAGAGTTAGAGGTGAAAGTGCTAAAGGATTGGCAAGAGAACCCTAGAGTGCTGAAAGAGTTAGGGTATTGGTGGGTATAAAAAAGAGGTTAAATCTCAAACGTCTCCTCTCAAATAGTAGAAACAATTTTAGAGGCTGGATTAGTTGCTGTAATAGCAGTAGGTAAACCATTAGCTTATCCTGAATTTAGAGAGAATAGAGGGAGGCTTTTAAAGAAACTGATAATTCTATGAGATTTTGTCAACATTTTTCTATTTGTGGAGGTTGTCAGTATCAAGATACCCCTTACTCTGAACAGTTAAAGATGAAAGAATCTCAGATAAAGGATATGATAGACTTTTTTGAGTTCTCAGTAGAGTTAAAACCTATAAATTCTTATCAGGAATGGTTTTATCGTAATAAGATGGAGTTTACCTTTGGCAAAGAAGGCAGTAATTTGATTTGTGGACTTCATAGAAAGAAGGAAAAAAGAAAACTATTTAATCTTAAGGAATGTTTGATATTTTCTCCCTGTGCAGAACCCATTCTCAATAAAGTAAGAGAGGTTTTAAAGGATAGATATCTTCCTTATGAAAAATTTTCTCATCGAGGTTTTTTGCGGCATCTTATTATAAGGGAAACTAAATTTACTGACGAAATTATGATAGCTTTAGTTACTACTACTCAGGATAAGTTAGACCAGGAGGAGTTTGTTGATGAGTTAGCGACCCTAAAGTTAGAGAAAAAGATATCCTCTCTTTTCTGGGTTTTAAATGACCGTGTATCCGATGCAGTAATCTTTGAAGAAAAAAGGTTACTTTGGGGTCAGCCTTTTATCACTGAGAAGATAGCCAATTTGAACTTTCGTGTATTTGTAGACTCTTTCTTTCAGACCAACCCCTACGGGATAACCCATCTTTATAAGAAGATAGAGGAGTATGCTCATCTAACTGGGGAAGAGAGAATCCTTGATTTGTACTGCGGAGTAGGTTCCATCGGTCTCTTTTTGGCCAGAAAGGCTAAGTTTGTCTGGGGAGTAGAGATTAAGAAGGAAGTTGTAGAAAATGCAATAGTTAACGCTCAGCTAAATAGAATAGAGAATATATCCTTTATTTGTTCTGACGTGAGAAAATTTTTAGTCCAAAAAGATATTTCCAATATAGATATTGTGGTAATAAATCCTCCCCGCTGTGGATTGTCTAAGAAGATAAAGAAATATCTCTTAAAAACGCCCTCTCCCAGGATATTTTACTCCTCTTGCAACCCTTATACTTTTTTTACTGACCTTAAAGATTTTTCCTCCCTCTACAGAATAGTCTTTATTGAACCTTTCGATTTTTTTCCTCATACTCCTCATTTAGAATGCTTAGCTTTTTTGGAGAGGAAGTAGGAGTTTTTTCCTTGACAAACTTTTGGGTTTAGTTTATTTTAAGGAAAAGGAGGAGGTAGGGATGAGAGATGAAATGGATGTTTTAAAAGAAGTTGCTACTGTTGCTGCTGCTCATGGGAGTAATGCTCTTTCCGAAATTTTAAAGAGGACAATAAAGTTAAGCCTTCCCTTAGTTACTACCATTACCCCTGATAACTTAGAGAAAGAGATTGATTCTAATGAAGTGGTATTAAGTATACAGAGCAGAATTCTCAGTGGAATAGAGGGGAAAATTTTACTGGTCTTGGAAGAAAGGAGTGCCTTCCGGCTCATCAACATATGCTACAAGGGAGAGGATAAGGCTAGTTCAGGATTTCTTACAGAAGTGGGTTTATCAGCGATAAAGGAAATAGGCAACGTAGTTATTGGTTCTTATGTAGGAGCTTTGAGTATGTTCTTAAAATTACTAATCGTTCCCTCAATCCCTACCCTCATAAGTGGCCCGCTTTATGAAATCGTTAGTGCCGCTTTATCTTTGGAGAAAGAGCGCATTCTTATGATTGAAGCAGTTTTTGAAGAGTCAGAGGAGAAGATAAAAGGGAGAATGTATTTTATTCTTACGCAACGAGGTAGAGAGATAATTAAACAAGCCTGTGATAAGATTCTCGAATCTTTAGAAAAATAGATACTTTCAAAGTTTTTCATCCCAAAGAGAAATGAAAGACGAATTAGATATTCTAAAAGAAGTAGGAACTATTGCCGCTGGACATAGTAGTGTAGCTCTTTCAGAGATTCTCGATAAGAAGATAATTCTTGATGTTCCTTCCGCAGAAATTATCTCTGCCCAGAGAGTTCCTCAAAGTATGACCCTAGAAAAGTTAGGGATAGCTGTTTTCTTTCAGCTTCTAGTAGGGCTCCAAGGGAAAGTAATATTTATCCTTGATGAGAAGAATGCTTTTAGGTTGATTGACTTATCTTATAAGATAAGAGACTTAAAGAGAGAACCAGGAATTATTACTGAAGTCAGCCTCTCCCTAATAAAGGAGATAGGCAATATTGTGGTTTGTGCTTATTTAAATGCTTTAAGTTTAACTCTGAAAAGAATAATTGTTCCCCCCCTCCCCACTCTTCTTAGTGGTTCTTTAGAAGATATCTTACAGATTGTCTTTTCAGGATATGAGGAGGATTATGCTTACATTATAGAAACGTCTTTTAAAGAACCTCAAGAGAGTATTCAAGGCTTCTTTTATCTTATTTTAACCCCCGAAGCAGCGAAAGATATTAGAGAAAGTTGTAAGAAACTCTTGGAAGAAATAAGAAGAGGGCAACCATCCTTTTAAAATTCTCCTTTTTAGAAAATTGGTTTTAGGGTTTATATTTTTTCTTGAGAATAACTTTAGGGAGTGATAAAATTCTCTCAAGTTTTATTAGTTGCCCGGTGGTGCAACCGGTAACACGCTTGGCTCTGGACCAAGTATTCCTGGTTCGAATCCAGGCCGGGCAGCCACTAAAAATATCCCTCTTCTGAGGGATATTTTTATTGAGTTGTCTGTGACTGATTTGAACTGTTTATTTGCGCGATGTGGTATTTGTATATATGTAAAAAAGGTGACAAGCTATACACTGGGATAACAACCAATCTCAATAATCGACTACGTCAACATCAGCAGGCTGAGTTGTTATATAGAGAGACTTTTCCAAATAAAAAAGAAGCGGCCTTACGTGAGCGCCAGATAAAAGGATGGCGCAGAGAAAAGAAGATTTCTTTAGTCTATCGCGGAAATAAATAGTGAGTTTACCCTGAGCGAAGTCGAAGGGAATCCAGGCCGGGCAGCCAATTTTGCAGGGCAAAATTGGCAGAGCAATTGAGCAATAGAGAATAGAACAATAGAGTTGATGCTCAATTGCGGTCTATTGGTCAATTGTTCTATTGTTCAAATAAGGTTTCTTTATGGCATTTCTTTTCAATAAGCTTGAGGTGTACCAGAAAGCAGTTAATTTAACCGATAGAATAACCTTTTTAACCGAGAAATTCCCCAGAGGAACATATTACCTGTCTGAGCAATTAAACCGGGCGGCTTTGTCGATTTCGTTGAATATTGTCGAAGGCAACGGAAGGTTTCACCGTAAAGACCAGCAGAATTTTTTTAGAATAGCCCGCGGTTCTGCCTTTGAATGCTTCCCTATAGTAGAGCGAAAAAAGGGTGTGTAGTTAAAGATGTAAGCTGGTTTATTTTTTGGGAAAGAGAATTGGAAAGTAATAACTTCAATTTTCATACACTTCTGAAATATTTCATTACATATACTTGACAGGTTATCTTACCTATGTTATATTCTAAGAAGGAGGTGAGAATATGCGTGAAAGAATGAAAGAATTTTATAGAAAAATCGGGGATAGAATAAGACAATTGCGGGAAAAAATAGGGATTTCTCAGGAAGAACTAGCTAAATCTTTAGGCATAAATAGAGTTTCTTTATCTCAAATAGAAAATGGAGAAAGAAAAATAACAGCTGAAGAGGTTGCAAAGATTTCCAATATATTTAATATCAATGCCGATATACTATTAGATTTGGAAGAAGATATGAAGGTAGTGGTGGAAAAAAGAAAAACAAAAACTTCTTCTAAAAATATTAAATCAAACATTAGAATAAATATTCCTCAGAAGAATCTTGAGAAATTTAAAGAAGTTTTGCTTTATATTTTAAATAAAGTGGGGTCAAAGCCTAATATTGGAGAAACAGTATTGTATAAGCTTCTTTATTTTATAGATTTTGATTTCTACGAGAAATATGAAGAGCAATTGATAGGAGCCACATATATAAAGAATCATTTTGGTCCTACCCCCATAGAGTTTAGAGAAGTTATTAAAGAGATGAAGGGTAAAGATTTGATAGAAGTAAAAAGCGAATACTTTAAGTATCCCCAAAGAAAATACCTTCCTTTAAGAGAGCCGGATTTGAGTAAATTAAAAGCACATGAAATAAAACTTATAGATGAGGTTTTAGAAAGATTATCTGATATGAATGCACAGCAAATAAGTGAGTATTCTCATAATGATATTCCTTGGTTGACTACAGAAAGAGGAGAACGTATAGACTATGAATCAGTTTTTTATCGTACTTTACCCTATTCAGTGAGGAGCTATAGTGAAGATACCGACGAAGAGAATATTTAATGAAATCGTTGAGCTTCCCGAATTTAAAAAAGATTTTAAAAAACTTGCCAAAAAATTTAAAACCCTTCCAGATGATTTTGAGATATTTAAAAATACTCAACTAAAAGCATTTCATAAGTTAAAACAGGACAATAGAGGAAATTTACCAATATCTAACTTAGGAATAGATTATCCTTTAATCTATAAAGTTGTAAAATTTGCTTGCCGTGTTCTAAAGGGGAGAGGTGTTAAAAGTGGAATTCGTATTATTTATGCATATTATCCCGATGAGGACAAAATAGAATTTATTGAGATTTATTATAAGGGAGAGAAAGAAAATGAAGATAGAGAAAGAATATTAAGATATTATTCCAAGAAAGCAGGTAGCAAAGAAGGTAAAGAAGGAAAATACAGTAAAGGTCGCTCGTAGTGCAATTACATAAGGTTTGTGATTAAAAGATACACTCTAAACACCCTAAAACTACAGTAGTGGAGACTATTAGAAGAAAAAAGAAATAATAAGCACAGCCAAAACCTCCCCCACCTACCAATGTTTTTTAAAAATCCTAACTCAGATGAACTCAGATGACCAAATCCATCCACCATAAGTGGATCTGCCTCTGGCAGAAAAATCAGGAATATTTTACACTAGTGAATCTTTTTATTGTAACGTATGTGGGTATAGGGAAGTGTGTAAGGGATGGCGAGAAACAAGCTATTTGTGACTAAAAATTTTCTTGAACAGGGCGTTTCTAAGGTATAGAATAGAAACAAAATCAAGGAATAGTCCTGCGTTCGAAGGGGGAACCTGGACTTTAAAATAAGTAAAACCTTCGCAAGATAGGCGAAGGTTTTTATATTTTATAACCGTTCAAAACAAGGAGGTAACAGATGAGGGGGCTGGGTGAGCTTAAAAATATCCAGATTATCATATTGGGGCTGTGTATTGCTTTTGCAACAATAGTATCTACAGTAATACTTTCAAAAGGGCTTCTTAAGATTAAGAAGTTTACAGGTGAGGTAATAAAGGTAACCGGTTCTGCTGAGAAGAAAATAATTTCTGATTATATTGTCTGGAATGCAGAATTTTCCCGAAGGGCACCTGATTTAAAAACAGCCTACGTAAAACTTCAAGAAGACCTTAAAAAAGTTAAAGAATATCTGGCTTCAAAAGGAGTAAAAGAAAATGAGCTGGAAATCCTTCCGGTTAATACCAAGATACTTTACAAAAAGAACGAAAAAGGCTATGACACCAATGAGATTGAAGGATATCTTTTATCCCAGGGCATAGAGATAAAATCCTATGATGTCAAAAAAATTGATGAGGTATCGCGTTCCTCAACCGAACTTATCAACCAGGATATCCAGTTTATCTCAAAAGCACCTAAGTATTTTTATACAAAGCTTGCCGAACTCAAAGTAGAGATGCTTGCTAAAGCAACTGAAAACGCAAAACAGCGCGCCATAAGTATGGCAAAATCAACGGGGAATAAGATTGGCGTTATACGCTCTGCCAGGATGGGAGTATTTCAGATAACTCCACCTACCTCAACCGATGTTTCCTGGTATGGAGAGAATGACACATCCTCATTAGAGAAAAAAGTTATGGCAGTAGTCGCCGCCACCTTTTCCATAGAAGAATAGAATATTAATTTGTTTCTGGTATATTCTTAAAATCCTGGCTTCAGGGTATTTTAATTGAGGATAGAGGGGAACAATGTTATAATATGTAACAACGCGGCATAATGATGAAAAAAATAGCATTTGTAAATCCCCACACTGTCCAGGAAATAGCCCAAGCCCTCAAATTACATCCTTACACCATTCGCAGACTTTGCCGGGAAGGTAAAATCCCAGCTTTTTCCGCCATACTTTATGACGGATCCGCCTCTGGCGAAAAGTTTGGCGGGAGAATGGAGATTTAGAGAAAAGTGTTAAGAGAACAATTTACAAAGTGTTAAATATATGGTAATATCTATTGTTGTAATGCCATTGTAAATAAAGGATATTTTAAGATAAGTGTTAAATCTTGAAAATTATGGGTGTAAATTTTAAACATATCGATTTAAGATTGGTTGACCCACCTTTTGGCTCAGAATTAAATACTCTGGTGTTAGAACTTGATTATTTACGCAAGAAGCCTCTGGGCGGCACTACTCACCCACTTATATTTTTTCAATTGAAAAGAATTTTTCATCTTTTAGAGAGTATAGAGTCGGCAAGAATTGAAGGGAATCGTACTACCTTAGCTGAGTATATCGAAAGGAAAATCGAGGGAAGCAAAATAGAAGATGAGAGATTTCTGGAAATTGAGAACAACGAAAGAGCGCTTGATTTTATTGAGGAAAATGTCAATCATCAGAAAATAGACCGTCTTTTTTTAAGCCAGATTCATAAAATAATAGTCAATAACTTAACTCCACCACCTAAAGGCGAAGGAAGTAAATACCCCAGTAGTTATAGAAAAGTAGATGTTAAAATAACACAATCTTCGTTTATCCCGCCCAATGTTTCTCAAGTCCCTTCTTATATGGAGGAGCTTTTTTCATTTATTAATAAAGATTATCCTCCACAGTATGATTTATTGAAAGTTGCTCTTGCTCACTGGAGGTTTGCCTGGATTCACCCCTTTGATAATGGCAATGGAAGGGTAGTGCGTTTATTGACTTATGCAATGTTAATAAAGTACGGTTTCAGGGTGCATATCGGAGGCAGGATTATTAATCCCACTGCTGTGTTCTGTTCTGACCGGAAAAAATATTATCATTACCTCTCAATGGCTGACCAAGGAGATGATACTGGATTGCTTAGGTGGTGTGAGTATGTTCTTGCCGGCCTTAAAGAGGAGATAACAAAAATTGATAAGTTGCTTGACTATAAATTTTTATTGGAAAAAATTTTAATACCCGCCTTAGAATTTGCCTTAGACAGAAAGTATATTACAGAAGTAGAGCATAAAATATTAAAGATAGCAGCGAGTAAGCAAGTTATCCAGGCAAAAGATATTAAAATGCTTTTCCCTCGCAAGATACCTGCTGCCATATCCAGGATTATCAGAAGGCTAAAGGCGAAAAAGATGCTCCAGGAAGAAAAAAGAGGCAGTAGAAAATATGTAATTATGTTTGAAAACAATTATTTATTGAGGGCAATTATAGAGATGCTGGGCAGGGAAGGTTTTCTGCCTGTTGGAATAAATCAATAGCTTTTACAATAAAGAATATTTATATTTTATAAATTGCACTGAATTTAGCGATTCCGGTTTGATGTTAAGGAGATAGAAGAGTGGAAAAGAAATCAGAGAAAAAAGTGAAAAATGAAATTGATCAAGTTTATTTAAAAAGAGATAGGTTCTTTTTACTTAAAAACCCTACCGTTAAAAAACTGCATAAGATTCTTAAGTGGGCTAATTCTTGTGCTTTATTTTCTCAAGTTACTTTTCTTGACTGCGCTCAAAGTTTCAGGAGATTGCATTCTGATAAAAAAATAGAAGATTTACTCCCTTTTATTAATCAGAAGAATAAAACCTGTTTTAGGGTAATTTTGCGAAGAGATTTCAACTGGTATGGCTGGTTTTCTGATGATACTCATATTGAAGATATTATTGAAGTTGCTATGTGGGGAATTGAAATTGATTCAAAAGAGTATTTTATACAATGTTTCTTAAAGAAAGAATATATGCCTGAATTAAAAAAGAAATTTGATTTGGTAGAAATTAAATGATGTTAACAAAACTAATAAATTTTAAAAAGGAAAAGTGCTTTGGGAAATTGTTTTTACAACTGATTGATAATAAAATACTTGCTGAAATAAAAAGGAGGAAATAATTACCAGATATAAAATTTTTGTAAGTTCTGTCCAGAAAGAATTAGAAAAAGAAAGAGCTGCTATTGATAATTTTATTAACTCTGATGTTTTCCTTTCAGAATATTTCAATGCCTTCATATTTGAAAAATTACCTGCCAAGGAGAAATCAGCTAAAAAAGTTTATCTCAATAAACTTAAAAATAGTGATATTTACATAGGCATTATTGGAAAAGAATATGGAGAAATTCAAGAAAATGGATTATCTGCGTTTGAGAACGAATTTCGTCTTGCTCAACAGTTAGGCTTACCTATTTTTGTCTATATTAAAGGGAAAGCTTCTCAAGACAAAAGGCGAGATAAGAGATTGCAGAAGATAATTAAAGAGATTAAACATCCTGGGGAAGGTTACATTTACAGACGTTTCACCAGCATTGAGGAGCTTAAACGTTTGATACAATCCAGTCTAATAGAATTCTTAAGAGAAAGAGGAATTATTAGCAAAAAGATAGAAGCTTTTGAGGAGGAAGTTTGTAAAGAAGCAACTTTAAAAGACATAGATGAAGATAGAGTTGAATGGTTTTTACAGATTGCAAAAGAAAAGAGGGGTTTTTCTATTCCTGTAAGTCAAAGGTCATCTTTAAAAGATATTTTAATTCATCTTAATTTAATAAAAGAAAACAAACTTACAAATGCTGCCGTTTTGCTTTTTGGTAAAGACCCTTCTAAATTTTTCCATCAAGCAGAAATAAAATGTTTACATCTTCCCGGGGTAGAAATTTGCAAACCGTTTTTATCCTATAAAATCTACAACCAGAATTTATTTGAACAGATAGATAAAGCTATAAGTTTTGTATTAGATGCTATCAGACAAAGCGTTATTCAGCAAGAACATACTCCTCAATTTTACCGTCCTTTTGAAATTCCTGTATTTGCCATTCAAGAAGCGATAGTTAACGCTGTTGCCCACCGAAATTATAATAACACTGCAGGGGTTCAGGTGTTGGTTTTTGTAGATAGAGTAGAGGTGTGGAGCCCAGGAAGACTTCCTCCAGCTTTAACTGTAGAGGATTTAAAGAAACCGCATACTTCATATCCCACAAATCCTCTTATTGCACGAATTTTATTTCTTGCTAACTACATCCAGAAAGCAGGAACAGGAACATTAGAGATGGTAAAACAATGTAGAGAACATGGAATTCCTGAACCGCAATTTGTTACTATACGTGATGTAGAATTCAGAACCATTCTGCCCCGAGATATTTACACAATATCTTTCTTAAAACAAGCGGGATTAAATGAAAGACAAATACAGGCAGTAAAGATTGTTAAAGAAAAAGGAGCTATTAGTCTTTCTGATTTGCAAAATATCTATAAGAATATTACTCGCAAAACCTTATATCGTGATTTACAAACTCTTGTAAATAAAGGTATTCTTAAAGCAAGAGGAGACAAAAGGGGGCGTAAATACTCTTTTTAGAATTTGGGACATTTATGGGACATTTGGGACATTTATGGGATAGATATAAGACATATTTTCCCCGCTATACTTTGGGGCAGATTTTCTCTATCGGAAAATTTAGTGAACAATGGAAGCTTGAGGGAAGGAAGATAGGAAAATGAAAAATAAATCAAAACAACGTAAAGTTTATGAGAAAGCAATAAAAAATTGGCCAAAGGACGAACGTCCCAGAGAGAAGCTTTTTAAATTAGGAGAACACAAACTTTCCAATACAGAACTTTTAGCTATTTTGCTTCGCAGTGGTATAAAGGGAGAAAGTGCTGTTGACCTGGCAAGAAGAATCATTCAAAAATTCAGAACTTTCAGAAATATGAGCCATACAGATATAAGAGACTGGAAAGAATTTAAAGGTTTAGGTCAGGCAAAAATAGCCCAGATTAAAGCAGCAATTGAAATAGGAAGAAGATTTAGAGAAGAGGAAATAAAAGAAAAACCTCCTCAGATAAAATCCTCCTCTGATGTTGTAGAAATTATGATGCCAAGAATGAGAGACTTAAAGAAAGAAGTATTTAAAATACTCCTTCTAAATTCCAAAAACAGGATTCTTGATATTGTAGAAATAACTCAGGGCACAGTAAACCAGGCAAACCCCATAATAAGAGAAATATTTGAAAAATCTTTACAATCCTATGCTTCATCCATCATCTGCGTCCACAACCATCCTTCCGGAGATCCTAAACCCAGCAAAGAAGACGAAGAATTCACTAAAAGCTTAACTAAAGCAGGAGAAATTCTAAACATAAAAGTATTGGACCATATCATAATAGGAGATGATGAATACTATAGTTTTGCTGATGAAGGGACGATATAATTATTTAGATTGAAGAGGTATAATAAGGAAAAATTTTTTAAGAGTTAGAAGGCCAATTTATTGAGAAAATTTGCTAAAGATATGGTTTTTATAAATGATTTAAGAGGAAAGTTAGAATATAAAAAATAAAAGAGAGGCATTACCGCGGGACTAACCCCTTTGGATAGCCTCTCATCGTGATTCAACTTAAGTATATAACATAACCTTATGAATATCAAGGAGGTTTGTGAATTTTTATAGATTTGCTTAGAAATTTAACCAAAGAAATCATCGTAGCCATAGAAAATCAAGAATGATATGACCAAGAAAGAACTAAATATAATTTTAAAAGAAGGTGAAGGATACAAGATTGAATTTAAAGAGAAGGTAAGTAATATCGAGAAGGAGTTGGTAGCATTTGCCAATTCCTCTGGTGGCAGGATACTGCTTGGGGTAACCGACGATGGTAAGATTAAGGGAATAAATGTAACCAATAGACTGAAATCTATGATTCAAGATATAGCGAATAATTGCCGTCCGCCAATTAAGATTTCTTTTGAAAGCATAGGTAACGTTCTTGCGGTTAATGTAAAAGAAGGAGAAGATAAACCCTATGAATGCACTTCTGGTTTTTACAAAAGAATGGGGCCAAATTCTCAGAAAATGACAAGAAACGAACTAATTAGATTCTTTAAAGCAGAGGGAAAAATCAGGTTTGACGAACTTATAGAGCCAAAGTTTAGTTATCCTAAAGATTTTGACAAAGGGAAATTTAAAAGATTCTTGCAATTGGCCGATATCTCCAGAGTGGGAAGTGCAGAAAAATTACTTGTTAGTTTAGGGGTGGCTGAGAAACAGGAAGGCAGACTCTACTTTAATAATGCCGGTATACTTTTCTTTGCTAAAGAACCACAGAGGTTTATTCCCTGGTCAGTGTATACTGTGGCATTATTTAAAGATGAAGCAGGAGTTGATATTATAGACAGAAAAGAGATAACTGGCAGTTTATTTGAGATTGTAGAGGAGGTAATGAAATTTGTAAGGCTTTATACAAAAGTTGCCTACCGTTTTACCGGCAGACCTCGCAGAGAAAATGTATATGAATACGCTTTTGATGCAATCAGGGAGGCAGTAATAAATTCAGTAATGCATAAATATTACTTTGAACATGGACACAACAATATCTTGAGATTCTTCCCTGACCGAATAAGGATTGAGAACTACTGGCAAAAGCCTGGCCATTTTGTTCTTGGCAAAACTGTCTTTAGAAGAAACCATATTATCGCTGATTTGTTTTCCAAAATTCATTTCGGCGAGAAAATGGGTACAGGTTTTGAGAGAATAAGACAAATATGTAAAAAAGAAAAAGCCCCTTATCCTGATATTGAGTTTACCGAAAATTACTTCTATATAACTTTCAAGCAGAGCTATGAATACTTAAAACTTGCTGGGAAGCGTCCTCCTAAAGAAGGGTCTTTAACTACTACCCAGAAACAGAAAACTGTGGAGAAAACTGTGGAGAAAACTGTGGAGAAGATTCTGCATTTGATTAAAGAAAATCCCAAAATAACAATGAGAGAAATAGAACGGGTAACCGGTTTAAGCAGACGAGGCGTTGAATGGAATATTGCCAAACTCAAAAAAGAAGGTCAAATCAAACGCATTGGTCCTGATAGAGGCGGGTATTGGCAAATTGTGGCAGAGAAAAAATAATGAGCAGGCAAGTTTTATCCGATATAATTAAAGAATTCTCTCCCACTGTAGAAGAAATAGCCCAAGCCCTTAAACTTCATCCTTACACCATTCGCAGGCTTTGCCGTGAAGGTGAAATCCCAGCTTTTTCCGCCATACTTTATGGCGGATCCGCCTCTGGCGAAAAATTTGGCGCTTCCGTTTTGATGTTAAGGAGATAGAAGAAGTGGAAAAGAAATCAAGGCACTACAAAGTTTATGAGAAAGCAATAAAGAACTGGCCTGAAGATGAACGTCCCAGAGAGAAGCTTTTTAAATTAGGAGAACACAAACTTTCCAATACTGAACTTTTAGCTATCTTACTCCGTAGTGGTATAAAAGGAGAAAGTGCAATTGACTTGGCAAGGAGAATCATTCAAAAATTCAAAACCTTCAGGAATATGAGTCATACCAATTTAAATGATTGGAAAGAATTTAAAGGTTTAGGTCAGGCAAAAATAGCCCAGATTAAAGCAGCAATTGAAATAGGAAGAAGATTTAGAGAAGAGGAAATAAAAGAAAAACCTCCTCAGATAAAATCCTCCTGTGATGTTGTAGAAATTATGATGCCAAGAATGAGAGACTTAAAGAAAGAAGTATTTAAAATACTCCTTCTAAATTCCAAAAACAGGATTCTTGATATTGTAGAAATAACTCAGGGCACAGTAAACCAGGCAAACCCCATAATAAGAGAAATATTTGAAAAATCTTTACAATCCTATGCTTCATCCATCATCTGCGTCCACAACCATCCTTCCGGAGATCCTAAACCCAGCAAAGAAGACGAAGAATTCACTAAAAGCTTAACTAAAGCAGGAGAAATTCTAAACATAAAAGTATTGGACCATATCATAATAGGAGATAATAAATATTACAGTTTTGCTGATGAGGGAAAAATAAGGTGAGGCAAAATAATGAGAGAAAAAGATATCAATTTTGAAGAAAAACTCTGGAAGGCAGCAGATAGAGAAAATATTATAAAAACTTTCCCAAAATTCAACGAATAACCCTAACCAAAACCGACCAACACACAATTCGCTTCCTCAAAATCTTAACCCAGGTAACCCGTGCCATTAAAGGTGGTATCTTTTACCCCAGCAAATCTTTTTATTGTAATGTATGCGGGTATAGGGAATTGTGCAGGAAGTGATAAATCTAATTAAATTTTAATTTTTCTCTTGACAATAATAAAATAACTTATAAAATAAGTTTTAAAGAAAAAACTTATAGAAATGGAGGTACACGATGATGCCCAATTGGCTTAATAGAAGATATGAAATTTTATGGGGAGCATTTCAATCTTCTCCTTTCTGTGTCGAAGATGCTACACGCGTGCTTAAAGAAAAATTTGATGATAGTGAGGAACAGATTAATGTTGTACTCTCGGAACTAAGAAAAGAAGGTATGCTTAAAGTAGAATTTGATCCCACTGACGCAAGGAAAAGAGTCTATCAACTTATAAGTAGAGAGCAAATAATTTCTGAGAGATTCTCCATTACAAATAAGCAATTAACAAGAGGAGATCTTGAAGGGCTTCTCAAGGCAGCAGCAGATCTCATAAGAACAAGGGTCGATTATACTTTTATCCTCGTTCTTCTTTTCTACAAAAGAATTAGTGACAAATGGAAGATGGAATTTGAGAATGCATATAAAGAAGCACTTGCTGATGGATTGAGTGAAGAAGAAGCAAAGAAGGAGGCAAGAAATGCCATATATCATGACTTTGATATTCCTGAGGAGTTTCTCTGGGAGAATATAAGGAAGGAACCAACCAGATTACCTGAAAATTTTTCCAAAGCAATGAAAGTTTTGGCAGAAAGGAACTCCGGACTTAAGGATGTATTTGAGAATGTAGATTTTGTTCAATTTACCACCAATAGAGAAAATGCTGAAGTTTTAAGACAATTAGTTGAACTTTTCAGTGCTAAAGCGTTACACCATGTATCCCCTGATATTCTTGGAGATGCTTACGAGTGGATATTAAGGTACTTTGCCCCTCAGAAAGCTAAGGAAGGAGAAGTCTACACTCCAAAAGAGGTTATCAATCTCATTATTGAAATGGTCGATCCAAAACCAGGTGAAAGTGTATATGACCCAGCCTGTGGTTCGGGTGGTATGCTTATCAGCGCTTATAAGCATGTTGAAAATAATCTTGGCAGGAACGAAGCAGATAAGCTCTTTCTCTTTGGGCAGGAATACAATCACAAGACTCTTGCTCTTGCTAAAATGAATCTTTACATCCATGATATCAGGAATGGTCAGCTTGCTCTGGGAGACACATTGCTTTATCCCAAATTTAAGGAAGGTAACCTGCCTGCGTCCGCAGGACAGTCAGGTAAGTTAAAGAAATTCGATGTTGTTATAGCCAATCCCCCGTGGAATCAAGATGGATATAGTGAGGAGACTCTTAAAAAAGGTGAGTTCTGGCGGGAGAGATTCAACTTCGGGTTCACACCAAAACAATCAGCAGACTGGGCATGGATAGAGCACATGTTAGCTTCAGCAAAGGAGAGAGGTGGCAGAGTGGGGGTTGTTATAGATAATGGTTGCCTTTTTAGAGGCGGGAAGGAGAAGGCGATAAGAACAAGTATCGTCAATGCTGACCTGATAGAGGCTGTTATTCTTCTCCCTGAAAAACTCTTTTATAATACTGGAGCACCAGGAGCAGTAATTGTTCTTAATAAAAATAAACCAAAGGCAAGGAAAGGAAAAGTCTTATTCATAAATGCAAGCAATGAATACGAGCAACATCCAAGTGTTCGGAAACTCAACCGTTTGGGAGATGAGCATATAGAGAAGATAGTCAAAGCATATAAAGAGTTTAGAGACTCAGGTGGATTTTCAAAGGTTGTAGAGATTGAGAAGATAAAAGAGAACGGCTATAACCTGAATGTCACGCTATATGTATTCCCGGAAGAGGAGATTGAGGAGATAGATGTAACTAAAGAGTGGGAAGGACTGCGTAAGGTAGAAAGGGAACTTGTGGAGGTTGAAAAGAAGATTGAGGGATATCTAAAAGAATTAAAATACTGATCAATGACATGCAAACTAATACTTTAAAAGAAATAATCAATAAATGGAGAGGTAAAGAAGGAGAACGTATTGAATATAAACTCTCTGCTTCTACTTTATCAAAAGACATATGGGAAACCGTATCTGCTTTTTCAAACGAAGGCGGCGGTGTAATTCTACTTGGGTATAAAAAAATCGGTAAGAAATATGTTCCCGTAGGAGTTAAAGATCCCTCAAAAATTCTTGATGATTTTACTTCTACTGTTAGTCAAAAATTCAATTTTTGTCCTGTTGTCTCTGCAAAGATTGTTGAAGACAGTGGTAAACCCACAATAGTTATAGAAGTAAAAGAAGCTCCACGGTATCAAAAGCCCATTTATATAAAAGATGCAGGTCCTCTTAAAGGAGGATTTAAAAGGGTTGGTGCTACAGACATTAGGCTTACAGACGAGGATGTGTATAGATATTATCTGGAAAGAATGGGAGCTCCTGATGCTCAACCAATAAATGGAACTACATTAGATGATATTGATCCTGCTACTCTTACAGCGTTTCGGAACTTAAGGAGAATTATAAATCCCAATGCTCCGGAATTAAGGTTTGATGATAAAGAACTTCTAAAGGCATACAACTTACTATCCAAAGACTCCGAAACATTAACAACTGCGGGCTTACTTCTTTTTGGAAGAGAAGAGATAGTGAAAAGACATTTTCCAGCGGTTCGGCTTGATGTCATAAGGGTAAAAGGTATCGAATGGGGCAAAGACAGAGACCCCTTTCTCTCCAGAGATTTAACAGGAAATCTCATAACTCTGCGTTCATTAGCGATAGATTTTCTGGATAGGTTCTTCCTTGTTCCTTTCCATACGGATAAAAGAGGTGAGAGGATAGAAGAAAATGCTCATCGCAAAGCCCTGAGAGAAGCACTTACCAATCTTTTAATGCACCAGAACTATTTTCACCGCAGTCCTGCACAGATAAGAATTTATAACGATAGGATTGAATTTTATAACCCTGGCTATTCTTTGAAGGATCCATCTTTATTTGATTCTCCTGGTTCTGAGTTAAGGAATCCTTCAATTGCGGCGGTTTTTTATGATATTGGTTGGGCAGAGGCGAAAGGGACAGGGCTTAAAACCACTATTGAATCACTTAAGAGTGAGGGTTACCCTATCCCTGAGTATTTAAATGACATCAAACATGACACTTTTACTTTGGTGCTTCCCCATCCAATAGTAGAAGTCACCGAACAAGTCACCGAACAAGTCACCGAACAAGTTGCGAACATGATGGACCGGAGGGCTATGACTCTGGAATTCTGTAAGGAGCCGAGGTCTTTAAAAGAAATAATGCAGTTTCTTGGGCTTAAACACCGACCCAATTTTATAGAAAAGGTGTTGAATCCTCTTCTTGAAGCAGGGTTGTTAAAAAGAACGATCCCAGACAGGCCAAGAAGCAGGTTTCAAAAATATGTGGCTGTGAAGAAGGAGGCACATTATGGCAAAAAACAAGCACGATCAAATAGCAGAGAGGTTGGCAAAGAAGTTTGGGGTGGAGTATAAGAAAAGTAAAGGTATTGATATTGTAACCAAAGAGAAAGTTATCGAAGTTGAAACTAAGAAAGGTTCTTTATACCAAGGAATAAATCAGATAAAAAGAGCTTCTAAAGCAAGGTATGTTGCAGTTAATAAATTAAATATTAACAATGCTTTAAAGGCTACGAAAGGAACCGGTATAGGAATTATGGGACCTACTGGAAGGATAATAAAGAGAGCGAGAAGAAATAAGAAATAAAATTGCTGGGGCACATGTGGGAAGATAAAGTTTTAAAAGTTGCTTTTTCTATTCATTCAAATCCTGGCATATATGCATTGTTGTTGGGTTCTGGAACATCAAGAGAAGCAGGTATTCCTACAGGATGGGAAATAGTAGGAGATTTAATTAAAAAACTTGCCTTTGTTCAGACCAAAGAGTCATTATCAGATCCCTATAAATGGTATGAAGAAAAATTTGGAGAGAAACCAGATTATTCAAAAATTTTAGAAAAGTTAGCAAGTACTCCTATAGAGAGGCAGTCGCTTTTAAGAAGATATTTTGAGCCTACAGAGGAAGAAAAAGAACAAAGAATTAAAATCCCTACAGATACTCATAGGAGTATAGCTAAATTAGTTAAATATGGATATGTGAAGGTTATTGTCACTACTAATTTTGATCGTTTATTAGAGAAAGCCTTAGGAGAAAAAGGAATAACACCAGTTGTTATCAGTACCGATGATGAATTAGAAGGAGCTATTCCTTATGTTCATTCCAATTGCACTTTGATAAAAGTTAATGGAGATTATTTAGATACACGTTTAAGAAATACGATGGGTGAATTGGAAACCTATTCAGAGAAATTGACTTCATTGCTCGAAGAAATTTTTGAAAGATTTGGATTAATTGTGTGTGGATGGTCGGCGAAATGGGATATTGCTTTAAGAGATACCATTTTAAGAATAAAAAATAGAAGATTCCCTATGTATTGGCTTTCTAAAGAAGAGGTTACAGAGGAAGCGAAAAGGGTTATTTCACATAGGCAGGCAGATGTTATAAATATCGAAAGTGCCGATAAGTTTTTTGTTGAACTTTTAGAGAAGATCGAATCTTTACGAGAGTTCGAAAGCCCACATCCTTTATCTTACAAAGAGGCTGCTATAACTGTTAAACGTTATTTGTCAGATGAAAAGAAAAATAGGATTAAGCTTTATGAGCTTATCGATGAAGAAACAGAAAAAGTATGGAAAATTTTAGCTTCAGAATATTTTAATATTCAAAAGTTAAAACTTGAACGTAGTTTGATTCAGAAAAGAATACATGAGTATGAAGAATTGGTAAAACCCCTTATGAATATGCTAATGCCCATTGCTTATTTTAGCAAGGAAGAAGATAATATGCGCTTGATTTCCAGAGCAATAGAACGAATCGCGCAACCGCATCAGCGAGCTGGCGTTGTAGCATTGATACAATTTCAACATTACCCTGCTTTACTTTTGCTATATGCAGCTGGTCTTGTAAGTTTAGCTAATGAAAATTGGAAGGTTTTAAAAGCAGCTTTATTGGAACCACAATATCAAGCTGATAATGAGAAACAACCAATTTTAGAATATATCGAGCCATATTATATTTTAAGAAGATTAGGATTTAATAATAATGCAAAAAATAGAATTCTATCTGAAAATGACTATTTATTTTTTCTATTATCTGATTTTGTTAACGAATATATACCTGACAAAAATAAATATGAAGAAATATTTGATATTTTTGAATTTTTAATGGCAGTAACTTATGTTTATCAAGTAGTTTTTGTCTATGGGAGTGAAGAAGATAAGAAAACATTTAAAGAATCTGAGTATTTACCTACTAAGTTGATTGTTGGACGATTTGCACGGAAATACTTTAGTTGGCATCCCTCTAGAGATTTTGAAAAGTCTCCAATTGCTAGATTTATAAACGAGGGGATAAAACAAGGTAATGAATGGGGGTTATTGAAAGAAGGATTCTTCGGAGGCTTTATAGAAACGTTTAAATTGTGCTGTAAAAAATATATAAACACCTTGAGAAAGGTAAGAATCTCTTAAGTTATGGGAGAAGAATTTAAACAAACAGAGATTGGTAAGATACCGAAGGAGTGGGAGGTGGTGAGGTTGGGGGAGGTGGTATCAGTATTGAGAAATGGGCTAACTACTAAGCAAAATAAAGAAAAGATAGGTTATCCAGTTACCAGAATTGAGACGATTTCGGACGAGACAATTGATCAAAGTAAGTTTGGGTATCTAACAAGAGTAAGCGAAAAAGAAATCAAAGAGTATGGGTTGGTTAAAGACGACATATTGTTCAGCCACATAAATAGCTTAGCGCACATAGGAAAGACAGCAATCTACAGAGGAATTCCTAGAACTCTGTTGCATGGGATGAATCTGTTACTCCTGCGACCAAATAAGCAGAAAGTTAATCCGGTGTTTTTCCTGATGCTATTAAGATTTCTCAGAATGAAGAAGATTTTTGCAAACATGTCTAAAAAAGCTGTAAATCAAGCCTCGATCAATCAAACAGAACTTAAGAAACTAAAACTACCCCTCCCTCCACTTCCAGAACAACAAAAAATCGCTGAGATTCTTTCAACTATGGATGAAGCTATTGAAAAAGTAGATTCTGCCATAGCAAGAACCGAACGGCTCAAAAAGGGCTTGATGCAGGAACTTCTGAATGGGAGTCTGAGAGTCGGAGAGTCAATGAGTCTAAGAGTCAGAGAGTTAGGAGAGTTTAAGGATACAGAAATCGGCAGGATACCGAAGGAGTGGGAGGTTGTGAGGTTAAAGGAAGTAGTAGATTTGCTTAGAAATGGTTTAGTTACAAAGCAAAACAAGGATGAAAAAGGTATACCTGTAACACGCATAGAAACGATTTCAGACGAGAGAATTGATACGCAAAAAATTGGCTATATTGAGAAAATATCAGAAGAGGAAATTTCAGAGTACAAACTTCAAAAAGGAGATATACTTTTCAGCCATATCAATAGTCTTGCACATATAGGAAAAACAGCAATATATGATGGCGAACCTTCCTTATTGCTACACGGAATGAACCTGCTCCTTTTGAGACCACAGAGAACAACCATTGAGCCTTTTTACCTTTTATATTTATTAAAGTATTACAGAGCCAAGGCAATTTTCAGACACATGTCGAAAAAGGCAGTTAATCAAGCATCGATTAACCAGACAGAATTAGGTAGGCTTAGAATTCCATTTCCCCCTCTCCCAGAACAACAAAAAATTGCTGAAATCCTGTCAACTGTTGATAAAAGGCTGGAGCTATTGAGAGAGAAAAAAGAAAAATTGGAAAGAATAAAGAAAGGATTAATGAATGACCTGCTAACAGGGAAAAAGAGAGTAGTGTTATGAGTAGACGGCATACAGTAAACAGTAGACAGGGAAAGGCAGAGAGATTTGAGCAGTTAGAAGTATGGAAAAAGGCACATGAGTTGGTTCTTAAAATAACAAAATTACAAAAGATTTTCCTTCAGAGGAAAAATTTGGATTAGTTTCACAAATGCGACGTGCTGCTGTATCAATCCCTGCTAATATCGCTGAGGGATTTAAAAAGTATGGCTTAAAAGATAAGAGGAACTTTTATAACATAGCACAAGGCTCTCTTGAGGAATTAAGATACTATTTAATTTTATCAAAGGAACTTGGATATTGTGAAAATACAGATGAATTTTATAAAGCAATAGATACAATTGGGAAAATGTTATATGGCCTTATTAAAAGTATACAGTAGGCAGTCTACAGCAAACAGGGAATTCGTTGTCAAACAATCTCCCTGCAGTCTACTGTCTACCGTCTACTGTCTACTGTTTACAAACTCAAAGGAGCACCAAAGATGGCCTTTGATGAAAAACGCCTTGTAGAAGACTATATTATTAAACAACTTGAAGAGAAAGGATGGAGGTTTGTCCCTGCTAATGCCCTTGAAAGGGACAGCTATGAAGAACCTTTACTTATTCCAAATCTCAGAAGGGCGTTGGAAAGGATAAATAAAGAATCTGGTATTGGGGATGAGGAAATAAACAAGGCTTTAAATGAACTTAAACTTACCGGTACAGGTATAGAGGGAGCTAAACGCATTCTTAACTTCTATAAGTTTGGTATTCCAGTGAAGTTTGAGAAAGAGAAAGTGGTAAAGTATATCCAGCTTTTTGATTTTCAAGACATTGAAAACAACGAATTCATAGTTTCAAGGCAGGTTTATTTTTATGGTAGGGAAGCCATAAGAACGGACATTATACTCTATGTAAACGGTATTCCTCTGGTAAATATCGAGTGTAAAAACCCGACAAGTTTGACTGAAAGCTGGCATACCGCTTACAGGCAGATTAAGGATTATGAAAGGCTTGTACCCGAGCTTTATAAATATATTCAGATAGGAATAGGAGCTGAGAGTATTGCAAGATATTTCCCCATCGTTCCTTGGCAAGATGAACCTGTGATACACGAATGGCGTGATGAAAAGAAGGATTCAATTGACTCTACGGTTGAGATGCTATCAAGAAATATCTTGCTTGATATTATTAAAAACTACCTCTTTTATAGAGAATGGAGAGGGGAAGCAACTAAGGTCATAACCAGATATATGCAGTATAGAGCTGCTAATAAGATGGTAGATAGGGTCATCAAAAATCTCAAAGGGGAGGAGAAGAAAAATAAAGGCCTTGTATGGCATTGGCAGGGAAGCGGAAAGACTCTTACCATGCTCTTTGCTGCCAACAAACTTTATTACGCAAAGGAACTCGAGAATCCCACGATATTTTTTATTGTCGATAGGATTGAGCTCGAAGACCAGCTTTACAAGGAATTCTATTCTTTAGATATTGTCAAACCGGAGATTATAGGTTCAGTGGATGAACTCAAGGGAATTCTTCAATTTGATGATTATCGGGGTAAGCGAGGAGTATTTATAACACTCATTCATAAATTCAGGCCTGAGGAACTTAAAGAACTTTATAAAGAACTCGATGAAGTCACAAGATATAAGGAAACAATTATGAACAGAAAAAATGTTATAGCCTTCATTGATGAGGGTCATAGAACCCAATATGGGCTGTTGGCTGCTCAAATGAAGAGTATTCTTAAAAGTGCTTTTTTCTTTGCCCTTACTGGAACACCTATATCAAAAAAGGGTAGAGATACCTACCTGGAATTTAGCTATCCACCAGACGAGGTTTATCTTGATAGGTATTTCATAACAGATTCCATAAGAGATGGCTTTACAGTAAAGATTGCCTATCAGCCAAGGCTTGAGAAAGAAGTCCATCTGAGGAAAGATTTACTTAAAGCATTTTTAGAGGCAGAAGAGGAAGAACTGCCTGAGGAGATAAGAGATGATATAAAAGGCAGAATTAAAAAGAGGTTGAATGCTATAAAGGTAGTGCTTGAAAATCCACAGCGTATAAAGGTAATAGCAGAGGATATAGCAAAACATTTTAAGGAGCATATTGACGGGAAGTTTAAAGCCATGGTGGTAGCAGGTAGTAGAAAGGCCTGCCATATCTATAAACAAGAACTTGATAGACACCTGCCACCAGAATATTCAGAGATAGTGATGACATATAGAAGAGACGATGAACAGCCCCTTGTGAAGAGGATTGCAGAGACACGAGAAAGATATGGAAATAGAGATATATCTGATATAAGAAAGGATATAGTAGAGAAGTTTAAAGAAGAAGCATTCCCTAAAATACTTATTGTCACTGATATGCTTCTTACAGGATTTGATGCTCCTATTTTGCAAGTTATGTATCTTGATAAACTACTTAAAGAACATAGACTTCTCCAAGCAGTGGCGAGGACGAATAGACCATATAAAGATTTAAAAGAAGGAGGCCTTATAATTGATTATGTAGGAATACTCAAGGAATTTAGGAAAGCCCTTGAGATGTATAATGAAGAGGATATTAGACTGGCACTTACAAGCTTCGACGGGATCAGGGAAGAATTTGCCTTACTCCTCAGAGAGATTCTTGAAATACTTAAAGAAGTATCCAGAAATTATGAGAGGGAAGTACTCCTTAAAGCTTGTGAAATACTCACCACTGAGAAGACAAAAGAAAAGGAATTCATTGAGAAATATAAAAGTTTAAGAAAGGCCTTTGAGCTCCTTGGTCCTGACGAAATTAAACTTGAATATTTCGAAGATTATAAATGGATTTCAGCGATTTATACATACTACATGAGAACAGTACTACAGAAACCACCTGTTGAAGAATATGTAGAGAGGTATTACGAGAAAACTGTAAGATTCATACATAAGGCTACAGAGATAAAAAAGTTGGAAACAGACCTGCCAATAGTAGCTTTTGACGAAGGATACCTTAAGGCGCTTGAGGAGAGGGTTAAAAGCAGGAAGGAGAAAGCTGCTAACATTCTTTTTACACTAAATAGATTAGTTCTCGTTGAAAGACACAGAAACCCTATTTATGAGTCTCTCGTAGAAAAAGTTGAAAGACTGCTTGAGCTCTGGAAGGAGAAAACAAAGGATTATGAAAGGATATACAGAGAAGGTGTAATAGCAATCAATGAAATAAAGTCTCTTTCTGAAAGACAAAAATCATTGGGCTTTTCTGACCTTGAATATTCGCTACTGCTTGCTCTTGAAGAAAAATTTGGTAAAGAGGAAGAATTGGTAAGTGAGGTAAGAGATATATCAGAAAGGCTTAAAAACTATATGTTTCCTGGTTGGTTTAATCAGCCTACCGTAGAAAAAAATGTAGAAAGAGAAGTAAGGAGATTTGTTAGGGGATTTAAGGGAAAGTATAGCATGACTTTGGAAGAAATGGACCAACTTTATAAGAAACTTATTGAAAGAGTAAAGAACTATGGGACTTCATAATATCCCATATATAGTTTCCTATAGAGCTGTGAAGTATCCAAGATTAGAGTTTAAAACAGGAAAGCTTCTTATTGTTCTTCCTTTTGGAGCTAAGCCTGATATTCTTTTGGATAAGCATAAACATTGGATTATTAAGAAATCTGAATTTATAAAAAGATGCTTACAAAGTGCAAAGAATAAAAAATTAATCACAAGATCCGATGAAAAATTTAGGAAACTTATCGATTATTTTGTGAGAAAAACATCTAAAGATTTAAATGTTAAATTGAATCGCATCTATTTTAGAAAAATGAAGACAAAATGGGCATCCTTGAGTTCTGCGAAAAATCTAACAATTAACTCACTTGTGAAACATTTGCCAGAGTATTTGATAAGATATGTGATTTTCCATGAACTGGTTCATATCATAGAGAAAAGACATAATGAGAAATTCTGGGAGATAGTCTCACACAGGTTTAAAAATTATCGAAAAATGGAAAGAGAAATGTTCATATATTGGTTTCTGGTTTCTAAAAAAGGAGGAGATCATGGCTGAATTCACAGTTAGTGAAGTAATTGATGGTGATACTTTTAAAGTTAAGGAAGGTTGGAAATGGAATGAAAGGAAGGGCGATACTGTTCGTCCTACAGGTTATGATGCTCCTGAGAAAGGAGAGCCGGGATATGAAGAAGCAAAAGAGAAACTTAGAAGGCTAATTTTGAATGAAAAAGTAAAAATTGAAAATCCTCAAACCATAGATGACTGGGGCAGATTAGTGGCAGATGTTTATTATAAAGGGAAAAATCTTGCTGACTACTTTCCTGAATATAAAGTTTGATAAGTTTTCTTTTCGTCCTGAGTTTTCTTGAGATACAGGCGGTGAGGATACGTCTTTTAAATATTTTGTTATACCCTTAAAATCTTTAAAATATTGGAATATTTAATCACTTCCCATTTTCTCCCCCCACACCTCCTCAAACTCTCCTGAACCACGTAGGGTCTTAAGGGGATGCCCTATGTTCTTTTTTATCCACTTCCTCATTTTTCCTCATCCCAATACAAGCCTTCCTGACCGACACCCTTCTCAAAATTTGACATTTTTCTCATTCTCAAATTCTTAAGAATATTAGAATAATTTCTGCCTCCACATTGGAATAGTTTCTGTCTCCATTTTATTTTTAGTCTTTCCCTTTACCATTCTCAAATTCTTAAGAACGTTGGAATAATCCCCAATCTTCATACCTACTTTCTCATTCTCAAATTCTTAAGAATATTGGAATATTTTAATGAATGTGATATAATTTAAGAAGATGAAAAGCTCGCAAAAGAAGAATAAAAATTATCGTAAGTTAGAAAGGATTGTTAAAGGATTTGCAAATCATCGCAGAATTCAAATCTTAGAGCTTTTAGAGAAAAATCCAGAGTTGTCAGTTATTGAAATTACTCAAGAATTGAATATGAATTTTAAGACTGCTTCTGAACACATAAGAAGGCTTGCTATCTCAGGTTTAATTATGAAAAGGTCTGATGGCAAAAGTATTCGTCACAAGCTTACAGAGAGAGGTCTAAAAGTTCTCAAATTCTTAAGAACATTGGAATAGAAACCTTCAATTTTTTATATCCTTTTCTTTATTCTCAAATTCTTAAGAATATTAGAATAGCTCCTCTAATTTACTTTTTCAGTTTTCTTATCATTCTCAAATTCTTAAGAACATTGGAATGATAAAGATATCTTACTTTTGCTCTCCACACACCCTGCCACCGATTTGTCTATATCTTTTAAAACTTTATAAATATTTACACTACATTTTTAACTTTATGGTATAATGTAGTGTAAGGAGGGTTTTGATGAAAGTATTAAGAAATATTTTAGAAGAAAGTAAAGAGTATTACCTTAAAGTTAAAAAGAAGATAGAGAGAAAAATTAAAAATTTACCTAAGGGTAGCGTTAAAGAAAGAAGGATTTGTGGTAAAAAGTACTATTATCTTCAATATCGAGAAGGTAAAAAAGTAATTCATAAATATTTAGGTAAAAATAAACCCGAAAACCTCATAAGACAGATTAAGGAAAGGAAGGTATTATTAAATGAGATGAAGAAAGTAAACGAGGCTATTGAGTTAATTAACAGGACAGAGAAGAGAAAAAGGAGATGATTGAATCGGTTAGAAAGATTTTAAAGACATTCTATGAAAATAACCTTTTTGAAGAAGGAGTAGAACTTATAGGAAGCTGGTGCTTTCAATTTTATGTAAAGCATTTAGGTGCCAAGCCTTTTCCTCTAAGAACTCAGGATATTGATTTTTTAATTCCTTACCCTTTTAAAGGGGAAGACCATAAAGATTTAATAGAGCAATTAGAGAAATTAGGTTTTAAGAAAGATTTTACTATAGAAGGACATTTATTTTTATGGAACCAAGATTTAAAAATAGAATTTTTGGTTTCCCAGAAGAATAAAGAATTAAAAGACTTCAGCAAGCAATATGCACATTTTCTATTGTAGAGAAAAAATATTTACAGAAATTATTGAATTCTTTACCCAAAAGATGGAGAAGAGCAATTTTTAATCTACTTAAGAAAGCTAAAGAAGAATTTCCTTTATATAAAGAAGATATAGAGAGTTTTCTTCTTACACTACAAGATATTAAAATTAAGAAATTGTAGTGTAATTAGGTTAATATTTCATCTCCTCCCACACTCTCTCAAACTCCCTATACGCTGATTTATCCACTTCCTTATTCTTGTTATACTCAAAAACCAACTCTCCTGTATCCACCAAAGGTGGATCCGCCTCTGGCGGATAATGCTCATAAATCAAAATTTCATCATTTTCTTTCACAATGTCCACCGTAACAGTGTTAGGTTTAACAACCTGTTTTTCTTTGCCAATAGAGTACCCTAACAATAATCCAACAACCAAATACATCCCCAAAATAAAATATGCCTCAATCCTCCTATAAGTAACACTACCTGACATGGTTTATTACTCCTTTCTTAACTCATTGATATATAAAGAAGATAGAACCATCCCCACCAGGTTCTCATAATTTTTGCGCCCCACTGGCAGAGATTACCCCCTTTCTTATAGTCCTTTCAGTAATAAACGTCTCTTTTTCATATTTTAAGATGTAGTTCTGTTCTTCCTTAGGCAGTTTTAGAAGGTTTAAAAACTGAGTTATTCTTACCCTGGATACTCCCAGTCTTTTAGCCAATTCAGTCTGAGTAAGCTTCTCTTTTTAAGCGATTTCAGGTATTCTTTAGCCCTAACTATAGGATTTATATAAGGATTTAATTATAGTGTCTTATCTCTTTCTTTGTAACTATCTTGTTTTTGGGGATAAAAGAAGGTTTTGCCCATATAAAGAGTCTTTATTTTATTACAATATCGCCAGTGGCAGGCAACCTTTTCGTATATAGATTTAAGGATTTTTGTTCGCTGAGAGTATTGCACGGGGAGGAAGTTATTTTTCATAGAAAATTTATTTTGAGCAGCAATGGAGTTTTTGCCAGTTTTTGTGGTCTATCTTTCAATAGGTTATACGATAATTTCTAATTATACAATATATGGCCGTTTAAATTTCTTGACACCCAACATATAGGGTTTATAATATTTACTAATTAAGTTCTTTAAATTGATCTTTGTATATTTTTCTTCTGGTGCCTTAAAGGCTTAATAGGGAACTTCGTGAAAATCGGAGGCTGTCCCGCAGCTGTAATGGGGGACGAAAGGCGCTATTTTCCGAGGTTATGTCGGGATGAAGTGCCACTACCCCGACGTTAAGTCGGGATGGGAAGGCGCGCCAAGTAGATTGATCCCAGAGCCAGAAGACCTGCCAGAAGAAAGGTGAAGTAGAATTATCGTAGAATGATTCTACTTTTGAGAGACGAAGTAAATCAGGGTGCAGTCCCGCCTCTTTCATTTTGAAAGGAGCGGGATTTTTTATTTTGAAAGGAGGTTAAGTATGGAGAGGGTATTTACGAAAATAACAAAAAGAGACGGAAGAATAGAAGATTTCAATTCCTCTAAGATAACTCAAGCTATAGCTAAAGCTGGAATTGCTACAGGTGAATTTGACAAAGAGATTGCAAAAAAACTTACTCTTAAGGTTTTGAATTTAGCTTCGCAAATTATTAAAGACCGCACTCCTTTAGTTGAGGAGATCCAAGATATAGTGGAAGAAATTTTATTATCATCCCCTTATAAAAAAACAGCTAAAGCCTACATAATTTATAGAGACCAACATGCAAAACTAAGAGAGCTAAGTAATAAATTTAATTTAAATTTAGTTGAGCAGTATTTAAATAAGGAAGATTGGCAAGTAAGAGAAAATAGCAATATGAGTTTTTCCCTTCAGGGGCTAAATAATTATATTTCATCTGAAATAAGTAAAATTTACTGGCTTAATAAGATTTATCCTCTCAAGATCAGAGAAGCACATCTAAATGGAGATTTTCATATTCATGATCTAGGATTATTAAGTGTTTATTGTGTAGGATGGGATTTGCAGGATCTATTACTTGAGGGATTTAAGGGAGCTTCTGGTAAAATAGAGTCAAAACCTGCAAAGCATTTTAGATCTGCTTTAGGTCAGATTGTAAATTTTTTCTATACTCTTCAAGGTGAAGCTGCAGGAGCTCAGGCTTTCTCTAATTTCGATACACTACTTTCTCCTTTTATAAGGTACGATGGTCTAAGTTATAAAGAAGTAAAACAAGCTCTGCAAGAGTTTTTATTCAACTTAAATGTCCCTACCCGAGTAGGTTTTCAGACTCCTTTTACCAATATTACTTTGGATCTGGTCGTTCCTTTTCATCTTGCAAATCAAGCAGTAATAATTGGAGGAAGCCCTCAAAACAATACTTATAAAGATTTCCAGAAAGAGATGGAGATATTTAATAAGGCATTTTTAGAAGTTATGCTTGAGGGAGATGCTAAAGGAAGAGTATTTACTTTTCCTATTCCTACCTACAACATCAGCAAAGATTTCGATTGGGATAATCCCAATCTTTCATTATTGTGGGAGTTAGCTGGAAAATATGGAGTTCCTTACTTTGCTAACTTTATCAATTCTAGTATGAGGCCTGAAGACGCAAGGAGTATGTGTTGTAGATTAAGAATCGATAATCGCCAGCTTAGGAAAAGAGGAGGGGGGTTATTTGGAGCCTCTCCTCTTACTGGTTCTATAGGTGTAGTTACGATAAATATGGTAAGGTTAGGGTTTCTGTCTAGAGATGAAGATGAGTTTTTTGAAAGATTAGATAATTTGATGCTTCTTGTAAAGGAGAGTCTGGAAATAAAAAGAAAAGTTCTTGAAAGATTTACTGAGAATAGTTTGTATCCTTATATGAAGTTTTATTTAAGAAATGTAAAGGAAAGGTTTAATGAGTATTGGAAAAATCATTTTTCGACAATTGGTGTGATAGGCATGAACGAAGCATGTCTTAATCTATTTGGTGAAGGTATAGCTACGCCTCGGGGGAAAGATTTTACTTTAAGAGTTTTGGATTTTATGAGAGAAAAATTACTGGAGTTTCAGATGGATACAGGAAACAGTTACAATTTAGAAGCCACACCTGCAGAAGGAGCATCTTTTAGGTTAGCTAAATTGGATAAAGAGCAATATCCCCAGATTATTTGTGCTAATGAAGAGGATTTTAGAAAAGGTGCTTCTCCTTTTTATACAAATTCTACGCATCTTCCTGTAAATTATACAGATGATATCTTTGAAGTGCTCGAACATCAAGACGAGATCCAGGTCCGTTATACAGGAGGAACTGTTCTTCATATTTATCTAGGAGAGAGAATAAAAGAGCCAGGTGCTCTTAAAAAATTAATCAAAATTATTTGTTCAAATTACAAATTACCTTATTTTACCATTACCCCTACTTTCAGTATCTGTCCTCAGTGTGGTTATATTCCCTACGAGACAGAGATATGTTCTAGATGTGGTAGTAGATGTGAAATTTATTCAAGAATAGTTGGATATTTAAGGCCAACATCTCAATGGAACCAGGGGAAGCAAGAGGAATTTAGAATACGAAAAACATTTAAGGTGAACGTATGAGGATAGGAGGACTTCAGAAATTTTCCCTGATAGATTATCCAGAAAAACTTAGCTGTGTAATCTTTACCCAAGGTTGTAATTTTAGATGCCCTTTTTGCCATAACCCAGAGCTTGTTTATCCGTATCTTTTTAAAGAGACGATTCCTTGCGAAGACATATTTAAATTTTTAGAAAAAAGAAAAGGTCAATTAGAAGGAGTAGTAATTACTGGAGGCGAGCCTACAATACACAAGGATTTGATAGGATTTATAGAAAAAATTAAAGCGTTTGGGTATTTTATAAAATTAGATACTAATGGAAGCAACCCTTTTATGCTAAAAAAAATAATCAAATGCAAACTCGTAGATTTTATTGCTATGGATATAAAGGCACCACTAGAGAAATATAATATCTTGGCAGGAGTAGAGGTTAACTTGGATGCTGTTCTTCAAAGTATCGAGATTATTAGAAAATCCAAGATAAATTATAAATTTAGAACAACCTATGTTACATCTCTTTTAGATGAAGTTGATATTTCAAAGATAAAAAAAATGATTGAAGACGAAGAGAGATATAAAATTCAAGAATTTATTCCCCCCAGAGATAGTACTGGTAGGTTAATAGTTGATAAGAAGTTAGGCACAAATTGACCCTATTTCAACCTCGTAGGTTGGGATGATTCCAGCTGTTGCACACTCTTTTATCCACTGCCAGAGCCTGCTGGGAAAATATACTGTGGGGGTAGTTTCATCAGGCGGGGAAAAAGCAGGCAAGTTCTGGAGTATCTTGGATATTACAGTAATATCTATGGAGCGCAATATTGTGGAGGCATCTCCACTCAGGCTCCATTCTGGAAGGAGAAAAGGGGGGGCATTCCAGCTGGGCAGAGTTTTGAAAAGCTCTCTGGAGAAAAAGAAGATATTTCCTGCCCAGGTAAAGATTATTAAAGCAGCCCGAGAATGTTGTAGGAAAATAATGAGCAGACAAGAGGAAACTTGGAAGGGAGGATATAATTACTGGAAAGAAAAAGGCTCGCTTTAGGGTAATTTCTACCAGAGAGAGGGAAAAAAGTTGTAGATGAATTTATCTGAGTATCCCGGCCAATCTTAATCCTTCTCTGAAAAAGATAACTGCAAGAAGAAGTAAAAGAAATCCCACACTTTTGAGAGTATAAATGTAGAGTTTGCTCTTTAAGAAAGATTTTGTCTTCTCTGTTCTCAGCACCGCTGTTATCTTTGAGCCAATCAGAGATAAGTAGAATCCCAGAATGAAGGAGAGACTGCAGAATAATCCTCGGGCGAAGCCCTCCAAAATTATAGGCCCGCCCGCAGTAAGTCAGAAAAGGTAAGGGTGAGAGTTGAGAAGATTGGTAATTACTCATTTGCCCAGAGGGGGATATCTAATCTTAGGAATTTTAGGGGATTTCTTTTAAAGAAGATACTTTTATATCCCAGATAAGTCAGAAATATCCCGCCTCCTATCGAGATAGTTCCCAGCACAACGTCTGAGTAAGCCACTTTTTTTAAGATAAATATTGCCAAAAATTATGGGGAGGTTTGTAACAAGAGGAGAAAGTGTAACCTTCAGACCCTCTTTTTTCTGCTATACTTAAGGGTCTCATAACTAGAGCAAGCAGGGATCCCGAAGAAAGGCCTGCTCCCAGTCCCAGAACTATTCCCGGGAAAAGAAAGGTAATTAAATCCTCCTATTTTATCCTGGGTTAGGTCTTTTCCTAATCTATCAGGAGCCTCCTATAACTCAAGAGAAAAATTTCCAGATGTGGAGTTGAAATGTTATTGGCACTGTAAAATATTATGTGTAAATTCTAATTGATAAAGATAATAAAAAAGGCTACACCCTCCCAGAAAGGGAAAGAGGGCATATACTCTGCAAAACAAATAAACTTTGAGTCTGGTAGGAATTTACTCCCAAAAGATAGGGAAGCCTCAAGGATATCTTACCAAGGGAGGTATTCTGGGTTGATATAAAATAAAGGTTAGAGCAAAGAGGATGATAAAGCAGATATTAGAATACAGCCTGAATAAGGAATTAGAAGGCCTATTAAGAGCAGAGTATTACCAGCATATTCGGATAAGAGAAGGCTACAGGAATAGATAGAAGAGAAGCACCTTATTACCCATATAATTATAATATAGGGTAGTTAATATAGGGTAGTTAACCCGCTAATGGGCAGGATTCAGGAGTATGAGAGGAACAAATAGGATTATTTGTCTATCAGTAGAAAGGTTCAACAATAATCTAAATAGTAGGGGATACAGCACCTTTCAAAAGAAAATCTTGACATAAGACAAAAAATAATGTACATTTTAAATAGACGGACTGGTCAGTCTATGAAAAGAAGAGAAAGAAACGAAAATCTTATCAAAAAAAGAAAGAGCGAGATTCTTGACGCTGCCGAAATTCTATTTTCTAAATATGGCTTTGCCAAAACCACAACAGATAAAATTATGGAGCTTGCTAAATTAGGAAAAGGAACTATCTATCGCTATTTTAAAAATAAAAAAGATATATTTTTTGCTGTTGTGGATAGAGGTTTAGATAGATTAAAAGAGGAGATGCTTAAAAATACAGAAAAAATTGATGATGTATTAAAAAGGATAGAGGTAGCCGTAAAAACTTATCTAAGTTTTTTTGAAAAGAACGCAAATTTGGTGAATATCTTATTACATGAGCAGGCAGGTTTTCAGGAAAGGATTGCAAAAAAATATTTAGAGCACTATCACGGTAATATAGAAAGAGTTAAAGCAACTTTTAAAAAGGGAATCTCTCAAAAATTAATAAAAAATATAGATATAGAGACGACAATCGGTGTTCTTACAAGTATATTAAATGGGCTTATTTACAGATGGAAGATTGAAGGAAAAAGATTTAGGTTAACACAAAAAACCCTTCTTATTTTAAAGATTTTCTTTACAGGAATTGTCAGGGACAAAAAAAGAAGAAGAGAATATGAAAATTTATAAATTATTTCTTTTATTCTTTAGTTTTCTTTTTGCTTTTACAGGATTTTCTCAAGACAAAGAAAAAATTTTAGTTTTAGATGAGAAAAAAGCAGTAAAGATTGCATTAAAAAGAAACTGGGATATTTTAATTAAGGATGAAAAGTTAAAAGAAGCTTATGCTCAACTTTTAAAGGTATGGAGTAGAGTTTTTCCTCAAATTTCCTCTTTTTGTACTTATCAAAGATATAATGACCATCCTTTTATAAACTATCCTGATAATAAAGGTTATGGATTTAGTGTTGATCAGGTAATTTTTAATGCTCAAGTTTTTAATGCTATAAAAGCGGCTCATCCCTTCTTAAATTCAGTAAAAGAAGAAAGAAGTGAACAATTTAATGCTGTAACTTTTGAGGTCAAAAAAGCCTTTCTTTATTCTTTAATTGCCCAAGAGAGTTTAGAAGTTACTCAAAATGCTCTAAATCTTGCACGTAAGTATTTAAAGACAACAAAGATACGTTTTGAAAATGGAGAAGCTTCAGATTATGATGTTTTAAGAGCAGAGGTTGAAGTTAAAAATTTAGAGTATAAATTTTTGAAAGCAAAATCAGTTTATAAGACTTCTTTAAATTATTTAAAGCTTTTGTTGGGAATTAATCCTCAGGAGAAACTTAAGATAAAAGGTGAGGTAGAATTTAAAAGATTCAGGAAAGACTTTGCTTCTTTGGTTAAATCTGCTTTAGGTAGAAGATCATTGATTAAAGCAATAGAATTTAAAGAAGAGTCTTTAAAACACAATTTAAGTGCAGTAAAATCTGAATTTTTTCCTTCTTTGGCATTGAACTTTCAAGATATGGCTAATGAGAAAGAAACATTTGCTTTTAATAGAGAAAAATACCAAGATTACTGGATACTTACTTTAAGATTGAATTTTCCTATTTTTGAGGGAGGATTAAGATTTTTTAAGGTTAAAGAGGCAAAATCGCAACTAAAACAGATTAAGTTATTAAAAGAGAAAACAATTTCTGGTATAAAAATTGAAATAAAGAACGCTCTTTTTAATTTAGAAAGTACAAAAAAAGAAGTTGAGGCTACACAAAGCAATGTAAAAGATGCAAAAAGAATGTATGAGATTATTTATAAAAGGTATCTTGAAGGAGAAGCATCTTACTTGGATATTTTAGATGCAAGAAATACACTTTTAGCTTCTCAATTAAATAACTTGCAGGCACTTTTTGATTATAATTTATCTTTACTTAAATTGAGGTATCTTACAGGAGAGAATTTAGAAAAAGAGGAGGGTAATTTATGAGAAGATTATTTTTCTATCTTTTTTTGATAGTTTTTATTTTAAATGGATGCGCAAAAAAGGAAGTAGAAAAGAAAATAAAGGAAATTCCTGTGGAAGTAGCTAAAGTAGAGACCAAAAAAATAAAAGAGATTTTAAAATTTACCGGAACAATAAAAGGAAAAGAACAAGTTCAGGTCTTTCCCAAAGTAGGAGGAAAATTAATTAAATATTTGGTTGAAGAAGGTGATTATGTAAAAAAGGACGATGTGATTGCTTTAATTGATAGAGATATAACTGGTTTTGAATACAAATCTCACAAAGTCTTATCTCCAATCTCAGGTAAAGTTTTAAAAGCAGATTTAGATAAAGGGAGTCTGCTAAATCCTGAAATCCCTGTTGCTATAGTTGCTGATACCTCATCCGTAAAAATAAAAATAGATGTTTCTGAAGTAGATTATCCCAAACTAAAAATAGGAAATAAAGCTATTATTAAAGTAGATGCTTATCCTGATAAAGAATTTGAAGGAAGATTAACTAAATTAGATAAATACATTGACTCCTACACAAGAACAGCGGAAGCAGAAATTGAGGCACCTAACAAAGAAGGTTTACTTATCCCAGGAAGCTTTGCCAGAATTACTCTTTTTGTGGGAACACATAAAGCTTTAACGATGCCTTTAGATGCTCTGTTAAGGATGCCTGGCACAGGCAGTTACTATTGTTTTAAAGTTGAAAATGATAAGGCAAAAAAAACTTTCTTAAAAATTGGAGTTATTCAGGATAATCTGGTGGAGATTAAAGAGGGTTTAAAAGAGGGTGATTTAGTAATTGTCTCAGGACAAGGGGCATTAGAGGAAGGCACTCCTGTTAAACCAATTTCTGCCTCAGGGGTGGAAATGGAGGTAGGAAAGAGATGAATTTGCCTCAATTTGCTGTAAGGCGACCTTACACAGTTTTAATGATATTTCTGGCAATCTTTCTTATAGGCATTGTCTCTATATTTAAATTAAGAATTGACCTTTTACCAGAAATTGAACCTCCTGTAATTTCAGTTTTAGTTCCCTATCCAGGAGCTTCAGCTTCAGATGTGGAATCAGATGTAGTCAAATACTTAGAAGATAAACTTTCTACAGTTCCCAATTTAGATGAACTAAATTCTTTAGCAAAAGATAATTTAGGAATGGTTTCCTGCAAATTTAAGTGGGGCACAAACTTAGATGTTGCCTCAAACGATATAAGAGACAAACTGGATTTAGCCAAATGGGATATAAAAGAACATGCTCCTGATGCAGAAGAACCGATTTTGTTTAAGTTTTCCTCAGCCACTGCTCCCATTATGGCAATTACAATTTCGGCACCTTCTTCCTGGCCCCAGCTTTACAGGATAGTAGATAAAAAGGTTGCCGATAGCTTAAAAAGGACAAAAGGTGTGGGAGCAGTAATGATTTATGGAGGACTTCGCCGTCAGATAAAGGTAGAGTTAGATTGGCAAAAAATAAAAGCTTATAATATCCCTCTTTCTTTGATTATTCAGAGATTAAGAGAAGAAAACCTTGATTTTCCTTTAGGAAAAATAAAAAAAGGAAAGCGTGATTATTTTTTAAGAATAAAGAAGCGTTTTAAAAATCCACAAGAAATAAAAAATATCTTGATTACTCAATATAAAGAGAAACCTGTTTATTTAAAAGATATAGCCAAGGTAAGTGATGATTTTGAAGAGGACAAAATGAAAGGATATTGTAATGGCAAGAAGGCAATTATTTTAATTGTTCAGAAGCAGTCAGGCAAAAATACAGTTGAAGTCTGCAACAACATTAAAAAGACATTAAAAAAAGTTAAAAAGTTTCTACCTAAAGATGCAGAAATCACCATCCCTATGGATTCTTCAGAATTTATTCTTATGGCAATAAAAAATTTAGCCAAAACTGTAGTTACTGCTGGAATTTTGGTAGTTATTGTCACTCTGCTTTTTTTAAGAAGACTGAGAGCATCTTTAATAATCTCTTTAACTATCCCTTTTTCTTTAATCTGTGCTTTTATCTTCTTATTCTTAGGTGGTTTTACAATCAATGTTATGTCCTTGATGAGTTTAGCAATTGCTATTGGAATGGTGGTGGATAATGCCATTGTTGTTTTAGAAAATATTACCCGCCATATTGAGGAAGACCAAAAACCACATGAGGCATCTGTTTTTGCATCTGGTGAGGTAGGAGGAGCTATCTTTGCCTCAACCTTAACTACAATTTGTGTATTTGTTCCTTTAATTTTTGTAACGGGACTGGCAGGTATTATGTTCAAGCAATTAGGAGCAGTTGTCTCAATTACTATTTTTTCTTCTCTTTTTGTAGCCTTAACTTTAACTCCGATGTTAGCTTCCAAATGGATTAAAAAAGAAACATATACTGAGAAAAATAAACTTTCTAAATTTTATCTTTTGGGAGAAAAGTTTTTTAAAAATATCGAAGCTTTTTATGTAAAGATTTTAGATTATGCACTTTCTCATAAAAAGAAAATTTTAACTTCTCTTATAATAATATTTTTTGTAAGTATTTTTTTAGCTCGTTTTATCGGTCAGGATTTATTCCCTGATGTAGATACAGGAGATATAGATATAATGTTCAGATTGAATGAATCAGCAAGGATTGAGGAAACAGATAAGATTTTAAAAAAGATTGGAAAGATTTATGAAGAGTTGGTTCCAGAAAGAAAATCCTATTATGCTTTTGCTGGTGAATCTGAGAAAGGGATTGGTGTTGCTTTAGGGTTTGAGGAAGGTCCAAATGTGGGTGAAGTGGGAGCAAAACTTGTTCCCAGAACTGAAAGAAAAAAAAGGGTTTATGAGATTGCTGATATTTTGCGAAAAAAGATTGAAAAAATTGCTGGTATTGAAAAATTAAAAGTAATTGCTACCACTCCTATAAAACAGATGCTTATGGCAGGTAAAGGGAAGATTGAGGTGGAATTGATAGGTTCAGATTTAGATAAACTGCAAAAGTATGCAGAAAAATTGGAAAAAGAGATGAAAAAAATTCCTGGAGTAGTAGATGTAAGAAGTTCATTTAAAAGACCAAGATTAGAATTACATATAGATATCGATAGAGAAAAAGCAAATCTTTTAGGAGTAAATACAGCTATTTTAGCATCTGGTTTGCGAACTTATTTTTACGGGTATGAGGCTACAAAGTTCAGAGAAGCAGGAGATGATTTTGATATATTTTTGCAGTTAAAGGAAAAACAACGGTACAGTCTGGATGATTTAGGAGAGATTCCTGTGCCTACAATGAGTGGTAAACTTGTTAAGTTAAAGACTTTTGCTAAGGTTAATATGGGGTTAGGGCCTGTAGAGATTAAGCGTAAAAACAGGGAGAGAATTATAAGTGTAGGGTGCGATACTTATAAAAGAGCAATGAGTGATATTAAAAAAGATATTGAGAAGGTAATAAAAAAGTTAAATATACCTAAGGATATTGGGGTAAATTTTGGAGGACAGGTTGAGGAACAAAAGAAAGCTTTTGGTGATTTAGGTGTTTTATTGTTGATAGGAATGATTTTAGTTTATATGGTAATGGTTGGACAATTTGAGTCCTTAAAGACTCCTTTCATAATCTATTTTTCTGTTCCTTTTGCCTTTGTAGGAGTAATCTGGACACTTCTTCTGACAGGAACTCATTTTTCTATAGTAACATTTATGGCAGTTATTATGCTTGTAGGTGTTGTAGTAAATAACGCTATAGTTTTGGTTGATTATACAAATATTTTAAGGGCAAGGGGACTAAATTTATTTGAGGCAATAAAGCTTGCTGGAAGGCACAGGCTTCGCCCTGTTTTAATGACTTCTTTCACCACAATTTTTGGTATGCTTCCTTTGGCTTTAGGAAGGGGACAGGGAGGAGAAATCTGGCAGGCATTTGGGATTACACCTATTGGAGGGCTTCTTTTATCAAGTTTAGTTACCTTAGTTTTAGTTCCTATAATCTATTCAATTTTCCATAAAGAAAAATAATGTTTTATGATTATTCTTTTAAAAAAGAATACAGAAAAAAGCTTTTAAAGGAGAACAAAAGATTTAAAGAATACATAATAGAATTTGAAAGTCCTTTTAAAAAATATCCTGATAAAGCTTGTGGTTTCTTATTTCTTCCTCATCAATTAAAAACAAAAAAAGCTTTAATCTTTCTTCATGGCTCAGGTAGTTATCACTTTGGCTTCTTTAAAAATTTTTCCTTACTCTTTTCCCAAAAAGGCATTCCTACATTTTTCATAATTTTACCCTTCCATTATCTGCGAAAAAAAGAAAAGAACAATTTTTTCAGTGATAATCTATTTGAAATTTTTGATAGTTTCCGTCAGGCAGTAATTGATACAAGGGCTTCTCTTGACTGTTTAGAAAAAGAAGGTTTCTTAGAAGATTTTTCTATTTTGGGGATAAGTTTGGGAGGTATGATTGCTACCATTGTATCTGCAGTTGATGAAAGAATTAAAAAAGCAATTTTGATAAATACAGGTGGAGGATTTTTTTATATTGTCTGGGAAAGTCTTTTGCCTTTTTTAAGAAAAAATTATAAAAGAACCCATCATCTTTATGGGTGTAATAAGGAAAGGTGTCAGAAGATTTACAGTTTTCATAAAGAATTTGTCAAAGAATTAAAAGATATAAGTTTACTGGGAAAAATTAAACCTGAAAAAGAGTGTTTTTTATTTGACCCTTTAAGTTTTTGCCATCTTTTAAAAGAAAAAGTAAAAGTAATCCTTTTCTTTTCTTCGTTTGATGAGATAATCCCTAAAAAAGCACAGAAGATTTTTGAAGAAGCCTTAGGATATCCACCTAAATACACTCTTTCTGGCGACCATTTTTTATCCTTAATTTTAAACAAGAAAAAAATCATAAATATTTCTTCCCAATTTTTGTTGAATGATAATTAAAAACCATATTTTTGCCCCTGGGGTGGAAATGGTAGAAAAGTAGGAGGGAAAAATGAAATTGGTGATTATCTGTTATAACATTGCTATTGGTGAGGAGGTATTAGAGGTTTTAGAAGAGTTAGAAATTAAAAGTTATACAAGGTTTAAAGAGGCACAAGGAGTGGGTAGATTAAGTGGACCTCATTTAGGTAATCATATCTGGCCAGCAATAAATTCAGTTTTGATGGTAGCTTTAGATGAGGATAAAAAAGATGAACTTATTGAGAAAATAAAAGAATTGCGAAAAAAATTAGGAAAAGAAGGTATAAAAGCATTTGTTTTACCAGTTGAGGAAATTACATAATAATGTGAAAAAATAATTTCCTTGACATTTTGATAGAGAGTGTTATTATCAATAAAATAGTTAGGTATACGAAGTATTTTTTTAAAAATGAGGAAGAAAAAAGAATTATATAATTATATTTTCCGCCTGGATAATCTGCTTCCTGTTTTAATTAAACATTTTCAAATTCCTCAACCACATAAATTACTTGGAATTAAAATTACTCTTCAGCAGTATCTTGCCTTAAATATGTTAATCAAAAAAGGCAGGTGCATGGTTTCGGATTTAAGTAAAAATTTAGGCGTTGCTTTAAGCACAATGACAGAATTGGTTGATCGCTTGGCAAAAAAGCAATTTGTTAAAAAGATTAAGGATTTAAAAGATCGTCGTATAGTATGGATTAATCTGACTGAAAAAGGAACAAAGATTATCCAAGAGATAAATAGGAAAAAGCAGAAATATATCTTAAATGTTCTTGAAAAATTAACAGAAAAGGAAAGAAAGCTTTTAATTGATATACTGGAGAGAATCTCCCAGGTTGCTAAAAGAATAGAGATGAAGGGTATGAGGATTTAACTTATTCTTTCAGGAAAGGAGGCAGGATGAATTTTAAAGAGAAGATAGAAAGAGAAATAATAAAAAATATTTTAAAAATGCTTCCTCGTATGTCAGAGAAAAATTTAATAAGAGCTACTTATCTGGTGGAGAAACTTCCTCAAGATGAAGGAATAAGAAAAGCAGTAAAAATTGTAAGAGAATATTTTGAAAAAGGGCACCCTTCTGTGAAACTGGCAAAAAGAATCTGGGGTGAGCTACATCCCAACTGCTTAAACAAACTTGTGGAGAATTTCTTTATCAATGCCTGTTTTATTTCTGACAGAATAAGAAGAGAGATTGAGGAAAAAGAAGGTTTTCATATCCCCTGGTTTTTTGTTATCTCTCCTACAATGAAATGTAACCTGCATTGCCGGGGCTGTTCTGTAGAAAGTTATAAAAAAGATGAGGATTTGCCAAAAGAGATATGGGATAGAATATTAGATGAAGCACAATCCTTGGGAATCTATTTTATCACTGTTCAGGGAGGAGAGACATTTGTAAGAAAAGATATGTTAGATATTTATGCCTCACATCCAGATATGTATTTTCAGGTTTATTCTAACGGGACTTTAATTGATAAAAAAATGGCAGAAAGACTGCAGGAGTTGGGAAATGTTGAGATAAATTTATCTGTGGAAGGATTTGAGAAAGAGACAGATTCAAGAAGAGGAAAAGGTGTATGGCGTAAGGTAATGGAGGCAATGGACAATTTAAGAGAGGCAGGGGTGATGTTTGGTTTCTCTGTCACCCAGACCCGTTATAATACTGATATAATTACTTCTGATGAGTTTTTTAAGCTAATGGTAGAGAAAGGTTGCTATATTGGATGGTTTTTCCACTATATCCCTTTAGGAAAAGACCCGGATTTAGGTTTGGTGCCTCTGCCATCTCAGAGAAATAAGTTAAGAGAAAAGTTAAAAGAGGTAAGAGAAACCCTTCCTTTATTTGTGGGAGATTTCTGGAATGATGGTCCTTTTGTTCAGGGATGTATTGCTGGAGCTCGTCAGTATTGTCATATAAATCATAGAGGAGATGTTGAGGCTTGCGCATTTTGCCATTTTGCTGTGGATAATATAAAAAGTGGTAAAAGTCTAAAAGAGATTTTCAACTCCCCATTTTTTAAAGAGATGCGCGAAAGAATTCAGTGGGAAGAGGCCTCCTGCCCCTACAGTGATAATCTTTTAACTCCTTGCCAGATAATTGACCAGCCTTGGGTTTTAAGAGAACTGGTAGAGAAACACAACGCTTACTCTACCGATGGAGCAGGTGATGTTTTATTAAAAGGAAAAGCAGCAAGGTTTTTAGATGAATACAGCAGGCAAATCCATGCTCTTTATGATAAAATCTGGGAGGAAGACTCTTATTATAAAGAAATAAGAGAAAATATAAGAGAGAAAAGAAAAAGACTTTTTGCTAAGGTAGAATAAAAAAATAAATTTAGGCAAGATATTTTTAAAAGTTGTCTGTCTGCCCCACAAAACAAGAAGAAATTTTGCCTGATTTATAAGGAAATCAGACAAAAGTAGTACACTAATATGTCAAGAGGAGGTGAATTTATGCAGGATTTTTTAAAAAAAGTATTCAATTTGGGTTTAGGGGTTTTTAGTGTAACTAAGGAGAAAGTAGAAGAAATTGTAAAGGAGTTGGTTAAAAAAGGTGAAGTCGGTCAGGAGGAAGGTAAAAAATTAGTCAATGAATTGCTGGAGAAAGGAGAAAAAAGCAGGAAAGAATTAGAAGCTCAGATTGAAAAAATAGTTAAAGGTATAGTAGAAAGATTAGATTTAGCAACACGTAAAGAATTAAATGAGCTTAAATCTGAAATAGAACAATTAAAGGAAAAGTTGGATAAGTAAGAAGAAAATTAAATTTAATGCTTCCAGGCATTGCCCAGAAGATTCATAATATTCAAAGATTACACCAGATACTTCAGGTTCTCATCACGTATGGTTTTGGCTATATAGTTGACCGTTTAAATATTAAAAGAAGATTTATTAAATTTAAACCTCTCAAGAAGCCAGATGTATCCAGCCGACCTCTCCCCGTTAGAGTTCGCAAGGTATTAGAGGAACTGGGACCTACATTTATTAAATTAGGTCAGATATTAAGCACACGTCCTGACCTTATCCCATTAGAATTTTGTAAGGAATTTGAGAAATTGCAGGATGAAGCTCCTATTATTGAATATGAGAAAGTAAAAGCGCAAATTGAGAATGAACTTAAACATCCTATAAATAAAATATTTAGTAATTTTTCTTCCCAACCTATAGCAGCAGCTTCTTTAGCACAGGTGCATTTAGCAGAATTGAAAACAGGCAGAAAGGTTGTTGTAAAAGTTCAAAGACCCAATATAAAAAAAGTAATTATCACTGACTTAGAGATTTTATATGGATTAGCTAAACTGGGAGAAAAGTATATTAAAGAAAGTCAAATCTATAATCCTGTAGGAGTGGTAGAAGAGTTTAAAAAAACAATTCTGAAAGAGATAGATTTTAATATAGAAGCAAATAATATTGAAAGATTCCGAAGAAATTTTAAGGATGATGACACAGTGTATGTTCCTCAAGTTTTTCGGGATTTATCAACAGCAAAAATCTTAACTATAGAAAGAATTGAAGGGATAAAGATAACTGATATAGAGAGAATAGAAAAATCAGGATTGAATAGAAAACAGATAGCCATAAACGGAGCCAATGCTGTATTAAAGCAGATTTTTATTCACCGATTTTTTCATGCCGACCCTCATCCTGGCAATATATTTGTTTTAGATAACAATAGGATTGCCTTCGTAGACTATGGTATGGTAGGTCGTCTGGATGAAGAAACAAAATTTCAACTTGCCAGTATTTTAACTGGTGTTGTTGAGCAGGATGTATCAGGAATAATTGATTCTCTTATTGTGATGGGAGCAGTAGAAGAGGCAGATATTAAGAGATTAAGTTTAGATTTAGAAGAGCTTATGGATAGTTATTATGGGATTCCATTAAAAGAGTTAAAGATGGGTCAGTTTTTGATGGATATAATAAATGTTGTTTTGCAAAATAAAATAAAGATACCGCCCAGTTTATTTCTTTTAAGTAAAGCATTAATAACTATTGAAGGTGTGGGGAAAAAATTAGACCCTGAGTTTAATGTGGCTCTTTGTATAAAACCATTTGTGGAAAAATTGGTAAGAGAAAAGTATAGTCTTAAGAGGATAGCAAAAGAGTTGAAGAAATTTACAAAAGAATTGTATGTTTTTACAAGTTCATTACCGAAAGATTTAAGCTTAATTTTCAATAAGATAAAGAAAGGAAACTTAAAAGTAGAATTTGAGCACAAAGGCTTAAAAAACTTCATACTCCAGATGGATAAGGTAAGTAATCGGATTGCTTTTAGTGTAATTATTGCTGCTTTGATTATAGGTTCTTCTATAATAATGCAGACTAATAGAGGTCCTCTGTTTTTGGGTTTTCCTGTATTGGGTATTTTTGGCTTTCTTATTGCCGGGATTTTAGGATTATGGTTAGTTATAGCAATATTGCGTTCAGGTAAATTATAAGATGAGGGTTTTTAAGAAGAAAAAATTAAAAATTGGTTTAGCTTTGGGAAGTGGTGCAGCAAGAGGGTTAGCTCACATTGGGGTGGTGAAGGCGTTGATAGAAGAAGGAATTCCTATAGATTATATTTCTGGTTCAAGCATAGGTGCGCTTGTGGGAGCATATTTTGCCAGCAAAGGTGAAGTAGCAACTTTTGAAGAGATGATTCTGGGAATAGAGTGGAAAAAACTTGCTCGCCTGATAGACCCCAATTTAGTTTTTATGCTTAAAGGACTTATCCATGGTCAGAAGATTAAGGAATTGTTGCAGGTTATTATTGGAGATATTGAATTTAAAGATTTAAAAATTCCTCTGGCAGTGGTAGCCACGGATACCAATACTGGTGAAGAAGTAATAATAAAAGAAGGCTCTGTTATAGAGGCAGTGAGAGCAAGTATATCTATGCCAGCAATATTTATGCCTGTTAAATATGGCAGAAGATTTTTAATAGATGGAGGGGTAGTTAACCCTGTCCCTGCTGGTGTAGTTAGAAACATGGGGGCTACATTTGTTATTGCTTGCAATGTGATTCGAAAATTGAAGAGAAATAAAAGTATACAAGTTCGTAAAAAGAAAACCTTCGGGTTAATTTCAAAATCTCAAGTTAAAAAAGATGTGAATTCTTTAAATGGCAGAGTTAATAAGATCATTCAAAAAATGAATTTTAAAGATTTTTGGAAAGTTTTTGTTACTCTTCAGGCAAAAGTTCAGAAGAAAGTAAGAAGAATAGACCCAAATACACCAAATATCTTTGAAGTTCTTATTCAATCAGTTTATCTTATGGAGTATGAGATAGCAAAATTAAAAGCAAAAGAGGCAGATATAGTAATAACACCTGATGTAGGTATTTTAAAGGTTTTAGATTTTTATCACAGAAAAGAGGCGATAGTAAAAGGTTTTGAAGCAGCAAAAAGAGTGTTACCTAATATACGCAAATTAATAAAATTTTGATGAAAAACAAATTTTTAAAAGGGATAGGGCTAAATGTTATTTTTTTAGGATTGACCAGTTTTATAAACGATATCTCAAGTGATATGATTTTTGCTGTTATGCCTTTTTTTATCACCTCTTTAGGTGGAGGAGGTATTGCTGTAGGGTTAATTAGTGGGTTGGGAGATAGTATTTCTGGGATATTGAAAGTTTTCTCAGGGTATTTATCAGATAAATTTGGCAGAAAGATGCCTTTTGTATTTGGAGGGTATTTTATTTCTTCCATTATGAAATTTTTATTTCCCTTTGCAAAGACATGGTCAACTTTAGCATTTTTAATACCTCTTGAGCGGGTTGGAAAAGGTTTACGCACAGCTCCCAGAGACGCTGTTATAGCTACTTCAGCTTCATCTTTCTCAAAAGGCAAAGCTTTTGGGATACACCGTACATTAGATACTTTGGGTGCTTTTTTAGGGGCTTTGGGTGCTTTTTTCTTTTTCTGGTTTTTGAAATTAGAGCTTAAATCAATTTTATTTATAGCAGCAATAATTGGATTTTTTGCTTTATTACCTTTGTTATTTGTTAAAGAAAATAAGAGTCTCTCTTTAAGTCTATCTTTAAGGATAAGTTTGAAAAGTTTGTCTTCAGATTTTAAGTGGTATTTAATAGCAGCAACCCTTTTTGCTTTAGGGAATTTTAGTTATATGTTTTTTATTTTAAAATCAAAAATCGTCTTTGAGGATATATTTAATCCGCGATTAGCTACAGCTTTACCTATTCTTTTTTATGTCTGGTTTAATATTATTTATGCTTTTTCCTCAACCCCTGCAGGTATACTCTCAGATAAAATAGGTAGAAAGAAGACACTTATTTTAGGTTATCTTATTTATACATTTACCTGCGCAGGATTTACTTTAGCTAACTTTTGGGTTACATTTATAATTCTGTTTGCTATGTATGGTTTATCTTTTGGGATAATAGAAGGGGTGAGTCGTGCTTATGCAGCTGATTTTGTATCTGAAAATCTTAAAGGCACAGCTTTAGGTATATTTCATACCTGTATTAGTTTAGCAGTCTTACCAGGAGGAATAATTGCAGGAATATTCTGGAGTTTTAATTCTAATTTTACATTTATCTATGGTGCAGCTTTGGGAGTTTTGTCTATCCTGTTTTTGGCGAGGGTTAACCCTAAGAGGATATAGGATTAGGAACAAGAATGGAAATTATTAAGAAACCAAAAGCACCTTTTGAGAAATATCTTGGGATAAAGATAATTGAAACCAAAGATGGCTATGCTAAAGTAAAGATGCCTTATCAGGAGGAATTTACTAATCCCCAAGGCTTAATCCATGGAGGAGCTATTGTATCTTTAGCGGATACTGCTATGGCAGTGGCTATTTTCTCTAAATATTTGCATAGTTCTTTTTATACTGTAAAGTTAGAGATAAAATTCAGGTCACCTTCTAAGAGAGGAGAAATATTTGCCGAAGCAAATATAGTAAATAAGAGAGGGAAGTTTATTTTTGGCAGGGTAGAGGTAAAAGATAAGGAGGGTAAGCTATTAGCGCAAGTTTCAACTACTTTTTATCTTATTAATAAGGAGTAAGATAGATATTAGAAATTATATCTAAAGATAACCAGGGCAAAACCATCCCCGATACCAAAACCGCAAAACGCTCCTACCCTCAAGATTCAGCCCAAACTGATATCCAGCTTACTGCCTATAACCTCGCCTATAAATACTTAAAAGGCGAAGAACCAGCCTCTTTCTGCTTTGATGTAATGGTCCGCACCAAACAACCCAAAGTCCAAACCCTACAATCTCCACCCACAACTCAAGCCGAGCTTACTCACTTTCTTAAACTCATTGGTTCAATCGCAAAAGCAATTAAAACCGGTATCTTCCCTCTCCGTCCGAACCTTTAGTGGAGGAGGATACCCTTGCGAGAACCAACAGGTGTGTTTTTGGTGTGGGTATAGGTTTATCCTAAGCCGAACTTGTTCTGGTTTAGGGGAAGTGTGTAAGAGGTGGTGAATTCTCTTTTGCCCTTCCAGAGGCCCTGTAAAAGGGCAAGGTAAAGCAAATGATAACAGATGTATTAGAATACAGTTTAAACAAGGAATTAGAAGCCATACAGAGATACTCAAATATATTGTGTCCACTATGTAAGGGAAGCCCTAAGATACATAAAAAATAAGAAGTTACTTCCTTCTATAAGAGAGAAGGCCTATAATCTCTATAAAGTAAAAACAAAGAACGAATTCCTGAGTAAATTAAATACCTTCAAAAAAGAATACCAGGATAAAGAGCCTAAATTTTTTAATATTTTACTTAAAAACATAGACAAAACTTTAACTTTTTATAAATACCCTGCTAAATTTCATTCCTTAATAAAAAGCACCAATTTAATAGAGAGATTCTTAAAAGATTAGAACAACTAACCAGGATAGAGGGCAGGATTTAGAGAGAAAAAAGTGTCAATAGGGTATTTATTTTTTAGTTGAAAGGTTTAATATGGGAATAGGTGGTTATAGCCTTTATGAATTTACATACTTTTGTTGACAGAACCAATGTAAGCGTTTTCTTGACATTCCCCTTTTTATATGTTATATACTAATTAATCCTTTGGTTGAGTAATGAAAATAATAAAAAGCTTCCTTTTTATAGATTTACTGAGTATATTTCTTATACTAAGGATAATTTATATTGCCTTAAGAGAAGGGTTAATTTCTGAGGGAATAAAAGTCATAGGAAGTTGGTGTGCACTCTTTTTTTCACTTCAGTACTACCCCTTACTTTTAGGTGGTTTTAAGAGCGAAGTCTTAAAGAGAGAATATTTAAATTTTTTCTCGTTCTTTCTCATATTTTTTGGGGTTTTGGCCCTTTTTTCTCTTCTCAGAAAGATGATAACTACTTTTGTTAAGAGAAAGAATAAAACTCTGATAGAGAATGCTATCTCTTTTCTACTGGGAGGTGTAAGAGCAGGAATCTTACTAATTGCTTTTGTTTTTTCCTTTTCACTTCTTTCCCCTAAGAAAAATATTTTTAGAGGAAGTTTATCTTTGAGAGTATTCTATAGGTTTGTTCCTAAAATCTATCTTTACTCTTTTAGGGTATATAAGAAGTTATATCCTCAAGCAAAGTTAAATAAGGAGGTAAGAAGGAGCTATGAAGTTAAAGGAGATTTATCAAGAAGTAGTGAAGAAAGGAATTGAAGCTGATCCTCGAGGCAAAAAAGCAATTGAGAACGTTCTAAAAGAAAAGAAGGAAGCTTATCAGAAATTAAATAAAAAAGAAAAAGAATTCTTTGATGCTGATTCTTTGTTTAATCCTTTCGCTGATACCAGGATCCTATGGGGAGATCCCTCTTCCGAGATAAAGTCTATAATTGTAGGAATAGATGTGGAAGGGCAGGAATTTCTCTTGGTAGATTCCTTACGGCGGAAAGGAGTAAGTATTGATTTAATAGTGTCTCATCATCCACAAGGGCGTGCTTATGCTAATTTCTACGAAGTTATGGACTTACAGGTAGACATCTTTAAGGAGAAAGGAATTTCCTTAAGTAAAGTGGAAGCTCTTTTGGGGGAAAGAAAAGCCCAGGTGGAGAGACGGGTTTCTAGCGCTAATCATCAGAGAGCCATAGACTTTGCTCGTTTCCTTAATTTGAGTTTCTTCTGTATGCATACGCCTGCAGATAACTTAGCTTACCAGTATATAAAGAAGTTGATGGATAAAGAAAAACCTAAAAGGATAAAAGATATATTAGATCTCCTTTTAGATATCCCTGAATATCGTGAGGCAGCTAGAAATAATAATCCTCCTAAGATATTTTTAGGTAATAAAGAATCTAAAGTTTCTAAAATCCATATAGAGTTTACAGGAGGAACAGAAGGTCCTGAAAGTATCTATGAAAACCTTTCTTCTGCAGGAGTAGATACTATCATTGCTATGCATCAGTCTGAGGAGCATTACCGAAAGTGTAAGCAAGCTAATATTAATGTTGTTGTTGCTTCCCATATCGCTAGTGATACTTTAGGAGTAAATCTTATGCTTGATTACCTGCAAACCAAGGGGAAGTTTAGGATTTTAGAGTTCTCTGGATTTAGAAGATTTTCTCACAGGAAATGATACCTCAGCAGTTTATAGAGGAAGTTCAGGCAAGGACAGATATTGTAGATTTAATTTCTACCTATATACCCTTAAAAAGGACAGGAAGGAATTTTAAAGCTCTTTGCCCTTTTCATAATGAAAAGACACCCTCTTTCTTTGTCAGTCCTCAAAAGCAGATTTTTCACTGCTTCGGTTGTGGAGAGGGAGGAGGGGTAATTCAGTTTCTTATGCTTTTTGAGAAGGTAAGTTTTGTGGAAGCGGTAGAGATTTTAGCTAAAAGATTGGGATTAGAAATTCCTTATCAGAGAACAACCCTTCAAGATAGGTTAAAGACAGTCCTTTATGAATTAACAGATGAAGCTTCTAAGTTCTTTTTCGCTACACTCTTAACCACTCCTCAAGGAGAGGAGGCACGTAGATACTTCCTTAAGCGAGGGATAGATAGCGAGACAATAAGGCAGTTTCGTTTAGGTTATGCTCCGGGCAGAAATACTCTTTTAGAATTCATGCGTAAGAAGGGCTACAATTTAGAGATATTAGAAAAAGCCTCTTTGGTTATTCCTAAAAGAGAAGGGGGCTATCTGGATATGTTTCGAGAGAGGATAATTTTTCCTATCTTTGATGTTAAAGGCAGAGCAGTAGGATTTGGGGCAAGAGTTCTTCGAGAGAGCAAAGATATCCCTAAATACATAAATTCCTTAGAGAATCCTATTTATGAGAAAAGAAGCCATCTCTATGGGTTTAACTTCTCTAAAGAAGAAATTTCAAAAAGAGATTGGGTAATTGTTGTAGAAGGGTATTTTGATATGATTACTCTATATCGGGAGGGGATAAGAAATATAGTCGCCTCTCTGGGGACAGCGTTAACCTTAGAGCAAATTAATCTCCTTAAGAGGTATACTAAGAATATCGTTCTTATTTTCGACTCTGATAAGGCTGGTCAACTTGCTACCTTACGAGCTCTGGATCTCCTTTTAGAGAATAGTTTAAAGATAGGAATCGTAAAAATGCCTCAAGGGTTCGATCCCGATTCTTTCGTAAGGAAGAAAGGTAAAGAGAAATTTCAGGAACTTCTTCAAGAGAAGTTAGATTTTTTTGATTATAAAATAAACGTATTGAAAGATACTTACGATTTGGATAGTATCGATGGAAAAAGTACGGTAGCAGAGGAGATGCTTCGGACAATAAATAGGATTACTAGAGAGGTAGAAAAGTATGAGTATATAAAGAGATTAGCTTCTCTTCTTTCGGTAAGAGAAGAAGTGCTTCTTTTGGAACTTAATCGAATGAAAGAACCCGCCTATCCGAAGAGTCCCCTCTCGGTTAAAAAAAAGATGGAGAAATCGCCTATGCCTATTACTGAGAAGTTACTGATTCAATTTATTCTAGCCAGTAAGAAGGCAGCAAAAGTGATAAAGAGGAATTTAGATGTAGAGTGTTTTTCTCATCCTTTAGCAAGGAAAATAATTTCTTTACTTTTTGATAATTTTATAGGAAATGAAAGTTTATCTGTTAATACTCTGTTAGGTATGATAGAAGACAAAGAGGTAACAAGTTTTATTTCGCAACTTCTTTTGGAAGATAAGGTATCTTTAACTAAAAAGCTCCTTAAAGATTGCATATTGAAACTCCGTCAGAGGAGAATTAAAGTTTTAAAAGAGGAGCTAAGAAAGAAAATAAAGGAAGCAGAGTCTAAGAGAGATGGGGAGAAAGTAAAAGAGTTAATTAGTCGGTATAAAGAGTTAAAAAGCGAGGTAAGATAACAATGGTGAAACAAAAGATTTTAGAGAGAAATATTGAACAGTTAATTGATTTAGGGAAGAAAAAAGGATATCTTACCTACGATGAGATAAATCATTTCCTTTCTGAAGAGATAGTGAACGCTAACGACTTGGATGCTATCTTGGAAAGATTAGATGACCAGCGGATAAGTGTTCTTGAGACCAGTGAGGTAGGGGAGTGGGAGAAAGTTAAGGAGAAGAAGACAGCGGTCAGCGAAGTTCTCCCTGTGGATGACCCTGTGAAAATGTATCTTAAGCAGATGGGGCAAATTCCTCTTCTCTCTCGTGAGGAAGAGATAAAGTTGGCTAGAGAAATAGAGGAGAAGGAGGAGGCTTTAAGGGAGTTAGTGTATTCCACCTCCTTAGCCAAAGAGGCTTTTTTAGAAATTTCTAAAAAATTATTGGAAGGAGAGTTAAATCCTGATGATTTTGTGAAGGGGGAGATAAAAAATAAAGATAGAGAGCTTAGACGCATAAGAAATCTGTACTATAAGCTAGCAAGGGTCAAAAGGATTGATACCCAAAAGGGTATTCTAAAGAAGTTTAACTTTACCATAAGTGTAGTGGAAATGATTGTGGATCGTATAAACACTATCCTCAAGAAAATAGAGAGATTGGATAGAAAAATAAAAAAGATTACTAGGGATAGGGGGAGAAGAATCCAGTTAAAGAGAGAAAGGAATAAGTTAGTAAAGAAGATAGCTTCCAAGGGTGAGGAAGTTAAAGAGAAATTTAGATTAATTTTAGAGAGACAAACACTTTATAACCATGCTAAGAGGTCCTTGGTAGAAGCTAATTTAAGGTTGGTAGTAAGTATCGCTAAAAAGTATGTAAATAGAGGACTTTCCTTCTTGGATTTAATTCAAGAAGGAAATATCGGTCTTATAAAGGCAGTAGAGAAGTTTGAATATAAGAGAGGATATAAATTTTCTACCTATGCCACTTGGTGGATAAGGCAAGCAATAACAAGAGCAATTGCTGATCAGGCTAGAACTATAAGGATTCCTGTGCATATGACTGAGACCATAAATAAGATAATTAGGATTTCTCGGCTGTATATCCAGGAGAAAGGTAGAGAACCTACTTCTGAGGAGTTAGCCAAAGAGCTCAAAATTCCCATTTCTAAAATAAAAGATATCATAAAAGTTTCTCAACAACCTATTTCTATCCACACTCCTATAGGTGATGATGGGGATACTTATTTTGGAGACTTTATTGAAGATAAAAAGACTGTTTCTCCTGCAAACGCTACTGTGTACTCTATGTTAAGAGAAGAGCTTACTCAGGCTATGGAGAGTTTAACTGAGAGAGAGAAAAAAATTCTTAGTTTAAGATTTGGGTTAGAAGATGGCACACCTAAGACTTTAGAAGAAGTAGGAAATATTTTTAAGGTTACTAGGGAAAGAATTCGTCAGATCGAGGCAAAAGCTTTAAAGAAACTCAGACATCCTAGTCGGTCTCGCCGTCTTCAGGCGTTTTTAGAGTTGACTTTCTTTAGGGGGAAATATCGATCTGTTTGATTCTAGTTGGACAATTAAAGCTCCTTCCTTTTTTTAGGTTTTGGTCATAATAAAATTTCTAAATTTTCCTGTTGCAATTGTGCCCCTTGTTTAGTTATAATTAAACATCTATGGAGAAGTACAAGATTATCTTTACCTTTGCATCAAACGATTGTTGGGTTAGAAACTAAGAGGCAGCTTAAGAAGAATGGTCGATAGAAAAACTGTTGAATACATTGCTAATCTAGCACGAATCAAAGTAAAGGAAGAAGAAATAGAGTATTTAAGAGTCCAGCTTTCAAGAATTTTAGATTATGTAGATAAATTAAAACAACTCAATGTAGATAATGTCCCTGTAACTAGAGGAACTTTCTTTACTGAGAATATCTTAAGGGAAGACGAAGTTAAAAATTCTAAACTGAACCAAGAGATTCTTAAAAATTCTCCTTGCCTCCAAGAGAACCACTTTAAGATTCCCAAGGTAATAGAATGAAGGATTTTTTTAAATTAGGTGGTCATCAGTTAGCAGAATTTATTAAAGATAGTAAACTTGATAGAGATAAGCTTCCCTTTCTTTTTCGAGAGAGGGCGCAGAGATTAGACCCCCTAATTAAAAGTTTCGTAGAGATTTACCCTCAACCTATCATAGGGGAAGGTAACTCCTTCCTTAAGGGGATCCCTATTGCTATTAAAGATAACATCTGTATAAAAGGGAAAAGAATTACCTGCGCTTCTAAAATTCTTAATTCTCACATCTCTGTTTATGATGCTACAGTGATAGAGAGATTAAAAAGAGCAGGGCTGGTTATTTTAGGTACTACCAATATGGATGAATTTGCTTTTGGTTCATCCTGTGAGAATTCCTGTTATGGACCGACGAAGAACCCTTGGGAGCTGGAGAGAGTCCCTGGAGGTTCCTCGGGAGGCTCAGCAGCAGCTGTGGCTGCCCGTTTGGTACCTTTTGCTTTAGGTTCAGATACCGGAGGCTCCATCCGCCAGCCTGCGAGTTTCTGTGGGGTGGTGGGTTTTAAACCCACCTATGGAAGAGTTTCCCGCTTTGGATTAGTAGCTTTTGCTTCTAGCCTTGACCAGATAGGGCCGATAACTACTGACTTTGTAGACTGCGCCTACCTTTTAAATATCATCTGTGGATTTGATAAATTTGATTCTACCTCTGCTAAGGTAGATGTGCCTGATTTTACTCAAGCTTTAACTTTTCAAGTAAGTGATATAAAGATAGGAATTCCTCAGGAGTATTTCCAAGAAGGTTTAGATAGGGAAGTAGAAGAGAAAGTAATGGGTGTAGCAAAACAATTAGAGAAAAAAGGGGCAAAACTTATAGATATTTCTTTACCTCACACAGAGTATGCTGTGGCTACATACTACATTATAGCTTGCTCTGAGGCTAGCTCTAATTTGCAGAGGTACGATGGAATAAAGTATGGGTTAAGAGAGAGTAAAAATAATCTTGTGGAACTCTACAGAGAATCTCGAGGAGAAGGGTTTGGAGAGGAAGCGAAGAGAAGGATTTTTTTAGGTACTTATAGTCTTTCTAGTGGGTATTATCAAGCGTATTACTTAAGAGCTCTCAAAGTTAGGACTTTAATTAAAGATGATTTTCAAAAGGCATTTGATAAGGTAGATGTGATTTTGACTCCTACATCTCCTACATCGGCTTTTAAAATAGGAGAAAAGATAACCGACCCTTTAAGCATGTATCTTTCTGATATTTATACTATTTCTGTTAATTTAGCTGGACTTCCTGCAGTTTCTTTTCCTTGTGGATTTAATAAGAATAATTTACCTGTGGGAGCCCAGCTTATTGGGAGAGCTTTTGATGAGCAGACTTTAATAAGAATAGGATTTAGTTATCAACAAATAACTGATTACCATACTCAAATTCCTCCTTTAGTATATGAGTAAAGAGTTAGAGATAGTCATAGGATTGGAAGTACATGTTCAGTTAGATACGAGATCAAAGATTTTCTGCAGCTGCTCTACTGGTTTCGGCGCTCTTCCTAATACTAATATCTGTCCGGTATGTTGTGGATATCCTGGAGTTCTCCCTGTGCTGAATAAGAAAGCTTTGTTTTTAGCGTTAAGAGTTTGCTTAGCTTTAAATTGCAAAATAAATAGAAGGATATATTTTGAAAGGAAAAATTATTTCTATCCAGATTTACCGAAGAATTATCAGATTTCTCAGTATGCCCTTCCCCTTGGTGAGGATGGGATTCTTTTGATTTCTTCAGGGAAAGAGATAAATATAAAGAGGGTACACTTAGAGGAAGATGCAGGAAAGCTCATCCACAGAAAAGACTACTCATTAGTTGATTTCAATCGTGCTGGTATCCCTCTTTTGGAGATAGTAACCTATCCAGATATAAATACTCCCCAAGAAGCATTTGATTACCTAACTCAACTTAAACTTACTCTTCAGTATATAGGAGCATCTACTTGCGATATGGAGAAGGGATATCTACGTTGCGATGCTAATATATCTCTAAGAGAGAAAGGAGAAAATAATTTAGGCACAAAGGTCGAGCTTAAAAATATGAATACGTTTAGAGGAGTAAGAGATGCTTTAGAGTATGAAGTAAAGCGCCAGACAAAAATCATAGAGAAAGGAGAGAAAATTTATCAAGAGACAAGATTATGGGATCCCTCCCAAGGTAAGACTTTCTCTATGCGAAGGAAAGAGGAGGCACATGACTATAGATATTTTCCTGAGCCTGATTTAGTTGATTTTAAGATAGAGGAAGAGTGGATAGAGAGAGAACGTTCTTTAATAGGAGAACTTCCCCTGACGAGAAAGAAAAGAATACTTAAGGATTATCAACTCCAAGAGGAAGAAGTGGATGTAATTGTATCCTCTAGGTGGTTAGCCGATTTTTTCGAGAAAGCCTGTAGTTACTTTAAGGATTATAAGAAGATTGCTAGCTGGTTGATAGGCCCCTTCTTGGAAATTTTCTATACTGAAGGGAGTGATTGGAGTAAAATAAAAATCACCCCTAAGAGCTTCTCTAAAGTTGTGGAGTATTTCTCTACAGGAAAATTGAATAACTTAGGAGCAAAAAAAGTTCTTGCTAAGATCTTTACCAATAATGCCGACGTAGATAAAGTTATAGAGGAAGAAGGGTTAGCTCAGGTTTCTGGTGAGGAAGAGTTAATTAAGTTTGTAGAGGAAGCCATTGTTGCCAATCCCAATCCGGTAAATGACTACCTTAGAGGAAAACAGCAAGCAGTGATGTTTCTGGTGGGATGGGTAATGAAAAAAAGTAGAGGTAAAGCAAATCCCAAAGTAGTCAGAGAAATGTTAGAGAAGAAATTGAGAGAGAAAGGAGGAGGTAATGATTAAGAGATTTTTTATTTTTCTACTGATAGGGTTTCTCTGCTTCTCTTGGAATTTGGGTTTCTCTTCTGAGAAAGAGACAAAAAAAGAGACAAAAAAAGATGCATTGTATAGAGAATTGGATCTATTAGGAGAAGCACTCTCTATCGTGAGCAAAAAGTATGTAGAGGAGAAGTCCTTAAAGGATCTAATCTATGGAGCAATAGAGGGGTTAGCATCATCCCTAGATTCTTATAGTCAATTTTTAAAGCCTGAAGATTATAAAGAGCTTCTTGTAGAGACAGAAGGAAAGTTTGGAGGGTTAGGTATAGAAATAACTATAAAAGACGGTTTACTTACTGTTGTCTCTCCCCTGGAAGATACACCTGCATTTAAAGCAGGATTGAGGGCAGGAGATATTATTGTAAAGATAAATGGGGAGATAACTAAAGGGATTACCTTAAATGAAGCAGTAAAAAAATTAAGAGGTCAACCAGGTACTCAGGTGAAGTTAACTATTCTTAAAGAGAAAACAAAACAGATTCAGGAGGTGACTATTACTCGGGATATAATAAAGATTCAGGATGTAAAGAGGGCACTTATCCTTGAAGATGGTATAGCGTACCTAAAACTTAGTGAGTTTCGGGAAGATACTGCTAAAGAGTTGGCTCAAGCTTTAAGGGATTTGGAAAGGAAAGGGATGAAAGCTTTAATTTTAGATTTGAGGAATAACCCAGGAGGTCTCCTTGTTTCTGCAGTAGAAGTGGCAAGTAGATTTTTGCCTAAGGATAAGGTTATCGTTTCTACCAAGTCCCGTAACGCTGAAACTTTAGTCTATAAGTCACTTTCTTCTTCACCAAAATATTTAGATATGCCTATGGTAGTTCTGATAAATAGAGGAAGTGCCTCGGGAAGTGAAATAGTAGCTGCTGCCTTGAGAGAAAACAAGAGAGCTGTCCTTCTAGGAGAGAAGAGTTTCGGTAAGGCCAGTGTACAGAGCGTATTACCTCTTAGTGATGGTTCTGCTTTAAGAATTACTACAGCAAAGTACTATACCCCTGAAGGGAAAAGTATTCATCAAAATGGAGTTGAGCCAGATATTGTAGTTACTAAAGAAGTAAGTGATCAGCCTGAGCAAGAGAATGTTTTTGAAAGGATTAAAGAAGAGAGAAGTAGAGAGTTTGATTATAAGAAAGATTATCAACTTTTAAGAGCAATAGATTTAGTGAAAGGGCTCTTGGTACTTTCTCAAAAAAAATAAGAATGTATGCTTTAGGGATAGAGACCTCTTGTGATGAAACTTCCTGTGCAGTTGTAAGGAACAGAGAAGTTCTTACTAATTTTACTGTTTCCTCTCTAAGGTATCATAGAAAATATGGAGGTATAGTTCCAGAAATTGCCACCCGTAATCATCTAAAATTCATAGATAAAGTCTTTCTTCTAGCAATTAGGAAGGCAAAGGTAGATCTTAAAGATATAAAAGTTATAGGAGTAACTTATAAACCGGGTCTTTTAGGATCTCTTCTAGTAGGAGTAAATTTTGCCAAAGCTCTCAGCTTAGCTTTAGATAAGCCATTTTTGGGGATAAATCATCTTCATGCTCATCTCTTTTCTCCTTTTCTGAATAATCAAATACCATTTCCTCTACCTTTTGTAGGACTGGTGGCTAGTGGAGGACACACAGAAATTTTTTTAGTAAAAGATTTTTCCCAGATAAAACTGTTAGGTAGTACCACCGATGATGCTTGCGGAGAGGTTTTTGATAAGGTAGCAAGAGCTTTTGGGTTAGGATATCCAGGAGGTGTCTACATAGATAAAGTTTACTCCCCTGATTTCAGAGAGAGTTTCTCCTTTAGATGTGGAAGAAAAGGGTTCAATTTCAGTTTTAGTGGAGTGAAGACAGCAGTAATCTATAAAAAAAATGAACTAGAGAAGAAACAAAAATTAGACAGAGAGACAAAGATTAAAATTCTTTCTTCTTTTCAGGAGAGTGTAGTAAAAACAATAGTAGAAGGAATCGAAGAAGCAGCAACAAAGTTAGGAATTAGGAATATTGTGTGTGGTGGAGGAGTTGTAGCTAACCGTCGACTTAGGGAGTTATTGAGAAATTTAGAAAAGAAGGGATTCAAAATATTCTTACCCTCTTTAGCTTATACCACTGATAATGCCGCTATGGTTGCAGGAATTGCCTTTTACTTGTATAATAGAAAAAGAGAGACAAGTAATTTTAAATTAGAGGCAGAAGCAAATTAAAATGTTGAATAACCTTCAAATAATATGCCGTTTAATCTTGGCTTTCTTCTTAGGAAGCGTTATTGGATTGGAGAGAGAGAAGAAAGGAAGGAGCGCAGGTCTTCGTACCCATATTCTTGTCTGTACTTCTTCTTGTTTAATTATGCTTGTTTCTCTCTACATGTATGAGCTTTTTAGAGGAGAGGTTCCTTTAGATCCTGCACGGATAGCTGCGGGTGTGGTAACCGGTATCGGATTTTTAGGAGCAGGTACGATTATTCGTAGTACCAAAGCAGTAAGAGGACTTACTAGTGCTGCTAGTGTGTGGGTAAGTGCAGCTATTGGGTTGGCGGTAGGGTGTGGGTTTTATGTAGGGGCAATTTTAACTACGGGCTTAGCTTTCTTAACTTTAGCTTTTCTTAAGATTGTTGAAAGTAGGTGGGAGAAGTAAGTTTAAGAGGAGGTGGAGATAGATGGCTAGAAGAAGAGATGAGGAGAAAGTTTTAGATGTAAATGCTACGATGCAAGGAAGCCTGGTGTTCTCTGATCCTGTAAATTTAAGGATAAATGGGAGATTCGAGGGAAATCTTAAAACAAAAGGTAACTTGATCATTGGAGAGAGAGCAACTGTGTTTGCAGAGATTGAAGGAGAAAATATTATCATTTCTGGATTAGTAAGAGGGAAGATAAAATCTACTCAAATAGTGAGCCTTTCTTCAACTGCTAATGTCTACGCAGATATTCACACACCCAAAATATCTATTGAAGAAGGAGCAACTTTTAATGGTAAGTGTACAATGATAGGAGAAAAATTATCATTAGAGGAAGTAGCGGATTTCCTTTCTGTGGATAAGGAGAAAGTGATAGAATGGGTAAATAACGGTAGGATACCTGCACAAAAGGAAGGTAATGGCTACGTATTTGATAGAAGAGAAGTAGAGTTATGGGTGGAACAGAATCGCTAGAGAAAAAGCTTCTTACTACTAGAGAAGTCTCTCAAATTTTAGGAATCTTAGAGAAGGAGGTGATAGAGTTAGCTCAGGAAGGTAAGCTTCCTTATTATAAGGTGGCAGGAGAATTTTTACGATTCAAAAAAGAAGATATTCTAAAGGTAAAGAAAGGAATTCAGAGAAAGTTTAAAGTAGAGCAGAGGTATCCTTCCTGGAGAGAAAAAGTTAGTGATTTTTTTTACTTCAATGACTTTTACATCATTTCTGGAGTGATAATTGTAATTCTTCTGTGGTTTATATTCAGGAGTTAATCTATACCCCCAGTAAGACCACCTTCAACTTAAGAAAATGATAACTACTCTAAAAATATTTTTCTTTCGTTTTCGGGAGGTTTATTTTAGATTAAGGATAGTTTAGAATTTTATTTTAAAGATATATTGAACTTTATCGTTACTAAATTCTGGTTTCCCTTTTATTTTAAAGAATTGTACTTTAGCTTTTTCTTTTACCCAGTTTTCTACTTCTTTAGCTTTGAAGTAAGGATAAAATATATCTACCCCTAACATCTTTTCCCACACTTTCCTTAGTCTTCTTCTTTCCTTATTTTTGTCTATAACTTCTGCATAAGCAGGGGTATTTACCCAGGTTAGAAAGGAAGAACTTGAAATAGTTTCCTTATGAGTAGGTGAATCTCTTAGAGAGATTTCTTCTAAAGAAAATTTTTTCTTATCTACTATGGAAGGAGGTTCCTGAGAAAAGCTTCTTCCTCCGGATAGAAAAAACCACCCTATTACTGCTAAAAGGAGTAAAAATCCTATTCTTTTCTTTTTAAGTTTTCTCATACTCCCCCTATTTAATTATACCATATTTTACCACAAAAAATCACCTTGCAAGGAAAAAAGCACATTTGTATCTCTATAGTGTTTAAATAGCTACCTGCTAATCGCTAAAAAAGATGGAGATTAACTCTTTTATAAAATCTGCTCCTGCGATTATACTCTTCTCCAATCCCTCTATAATCCCCTTCACTTCCTCTCCCGGAGCACGCCAGATAGCAAATAATCTGTAACGCAAAAGACCTCGCTTTTCCGGCTTTTCTCTCCCCCATACTTCATAAGAGTAAGCATTTTTAATATTTTTTGGTCCCTTAATTAGTGCTCCGTATAAAGGTGAGAAAGTAAATTCTACTAAGTTTTTTCCCATATTTATAAGGTGGCCTCTTACAGAGTAAGAGAAAGAGGGAGAGGGAGAAAGGAGAAACCACATTATGGATATACCAAGGGATATTTTTTTAATCATATTGGATATTTTTTTAATCATATTCTTCCTTTACCTTTTCTATAAGTTCCCTCTTATCTTTAAGTTGAAGAATAAATTTTTTAAGCAAAGCTTTACCTCGATAAGGCCAGAACCCAAACTTTTTTGCTTCCTGATATGCTTCTTTAGGAGTCCAATTATATATTGCTACTCTATAGAGAGCAACCATTGCTCCTGTTCTGTCTCTACCACTCTCGCAGTGGACAAATACTGGCTGGTTTTCTTTGTTTATAACTACCTTTAAAAATTTGATAATTTGCTCATCAGTAGGTTGACTGTATACGCTCATAGGGATGTGATAGAAGCTCATATCCAGTTTTTTAGTAAATTCTCTTTCCCATTTTAATTTATCATTTTCCCCCCTTAAGTTGATTATTGTCTTTACTCCCAGAGATTTTAACACTTCTAGACCTTTCTGGGTAGGTTGACCTCCTCTTAAGACAGCTTGATCTACTCGATGAAAATTAGGAATCGTCAGAAAAGGATCGCTAACATAAGTTAAATAAGCACATCCACAGAAGAAAAGTAAAGTTATTTTCCAGAGATTTTTCTTCACTTTTTTATTATACCACTTTTATTACATAGTGAGGAAATGATTTTTAAAAATATTTTGAGCTTTTTAGTAAAGAGAAGATATTTTTTCTTGAAGATACAGGAATAAAGGTTAAGATAAGGGTAGAGGAGAATGCTAGCTTCCATCTTTCAAAAATTTATCTTCCAAACCCTAATTATTTTTTCTCTTCTGATTATCTTTTTCTTACTATATGTAAAATACTTTGAAAAGAAAGGTATTTTCTATCCTACCTCTGAGATAATAGCTACTCCCAAAAGTAAAGGTCTAGACTATCAAGAAATATATCTTTTAACTGAAGATGGAGTAAGATTAAATGCTTGGTTTATTGAGGTAGAAAATCCTTTAGCTACACTTTTGTTTTGTCATGGGAATGCAGGTAATATTAGTCATAGAGTGGAGATAATAAAGATGTTTCATGATGTTGGTCTTAATGTTTTTATCTTTGATTATCGGGGGTATGGAAAAAGTCAAGGAAGACCTTCAGAAAAGGGTCTCTATCAAGATGCCTTATCTAGTTACAAATATCTTCTTCAGGAAAAGAAAATTCTTCCTCAGAGGATAATAATTTACGGAAAATCTATCGGGGGAAATGTAGCGATTAATTTAGCTTTCCAGATAAAAAACGGTTTTCTCATTTGTGATAGCGCCTTTACTTCTGCTTTAGATATGGGTAAACACCTTTTTCCTTTTCTTCCTCGATTCTTTTTGAGATCTATTCTAGGAGTAAGATTTGACGCCTTCTCTAAAATTAAAGAAATTTCTATCCCCAAGTTGATTATTCATAGTAAAGACGATGAAATTGTTCCTTTTAAGTATGGGGAAAAACTTTTTATTTATGCTTCACCTCCTAAGGAATTCTATATTTTAAATGGTTCCCATAATGAAGCTGTCTTTCTTCATTCCAGAGAATATATTTCTACAGTTAGGAGATTTGTAGAGAAATATTTGGAGGGTCAAAAATAGTTTGACTTATTGAAGAATAGTTTTTAAAATTTAATTATTCTGGCGGGATAGCTCAGTCTGGTAGAGCGAACGGCTCATACCCGTTGTGTCAGCGGTTCAAATCCGCTTCCCGCCATTATTTTAGGATTTGGGAAGGGGGGAAGACGATAGAAGTTGAAGTAAAGCTTCCCACTGCAGTTAATAATAAATCTAATAATAATTACTGATGAAGACTTCTTTTTATGTATTAATTGCTTTTTTAGACAAGCGGAGCTTTTGAGTAATCTCTGCAAGCCCTCACTTCCTAAAAAGGAGAAGTTCTTAAGAGATATTGCTAAATTTAACTCTTTTAAGGAAAAAGGCCAGAAAAGTCTATTTCAAAATTAACCATTTCAAAATTTTTAAGCAGAAACTAGAGAAATCAAAAGTAGTATTAATTCTAGTAGACAACGTAGGAGAGACTTTTTTTGATAGAATTTTTCTAAAAGAGATTAAGAAATTTAAACCTTCTTTGAATTTATTCTATGCTACTCGCTCCTCCCCCATCATTAACGATGCTCAATTAATTGATGCCTATAAAGCAGGTATTGATAAATTCGCTAAGGTAATCTCTACAGGGTGTGACTACCCGGGAATTGTTTTAGATAAAACCTCTTCTAATTTTAAGAGGATATATAAAAGAACAGATTTAATCGTTGCTAAAGGACAAGGTAATTTTGAGTCTTTTTCTTCCAGAAAAGATATCTTCTATCTTTTTCAAGTTAAATGTTCCCCTGTATCTGAAGATTTAAAAGTCTCTTTAGGATCTTTTGTTTTTCTTTATAATAAGATACCTTCTCTAAGATAGTTTCCTCATTTAAAAGTAATTTTTCGATTTGTTTGACAAAAGTATTTCTCAGAGATAAAATTTATTTAATTTATCTAACAAAAATAAAATGATAATTTTTATAGAAACAAGAAATATGTTTTTCCAGAGAGTGGAGAAAGAGTTGCTCTATAAATAGTATAAAAAAACAAAGGGGTCGCTTGTATTGTTTCTCTTCTCCTTCAAACCCTTAGAATTTTGAGGATTTTCATCTACAAGAAAGGAGGAAACGGATATGAAAGTAGCCAATTTTTTAAGAAAAGAAAGAATAATTATGAATTTGCAAGCACAAACTAAAGAAGAGGCAATAAGAGAAGTAGCCAACCTTATAAAAGATGCTCCTGAAGTAATAAATTTTGAGAATTTTCTGAAGGATATCTTTGATAGAGAAGCTTTGGCTACTACAGCCATTGGTAATCAAACTGCTATCCCACACGCTCGAAGTGATAATGTGAAGAGTTTTATTATAGCTTTTGGACGTTCTAAAGAAGGGATAAACTTTAATGCTCTGGATAATAGGCCGGTAAAGTTGATATTCTTAATGGGTACCCCCAAAGAGGAAGGAATAAATGACTATCTTAAAATTTTGGCTCACCTTACCCGCCTTCTTCAGAAAGAGACTTTTTGTGAAAGTCTCCTCAAAGCTAAATCGTCTGAGGAGATTATAGAGGAGTTTGAAAAGGTTGAAAGATAATCCCAATTAATGGATGTTTTATTCTTTGTTGGTTTAGCTCTCCTTGTTGGTTTCTTAGGAGGGAGAGTATCTCACCGTATAAAGTTTCCTGCAGTTGTTGGCTATTTAATAGGGGGACTAATCTTAGGACCTTCTTTTCTGAACATCCTCAACTTAAATCTCCTCAATAACTTAGGAGTATTTAACGACATAGCTTTAGCATTGGTGGCATTCGTGATCGGTAGTGAGCTCCATCTCTCTACTCTAAAAAAAATGGGTAGAAGTATAATTACTATTATACTTTCCGAATCATTTGGTGCTTTTTTATTAGTAGTTTTAGGAGTGTATCTTTTAACGGGGAAGCTATATATAGCTTTAATCTTTGGAGCAATGGCTCCTGCCTCTGCTCCTGCAGGTACAGCAGTAGTACTGCAAGAGTACAAAGCAAAAGGCCCTCTTACTAACGCTCTTTATGCAGTAGTAGGGTTAGATGACGGATTAGCTATTATTATTTATGCCTTTGCTGCGAGTCTTGCTAAACTTATTCTCACCGGTGAGCCTTTTTCTTTCTTAGGGTTGCTTCAAGGTCCTTTCAAAGAAATAGTAGGAGCAGTAACCCTAGGTGGGATAGGGGGAGTAGGTTGTGGGTATATACTTAAGAAGCTGAGAAAAGAAACAGATATCTTAGCCGTATCTTTAGGAGTAATTTTTATTGTCACCGGGTTAGCTAAATACTTCCATTTTTCTTTGATTCTAACCAATCTAACTCTAGGATTATTTTTTTCTAATATTTTTTTATTTTTGAGTCGAAGAACTATAGATATAATTAACCGCATTGCTACTCCTATTTATATTATCTTTTTTGTAATAGCGGGAGCCCATCTTCAGTTGAGACTTCTCTCTGTAATGGGGATTTTAGGGATTATTTATATAGTGTGCAGAATTTCCGGAAAAATGGGTGGTGCTTTCTTAGGAGCTATTATGAGTAAACCGCATCCTGCTATCAGAAAGTATCTAGGTTTAGGTATTCTTTCTCAGGCAGGTGTAGCTATAGGTTTAGCTATTTTAGTTACCAGAGAATTTTCTTCTCTGGGAGAAGTAGGAAAAAATTTATCTTTACTGGTGATAAATACTATAGCAGCTACTACTATTATATTTGAAATTCTTGGTCCTATAGGGACAAAGATAGCAATTACTAAAGCTGGGGAAGCAAGAAGAGGGTAATGGGAGTTAGTAGTTTGTTAATATTTGGAGGAGCTATTCTTTTTGCTTTTATGGCAGGAAGGGTGGCCGAACGTCTTAGGGCTCCATTAGTGATAGGGTATGTTTTGATAGGAGTTATTTTGGGTAACTCTTTTCTAAACATTTTTAATCCTGATTTAGTAAATCGTATGGAGATAGTTAATGATTTAGCTCTCGGAATAATTGCTTTTATTATCGGGGGGGAACTTAACTTCTCTCGTTTAAAGAGATTAGGTAAGACGATTTTCTCTATTGCTATCAGTGAATCTTTAGGAGCTTTCATTTTAGTTAGTTTATCTACTTATTTCTTTACTAAAGATATTAAGACTTCTCTTATATTGGGAGCAGTCGCTTCAGCTACCGCTCCTGCAGCTACTGTTTCCGTGATTAATCAGTATCGAACAAAGGGGATACTTACTACTACCATTTTGGGAGTAGTAGCGATCGATGACGGGATAGCTTTAATAATTTATATTTTTGTTGCAGGATTTGTATCTTCCTTTCTGGCCCTCGGTCATCTTCATTTTGCCAAACTTATCTTTCTCTCCTTAGGAAAGATTTTATCGTCCTTAGGGTTAGGGTTGATCTTAGGGATAATGATAAGTTATTTGGGGAGAAAAGTTAGAGAGAAGAGGGCTTTTTTCTCTCTTACCTTAGGAATTTTTCTTTTAGGCGAAGGACTTGCTATAAATTTAGGTCTTTCCGAGTTACTTTTAATTATGAGTATGGCGATGATGATGAGCAATTTATCTCCTCATCGTTTTACTTCTATAATGGAGTATTTTGAAGTAGTAGGTTTTCCTATAATTGCTGGTTTCTTCTGTCTAGCTGGTACAAGGTTAAGTATTAGTTTATTTACCAAGATAGGGTTTTTAGCGATAGTTTACCTATTTGCTCGCTTTTTAGGAAAGTATTTGGGAGCAAGTTTGGGGGCAAGTCTATCTAAAGCACCAGAGCTGATACGAAAGTATATCGGATTAGCTCTATGGCCTCAGATAGGAGTAGCTTTAGCGTTAGCAATTATGGTGGAGAGAAATTTTGGTTCTTTAGAAGGAGGAGAATATTTAGCTAGTTTAGCTATTAATGTATTGCTTTTTACCACCATTATTACCGAAACTGTAGGTCCTTTGGCCACTAAGTATGCTCTCAGTAGAGCAGGAGAGATAAGAAAATTTAGTTTCAAACAAAAGGGGGGGTAAGATGGAGCTTTTAATAATTATTCTTAATCGAGAGGACTATCTGCAGAAAATACTCTCTCTTCTTGTAGAAGCAGGAGTTAAAGGGGCTACTATTATTCACAGCGAAGGGTTAGGGCATTTTTTAGCTTATGAGGTTCCTATATTTGCTGGGCTAAGACATCTAATAGGAGAAAGGAAAGGAGCAAACAGAACTATTCTGGCAGTTATTGAAGAGGAGGTTTTCTCTAAGTTTAAAGAGCTTCTCCATGAGGAGGAGATTGATTTTACTCAGCCTCAGACAGGGATTATTGTGACTCTTCCTATTAAGGAAGTAATAAAACACAAGCTCTAAGCTCTAAATGATTATTATGTTGGTACATTACAAGATCAATATTAGAAGAGCAATAATTGATTATGTATCCGCAGTTCTCTTTTACCTTCCCTAAAGAAATATGACAGCTAATATTATCCTGTTAGTCTTATTTATTTTTCTTTCTGCTTTTTTCTCCGCTTCCGAGACAGCAATCTTTTCTCTTAGTAAAGCAAGATTTAGAAGATTGAAGGAAAGACATCCTTCGGCAAAAAGATTGAATCCTCTTTTTAGGAGTCCAAGTCTTACTCTTTCCACAATCGTATTTGGGAATATATGGGTGAATATAGGTTTGGCTTCTCTCACTACCTCGGTGTTAGTAAGTATTTTCGGTCAGAGGGGTATAGTAGTCTCTATAATTTTCTCTGGAGTTATTATCCTTTTCCTAGGAGAAGTTCTTCCTAAGAGTTTTGCTGTTTATGCCCCTGAGAGAATATCTTTATTTTCTGCCCCCCTCCTTTTACTTATTATGAGATTTTTTTATCCTATATTAACCTTGACACAGAAGATAGTAGATAGTACTTCTTACCTTTTCTTTAGGAGAGAAAAAGAAGAGAAGTTGTTCTCTGAAGATGAATTAAGAGAGGCTCTCTTTTTTGGGAAAAAACATGGGGATATAACTCCAGTGGAAGAGGAGATGATTAGCTACGTACTAGAGTTTAAAGATACCTGTGTAAGTGAGGTTATGACTCCCCGGGTGGAGATTCAGGGTATTGAGATAAATTTATCCCATCAGAGTGTAATGGATAGTTTAAAGAGTATAAGACATTCCAAACTCCCCGTGTATAGAGAATCTCTAGATAATATCGTAGGTATTCTCTACGCTAAGGATATTTTCTTGAATCCTCATCAGGATTGGAAAAAATTCTTAAGGTCTCCTCTCTTTGTTCCCGAAAGTAAAAAAATAGATGATCTTCTTAGAGAATTTCTCAGTAAAAATGAACACATCGCTATCGTTTTAGATGAATATGGAGGTACTTCCGGTTTAGCCACTTTAGAAGATATCGAAGAGGAGATTTTTGGGGAAATCTATGATGAGTTTGAGATTCCTTATAAGATGATTGAGCAGATTGAAGAAAGGAAATGGCGAGTATATGGAAAAGTCCCTCTTAAGACATTAAATTTAGAGTTAGATTTAAATCTTCCTGAGGAGGAAGATACAGTAGCCGGGCTTATTCTCTCTAAACTGGAAAGAATTCCCCATACTCAAGAGAGATTAAAAATAGGGGAAGTAGAGTTTGTTATAGAGAGAGCTACTGCTCGTCGAATAATAAGTGTAATTTTAAACATTGAAAAATGATCTATCTATTAGGTGCTCTGGCATTCTTTCTTCTCCAAGGATTTTTTTCCGCCAGTGAGATGAGCTTTATCTCTTCCAGTCTCCTTAAACTTGCCCATCGGCAACATAAGGATAGAAGGGCAAGATTAGTTTACCAGCTTATCTCTAATCCTGAGCGGTTTCTTGCTACCACTTTGGTAGGAACAAATTTATCCGTAGTAGTAAGTTCTACTTTAGCTACCTACTTTCTCATAGAGTTAGGTATCGCTAATAGTAATCTGTGGATTACTTTTCTATTTACTCCGGTAGTAGTGATTTTTGCTGAGTTAGTTCCTAAGAACATCGGTCGAAGTTATCGGGAAGAGTTAGCTACTTATTTAGCAAGACCATTTACTTTCTTCCAGACTCTTTTTTCACCCTTTGTTTACGCTATAGAGAAAGTGTCTGTTTCCTTAACAGAGTTCTTCTTAAGTAAGGAGAAGAAGAGATCCTTATTTGTTACTAAGGAGGAGATAAAAGCTTTAATAGCTGAAGGAGAGAAAGAAGGAGTGTTAGAGAAGGGAGAGAAGGAGGCCATTGAAGACGTCTTCCAGTTTAGAGAGACTAAATTGAAAGATGTATGTATTCCTCTGAAAGAGGTAAAAGTTTTAGATTACAATTATTCTGTAGAGAAAGTAAAAGAGATAGCAAAGATTTATAAATTCACCCGCTATCCTGTTGTTAAAAATAAAGTGATAGTAGGATATCTTAATATCTTCGATTTATTCTACCGAGAAGGTAAAGATTGGCATACCCTTATCCGTCCTATTACTCATTTAGGAGGAAGTCAAAGATTGTATCAAGCTTTTTACATACTTAAGGCTAAGAGAGAAACTATGGCTATAGTAATGAAAGGAAAGAAAAGTTTAGGAATCGTTACTTTAGAAAGTCTTATGAGAGAGATCTTAAACTCTATCGCTAAGTAACTTAGTTAGTTAAAAGGTTTTTTAATTCCTCTGCAGAGATGCAAATTATCCCTAATTTCTGTGCCCACTTTATTACTCCCTTATCAGAAGTAGCTAGATAGGCAGACAATTCTTTAGAAAGAAGGATTAGGTCAAAATCCTCTTTACTGTCAATAATTCCTTCTCTTAAAGCAAATCGATATTCATTTCTCAAATTTTTAATAATTTCTTCCTCTTTAGCTCCTCTTAGTCCTTTTCGAGAGTGTTTCTCTGCCACTCTCAGACCCTTGTTTATTCGTGTTCTTATTTCCTCAATGAATTCGTAGAGCAGAATAGCAGGAATAGGAATTTCATACTTAGAGGGAGGCTTTCTATCTATAAGAGAAAGTCTTGGGGATACTTTCTTAATCTCCACAAAATTTAGTAGTTCATTAAAAACTGAAGGAGGCATAAAACAAGTAACATTGCTTTTTTTCTCCAAGAGATGCAAAAAATTATTTATCGCTTCTTCAATAGATTTACCGAAGAGAAATCGAGTATCAGGGTTTATAAAAATATTAGCATCCAGAACTACCTTTATTTCTTTTCTCTTCATTAGGAAATATTTTAAGGCTAATTCTTACTTTCTTCAATACATTTCTGGAGTAGAAACATTTTTCAAAGAGGAGGTTTGCAAATATTCTTGGGGTTGATAAAATAGTTATATCTATGAAGGAAGGATACAATCTTTCCAATTTTGGATATACCTTTCCTTCTTACTTAATTGCTCAAAGACCTTTAGAAGAAAGGGATCAGGCTCGTCTTCTTGTTGTGGACCGTAAGTTAGGCACTTTTAAAGAAGGTGTTTTTAAAGATATAACCAATTTTTTAAAGGAAGGGGAAGTGTTAGTTTTAAATAATACCAAGGTTGTAAGGGCGAAAATATTTGGGAGAAAATCTACGGGAGCAAGGCTGGAGTTTCTTCTTCTAAAGGAGATAGAAGGTAAAGGGAGGTGGGAAGCCTTAATTAAGAAGCGTAGGCGCCTTAAGTTAGGAGAGGAAGTAGTTTTTGAGGGAGGGTTTAAGGCAAAGCTGGTAGAGAAAACCTCCCAGGGTACAGCAATATTAGAGTTTTCTCCTCCTTCGATCGGTTCTTTCATAGAAAAATATGGAGAGATACCTCTTCCTCCTTACATTAAAGAAGAGTTAAAAGAGCCCAGTTACTATCAGACAGTTTTTGCTAAAAAAGAAGGAGCAGTAGCTGCTCCTACTGCAGGACTTCACTTTACTCCTTCTCTTCTCAAAGAGATTCAATGCAAAGGAGTGAAAGTTGTTTATCTTACCCTTCATTGTGGATTAGCTACTTTCCGACCTGTGAAGACTCAGGATATAAGAGAACATCTTATGGAGGAGGAATATTTCTGTATTCCTAAAGAGACTGCTTCAGTTATTAATGAAGCAAAACTTCACAATAGGAGAATTATCGCTGTAGGGACTACGGTAGTGAGAGCTCTGGAGAGTTGTGCTCAAGAAAAAGGAGAGAAACCTACAGTTATTCCAGGAGAGGGAAGGACTTCTCTCTATATCTTTCCTGGATATAAGTTCAAGATAGTTGATGCCCTAATTACTAATTTTCACACTCCTTATTCTACAAATCTAATCTTAGTATCTACCTTCTGTGGATTAGAGTTAACTAAGAGAGCTTACCTCTATGCAATTAAAAGAGAGTTTAGATTCTTCAGTTTTGGTGATACGATGTTTATCGGCTAAAGTTCTTCACATAACATACTGATTATCAATATATTATATAAAAATTGTTGACGTAAGAGATTATTTTTAATATAATAAATCTCTCTTTAAGGAGATTAAGATGCTTCAAGGTTTAGAGAAAAAGAAGACTTTTCTTCTCTGTGGTCATGCTCAGACAGGAAAGACCTCTCTAGCTGAGGCGATACTTTATCAATGTGGTGTTACTTCCCGCTTAGGAAAGGTAGAGGAGGGTACAACCGTTAGCGATTATGAGGAGGATGAGAAGGAAAGGAAAAGTTCCATAAACCTTTCGGTAGTTAATGCTCACTATAAGGATAGCTATCTCCAATTTATAGATACTCCAGGATACCTAGACTTTGTGGGAGAGTTAGTAGCCTCCGCTCGAGCAGTCAATTTTGCTGTAATTGTAGTGAGTGCATCCTCAGGAGTAGAAGTAGGTACAGAAAAGGCTTGGGAGATTGTAAGAAAGGAAAACTTACCTTGTTTATTTTTTATTAATCAACTAGATAAAGAAAATGCTGATTACACTAAAGTTGTTGAGCAGATTCAGAAGAATTTAGCTAAAAAAGCTACTTCCTTTGCTGTTTTTGAAAAAAATACTGTAACTGATGTTTTAAAAAATAAAGACAGAGCGCCTTCTCTCTATAACGAGATTGTTGAGAAGGTAGCAGAAAGTGACGATGCCTTATTAGAGAAGTATTTAGATAAAGGAGAGTTGGAAGAGAAGGAATTAATTCTTGCTTTAAAGAGAGCGATTGTAAATTCTCAGATTTTCCCAGTAATAGGTGGAATAGCTACTCAGCAGTTAGGAGTAGAGCTACTCTTAGATTTGATTAATGAGATTATGCCTTCCGCAGGGGATTGCTTACCTAAGAAGGCTAAGGATGCTCAATCCAACCCGTTAGAGATAAATCCTACAGATTCCTTCTTTACTGCTCAGGTTTTTAAAACTGTGGTAGATCCTTACGTAGGCCAGCTTAGTATCTTTAGAGTTTTTTCTGGTTCTATTACTTCTAACAGTGAAGTTTATAATGCCACCCGGCGAATCAAGGAGAAGGTTGGCCAACTTTATACTCTTCAAGGTAAACAGCAGAGTCCTGTGGATAGACTCTCTTCTGGGCAGATCGGTGCAGTAGCAAAGCTAAAAGATACTCATACCCAGGATACGTTGACAGAGGCTTCCAAGATCTTAGAATTCCCTCCTATTGAATTTCCTTCTCCTGTATACTCAGCTTCAGTAAAGCCTAAGACCCGTCAGGATGAAGAGAAGATCTCTACTGCTTTAGGCCGCCTTGCTAGTGAGGACCCCACTTTTAAAGTATCTAGAGATGTTCAGACAAAGGAATTAATTATCTCTGGTATGGGAGAGTTACATCTGAATGTGATTATTGAAAGGATGAGGAGGAAGTATTCTGCTAATGTGGAGTTAGGTACTCCTAAGGTTCCCTATAAGGAAACGGTGACTAAATCTGTGAAAGTTCAAGGTAAGTATAAAAAACAGACGGGAGGTAGAGGTCAATACGGAGATGTATGGATTGAAGTGGAGCCTCTGGAGAGGGGAAAGGAGTTTGAATTTGTAGATAAGATTGTAGGAGGAGCCATTCCTAGAAATTTTATCCCTTCAGTGGAGAAAGGGATAAGAAAGGCTATGGAAGAGGGAATCTTAGCCGGTTATCCAGTAACCGACATTAGAGTCACTCTCTACGACGGTTCTTATCATCCTGTAGATTCTTCAGATATCGCTTTCCAAATTGCTGGATCCATGGCTCTTAAACAGGCTTTAGAACAAGCTAATAGTGTGCTTCTAGAGCCAATTATGAATGTAGAGATAATAGTTCCTGAGGAATTTATGGGACAGATTACAGGAGATATAAATGCTCGTAGAGGTAGGGTGTTGGGAATGGAGATAAAAGGAAGGAACCAAGTGGTGAGGGCCCAGATTCCCTTAGGAGAAATGTTCAAATATGCCTCAGATCTACGTTCAGTCACCGGAGGAAGAGGTACCTACTCTATGAGTTTTTCCCACTATGAAATAGTCCCCGCAAGGTTATCTCAGAGCATAATCGAGATGGCTAAAAGAGAGAAGAAAGAAGGCTAGTGAAAATTTTTACTCCCCAAGAGCAACTTTTAGGGAAGAAGATTTATCGAGATAAAAGTCTTAAGAAGTTAGAGGAAAAATTTAAGCCTAAAAAGGTCACTTACTTCAGTGGAGAGTTTATTTCTACTAAAGAAAGCTGTGATGTGATTCTTCTGGATGAGAAAACACTTTTAGATTTTGTTGTGGAAGATATGGAAAAGTTAGAGGGACTTCTAGGTAAAGAAAAAGAAGAGTTAGTGAAGAAAGCTTTGAGAGTTTTAGATAAGGGTAAACCTTTATTTACAGAATTAGATGAAAAAGAGAGAGATGAGCTTAAAGATTATAACCTTATCACTTTAAAGCCAGTGGTTTTCCTAGAAGGAGACCAAGATTTAGATACCCTATGGGAGAGGATTTTTGAAACAGCAGGAGTTATCTTTTTTTATACTGTCAATAAGAATGAAGCTAGAAGCTACCCTACTAAAGAGGGAACCGACATTGTTTCTTGCGCAGGAAAAGTCCATAGTGATCTAGCAAGAGGTTTTATAAGAGCAGAGGTTTTCAACATTAAAGATATAGATAGCTTTCATAATTTAGAAGAAGCAAGGCAGAGAAGGTTCCTGAAGGTAGTGGGTAAAGATTATATCGTAGTTCATGGAGATGTAATTAACATAAAATTTAGCGTTTAGATATGCTAAAGATACGTAGAGCCTTAATCAGCGTGTGGGATAAAAGAGGAATAATAGATTTTGCTAAGAAGTTGAAGAGCTTAAATATAGAGATAATCTCTACCGGTAAGACAGCCTCACTGTTGAGGAGAAGTAAGATAGATGTAAAGACTGTCTATTCTATCACTTCCTTCCCGGAGATTCTTTCTGGGAGAGTGAAGACTCTCCATCCTCGAGTATTTGGAGCAATTTTAGCTAATAAAAAACACCCTTTACATATGGAAGATTTAAAGAATTTAGGTATAGAACCTATCGATATGGTAGTAGTTAATTTCTATCCTTTCCCCAAAATGGTTAAGGAGAAAGTAAGTTTTGACCAGATGTTAGAGTATATTGATATTGGGGGACCAGCGATGCTTAGAGCAGCAGCCAAAAATTTTAAAAACGTAGCTTGTGTAAGTTCTCCTCAACAGTATAGGAGGATTATTGAGGAATTAGAGAAGAATAGAGGAATGTTAAAGGAAGAGGCTCTAAGAGAACTCGCCTGTGAAGTTTTTCGTATTACTAAAGATTACGATACTGCTATCTATGGTTTTTTAAAGAAGAGAGAGGTTTTAGTATGGGATTTAGAGAAGATTTCTCATTTACGCTACGGAGAGAATCCCCACCAGAAAGGGGAACTATTCAAACTTTCTACTGAGGAGGGAGTAGGTTTCCGTCAGATTCAAGGAAAACACCTTTCTTTTAATAATCTCCTTGACTTAGATACTGCCTTAAGTTTAGTGAAAGATTTTAACGAACCTACAGTTACAATTATAAAGCATGCTTCTCCTTGTGGAGTAGCTCAGGACAAAAAACTTTTCCGTGCTTTCCTTAAAGCTCATCAGGCTGATCCTGTTTCTAGCTTTGGAGGAATAGTGGGATTAAACAGGAAGGTTGATGGCAAAACTGCCAAGGAGGTATTGAAAAGTGACTTTAAAGAATGCATAATTGCTCCCAGTTATTCTAAAGAGGCATTGAGACTTTTTTCTTCCAAAAGAAATCTGCGCATAATAGAAGGGAACTTTGTTAAGTCTACTAAATACAAAGACATAAGAAGGATAGTATTTGGATACCTTCTTCAGGATCCCGATGAAGTTACTTGTGAAAAGAACCTCCTTAAGGTAGTTACCAAAAAGAAACCTACTGACAAAGAGTGGAAAGATTTACTTTTTGCCTGGAGAGTAGTTAAGTTCGTAAAATCTAATGCCATTGTAATAGCTAAAAATAGAATTACTCTGGGCATAGGAGGAGGACAGCCTTCTCGAGTGGGAGCAGTGGAGCTTGCTATTAAGAGAGCTTATAAATCTCCTAAAGGGGCAGTGTTGGCTAGCGATGGCTTCTTTCCTAAAACAGATTCTATAAAATTAATGAAGAAGTATGGTATAAGGTCCATTATCCAACCGGGAGGTTCCATTAGGGATAAAGAGATTATAGAAATTTGCAATAAATTAAACATCTCTATGGTTTTCACAGGTATCCGCCACTTCCGCCATTAATTAACTCATTTTTAGTTGTTCACTTTATGTCCACCTACAAAGAAATAGAAAGTTATCTCGATACATTTATTAACTATGAGAAGAAGATTTTTTTCTCTTATCGAAAGTCTTTAAAACTAGGAAGAGTAAGACACCTTCTCGAGGTCTTAAGAATTCCCTATCAGGAACTAGATGTAATACATATTGCTGGAACTAAAGGCAAAGGTTCAGTAGCTACTTTTTTAGCTTACCTCTTAGCTTCTTCTCGTTACAAGATAGGACTGTATACTTCTCCCCATTTTTATAATTTTAGAGAGAGAATAAAGATAGTAGAAAAGATAAACTCTCAAATTAAGGAAACTCTTATTTCTAAAAGAGGAGTAGTAACTATTGTAGAGAAGTTTAAACCTTATCTAGAAATTTTGCGTTATAACCCTCAATGGGGTAAACTTACCTTCTTTGAGGTTTACACTGCTTTAGCTTTCTATTTTTTTTGTCAGCAAAATTTAGATTTCACAATTTTAGAAGTAGGATTGGGAGGTAGATTAGATGCTACTAATATAGTAACCCCTTTGGTCTCAGTAATTACTCATATTGGTTATGATCATACGCAAAAGTTAGGCAAGAGATTAAAAGATATCGCTTACGAGAAAGCAGGAATAATAAAAGAGGGTATACCCGTAGTAAGTTCTTGGCAGCGTCCTACAGTTTTAGAGGTAATCAAGAGGAGAGCAAAAACTTTAAATGCCCCTCTTTATATTCTAGGAAAAGATTTTGAGTTTAATAGGGTGAGAGTAAAGTCAAACTATACCCTTTTTGATTTTTGGTTTAATAAAACAAAGATTTCTAACCTTAAGATAGCTCTTAAAGGTTTACATCAGGTAGAAAATGCTTCTCTAGCTTTAGCAACACTTTTGCTCCTCTTGGAGAAAAAAGAAGTAAAATACTTAACAATTAAAGAAGCGTTATCAACTACTTTTCTTGAAGGTAGATTTGAGAGAATAAAAATGCAACCTCTTATAATTTTAGATATTGCTCATAATCCTTCCTCTTTTGCTGCCTTGGCTTCCACTCTAGAAAAATATTTTCCCACCAGAGAGATTATTTTAATTTTTGCTGTCTCTAAAGACAAAGATGTTAAAAATATGCTAAACAAGATAAAGTTCAAAAAGATAATTCTTACTACCTTCTCTAATCCTCGTAGCCTTCATCCTGACAAGATCGCAAGATTAGCATGCTTAAAAGAACCTATTTTAACTAGTAAGCCAAGAGAGGCTTTAAAAGTAGCGTTAAGGTTGTACAATAGAGATTCCTTGATTTTAGTTAGTGGTTCCTTATTTCTAGTAGCGGAGGTAAAAAAGTTGCTATTATGAGTACCTCTTTTCTTAAAGAATATAGCCTTAACGATACCATCGCTGCTATCGCCACCTACCCTGCTAAGAGTGCCTTAGGAGTAATTAAGATATCAGGGAAGAAAGCTTTAGAGATTCTTTCTAAGATATTTATCTCCAAGGGAAGAAAAGACATAAAGAAGTTACCTACCTATACTCTTCATTACGGATGGGTTATAGAAAAGAAGTCTCACTCAGAGAAGGGTGAAAGGGAAGAAGTTTTAGATGAGGTACTAGTAAGTGTAATGAGAGCTCCTTGCTCCTATACTAGAGAAGATGTGGTGGAAATTTCCTCTCATGGAGGGATCCTTGTTTTGAATAGAATCTTAGAGTTAGTGTTGAAGAAGGGAGCAAGGCTAGCTAACCCTGGAGAGTTTAGTTATCGGGCATTTATAAATGGGAGGATAGACTTAGTTCAGGCTCAAAGTATTTTAGATATTGTAGAAGCAAAAACAGAGCAGGGGCTTTTAGCTGCTACCACTCATTTGAAAGGGAAAATTTCTAAGAAGATAGAAGAAATTGAGGAGAAGTTAAGAAATATCTTTTCCCAGATAGAAGCTTCTATTCAATTTCCTGAAGAAGAAGTAAATATCTCTTTTGAGGAGATAAAAAGAGATGTTAGAAGGTTGAAAAAAGAGTTAGAAGAGCTAGTTAAAGCTTCCCGAGAAGGCCAGCTCATAAAAGAGGGGGTAAAGTGTGTAATATGTGGGAGAGCAAACGTAGGTAAGTCTACTCTTTTTAATCGTCTTCTTCAAGAAGAAAGGGTTATCGTAACTGAAGTTCCTGGGACTACTAGAGACGTAATTGAGGAGAATATAAACATAAAAGGTATTCCTTTAAGAATAGCTGATACTGCAGGAATACTGGAACCTAAGGACTTGATAGATAAAGTAGCGTTAGAGAAGAGTTTGAAAAAGATTGCAGAAGCAGATTTAGTTTTATTTCTCTTAGATTACTCTCAACCCTTAAGTAGAGAAGACTATCTCCTCTTAGATAAAATAAAAGATAAAAACGTTATTCTTGTAATCAATAAGATAGATTTAAAAAAAGGTTTAGATTTAAATGAGGTTAGAAAGTTTAACAAACCTAGGGTTAAATTGAGTGCTTTGAGAGGAGAGGGATTTTCTAATTTAGAGAAGGTAATCTTTAAGAACCTACTGGGGAGGACAACTTTAAGGGGTTATGATTTAGTATTCTTAGCTCATAGACAGAAGGAGTTGCTTTCTCAGGCTTTTTCTAGCTTATCTCAAGGTATAGAGTATTGTGAGCAAGGTTACTCTCTAGATATTATAGGGCTTCTGTTAAAAGAAGCTTTAGATAGTCTTGCTAAACTTACTGGTAAGGTGGTAGAGGAAGAGGTTTTAAAGGAGATATTTTCTCGTTTCTGTATTGGTAAGTAACCAGGAAAGGAGTGGAGATGGATAGAAAAAAGATTGAGAAGGCAGTTAAGATGATTATAGAGGCAGTAGGAGCTAACCTCAATAAGAAGGACTTGCTTGCTACTCCCCGTAGAGTAGCTCAGATGTATGAGGAGATACTAAAGGGAGAAAAGAGATCGCCCGAGAAAGAGCTGGATGTAATTTTAGAGCAGAAACACGATGAGATAATTCTTCTAAAAGACATACCTTTATATTCTCTCTGTGAGCATCATCTCCTTCCCTTTGCAGGAAAGGTTCATATTGCTTATATTCCCGACAAGCGGATTACAGGGCTAAGTAAAATAGTTAGAGTAGTGGAGATCTTATCCTCTAGACTTCAAGTTCAAGAGAGGTTAACTACCCAGATTGCTGATGTGATTATGAAGAAATTGAAACCAAAGGGAGTAATGGTGGTAATTGAGGCAGAACATCTATGTATGTCTATGCGGGGAGTTAAAAAACCTGGTGTTAAAGCGGTAACTAGTGTAGTAAGAGGAATTTTTCGTAAAAATCAGAAAACCCGTCAGGAAGGTTTAAGTCTAATATTTTCTAAGTAACTCACTCTTTAGTTTCTTCTTTCTGAGAGATTTCCTTTTTCTCTTCTGATGAAACCTGCTGTTCAATCTTCCTTACATGCTCTATTTCTTCTACAGAGAGTATAGCAGCTAAGTCAATAAGAATTAGTAACCGATCTTCAAGCTTACCTACGCCTGTGATATACCTTTGACTAATTTCTGACTCTATAATTTGAGGAGTTTTTTCTACTTTACTAGTAGGGATACGTAATACTTCGCTTACTTCATCTACAATCATTCCCACAACGTTATCTTCTAACTCTACTACTACAATCCTTGTTTTTTCGGAACGAGGCTTAGAAGGAACATCTAATCTTTTTGCTAAGTCCATTACTGCGAGGATTTGACCTCTTAAGTTCACTACCCCCTCAATGAACTCAGGAGCTCTAGGTATAGGGGTAATGGGTACCAACCTTACAATTTCTCTTACCTGATGGATATTAACTCCGAATTCTTCCTCTCCTAATCTAAATACTACCAACTGTACTTCTTCCTGTTTTTCCATTCTAACATCAGGCATAATCCATTCCTCCTTCTTACCTAAATTATATCGATATTGAATTTTTCACAGACCTTACATTAAATTTATAATACCTCTGTATTGAAAAGTCAAGAATTTATTTCCTACTGGAGTTTTCCCAAAATTTTTAAGTCAGTAAGGGGAAGAGGGAAAGCTATTTTTCGTTACCTTACGATTTTCTTTTCTTCCAGGGCTATCTCTATTTTGTATTAAACAGAATTCTGAATATCCCTCAGGCTAAGCAATAATATTTGAAAAGTGGTCTCTGAAAGAATCTTTTTGTTTTCTCATAACTCTTTTTAAGAAGAATGTTAAATTTCATTTTTCTTTCCAAATGTACACTGAATTTCTCAGTTGGTAAGTAAGATAATAAGTGAGATAGATAAATCTGTGAATTTAGTAGTTAGTGAAAGACAGCAAGCGGGGGAGGGAAGATAGATTGTGGAAACTACTCTTTTCTCTCAATTAAACTTTTTCCTCCTTCTTTTCGTCTAAATTAATGGAAGAAGGAGGTAGATATGAATAAAGTAAAGATATTAACCTTAGCGATAACAGCTAATTTGTTATTCTTTGGGACTAGTTTAGCTCAGTCTTCTCAAGAAATTTCTTCTCCTCCAGAGGTAGATTTGAAATCATTTCCTGAGGAAGGCCATCTCTATCTTGATTCTAAAGAAGTAACTTCCGATGTTATCTTTGAAAGCTTACCTAAAGATGATAAAGAGGCTCTTTTGTCTCTTAAGAAGAAAGATCCTGATGAGTTTGGTAAGGTTATAAAGGAGAAATTGAAAAAGCAGAAAGAGTATTTAAAGAGATTAAGGAGGGAAGATCCAGAAAAGTTCAATGAGATAGTTAGGAAAGCAAGGAAGAAAATTAGGAAAAGACTTCAACGACTGAGAGAGGCCAACCCGGAGAAATTTAGAGAACTGATGAGAAAAAGAGCATTTATAAGAAGAAAAAGGTTAAGAGAATTATGTAGGGAGAATCCTGAGAAATGTAAAGAAGTAATAGCGAGAAGGAGAGAGGTTCTCAGGAAGAGACTTCAGGAGCTTAAACAAGAAGATCCTCAAAGATATGAGAAGATGAAGGATAGATTGAAGAAGTTAAGAGAGAGAAAAGCTCATTGGGGTTGGGAGAGAGGTAAACACAAAGGTTGGTTTAATCCTCGTAATCCTAAAAGAGGGAGAGCTCCTCATCACTTTGGAAGATAGGCGATTAATAGCCTGTCTCTTTCATTATCAAGGAATTGACGCTCTTTGATTCAAGAGATAAAATAGCCGAGATGATACTCTCTAAGGAAGAATTAGTCTCCAACTTAATAGAAAAATTTTTAGAAGGAGATAAATCTTGCTTTGTAAAAATTTTAAAACTAATATCTTCGGATGTAATAAACTTAGCTTACTGTTATACTCACAACTTAGAAGATGCTAAGGATATTTTTCAAGAAGTATCTATTAAAATATTTAAATACCTCAAATTCTTTAAGAAAAAAGCAAAGTTTACTACTTGGGTATATAGAATTGCGGTAAATACCTGTATAGATTTTTTAAGGAAAAAGAAAAAGACTATGGTGATGAAAGAAGAGATTATGAAAGATGAAAATTTCTCTCGTGAAGAGTTAGAGAATAGAGAGAGGTTAAAGATGATCAGAGAAACTTTAAATAACCTCCCTCCTAAGGCTAAGACTGTATTTATCTTAAGACATTATCAGGGGCTTAAGATTGTAGAGATTAGCAGAATTTTAGGTTGCTCGGAAAGTAGCGTAAAGACGCACTTAGTCCGAGCGATAGCAATAATTAGAAAAAATTTGGAGGAAAGATGAAACATTTATCATTAAAAGATTTAGCTTCCCTCTGTTATGTCGATTCTGATACTCAAGTCAATTCTAAACTAGTGCATCATCTTAGAGTGTGTCCAAAGTGTTTAAAAGAGTACCAAAAACTCAAAACTTTACTCTCTGATTTAACTGTTAAACTGCCGCAGATAAAAGAAGAGGAAGTAGAAAAACTGATAGAGAAAGTTAAAGAGAAAATCCTGGAGCCTAATTTTTTAGAAAGAGTAAAATATAGATGGGATTACTTAATCGTCCATTTAAGATGGAGGTTAGCTCCCCAACTTTTAATTGCCACTGTAGCTGTTATATTAGCTTTGATTATTCTTCCTTGGTGGAGGAGCTACAATATAGATAGAGAGTTTAATATTCTTCGGTTAGAAGCAGAACTTTCCTTAGAGGATTTAAATAATATCTCCCCCTTTGATTTCTGGGAGGATACTATAAATTCTGATAATTTTCTACCGTCCACTCCTCAAAACAACTTCGGTCGAGCTCATAAAGAAACATAGAGGCTCTAGAGATTATTAAGCCATTTTTTAGAGTGTAGCGATGCTGAGGATAAACAATATAAAGTTCTTCTTTACTCCGCGTAGTAGCTACATAAAAAAGTCTTCTTTCTTCCTCTAAAGCCTCAGAGTTATTTAAAGCTTTAGGATGTGGAAACTCATAGTCACAGAATCCAATTATAAATACTATTTCCCACTCTAATCCCTTGGCTTGATGAATGGTAGAGAGGATCAATAAATCTTCTTTACTGTAACCAGAAAGGAGAGTTTCTCCCTTAAACTCTTCATAAGAGCTTACTTCATATAAAAATCTTCTTATAGTGGGATAGTTTTTTGCCATCTTAGCTAATTCTTCTAAATCTAAAATTCTATCCTCAGGATTATCAAAGGAGAGGTAACAGTAATCTTTATAACTCGATATAATTTCCCTTATAGCTTTTTCGCATCCTGAAGTCTTCTTTATTTTCCTGATTAAGTTCATAAATTCTTTGAATCCTTCCTTCTGTCTAGCAGGTAGTTTTTTATAGATTTTTTCTATATCCATTCTTTCAGTAATAAGATCTTTCCATATTTTATTAGCAAATCCTCTCCCAATTCCTTTATGGAGAGATACTGCCCTTTTAAAAGAGAGTTCATCTTTAGGATTAGCTACAAACTTTAGGTAAGAGAGGATATCCTTTATATGAGCTTGCTCAAAGAATCTTAATCCCCCTCTTACTAAATAGGGGATATTTCTTTTCATCAGCTCCACTTCTAATTCCAATGCTTGATACCGAGATCTAAAGAGAACCGCTATTTCCTTTAGAGGAATTCCTTCTCCTACTATTTCTAAAATTCTTTGTGAGACAAAACGGGCCTGCATGTATACATCTTCAGTTTTCACTACAACAGGAATCTTGCCTTTACTTTTGATTGCTCTTAATTGCTTGGGAAATTGATTGATATTATGTTTTATAATATTGTTAGCTAAGTTGAGGATGGGAGGGCGAGAGCGATAGTTTATCTCCAATTTGAATATTTTAGTTCCTTTAAAGGTAGTGGGAAAATCTAGAAGATTGTTTATTTCCGCTCCTCGAAAGGAGTATATCGATTGAGCATCATCCCCTACTACCAGTATATTTCTATGGTGGCTAGAGATCTTTTCTAGAATTTTAAATTGAATGCGATTGGTATCCTGATACTCATCCACAAGAATATATTGAAATATTCGAGAGTATCTGTTTCTTATTTCTTCTATTTTTAAAAGGTTTAACCAATTAAGAAGCAGGTCATCGAAGTCCATAATATTTGCTTCTTTCTTTTTCCTGTTATAGAAGTCCAAGAGTCTCTTTATCTGAGGAATAAACTCTTCAATATGAGGATAGAAATTTAACACGATTTCCTCTATTTCTTTTAAGGAGTTAACCGCTAAGGACCAGATATGAGAAATGATATCCTTTTTAGGAAAAAGTTTTTTCTCTGATAATTTTAATTCTTCGATACAATCATCAATTAGATCTTTGGAATCTTCCTTGTCAATGATAGTGAAGTTAGATGAATAGCCTAAGTTGGAAGCCTCTTTCCTTAAAATAATATTTCCTATATGATGGAAAGTGCCTGCCCACAGATTAGTTAGATTTCTCTTCAAGAGGCTCTCAGCTCTATGAATCATTTCTGCTGCCGCTTTGTTGGTGAAGGTTACTAAGAGGATATTTCTAGGGTTTATACCTTTCTCTAAGAGGTAGGCTAACCTGTAGATTAAGACTCTGGTTTTACCACTCCCTGCACCAGCCAGTACCAAAGAGGGACCATCTGCCTTTTCTACAACTTCAAGTTGTTGAGGATTTAAATTTTCTTTATAGTTAATAATATTTTTTGCATTGAAAGATTTCAGTCTATATCTTTTCACTTTTTAGTAACTCCTTGAGTTGTAATGCATTTTTTATCGCAAAGCCGTATGCATCGTTGTTAAAGAAAACGAATACTTTCTTTATTTTAAATAGATATTTTTTTATTTTTCTTACCCACTCCTTTAACTCGAGAAGTGAGTATTCCGAACCATAGAGAACTTTTCCCCCATGGAACCTCAAATATAAAAAATCCGAAGTTATAATTTCTTTAAGAGGATAGTTAGGGGAATCAGGGAAACAAAGATTAAAATTATTCTCTTTAAGGATTTTATAGGTTAGATTATTGAACCAAGTTTTATTCCTAAACTCAAAGCTGTGTAGACACCAGCTGTAATTTTCTCTAAGAATATTAGCAAATTTTTCTAAGCGCCCGCAGTCAAACTTCAAAGATGGAGGGAGTTGCCACAGCACACATATTAACTTTTCTTTTAAGAGGGAAGCACTATCAAAGAAAACTTTAAGAGGATGCTGGCAATCCGATAATCTTTTTATGTGAGTTATAAACCTCGATCCTTTAAGTACAAACTTAAAATTATGAGGAGTTTTTCTATACCAGGCCTGAAACGTTCTCTTTTGAGGAAGACGATAGAAAGTTACATTTAACTCCACACTATTAAAGTATCGAACATAGAACTCCAGCCACTCTTTAGGATTAAGGTTGGCAGGGTAGAATACTTCTCGCCAGTGTGGATAGTTATATCCACTCGTGCCTACAAATATTTGTTTTTTCATCTTTGCTATTTTACCATAGGTATATTTGTTTTAAAAGGAGGGGGTAAATTTCTAGTTTTTAAGTGTCAATACACTTAATGAGAGATTGTATAGCTTTTTTATCTTCCTTCTTTATTTGCCAAAATTTTATACCTACTTCAAATAAAGAATTATTTTTATAAAGTAGTTCTTTTTGTTCTACCCATACCACTTTACCCTTACAAATGATGGGATGATTTTTTACTGCATAAATCTCTAGGTTCACAAGAGAATGGTTTGTTAGTTTCTTATGAATGACTACTCTCACTCCTCCCGCACCAATATCTTCAGTATACCCATAGATTAGTGTTTTAGAAGCAGTTATAGTAATTTGACAGGGAAGTTTTATCCTTGCGAATTGTCTTTTTTCTCCTTTTAGAGTGTTCATATACTCATTTAAAATATAACATATAAACCGTTCTGTTTTCAAATCACCCCAAAAATTTTATTTTGATGAGGAAATAAGTTCTGATAAAATTGAAATATGGTTTCTAAAGTTTACTCTTTAGCTTACCAAGGGTTAGAGGTTTACCCCATAGAGGTAGAGGTGGATATTCATCGAGGGCTTCCTGCTATTTCCTTAGTAGGTCTTCTAGATACTGCGGTAAAGGAGAGTAAAGATAGAGTACGGGCAGGAATAAAAAATAGTGGCTACCAGTTTCCTTCTCAAAGAGTAACTATAAGTTTAGCACCGGGTAATGTAAAAAAGGAAGGTACCCACTTTGATCTTGCTATTGCTTTAGGGATTCTTAAGGCTACCTCTCAAATAGATTGCGATTTCTCTTCTTACTTTATCGTAGGAGAGCTTTCTTTAGAGGGAAGAATAAGAGAAGTTAAAGGTATCTTCCCTATGGCTCTTATGGCTAAGAAGTTAGGGAAAAAACTCATTCTTCCCTTACCTAATGCTAAAGAGGCCGCTTTAGCTAAAGATTTAGAAATTTTCCCTGTTTCTTACTTACAAGAAGTCGTAGGTTTTCTCTCGGGAGTAATAAATAAACAGCCTTTTCGAATAGATTTAAAAGAAATTCTCTCTACTCTTCCCAACTATGATGTAGATTTCAGTGATGTTAAAGGACAGGTGTTAGCTAAGAGAGCCTTAGAAGTTGCCGTAGCCGGAATGCATAATGTTCTTTTAATTGGACCTCCTGGAGTAGGCAAGACCATGCTTGCAAAAAGACTTCCTACTATATTACCAGATATGGAGTATGAGGAAATTTTAGAAACTACCAAAATCTACAGTATAGCAGGTCTTCTTAATAAAGATTTTCCTTTAGTAAAAGAGAGACCATTTAGGAGCCCTCATCATACTGCTTCTAGTGTAGCTTTGGTAGGAGGAGGGACAACTATAAAACCAGGAGAAGTTACTTTAGCTCATAATGGAGTTCTATTCTTAGATGAGCTTCCCGAATTTAACCGTGATGCCTTAGAGGGACTAAGACAGCCATTAGAAGACGGATTTGTAAGTATATCTCGGGCGGCTAGACACTTAAGGTTTCCGTCCCGTTTCTTGTTAGTTACTGCTATGAATCCTTGTCCCTGTGGATATTTTGGGTCTCAGGAGAGAACTTGCCATTGTTCCAGCTATCAGATTCAGAAGTATAGGAACAAAATTTCTGGCCCCCTCCTTGACAGAATAGATATTCATGTAGAGTTACAAAATATAAAAGTAGATAGCCTGCTTAAGGAGAATATCTCTTGGGAGAGTTCCCAGGATATAAAGAGAAGAGTAGAGATAGCTAGAGGGATTCAAAAGGAAAGATTTAAAAATGAAAGAAATCTCTTTAATTCTCAGATGAATCATCGACAGATTAAAAAATACTGCACCTTAACTAAAGGCTCAAAATCTCTTATTGAAATTGCTATGAAAGAATTTGGATTCAGTGTGAGAGCTTACGACAAGATACTGAAAGTCTCTCGCACCATTGCTGATTTAGCTAACTCTTCATTAATAGAAGAAGAACACATCTCTCAAGCTATCAATTATCGGAGTTTGGATAAAAGTATATGGGTGTAGGTTTACTCCTCTTTCTGAAGTTTTTTATGCCTTCTTAATACCGACTCTAGCAGAGCCAACCCTTCTTCTAAGGTTCTCCCTTTGTAAAATACACCAGAGATGTGGTAAGGTTCTGCCTCCTTCATCTTTATAGGGTCTATATAAGCACTTACAATTATAGCAGGAAGGTTTTTATTGAATTCTCTGATTTTTTTGAGGGTTTGAATTCCATCCATTCCAGGTATATTTAAATCCAAAAATATAATGTCAGGGTTTTCTTCCTTCACTTTCTGGATAGCTTCTTCGCCACTGGTAGCGGTAACGGTAGAGTAACCCTTTGACTGAAACCAAAATGCCATAGGTTGAAGAAAATCTGCTTCGTCGTCCACCAAAAGGATTTTAATTTCTTTTTCCATATCAACCTCCATGTCTTTGTCGTTTTAAAGGAATAGTAAAAGTAAATTTAGCTCCCTCACCCTTCTCACTCTCCGCCCATATTCTTCCTCCGTGGAGATTTACAATTTCTTTAGCAATAGAGAGTCCCAAACCTGTACCAGTTATATCGGTAGGAGAACGTTCACTCCCTTGATAGAATTTATCAAAAATCTTAGGTAAGTCCTCTTTAGCTATACCTACACCAGTATCTTTTACACTGACTTCTATTTCTCTTTTATCCTTAGTCACATTAGCCTCTACAGTAACAGTTCCTCCCGAAGGAGTAAATTTGATAGCATTCCCTATAAGATTATTAAGCACCTGTGCAATTCTCTGAGGATCAATCTCTACTTGGGGGAGTCCAGAGCTAATATTTTTCTCAATCTTGATAGATTTTGTATTTGCCCACCCCCTAAATGATTCTAAGGATTCATCGATTACCTTGTCTATATGGGAGAGTTCAAATTGCATCCGCATCTTCCCCGCTTCTAGCTTGGACAAATCTAAGAGGTCGTTAATTAATGTACTGAGCCTTTTGAGATTACGGTCTGCAATAGAAAGGAATTGTTGTTGGGTTTCATTCAAAGGGCCTGTACTCTTATTGAGGAGAAGGGAGATAGCTTTCTCAATTGCCACTAAGGGGGTTCTTAACTCGTGAGATACGCTGGCAATAAAGTTAGATTTCATCCTGTCTAGTTCTTTTTGCTTAGTAATATCAGTAAGTACAGAAACCATTCCTACTGTTTGACCATTTTCGTTTTCTATGATTGCAGTACTTGCTCTTACTACTTTTTTTGTATCATCGGAGGCGCTCACCAACTCTATCTCTTTTTCTTTGCCCTCCGGAGTCCCTTTAACTAAGGATACCAGTTGAGTCTCTGATAGGTTTTCTAACAGAGGTTTACCTATCTTCTCTTTGGTAGAAGCTTCCAAAAGTTTTTCAGCAGCAGGATTCATCATAATGATCTTACCGTGTTTATCTATCACCACTAGGCCTTCAGCAATACTTCTTATCACTGCTTCGGTATTTTTCTTCTCTGCAGATATTTTCCTGTATTTCTGTAAGGCTATTTCTTCATTACGTTCCTTTTCTTTAATAATTAACTCGTACTTCTTAGTTAATTGCTCCGTACTCATACTCACTCTTTTTTCTACCTCCTGATTGAGAATCTGAGAGAGTCTTTTACTTAATCTTTTTCCTTCTTCTTCAGAGTCTACTACGTTTCCTATCTCTTGGAATATCACTTTTCCTAATTCTTCTTCAGAAGAAAGGGTAGAAGGCGGTTTTCTCTTTCTCTGACTTAAACGAGTTTGTACTTTTGGTTGAGTAGTTAGTCCTGAGAGATAGATTAGTATTAAAGCAAAAATTATACTTACAACACCAGCAGTTATATATACACTTACAGGTAAAGGAGTCATCCACTTTTTAATTTAATTCTATAAAAATTCTATCGCCTAAAGTATACTTTTTCAATTATTTTTTACTTTCCTGAGATTTTATAGTATAATTTTCTGTGGCAAAATTAAAAGTTAGTAAGAAAAGGATTTATCCTTGATATGATTTTATTTCATTTTATAATAAAAATATGAGTAGTTGTCTTGGAATCATTTTTAAAAACACCCCTTTTTTTCTTACTATTTTAAGTTGGCTGGTAGCTCAAGGAATTAAAATTACTTTAGGATTATTACGTGAGAAGCGATTTAATTTCTTTTGGCTATTGAGAACAGGTGGTATGCCTTCTGCTCATAGTGCTGCAGTGGTAGCTTTGGCTTTCTCTATTGGCAAAGAGACAGGGTTCTACTCTCCTTTATTTGCTCTGGCTTCTATTTTTGCTCTTATCACTATGTTTGATGCTCAGACTTGGCGACGTTCTATTGGAGCACAGGCAAGAATTCTTAATCGTATTATGGAAGATATCCACCAAAAGAAGCGTATAGAAGAGGAGCAGCTGAGAGAACTAGTAGGTCATACCCCTGTAGAAGTTTTTGTAGGAGCTTTAATTGGAATAGTTATTCCCCTTATTTTCTATAAGTAAAAGGAGGGTGTTTTGAAGAGATGGGGAGTTATTGTACTTACCGTGGGGTTGATTTTTACGGGAGGACTGTCCATTTGCCTAATAGGTAAGAGAAGTCTTCAAGTTAGTCAAACAAAAAGAGAAGACGTTTCTTCACTAACCAGAGAAGCAGAGGAAGCTCTCAATAAAGGAGATTTTATCGAGGCGAGGAAAATTTTTAAAAGGATTTTGGAAGAGGTAACAGATATTAAGAAGATTGAAGAGGTGCGAAAAAAACTCGAAGAGATAAATATGAAAATTTTATTTTCTTCTATTATAGATGAGTGTAGTAAGGAGTATGTAGTAAAACCCAATGATACTCTGATAAAAATTGCCAAGAGGTTTAATACTACGGTAGAACTGATAAAGAGAGCAAATGGATTAACTTCTGATATAATAAAACCTGCTCAGAGACTAAAGGTAAATGTGTGCAAGTTTTCTCTAGTAATAGATAAATCTCAAAACCTTCTCTTCTTAAAAAGAAATAACGAGGTAATAAAAACCTATATTGTAGCTACAGGAAAGGGTAATTCTACTCCCACAGGAAAATTTAAAATTGTCAACAAGATTAAAAATCCTACTTGGTTTAAAACAGGAGCGGTAATTCCTCCTGATAGTCCGCAGAATATTCTAGGTTCCCGATGGTTGGGTTTAGATATCAAAGGTTATGGAATTCATGGCACAAAAGAACCAGACAATTTAGGCAAGCAGATCACTTTAGGATGTATTCGCATGACCAATCAAGATGTAGAAGAACTTTATGATATTTTACCCCTAGGTACGGAAGTGATAATTGTAGAGTAAAATTATGCAATACTGGGATTTTGAGAAGCCAATAGTGGAGCTGGAGAATAAGATAAAGGAGTTAGTAGATTTCTCTACAGCTAAGCAGATAGATTTGTCTTCAGAAATAGAGAGATTAAAGGAAAAATTAAAAAGTTTAAAAAAAAATATCTATTCTAACCTCACTCCTTGGCAGAAAGTTCAGATTGCTCGCCATTCTCAGAGACCTACAACTTTAGACTATATAGGGCTTCTGATGGAAGATTTTCTGGAGTTACATGGAGATAGACTTTATGGAGATGATAAAGCTATCGTCTGTGGTTTAGCTTCCTTAGATAAATTTAGAGTTGTAGTGGTGGGACATCAGAAGGGAAAGGATACTAAAGAGAACATCGAGAGGAACTTTGGCTGTGCTCACCCTGAGGGGTATCGTAAGGCAATGAGAGTAATGAAGTTAGGAGAGAAGTTTTCTCTTCCTATAATTTGCTTTATTGATACCCCAGGAGCTTACCCAGGGATAGGAGCTGAAGAACGTGGTCAGGCCCAGGCTATAGCTGAGAATATTCGAGAGATGTTTACCTTGAATACCCCTATAGTGATAGCAGTAATTGGCGAAGGAGGTAGTGGTGGTGCTTTGGGAATCGGGGTAGGAGATAAGGTATTGATTATGGAATATGCTTACTACTCAGTTATTTCTCCTGAAGGATGCGCAGCAATTCTATGGAAAGATTCTAAAAAGGCTCCCCAGGCAGCAGAAACTTTACGACTTACCGCCCAAGATCTTATAAGGTTTAAAATAGTAGATGAGATTATCCCTGAGCCTGAGGGAGGAGCGCATCGTAATTATCAAGAGGCAGCAGATAACTTGAAGGAAACTCTCATAAGAAATCTTGTCTTCCTTACTGAGATGGATCTAGATACCCTTCTAAAAAATAGGTACGATAAATATCGAAGAATAGGAATCTTTAAAGAATGATTCAGAAACTTGTTATTTTAGGCCTCCTTAAAAAGAGACCTTCCTCAGGTTACGATATTAAAAAATTTATAGAAAAAGACCTAAAAATATTTACCGATTTGGACACTCATTCCATCTACTATCCTTTAAAGAAAATGGAAAAAGAGGGATTCATAAAGAAGAAGATGCTAAAAGGAGAAAAACAGCTTAGAAAATATGTTTACTTTATCACTCCTAAGGGAGAGAAAGAATTTTTAGCTCTCTGTAGAGAAACTTTATTGTCTCAGAAACGCCCCTTTATCGATTTAGATATCTCTCTCTATTTTCTACCTTTCCTCAGTAAGGAAGAAATTAAACTTCTCCTTCGTGTAAGGTTGAGGTTTTTAGAGAGGGTAAGGAAGTGGCTTATGAAGAAAAAGAACGAATTTAAAAAGGCTCCTAAAAATTTACTTCTTCTTATTCAGCATCATTTAAAATTAGCAGGGGCGGAAAAAGAGTTTCTCAAAGATATGATAAGGGCAATAAAGGAAGGGGAGGTATAGAGAAGAATGGATAGGAAGTTATCGTTAAAAGGGGTAAACCTAAAACGACGTATCGCTATAGCAGTTATTTTAATTACTGTTATTCCCTCTCTGGTGTTTGTATGTTATATCTATAACTACTACATCTCTAGAGCCGTTCTTCTTATTCTGGGGTTGATTGTATTTCTGGGATGGATGATAGCGTTGGAAGTTTTGTTTTCAATCTTGAGAATTCATTCCGAGTCTCAATTAGCTTTAAAGGAATTGGGAGAAGAAAGATTGGCTAAGGATTTAGCAGTTAGAGATGAAGTAGAAGGTTTAGAGGCTGTATTTAAGCTCATTTCCTCAAAAGTTAAAAGTAGCTTAGAAGAACTTAAAGATCTAAGTAGCAGAATTGAAACATTAAATAAAGAGCTAGCAAAAAAGATAAATATTCTCTCCACGATTACCCAGATACACTCCTTTATCTCACGAGGAGAACATAGACAGGCGTTCGGTGTTGTTTTAGAGAGATTAAGAGAAGCTCTAAAGTTAAGTAAAGCAAATCTCTTATTTACAAAGGAGGAAAAACAAGGTTGGGATCTAGAGTACTTTTTTGAGTATGATGAGAGCTTAGAGATTTTTAAGAAAAAATACAAGGATTTCTTTACTGCTAAAAGTCTCCTTCTTTTAGATGAAGAGCATCGTCAAGAAAGTATTCTATTCTTAAGAGAGAGCTTAGGATTGAGGAACCTTTTTGTTTTCCCCCTTCAGTTTAAGGGAGAAGTTGTAGGTGTTCTTGTAGGAGGAAATAACCTTTATGGATTTTCTTTCTCCTCTGAAGATATAGAATTGATAGAAACACTCTCTAAAAGTATGGTTCTAATATGGGAACATCGGAGGCTTTATAGGATAGTTGAAGATCTGGAGATTTACGATCCTTTAACAGGCCTTTACAATAAAAAGTACCTTCAAATAAGACTGGATGAAGAAATTAGAAGAGCCACTACCTACCAAAGACCTTGCGGACTGCTTCTTGTAAAGATAACTAACTACAGAGAAATCCAAGGTAATTTTGGAGTGTTAGAAGGAGAGAGGATATTAAAGAAGATAGGAGAAGTACTTAAGGAGAGTTTAAGACCCATAGATATTCCTACACGGGTAGAGGAAGATACTTTAGGTGCTATCCTCATAGAGAGAAATAAGAGACAATCTCAGTATACAGGAATGAATATCATAGAAAGGTTAAACAGTTATTTCAAAGAAGATAAGTTGAAACCTAAATTTTCATTCTCTGTAGCAGAGAATCCTGTAGATGGAGATGGGGCCCAGAAGCTTATTAGTTATGCTTTTAGTCACTTAGAAGATAGATGAGGATAGGTAAGAAGATAAACAAACTCTTAGGAGAAATTCTTGTAGAGAAGAGAATTATTACTAAAGAACAGCTTAACGAGGCTTTAAAAGTTCAGGCTCAAGATGGAGGTTTGATTGGAGAGATAATTGTAAAGTTAGGTTTTGCTAGTGAAGAAGAGATTGCCCAATGTTTGTCTTATCAGTATGGCTTTGCCTACTTACCTTTAGATAGTTATGAGATTTCTCAAGAAGTAATAAGACTCGTTCCTAAGAATATTGTCTCTCATTATTGTCTTATTCCATTAGATAGAATAGGAGATACACTTACAGTAGTAATGGCAAATCCCTTAAACTTGGAGGCAATAGAAGATATAGAAGACCTTACTCATCTAGAGGTGCAAGCTTTTATAAGTACTCCCACAGACATAAGAAATGCTATAAAGAAATACTATGGAGAGTGAGAAGTTAAAAAAAAGTTTTCCTCAAGTTCTTTTGGAGAAAGGAGAAATTACTCAAAAACAACTAAAGGAGGCTATAAGGTTTCAAAAGGAGAAGGGATGTTCTTTAAACGAAGCCTTTTTAAGTCTTGGATACATAGATGAAAAGAAACTTTTGCTCCTTCTTTCCGCATATCTTTCTACACCCCCTATAAAAGTTCTGAATTTAAACATCCCCCCCCAAGTATTAAAACTTATTCCTCAAGAAGTTGCTGTAAAGTATCAGTTAATTCCTATTGGAAGGATAGGGAATGTTCTCTCTGTAGCTATGGCTGATCCTTTAAATGTGGTAGCTTTAGATGATGTAGAGAGGATTACTAAGTGTCAGATAAATCCTGTGGTAGCACTAAGAAGTGAAATTAAGGAAGCAATAGATAATAACTACAGAAAATCCCTTGTTGATACGGTAGAAGAGATAATAAAGAACACTGAAATTGGTTCTATAGAGGTAATAAAGGAAGAGAAGGAAGCAGTAAAAGATGAGGAGATTTTGCGTTCTTTAGAAGAAGCGCCAGTAATTAAATTTTCCAACTATATTTTAAAGAGAGCGGTAGAAGAGAAAGCCTCCGATGTTCTTATAGAACCTTTATCTAAAAGTTCTCGCATACGCTTTAGAGTAGATGGGGTGTTAAGAGAGATAGAGTCTTTCTCCCGAAAGATGCATGAGTTTGTTGTTTCTCGAATAAAGGTTATAGCCAATTTGAATATTACTGAACATCGCCTTCCTCAGGATGGAAGGTTCCGGATGAATATTTTGGGTAGAGAGGTAGATTTTCGTGTTTCTATTCTTCCTTCAGTTTTGGGAGAGAAAGTTGTTCTTCGTGTTTTAGATAAATCTCAAGGGTTATTGGACTTAGATAGCTTAGGATTTGAAGAAAGTTTAATCTCTCAGTTGAAGATTGATTCCGCCTCTTCTTGTGGAATGATTTTAGTATGTGGTCCTACTGGGTGCGGTAAAACCACCACTCTTTACTCTATTTTAAGGTACATCTATACTCCAGAAAAAAATATTATTACCGTAGAAGACCCTATAGAGTATCAACTTCTTGGGATAAATCAGGTCAATGTTAACTATGAGGTAGGGCTCACCTTTGCTAATGCTCTCCGTTCTATACTAAGACAGGATCCCGATGTAATAATGGTAGGAGAGATTAGAGATTTTGATACTGTAGATATTGCTATAAAGGCAGCGTTAACAGGACATCTAGTTATATCTACTCTTCATACCACTACCGCAGTTGGTTCAGTAACTCGTCTTATAAATATGGGAGTTGAACCTTTTCTTTTGTCTTCCACTCTTATCGGTGTTCTTGCTCAGAGGTTAATAAGAAAGTTATGCCCTCATTGTCGAGAGGAAAGCAAGCTTAGCAGTTCCTTGAAAGAGAAGTATAAGATTTCTCCCGATGCTACTATTTACAAACCTAAGGGATGTAAGTTTTGTTTTCACCAGGGATATAGAGGAAGATTAGCTTTAGGAGAGTATTTGCATGTAGATTCTCAAATCAAGAGGTTGATAAGTATTTCTGCTGATGAGCATACTCTTAAGAAAGAGGCAAGAAAAGGAGGGATGAAAACTTTGCGAGATAATGGGATACAAAAAGTAGAAAAAGGATTAACTAGTTTAGAAGAAGTCCTAAAAGCTACTGGAGAAGAGATTGAGTAAGGCCTAAGAGGTAACTTATGGAGTCTTTAAGAGAAAGAATACTTAAGGATGTTGTAGAAAGAAAAGGGGTAGATAAGAGTATTCTAGATAGGATTAATAAAGAATCAAAGAATATCTATCAACTGAAAGAGAATCTCATTAAGAATAACATAGTCAGCGAAGAAGAGATTTTACTTATTTTCTCTAAGGAGCTTAAGATTCCCTTTTTTGATTTGGGGAAATATAAGGTTTCTTCAGAAAATAAGGAGATAATACCCAAAGAGTTAGCCTTTAAATATAAAGTATTTCCCATATCTAAGATAGGAGAGGTATTAACCTTAGCTACAGCTAATCCTCTAGATGTTGTAGCCATTGATGATATAAAGATGGTTTGCTCCTTAAACAGAGTGGAGCTAGTATTGGCGAAGGAGGAGGAGATTATAAGATTCCTAGATGAGCTTTATTCTCAAGAAAAGATTTTTCCTCTTTTAGAGGAGGCTCCGCAAGATGCAGAGGTTCAAGAGGTCTCTTATAAGGGAGAGGAGAGTTTAGAGAAAGTTATTAAGGAAAGTAATCTCCCCCCTATTATAAGAGTGGTGGATTTGATTATCTACGAAGGATTAAAGAGGAGGGCTTCCGATATCCATATAGAGCCTACAGAAAAAGATTTATCTATAAGGTATAGGATAGATGGAGTTCTTCATCATGGTTTGAGTCTTCCTAAGATTAATCAAAATGCTATTTTGGCGAGACTGAAGATTATGTCTTCTTTAAATATTACTGAGTTCAGGGTTCCTCAGGATGGAAGATTTAAAATAAAATTTGAAAATAGGGAGATAGATTTTAGAGTTTCGTCTCTTCCCACTGATTTTGGAGAGAAGATAGTGTTAAGGGTTTTAGATAAAGAGAGCCTCTCCTTAGGGCTCAAAAACTTAGGTTTTTCTCCCAGACCTTTAAAGTTATTTGAAGAAGCCTTAAAAGCCCCCTTTGGCATAATTCTTGTTACTGGCCCTACGGGCAGTGGTAAGTCTACCACCCTTTACTCAGTAATCACCCAACTAAATACTCCGGACAAAAGTATTATCACTATAGAGGATCCTGTAGAGTATCAAATAGAGGGCATTACTCAAATTCAAGTAAATCCTGAAATCGGCCTTACCTTTGCTTCCTGTTTAAGGAGTGTATTGCGTCAGTCTCCTGATATAATAATGGTAGGAGAAATTCGAGACTCAGAAACTGCTGATATTGCTATTAAAGCTTCTCTTACAGGAGAATTAATATTTTCTACCTTGCATACCAATAACTCTGTGGGAGCAATTACTCGGTTAGTGGATATGGGAGTGGAGCCATTTTTGGTGGCTTCTTCTTTAATCGCTTCTACTGCTCAGAGGCTAACAAGAAGAGTCTGCCCCAAGTGTAAGGAGGAGTATAAACCCGATAAGGAGCTATTAAAGAGAATTAACTTTCCTCCTTTTTCAGGGAAGTTATATAAGGGTAAGGGCTGTGAGTTCTGTCATTATACTGGCTATAGGGGGAGGACAGCACTTTTAGAAGTTTTTTCCTTAGATGATAGTTTAAGAGAGATGGTGGCAAAGAGAGCTAGTGAAGAGGAGTTAACTAATTATGCCCGCAAGCATCGCGATTTTAGCTCACTAAAAGAAGATGGGTTTATAAAATGTATTGAGGGGGTATCGAGTTTAGAGGAAGTTTTAAGGGTAGCAGGTTAGGAGGAGTATGGTTTTTTTCTCTTATACAGTAAGGACAAAGGAGGGTAAAACTGTAAGGGGGAGTTTAGAAGCGGAATCTAAAGAGAAGGCTTTAGAATACCTTCACTCTCAGGGTAATATCATTTTATCCCTTAAAGAAGAAAAGAAAAAAGTTACCCCGAAAAAAAGAGGAGGGAGAGTTAAAGTTGATGAATTGGTGGTCTTTTCTCGACAGCTTACTACTTTGATAGAGAGCGGTATTCCTGTGGTAGGAGCTTTAGATATTCTTTGGCAACAAACTACTAATCCTTATTTTAAGGCAGTCTTGGAGGATATTCTGAAGGAGTTAAGGGAGGGAGCGTCCTTAGCTTCCAGTTTAGCAAAACATCCTAAGGTGTTTCCTGAAATTTATGTAAGCATGGTAGAGGCTGCAGAGACTTCAGGGAACTTACCTCAGATACTGAATAGATTATCTCTGTATTTAGAGAAGGCGAATGCCTTAAGAAAAAAGATTATTTCCAGTTTAACCTACCCTGCTATTGTAGTAATAATGGCTATAGGGATAAGTAGTTTCCTTATCTTTAAAATTATCCCTACCTTTAAGGGAATATTTGATACTTTAGGAGGAGATTTACCTCTTCCTACTCAGCTCCTGATTGGTTTTGCTGAGTTAGTGAGAAAAAATGTTCTCTACTTGATAGGAGTTTTTATTATTGCACTGGTTGCTTTCTACAGATACATCTCTACTCCTAAGGGAAAGAAAATGTATCATAAATTTCTTTTAAATCTTCCTATCTTAGGAGATATAGTAAGAAAGATTAGTATTGCTAAATTTTCTCGCACCTTTGCTACTCTGATGAAAAGTGGAGTAAATATTACTACTACTCTGAATATCGTAGGCAAAACCAGTGGAAATAAAATTATTGAGGAGGCAGTAGCTAATTCTAAAAAAGCGATTCAAGAAGGCATTCCTATTTCTAAACCTCTGGAAGAAAGCGGAGTTTTTCCTCCTATGGTGATACGGATGATTGCTGTAGGAGAAAAGAGTGGGAAGTTGGAGGAGATGCTTTCTAAGATTGCTCAGTTCTATGAGGAGCAGACTGATGCGGTAATTTCCGGGCTTACTAGTTTAATCGAACCTATTGTTATAGCGTTCTTGGGGATAGTTATCGGAGGTATTGTAGTTGCTCTATTTTTACCCATTATAAAGATAACTCAACTTTTAGGAAGATGACTTTAAAAGATGAAGGATAATTTTACTCTGGTAGAAGTTATGATTGTGGTAGGGATTTTGGTACTTTTAACTGTTCTAGTAGTTCCTAATATTTTAAGAGCCCGCATTACTGCTAACGAAGTAGGAGCAATTACTTCCTTAAAAACTGTCTTTTCCTCTGCTCAAATTTATAAAAATATCAACTCTGTCTACCCTTCCTCTTTAGGAGATTTAGGAGATGCTAATCCCCCTTATATTGAGGAAGAGTTAAGCTGTAATGACCAACCTTGTCCCAAACAAGGGTACAATTTCACTCTTACTGGCTCGGAGTACTCTTTCTATGCGGTAGCCTCTCCTCAGATTTTTGGCTTCACCGGGATAAGAAGTTTCTACATAGACGAAAATGGCCTAGTTAAGTACTGTGATACCGCTGATTGTGATCCTTCCCAGGGGATAATCCTTCAAGAGTAGAGGAGAATTTCTAGCCATTGAAAAATACCTCCAGGTATGCTATATTTTAGGTAGACAATCTTGGGAACGAGAAAGGCAAACTCAGGGTAACCTGGGGACCCGCGAAAGCGGCTATTTACCTAACTGGGTAAATAGGCAAAGCCGTGCGTCCCGCTCTTTCTAAAACCCAGATTAACAGGGGTTTGAAGTTAAAGTGCATAAGGGATGCAGAGGCAGGTAAACTGCAGGATTTAACTAGAAATATGAAAAGGGCGGGATAGGCAGGTTGCCGAATTCCTAAAAATACCCAGGTAGGTTATTACCTGGGTTTTTTAATAGAGAGGGGGGGTAAATATTGACATTTCTTCAGATTGTGGTATAGTTAAAAATGGTTTATCAAGAAGAAAGGGGGTGAGGAATGAGGAAAGGTTTTACTTTGGTAGAAATTATGATTGTTGTAGCAATCATCGCCCTTTTGGCAGCTATTGCTATTCCTAACCTGCTAAGAGCTCGTATCACCGCTAATGAAAGTGCTGCTCAGGCAAACTTAAGAACTATCTCTACTGCTTTAGAAAATTATGCAGCTGCTAACAACGGAAGTTATGCCACTGACGAGAGTCAACTTACCGATGCTACTCCTCCTTACTTGAATCAATCCTTCTGTGGCAATACTATTCAAGGGTATACTTACTCTTGTACCCTTGCTGCTACTGGATACACAGTAACCGCTACTCCTGCATCCTGTGGGACGAGTGGAACAAAGACTTATACTATAACAACTGGTGGTGTTTTATCTTCAGCGGATTGCTCTTAACGAATCAAGGTAGGATATCTTTAGCCCCCTCTCTTCGAAAAGAGAGGGGGTATTTTATTTAAGAGGAAAGATGTTAGTTAAAGCTTATACTCTAGGAGAAGTATTGGTGGCAGGAGCAATTATTTTAATTTGTGTAGCTGGTCTTCTTTTTCTCTTTGTTACTTGTAGATTTTTAAATGATTTCAACAGTAACCTTGTTACTGCTGCCTCTGATGCGCAAACAGTGCTAGAGCAGATAAAAGATCTTAGCTATTCTCAGATAGGAAGTTATACTCCTCCTCAGTTTAATCACTTACCTGAGGAAAATGTTACTCTTACAACCTCCTCACAAAATAGATTGACGGAGGTGACGGTAAATGTCAACTGGACAGAGAGAGGTCAGAAGAGAACTTTCACACTCAAGACATATTTTTCTCCCTAAACTAAAGGGGGTTACTCTAGTGGAAGTTCTCATCGTTACGGCAGTTATGTCAACAATTTTTGCTAGTTTATTTTATGTGCTTACACAGGGGTACCTCTCTAATGAAATTGGGTTAGCAAAGCTAAAACTTCAAGAGGAAGCAAGGAGGGCGATAGAGGTTATAGGAAAGGATGTTCGTCAGACTACGGTAAGTGAAATCAAAAGTAATAATCCTTCCAGCTCTCACCTTAAGTTTCGTATTTATCAAGATTACTCTGGAGGTAATCCTCAATGGAGTAGTAACTATATCGAGTATACTTATGATGCCAATTCTTATAAACTTCAACGTACCGATTATAACTCAAATATTACCACCTACTTTTATAACATAGCTAGCCCCCCTTTTGATGTTGAAGAGTTAATTAACAATAACGAAAATAAAATAAGTATCGATTTAAATATGCAAGAGACAGTGAAAGGTTCTTTACCGATAAATTTTTCTTTAACAGGAGAGGTGACCATACGCAATGAGTAAAAAGGGAGTAGCTCTTCTTTTAGCCCTTTTGATTCTAGCAGTTCTAGGTATTCTAGGAAGTTCACTTTTTATAAGTAGTTTAACAGAGAGCAACCTAACGAAGAGAGATATAAGAGGGAAAAGAGCCTTTTGGGCAGCGGAGTCAGGAATTTCTAAAGGGATAGAAAAGTTAAAAGAATGTGTACAAAGTGGTGATTGCCAGGTAAGCGGGACTATAGATTATGAAAATGAGAGTTATTCCTATTCTGCTACTATTTCCGTATTAGATAGCCTAAATTATCGTATAGATTCCTCAGGTTCTTTAGGTCAGATAACTAAGAATATTTCTGCAGTTGTAAGGTTGAGAGATATCGATGCTAATAATTTTCCTTATGCTATAGAAACTGAGGGTCTTTTGGAGATCGGAGGAAATGCTCAGATAACTCCTTCTGATAGCACCAAAGAGCAATCATCTTTAGATTTTAATAGTCTGTTTACTTTTACTAAGGAAGAATTAAAGTCTTACGCTGATTACACCTATACGGATCCTCCCAATAATATCACTCCTTGTGAGGGCATCACTTGGGTAGATGTATCTCCTGAGGATGAGTTTAGAATAACTTCAGATAGTTGGGAAGGTAGTGGTATTCTTGTGATTGAAGGCAATGTTAAAATAACTGGAGGGAGATTCCGAGGGATAATATATATTATTGGGGGGCAGTTAGAGGTACCTTTAGAGGTAGCAGCAGGTAACCCCATCATAGAGGGAGCTATCCTAGTGGAATGCATACCCACTAGTACTACTCGCATAAGAGGAGATTTTACTTTGAATTATGATCTCGATGCTATCAACGAAGCTTTGGATAATTTAAGATTTATTGCTCCTCGAATAGTAGCGTGGTGGGAAGGTAGTTAAAAGAGTTTGGGGTGAATAAAGGATGAGAAAAGCCATCGCCTTAATTTTTAGCCTTTTAGTAATGGCAGTTCTATTTATAATTGGGCAGTCCTTTTTCACTCAGACCTTAAATGGAAGTAACTTAGTGAAAAGATATGTAACCTCCTTAAGAGCCTTTTGGGCAGCGGAGTCAGGAATTTCTAAAGGGATAGAAAAGTTAAAAGAATGTGTACAAAGTGGTGATTGCCAGGTAAGCGGGACTATAGATTATGAAAATGAGAGTTATTCCTATTCTGCTACTATTTCCGTATTAGATAGCCTAAATTATCGTATAGATTCCTCAGGTTCTTTAGGTCAGATAACTAAGAATATTTCTGCAGTTGTAAGGTTGAGAGATATCGATGCTAATAATTTTCCTTATGCTATAGAGAGTCAGGGAGCGATTGAGGTAAAGGGAAGTGCTCAGATAACTCCTTCTGATAGTAAAAAGGAGAATAGCGATTTAGATTTTAAAAGTTTATTTGGTTTTACTAAGGATGAACTAAAGAGTTATGCTACCTACTATTACCAGGATCCTCCCAATAATGTGGAGCCGGTTGAGGATATAACTTGGGTGGAGCTCTCTGAAGGAAAAGAACTTAGGATTACTTCTAACAATTGGGAAGGTAGTGGCATTCTGATAATTAATGGGGATGCTAAAATAACAGGTGGGGAGTTTGAAGGAATAATTTATGTGATTGGAGAGTTGGAAGTGCCTGCAGGCAATCCTACGGTAGAGGGGACCATTTTGGTAGAAGGAGACCCTTCAGAGACTACAAGTTTGAGAGGTAATTTTGAGTTAGACTACGATACAGAGGCAATAGATGAAGCCTTGAATAACTTAAGATATGTGGCTCCTCAAACTGTAGCTTGGTGGCAAACTTATTAGTACCAGGGGATTAAATTGACTTTTTTCTTAATTAATGTAAGATAGTTTAAAGGTGAAATTAGTTTAAAGGTGAAATTAGCTCAGTTACTAAAAAAGAAAATTAGTGAATGGAACGAAAAGACCAAAAGGCTATTTGCCTATGAAGAGAAAGATTTTGTTTCTCTTGACTTAGGAGCTAGGTACTTAAAGGGAGCTTTAGTTAAGGATGGTAAGATTGGGGAGTTATTTATAGAAAAAAAAGGAGAGTCAGCTTCAGCGATTGACTTTTTGAAGAGCAAAGGAGTCCTTTCTAAAGAAGTTAAATTTGCCATAAAAGGGCCTGAAACCCTTATAAGATATATTCCCTTCCCTAAAGTAGAGAAAGGTAAGTTAAAAGAGGTTTTTGGCTACGAACTATCAAAGTACATCCCTTTTTCTCCTGAGGATGTATACTTTGATATTTCTATCCTCGATGAGAATTATTCTAAAGATGAGTTTTTGATACTTCTTGCTGTAGCAAAGAAAGAGTTTATTGATTCTCTCCTTTCTCCTTTTCGAGAAAGAAAAGTGGAGGTTAAAGAGATTTCTCTGAGTAATTTAGCTCTCTTGAATCTTTTTTTTCACTGTAAAGAAAAAAAAGCTTCTAACACTGCTATAATAGATTTAGGGTTTTCTTCCACCCTTCTTAATCTAGTAAAGGGAGAAATGCCTTATTTAAGTAGAGAGATTAAAGTCGGTTGTTTTCACCTTATAGAGAAGATATCTTTAGTTAAGAATTTATCTCATGATAAGGCGGAGGAGTGGTTAGTTACCTCCTCCCAAGTTGACGAACTTCTTAAGATAGGAGAAGAGCCACTATGGGAACTTTCTCGAGAGGTAAAAAGTTCTCTCGATTACTTTGAGATGAATGTAGGAGAGAATGTAGAGGAGTTTTATCTTACGGGAGGAGCCTCTTCTGTAGAAAGTGTTAGAGAAGTGATTAGTAAGTCTTTAGGAGTTAAGTTAATTCTTTGGGATGTGGCAAAGACTTTAGATATAAAAGTTAAGAGCTTCTCTTTTCCTCTTCAAATGTTTTCTCCAGTGATAGGTTTAAGCCTATGAAGAAGATATTTATTAATCTTTGTCCTGAGGGAGGAAAGAGAGAAAATAAAATACTCCTTTCTGCCCAAAAATACGCCTCTTTTGCCCTTCTGTTATTAATTTTATGTATAGGCATAAATGTTATATTTTTTGTGTTGGGAGCTTTTCTTCAGCTTCCCTATAGGAAATTAAGTGCTCGTTGGCAGCAACTAACTCCTCAAGTTAACTCTATTCTTTCCCTAAGGAAAGAAGTGCAAGCTCTAACTAAAGAGAGAGAGGAGTATAAGACTTTATTCCAAGAAAGTATTTCTCTCTCTAGAGTGTTTGCCGAAGTATATGAGTCACTTCCTAAAAATATTTGGTTTGAGACAATAAAGTTTAAAGGCGATGCTATTGAGTTTGTAGGATATGTAGTAAAGTGGAAAGAAGATTATTTTGATTCTCTAAATAAATTTATTAAGAATTTAAAAAATAAGACTTACTTTAGTACTGTCTTTAAGAAAATTAATCTAAAAAACTCTCGCAAAGGCAGGATAGCTAGTAGAGAAATTTTAAAATTTGAAGTAGAATGCAAAAAATGAAGCTTGACAAACGCATTCTTATTGTTATTGTTTACGTTGCACTATTTCTAGAAATAATTTGGTTTACTCCTTTTCAAATAAAGAAATTTATTCACCTTTCTTCCGAAGTTGGAAGATTGAGAAAGAATATAGTTCAGTTTAGTAACCAAAAAAATTATCAGCAGAACCTTTTGTCTCGCAAGAAGGAAATAAGTAGGGAGATTATAGAGCTTAAAAGTAAAATCATTGCCCCTCAAGATGTCTCTGTCTTGCAAGCTTACCTTTCTCGAAAAGCAAAAGAGAATAGGTTAGATATAGAGGAGATAAGTCCTAGCTCACCTCGGGAATATAAGATTACCTCCCAAGGCAAGTTTTTAGCTTTACCTATTGATATAATTTTAGAGGCTGACTTCCATAGTCTAGCTAGATTTCTCGATGACTTAGAAAAAGGAGACTACTTTTTAGCTCCTAAAGAAATGGAGGTAATAGGAGCAAAACCTTATCACAGAGTAAATTTAGAACTTTACGCTCTTATCAAGGAGGGAGGGTGGTAAAAGTAGCAGTGTTTTTTTTAATTCTTATTCTTACCATAGGAGCTTATGCTCAGGAGTTTAAATACCCTTATAATCCGCTTACTGAAAGAGATCCCTTGCGTCCTCTTATAGATGAGGAAGGTAACATCTTAATAAAAGAGAAAAAAGAAGGTAGCTCTTTTATCCTCCAGGGAATAATTTATTCTCCACAAGGCAGTGTAGTAATAATAAATAACGAACTTTTCCATGAAGGAGATATACTAATGGAGCAATTTAAGGTAAAGAAAATAGAAAGTAATGGAGTAGTTTTAGAAAAAGATGGGGAAGAATATTTTTTAAAATGGGAGGGATAAGATGAAAAAAGAAGTCATTTTAATTTTTACGATAATGTTTAGTATATTATTTTTAAACCTTTTTGTTTTTGCTCAGGAAGGGAGGATTTCTTCCTTAAAGTTTAGAGATGCTGATATTCGGGTGGTTCTTCAGGCGATTACCCAGAAAGCAGTAAAGAATGGGGTTAAAGTAAACATTATTATCTCCCCTCAAGTAAAAGGCCCGGTTACAGTTGACCTAGAGAATGTAGATTGGCAAACTGCTTTAGATGCAGTATTGAAAACCTATGACTATGGATACGAGTGGGTAGGCAAGAACATAATTCTAGTAGATACTTTGGATAATTTAGCTAAAAGAAGAAAGAAAGTTCAGGAGGCTCAGGTTGCCGAACCCTTAGCTACCAGAGTTTTTACTCTTAATTTTGCTAAGGTTGAGGAGATAAAGGATACTCTGGAGAAATTATTAACTCCTAAAGGTAAGTTAACTTATGATAAAAGAACAAATACTTTGGTGGTAACTGATACCCAGTCTAGCTTTTACGCCTTAGAAGAGACCATTAAGGCTTTAGATGAAATAACTCCTCAGGTTTTAATTGAGGCAAAGATTTTAGAAACCGATTTAGATGTTACTAACAAGTTAGGGATAAACTGGAACATTCAAGGTACTATCTCAGGAAGTAAACGGGTTCACACCTGGCCCTTTACTAAGCATTCAGAGAATAAATATTTAAGGGGAGATGATATTCCTAGCGTTTCCAGTGTACACTCAACCCTTTCTGATGTATTTGCTTTCGGTACTTTAGATACTTCTTCATTGTCGGCAGTATTAGAGATTATTTTTAATGATACCAGTACTAAAATACTGTCTACACCCAAAATTACTACCATGGATAACCATACCGCTACTATTGATGTTATAACCGAAGACCCTGTACCTAATTATACTTATAACTCTGAAAGAGGAAGCTGGGAGATATCTGGTTACGAATGGGTAAAGTATGGGGTATCTTTAGAGGTGACCCCTCAGATAAATAAAGAAGGATTCGTTACTTTAGCGATAAAACCCAGGGTGAGTGAGAATCTTGGTGATAAAGAGTTTACTTCTTCTTCTGGAGCTGTGGCTCAGATACCTAGGCTTTACACTCAGACCACTTCCACGAGAGTAATGATAAAAGATGGAGAGACTTTAGTAATTGGAGGATTGGTCAGAGATAAAGTAGTAGATACTGTTAACAAAATTCCCCTCTTAGGGGATATTCCTATTCTTGGGTATTTCTTTAAACACAGAAGTAAAACCACAGAGAAAAAGAATCTTTTGATCTTTATTACTCCCAGGATAGTTACTCCTCAGAAAGAGACAGCCAGTGCTAAATAAGATATTATGTATCTTGATTTCTATGGCTTAAAGCAGGTCCCTTTCAGTATTACTTCTGATCCTCAATTTTTCTTTGAGAGTTCTTCTCATCGAGAAGCTTTAGCTACTCTCCTTTATGGAATAAGAGAGAAGAAAGGGATAATTTTAATTACAGGAGAGGTAGGAACAGGCAAAACCACTCTTTGTAAGGCTCTTCTTGATAAGTTAGATCATAATATAAAAACTTCTTTGATTTTAAATCCTTTCTTCAGCTCTGTGCAACTCATTCAGGCTATAATTGAGGATTTCGGTATACATCCGGATAAGAAAAGTAAGTTAGCTCTTATAAATAATTTAAATAGTTTTCTTATAGATATTACTCTTAAAGGAGGAGGGGCGGTTGTTATAGTTGATGAGGCTCAAAATTTAACTCCCAATCAGCTTGAGCAAATAAGACTACTTTCTAATTTAGAGACATCTAAAGAAAAACTTTTACAGATAGTTTTGGTAGGTCAACCTGAGATTATAGAAAAACTTAACCAGCCTCGGTTAAGACAGATACGTCAGAGGATTTTTGTAAAGTATAGTCTTTCTCCTTTAAGAGAGGAAGAGATAGCTGAGTACGTAAATTTTAGACTCAAAAAAGCAGGGCAGGCAGATGTTAAAATTTTACCCCAAAGTTATAAAATTATCTATCAGTTCTCAAAAGGAATCCCCCGGCTTATCAATATCCTCTGTGATAGAGCCTTGCTTTTCGGATTTGCTAAAGAAAAAAAAGTCCTAGATGAAGAGGTGTTCAGAATCTGTGTAGAGGAGCTTATATGAGTATAATCTATGATGCTTTAAAAAAAATAGAAAAGAAGCACTTCCAGAGTTCTCCTGTAAAGTTCAAAAAAAAGTTAGTTATTTTTCTCTCTGGTTTGGGTGTTGTATGTTTAGTTTTCCTAGCAGTTTATTTAAAGATTAATCATTCTAAATTGACTAAGGATTCTGTAAAAAAAATGACAAATAGTAAAACAGTTCTTTCTAGGAAAATTTCCCAAAAAAGAAAAAGGCAGGAGAAAACTTATATTCTGGAAGGTATTATCTATGATGAAAAGGCCCCTCTAGCGATGATTAATGGGAGGATGGTAAAAGAAAAGGATAAGATAGGTAACTTAGAAGTAATGGAAATCTCTCCAAATTCTGTGAAATTACTTAACTTAGAAGATAAAACTATTTTTACCCTTTCTTTTTAATTCAAATCTTAGAATTTTACCTTCTCATTCCTCAAATAATTTTTGATTTATGTATTGACTTTTTTTCTTGGTAATAGTAAAATTTTACTAATTAAATTTTACTATTTTATGGTTAAGATATATAACAATATATAAGAGAGGTAAATCTTCATGAAAATGACTGGGGAGGTGTCTAAGAGTTGAATATTCACCAAGCTCTGATAGAGCAGGCAAGAGATTATCCTCAAAAGCCTGCCATTATTTTCAAAGATGAGAAGATAAATTTCTGTCAGTTGAAGGATAACTCTTTTAAGGTAGCGAACTATCTTCGTAGTTTAGGCATAGAAAGTAATAAAAAAGTTGCTATTTTTCTTCCTAATGCCCTTGAAGCAGTCTATAGTTATCTTGGTGTTTTAATCCTTGGTGCAGTTTTGGTTCCCTTCGATTTTATGCTTACTGAGGAGGAGTTAATTCATCTTATTAACCATGCTGAGGCAGAAATTTTAATTACCCAGATTAAAAAGGATATAGATTTAAAAAATGTGAAAAAGAGTTGCCCTAACCTAAAAAGAATAATTCTTTGTAAAGAAAAAATAGATGGGTTTTACCTCTGGCAAGATATCTTAAAAAAATCTTCTTCCAAAGAGCCCCCTTTTTTTTATGAACCTGCCCAAACCGCCTGTATTCTGTATACATCTGGCTCAACCGGACACCCTAAGGGAGTAGAACTTACCTTTAATCATTTAAATGTTCCTCTAAAGACTGTAGATTATTTTTTAAAACTTTCTTCCTCAGATATACTTCTCTGTGGAGGAGTCCCCTTTTCTCACTTAGGAGGGCTGGATTATATACTTGTTATGGTTGCAAGAGCCTCTACCCTTATTTTAATGGAAAGGTTTAAGCCTTATCAATTTCTTTTAAATGCACAAGAATATAAAGTTACTGCTTTCTGGGTTGTTCCTTCTATGTATACAGCAATTTTATCTTTAAAAGAATATGAGAAATTTAATTTACCTCATCTAAGGTATGCAGTTGTCTTTGGCGCATCCTCTTCTCCTCATCTTTTAAAAAAATTTCACAGAATTGCACCAAATGCTTTTCTTTTAAATGGATGGGGAATGACCGAGACCTCAGCTCCTAACTGTGTTGTGCCTCCCGGGATAGATAAAATTGAAAGTATAGGAAAGTTTTTTAATATGGAGGCAAAAATAGTTGATGAGGAAGGAAGGGCGTTAGGAGCTAATGAGAAAGGTGAGTTATGGGTAAGGGGTGAAGGGGTTATGAAAGGATATTTTAAAGAACCTCTTCTTACTCAAGAAGTTTTAACTTGCGATGGATGGCTTAAGACAGGAGATATTGCTTATTATGATAGCCAAGGCTTTTTTTATATTGTGGGAAGGAAAAAAGATATGATTAAAGTAGGAGGGGAAGTTGTTTTTTCCTCTGAGGTGGAAGAAAAGATTTTGCTTCATCCTGAAGTAAAAGAGGCAGCAGTAATCGGGGTTCCTGATAGATTAAGGGGTGAGGTTCCCAAAGCATTTGTTGTATTAAAAAAGAATGAGAAATTGCCTCAAGCAGAATTAAAAGAATTTTTAAAAAAACATTTAGCCCATTTTAAAATCCCTCATTATATTGAATTCAGAAAAAAGCTTCCTAAGACACGTTCAGGTAAAATTGATAAAAAAAGACTAAAAGATGAAGAAAGTTCATCTCACACCAGAAATTATCTTTAAACTTTATAATATAAAGAAACCTGAAAAGATAGACTTTGCTTTTAGTTTTGATTATAAAAACTTGGCTTTAAAATCCTTGACTTGTTTTAAAAATCCTGAAAAAATTATAAATTTCTCTGGATTGGTCTTCTGGCAGGCAGATTATAAAGATAAAAAAATTATTATCTCTTATGGAGGAAGTTACGCTCCTGATACCGCTATAGGAACTGAACTTTTATGTTTTTTGGAAGCAGGAAAGATTTTACGTATCGGTTTATGTGGAGGATTAAAAAAGGAGATGGAAATAGGAGATTTAATTGTTGCTGATTCTATTTTAGATTATACAGGAGTTACTAAGTTTTATCCGGCAAAATTAAAAATTAGCTTTTCATTAAACGAGAGAATAAAAAAGATTTTTAAAGAATATAAAATTTATTGTGGAAAAGTCTGCTCTACCGATGCTTTATTTAGAGAGACAAAAGATTTTATAAAAAAAATAAAAGATAAAAGTTGTATAGCGATTGAGATGGCATTATCAAGTTTTTTTAAAGTAGCTAGTTTCTATAAGAAAGAAGCAAGTTCTCTTTTGGTGATAAGTGATAATTTAATTACACAAAATTTAGGATTTAGAGAAAAAAAACTTTTTGAAAGATTAAATATAGTTATAAAAAAGATACCCCAGTTTCTATGAGTTTTAAGAAAGAAAAAGACCAGATAATTTTTTGGGCTCACCAGCTTTATGAGAAGAATTTAACAAAAGCTAAAAGTGGAAATATTTCTTTAAAAGTAGAAAAAGACAAAATTCTTATTACTGCTCATGATACTTTTTTAGGATATTTAGAAAAACAGGATATTATTTTGATGGATTTGGAGGGAAATATTTTAGAAGGAGAAAAAGAGGTAACCAGTGAGAAACCAGTTCATTTAAGTATTCATAAAAAATTTCCTCAAAAAAAAGCAGTGCTTCATGCCCATCCTTCCTTTGCGGTAGCCTTTTTTCATTATTTTAAAAAATTAGATAATATTTTTTTGGAAAGCAAATACTATTTAAAAAATATAAAAGTTATTACTCAAAAGACAATTAATATTACAAAAATTGGCCCGGTTTTATCTGCTTTAGCTGAATCCAGTATAGTGATGATAAAAGACCATGGGGTAATTAGTATAGGAGATAATTTCAAGGAAGCTTTTGGTTTGATAGAGTTACTTGAGGAGCAGGCAAAAATAAATTTTTTTATGAAATTGCTAAATAAAGATGGATAAAGAGTCTCGCGTTTTTAAATTAGCACGCACAATTATTCACTTAAGAATTTATGTCATACTTTCAGGAATAATTATCTCTCTTTTTTTCATTAATGTTTTAAAAGATATAAAAATTGAGACTCATCTTGAAGATTTCTTACCACAAAGACATCCTTTTATTAAAGTTCAGTATAGATTGACCCAGATTTTTGGAGGGCTTAATCAGGTCAGTATTGCTTTAAAGACAAAAAAAGGAGATATCTTTAATAAAGATTTTTTGGAAAAAGTTATCTTTTTAACCGAGGACCTTTATCTTTTAGAAGATGTAAATCCTTCAAGAGTTATTTCTTTAGCTTCCCGACATATAAAACATGTAACCGCAAATGAGGAAGGTTTTTTTGTAGAAAGGCTTTTAAGAGATGTTCCCTCAAAAGATAAGATAGAAGAGCTTAAAGAAAGAATTTTAAATAACCCCAATATTTATGGAAAGATAGTATCCAAAGACTTAAAAAGCACATTGATTCAGGTAGATTTTACATCTTCCGCAAGCACCTCCTATATCTTTAATACTTTGATGAAACTGAAAAAGAAATATGAGGATGAAAACACAAAGATTTATATCGCCGGACGAGCTATCTTAGAGGGCTGGCTTAATTTTTATCTTCCTCAAATGTTTAAAATTTTAATCATCAGTTTCCTGGTAATTGGTTTTATTCTTTATCTTACTTTTCGCTCAAAAAGAGGGGTGATTCTGCCTCTATTAGATTCTTCTATGGCGACAATCTGGGGAATGGGAGCGATGAAGCTTTTAGGGTTAAGACTTGATCCTTCCACAATTTTAGTTCCTTTTATCGTTCTTTCCTTAGGGATTAGCCATTCTGTTCATACTTTAAAGCGTTATTATGAGGAGATGAGGAATCCCAAAATGAAAAGTAAACATGCAATTATAAATACGATAGCACATTTGTTTATTCCTGGGTTAGCATCTTGTCTAACTGATGGATTTGGATTTTTATCTTTGCTTTTAGTTCCTCTTCCCACAATAAAGAGTATGGCTTTAGCCAGTGGTTTAGGTATACTGGCTAATTTTTTAACCTCATTTATGTTTACTCCTGCCCTTTTATCTTTTATGAAGAGACCTAAAATCTTAGAGATAGAGAAAGAAGAAAGACATAAATGGGTAGATAAGTATCTTAAACAATTAAGTATATTTTCCTTAAATAAAAAAGCAGGAACAATTGTAGTAAGTGTATTTATTATTTTGTGTTTATTCTCATTTTTAGGGATAGGAAAGATAACTGTAGGAGAAAATACTTCCGGCACAAGTTATTTATATCCAGAAAGCCCTTTTAACAAAGCAGAAAGATTTATTAACAAAAACTTTGGGGGGACAAATACTTATTATATTCTTGCAGAATCAGAAGATAGCCTTCTTAAGGTTAGTAAATTAAAAGCAATACAGGAACTTCAGGGTTTTATTTTAAAAAATGTCTCCTCCTGTGGTTCAGCAAGCTCTTTTGTAGATGCAATTAAGGCTCTTAATATGTTTATGTTTGGTGGAAAAAGAAGTTATTTTAAGCTGCCTCTACAGGATAAATTAGTTTATCAATATTGGTTTTTATATACGATGAGTGGATTTCCTTCAGACTATGGCCATCTTATCTCAAAAGATAAGCGTTTTGCTAATATAAAATTTGATTTTAAGAATCATAAAACTTCCACAGTAGAGGAGGCAGTAAGAAAAACAGAGGAATTTTTAAAACTTCATGAGTTTAAAGATATTAAATTCAGTTATGCGGGAGGAGATATCGGAATTAGTTTTGCTGTAAATGAGATTATAAAAAAGACGATTCTTCCCAACATACTTTTTATCTCCTTTTTAATCTTTCTATATGTAAGCTTTGTTTATAAATCTTTTACCTCAGCAGGAATTTTACTCATTCCTCTTCTTATAAGCAATATTGTTGTTTTCTCTTTATTTGGATTTCTTAAAACATCCCTTACTACTGAGACTTTGCCTTTGGCTTCTTTAAGTGAAGGATTAGGGATAAATTATGGGATTTATATACTTTCTCGGTTATATGAAGAGATAAAAAAGAAAAAAAAGACTTATAGAAAAATCCTTTATGATACTCTTACAAGCAGCGGAAAAGCAGTTTTTTTCAGTGGAGTTATAGTTTCTTTGGGAATTTTTGTCTGGATATTTTCCCCTATACGTTTTCAGGCACATTTAGGAATGAACTTATGCTTGGCTTTAATTTTAAATATGTTGATTTCTTTAATTATGATTCCGGTGATGATTTGGTGGATAAAACCAAGATTTCTTTTTAGAGGAATTAAGGGAAGATTAAAGAGGAGGTGAAGATGCGATTTTTTTTAACTCTTTTATTTTTTTGGAATATAGCTGGATTCGCACAAACACTTGAAATAGGAAAACTCTATCATTTAAAAGAAGGAATGAGTGCGGATGAGATTATGAGAATTGTGTATCATAATAAATATTCTTTGTTTTGTAAAGATATTACTTTTAAGGGGGAAGTGATTTATGTTGATTCTCCCACATTGATGCGCAAAAGAAAATATATAAAACATAGAATAATTTTAGGCAAAGATGATTTCTCTTATAAAGAATTAACTGCAATTACTTATCCTACAGAGGTAAAGGGGCTGGCAATTCTTGTCTGGAGTTATCTTTCGCCCCAAAAAGATCAGCAAGTCTGGCTGTGGCTTCCTACTTTAAAAAAGGTGAGGAAAATTTCTGCCTCCCAGGACGACGATGCTTTTATGGGTTCAGATTTTACAGTTGAGGAGGTCTCAACCCGCCGATTTGAAGATGAAACTTATAGATTAATTGGGGAAAAGCTTTTCTCCGGTTATAAATTCAAATATAAAGATGAGATTTTATTTAAAGGAAGAGATTGTTTTGTGATTGAGGCTCATCCTAAAAAAGCACACTGGTATTATGATAAAAGGATAATTTGGGTAGATAAAAAGACAGGAGGACACATTTATGAAGAGTATTTTGATAAGAAAGGAAGATTATTTAAAAAAATTTTCAGAAATTGGAAACTTATAAAAGTGAGCGATAAACTTTATCCTACCCAGATTGCTTTAGAGGCGGAGGATTTACGCACCCATCATCGCACAGTAATTTTAATGAAGGATATAAAATATGACCAGGATTTATTGGAAAGTTTATTTACAGTTAAGACTTTGATGAGGTCAAGATGGTAAAAAAGAGGAGGTGAGAAAAAAATGAGCAAGGCTTTAATTATTTTTTTAGTTGTATTTCCTATTAGTGTATTTTGTGCTCAAATTGAAAATAACTTAGAGTATGCTGGGTATATAAAGAGCGAAACGTGGGTCAAAACTAATAACGATAATTCTCATTTATTTCTTTCTGCTTTCAAGAATACTTTTGATTTAGAGGTAGAGTATAAATTATCTAATGAATGGACCTTGTTTGTTCACCCTCGCTACTTCTATGATTTTGCTTACGATATAAGAGATGAAGCCAATTTCGATAAAAATCAGTTTAAAATGGGACATACCCAAAGGACAGAATGGCTAAGAGACTGCTACTTAGATTTTACCTCTGATAAGTTAGATATCAGGATCGGTAAACAACAGGTTGTCTGGGGACAAGCCGATGGACTTCCTTTTTTAGATAGGGTTATGCCTTTTGATTTGACTTACTATTGGTTGCCGGATTTTGCTGATATAAGGATTCCTTTATGGATGGTAAAGATTGAGTATTCTCCTTGGCTAAATTCTACTCTGCAGTTTCTCCTTATTCCTGATTTTGAAGCATCACGCTCTGCACCTGCCCATGCTCCCTTTGCTTTTAAGGCAAATACTGCTTGGGAGGATTTTAAAGCTATCAATGCTTCCTCGGGAGGAACAGCTTCAACCACTATTTACCGACCTCCTAAGGAGTTTGAGAATTCAAGGGTAGGATTAAGATGGCGTTCAATGATGGGTGATATGGAGTATACTCTAAACTGGTTGTATGGTTACTCTAATAGCGCTTACACCTATACCGATTCTTTTACTCCTATCATTGGTGCTATCGGCCATTACAAGGTGTCTCGGCGACATAAGCTAATGCATTTGGTAGGTTTCTCTTTTAACAAATCTTTTCTTAATCCAGGTCCTTTAGAGGGATGGACCATTCGGGGTGAATTTGCTTATCTCCATAATGAACCAACCTATTATGGAACCGATGGTTCTAGAAAGCTTACTGAGAGGACAGATAAGTATGCCTATGTATTAGGATTTGATAAGAGCTTCTTTACTAACTGGGCCTTTTCCTTACAATTTTGTCAATTTATTCATGATAAAAAAACATTTAAAGGGTATCAAGTTATAAATGCCTACACTTACGGATTGATGGAAAAAATTGAGAATACTTTAACTTTGAAAGTTGCTACTGATTTCATGCACCAGCGCCTCAAACCAGAAGTTTTAATTATCTATGGAGACGATAACGACGGAAGAATCTCTTTTAAAACAAAGTATGAATTGAAAGATAACGTTTGGTTTACTTTTGGCTACTATCATTTTTGGGGTCCTCCTCGGGGCTCTAACGGCCAATTTAGAAATAACGATCATTTCTTTTGCGAAGTGAAGTATACTTTTTAAATTTATAAGGATAGAGCTTTCTGCCCAGTGTGAGACCGATAAGCACCCCACCTTTTACTTTCAGATGGTTCAACCTTTGTATCAGTCGCAGGATAGAATTAATACCCTTTTTTACCAACCTCGTATCTCTCTAACAGGAGGAGATTTAACTTATAGTTTAGGGGTGGGTTATAGGAAGATTTTGCACAGTAGTCTTATCTTAGGAGTTAATTTGTTCGGAGATTACCAAGATCTACATGAGCATGGACGGTTGGGTTTAGAATTTGAGGCTTTAGAAGAAATTTTAGAGGCACGTTTTAACAGCTATTTCGGTGTCACTACCAAGAGGATAGTAGAGAATTCTCCTAGCTCTACAACTTACGAGAGAGTGGCTGATGGTTTAGATTTTGAGGTAGGCGCACCTCTCCCCTATCTTCCTTGGCTTAAGATATATACTGCAGGATTTTGGTACGATTTCGATAAGTTTAATGATAAGTACGGATGGAAAATGCGCCTTACGGTTAAACTTAACAATACTTTTACTCTGGAAGTTTACACTTGGGATGACAATAAAGGAGAGCAGGAGTACGGAGGAAAACTAGAATGTCGTATCCCTTTTGAAACGATCCCTGATTTTAGAGAAATTTTTGTATTGAGTAAAGAGCCTTTCCCCAGGGAGGATATAAGAAAGAAAGTGCTTATTCCTGTAGAAAGAAATTTTGATATAGTAGTGGAGAAGTGGATAGAAACGGCATCTATGACAATAGAAATTGGGAGAGGAAATTAATAAGTTAAGGGGGTAGAGATATGAGAAATAATATTTTATTCTTAATTTGTATTATTCTTTTTTCTCTAAGCTACAGCGTCTATGGAGCAACCGGTTATGGTACTCCGGAAATTTATAGAATCACTATTAGTAAAGTAGAGTTATATAATAGTACAACCTCTTCTTGGGTGACAGTAGGAGAGGGGGAGCTCACCTTTAATATTGCCAGTGTAAATGCAGGAGAGATAGTAGGTTCCTACGTAAGTAGTAAATCTATTCCTGAGGGTGTGTATACTAAGGATAGAGTGACTGTTTCTCGGACAATATCCATAAAATCTACAGGAACTATAGGAGCCACTACTTATTATACTACAGCAACTACAGTATCAGGGCCTGATGGTACTCAAGCAGTATTAGCATCTACTAATTCAAGTGATTATGGAGAGGGGACATTGAAATCTCCTGAAACTTCCCAGGGCGAGCATTATAATGTGATAGGAGAGTATTTTACTGACACTAGTACTTTTTCTCAACCTTTAGTAGTAAAAAAGGGTACGACTAAGAAGATAAGAATAAAATTTGATGTTACTAATGCTGTAACCTTTGATGATACAGATGGTATTTCAGGAAACGGAAACGATATCTGTTATCCCAATGCTCCTACGGTTACAGTAGAGGTAGTAGATTAATCACCTTTCCTAACCTATCATATCAGAACCAACCTTCTTATTTCTTCTGCAACATTTGTGTTTCAAACAAAAATGTTGCAGAAGAGGAACGAATGTAGTAAATTATTGTTAAATATGGATATATTAGAATTGATAGAGAAAAAGAAAATTAATCGTTATCTGGGAGTTAATAAGAAGATTATTTTAGAAAATAATTTTTATCATGTTACCCAAAGAGCACCGGGAAAAGAACAGTTATTTTTAGAAGAAAATGATTATCTTTATTTTCTTTATCTTCTCAAAAATACTTCTAATGATTTTGGTTTAGAGATTTACTCTTTTGTGTTAATGCCTAATCATCTTCATCTTTTATTATATTTGACTCAAAGAAATTTAGATAAGGCGATGAAAAAACTTTTTCAGAGATACGCTACTTATTTTAATAGAAAGTACCAAAGAAAGGGACATGTGTTTTGTGGAGTATATAGGTGCGCTCTCTGTAGAGAAGAAATTTACCTTTTAGCAATTTCTTTATATATCCATTTAAATCCTTTAAAGGCAAGATTATGTAAAGATTTATGTGATTATAAATGGAGTTCTATCCAACTATATCTCGACCCTTCTAAGACCTCTTTTGTAAAAAATGATTTTATCTTAAATATTCTTCATTGTGACAGAAAAAAGGCAATTGCAGAATATAAGCGACTTTTAGAAGAGTGCGCAAGAATAAAGTATACACCACTCTTAGAGAATTTGAGGGGTTTAGAAAAAATATGTAAGAAAGTTTCTGTACAAGCGAGCTCTTTCCTTATTAAAAAGAAAGAAAAAGCAAATAAAAAGGATTTTTTAGAAGAAAAGATTCGCCAATTTAAGGATAAAAGGAGGATAGTTAAGCCTGAAGAGAAGCAAGCATTGATTTATGTTATAGAGCAGTTGAAAAGTAGAGGCTTTAGAGTTAAAGAGATATCGGGTATCTTAGGTATAAGTCGTCATAAAATCTATCGCTTATGCAACATTTCTGTTTGAAACTCAAATGTTGCAGATGGAGGATATTAAGAGCTATACTTTAAAGGAGTTAGAGGATTTACTTAGAGAAAAAGCGTATCCAAAATTCTACGCCCATCAGATTTTTAATTGGATTTATAAAAAAAGGATAGAGAATTTTGATTTAATGACCAACCTCTCTAAGGAAGCAAGGGGGTTTCTGAAGAATAACTTTTATTTCTCTCACCTTAAATTAATAGAAAGGGAAACCTCTGAAGATGGAACAGAAAAATTCTTATTTGAGTTAGATGATGGCCATAGGATAGAAACAGTTCTTATCCCTGAAGGAAAGAGAATTACTCTCTGTGTCTCTACTCAGGTAGGATGTAAATTTAAATGTAGATTCTGTGTAAGTGGAATCTCTGGATTTAAGAGGAATTTGAGGACATCAGAGATTATTTCTCAGTATCTAGAGGTGGCCAAAAGAATAGGGAGAATTACCAATATAGTATTTATGGGCATAGGAGAACCTTTAGATAATTTTGACAATGTTGTAAAAAGTATAGAAATTTTAAAAGAACCCCATGGCATTTCCTTTGGTAGAAGACGGATATGTATTTCTACCTTAGGGATTATTCCTAAGATAGAAAAATTAAGAGAGCTGAATTTAGGAATAAAACTTTCCATTTCTCTTCATTCTCCTGATTCTAAAGTTCGTACATTCCTTATGCCCGCGACAAAAAGATACCCCCTTAAAGAGTTAATGAAAGCTGTAAAAGCGTTTGCTAAATACGGAAGATACCCCATAACTTTTGAATATATTATGATAAGGAATTTAAATACAAAAAAGGAGGATGCCTTAAAACTGGTAAAGTTAGTTAAAGGAATTAATTGCAAGATAAACCTTATACCCTATAATCCTTCTCCCTACTTTGAATGGGAAGCCCCTTCCATCCAAGAGATAGAAGTATTCAAAAATACATTAAAAAAATGTAAAATATTTTTTACATTGAGGAGACCCAGGGGAGAGGATATAAAGGCTGCTTGCGGCCAACTTAAAGTCACATTTAAAAATTAATGGAACCCTCCTATTTACAACTTTATCGCAAAGGAAAGTTAGAAGAGATAGAAAACAAACTCACTCAAAGTTTAAAGAACTGTAATCTCTGTCCTCGTAACTGTGGAGTGAATAGATTAAGAGGGGAAGTTGGATTCTGTAAGACTACTCGCCTTGCCAAAGTGGATAGTTTTTTTCTCCATTTTGGAGAGGAGCCAGAACTTGTGGGAAGAGGTGGCTCGGGAACGATATTTTTTTCCTGGTGTAATTTAGGATGCATTTACTGTCAAAACTACCCTATATCTCATTTAGGCGAAGGAAGAGAAGTCTCTAAGGAAGAGCTAGCAGAGATGATGATTACTCTTCAAGATAACGGAGCAGAGAACATTAACTTTGTTACTCCTACTCATGTAGTTGCTCAAATAGTAGAAGCCTTACCTCTTGCTATTCAAAAAGGTCTTTCTTTACCTTTGGTGTATAACTGTGGAGGGTATGAAAGTGTAGAGACTTTAAAGATTATAGAGGGAATCTTCGATATCTATATGCCTGATGTAAAATACTCAGATAGCAGTGTGGCTAGTAGACTTTCTTCAGCCCCCAATTACTGGGAAGTAGTTAAAGAAGTTTTAAAAGAGATGTATAGGCAGGTAGGAGGTTTAGTAGTAACTAGAGGTATCGCTAAGAAAGGACTTCTTATACGCCATCTAGTGTTGCCTTCCAGACTCGCTGGTTCTTTCAAAATTTTAGATTTTATAAAAGAAGAAATTTCTGTTAATACTTATATCAATATAATGGAGCAGTATCATCCTTGTTTTAAAGCTCATTATATAAAAGAGCTATCTCGTAGGCCAACTATTGAGGAGTTTAAGGAGGTAGTTGAGTATGCTAAAAAGCTAGGCTTTTACCGAGGTTTCTAACTTTATATAGCACTGATTAGTGAGAAAGAAAGGAGGGAGTATGAAGGTAGAGGTTAAAAAAAGCGTGGCTAATAGATTAATTAACTGTGGAGAAGTGATTTTAGTAAGTTGTGCTTACAAGGATAAGAAAAACGTTGCTACCTGTGCCTGGCATATGCCTTTTTCTAAAAATCCTCCTTTGTTGGGTGTTGCTTTAGCAGGAAAACATTTTTCTTCTGAGATTATAAGAAAGAGTGAAGAGTTTGTTGTAAATGTTCCTGAGTGGAGTATTATCGATAAGGTGATTTGCTGCGGGAAACTAACTGGTTGGAGTGTAGATAAGTTTAAAGAGTGTGGTTTAACTCCCCAAGAACCTCATTCATTAACTAAAACTTGTAAAGTTGCTGAATGTATAGGACATCTTGAGTGTTCTTTAGTTGATGTCAGAGAGATAGGAGATCATTATCTATTCATAGGAGAGATAATCTATGCCGAAGCAGATGATGAATACTTTAAGGGAGATTTTTGGAATACCGAGGAAGTAAAGCTAATTTTTTATTTAGGTTCAACTTTTTTCTTTAAATCCACTAAATTTGTAGAATTTAAAAGGTGAAGCGAGTAATTTTTCAACTTCCTTCTCCCTTTATAGAAAAGATTAAGAGAATTTACCCTTCTAGTTATCCTCGAATTTTAGAAAGTTTTTGCCAGAAGAAACTTCATACATTTAGAATAAATTATCTAAAGATAGATCTAAGTAAGCTAAGAAAGGAACTACAGAAAGAAAAGATTAGATATAGAGAACTTTCTTGGCCTAAAGGGAGTTTTGTGCTTCACTCCAACCTCAGAGAGTTACAAAGAAGCTATATTTATCAGAAGGGGTTTATTTATGTTCAAAACATTTCTAGTATGATTCCTCCTATTTTGCTTTCTCCTCAGAAAGGAGAAAAAATATTAGATATGTGTGCTGCTCCTGGAGCAAAGACTACGCAAATTGCTTCTTTGGTAGCTGATAATGCTCAAATTGTAGCTGTTGAGAAAATAAGAACCAGATTCTATAAACTTTTAGCAAATTTAAAAATTCAAGGAACAAATTGTGTAAAACCTCTTCTTATAGATGGAATACGTATAAGAAACAAATTTCCTGATTATTTTGACAAAATTCTTTTAGATGCTCCCTGTTCCTGTGAGGGTCTTTTCTATGTAAATAACCCTCATTCCTTTAAGTACTGGAAGGAAAGAAAAGTAAAAGAGATGGTTCATAAACAGAAAAAGCTGCTTTCATCGGCAATATATGCTTTAAAAGAAGGGGGTATTTTAGTTTATTCTACCTGCACTTTTTCTCCTGAAGAGAATGAGGAAGTAATCGATTGGGCACTGAAGAAGTTTGAGGGGAATATAAGAGTAGTTCCTATAAGTATACCTTTAAAGAATGTAAGAAGAGGATTAGAAAGATGGAGAGATAAGTATTTTTCTCCACAGCTGGAGTTATGTTTACGTATAATCCCTAATAGATTTATGGAAGGTTTCTTTATTGCTAAGTTGATGAAAGAATAGAATTTAATGAAAAGAGTTTTACTTATTCTTCCTCCCGTACGGGACTTTTATTTTACTTTCTCAAGAAATTATCCTTTAGGGCTTCTCTACTTAGCTACATTCCTAACCAGGGAAGGGTTTAAAGTGAAAATTATTAATGCTCTGGAGCGGAGAAGTAAAGTTACTCTTAAAGTTCCTCAAGCTTTTTCTTATCTTAACCGCTATTACCGCTCTAATAAATCTCCTTTTAGACTCTTCAATAATTTTTATCATTTTGGACTAACTTTTGAGGAGATTCAGGGTCTCATTGAAGATTTTAGACCTCATATTGTGGGTATCTCTGCTAATTTTTCATGTTACTTTGACAGTGTTATTCAGGTTACCGAGACTGTTAAAAGAATAGATAAAAGGATTATCACTGTAGTAGGGGGTAGGTTTGCTACTTCTCAACCGGAGGTACCTCTTAAAAACCCAAATATAGATTTTGTGATTCGTGGAGAGGCAGAGTATACTTTTTTAGAGTTATGTAAAAAAGTAGATAAAGGAATAGAGCACATTGCTGGTCTTTGTTATAGAACGGGCGATAAGCTCTTTATTTCTCCTCAAATTCCTATCGTAGAAGATTTAGATAAAATACCCTATCCTGAACGGACACTTATAAACTACTATGAGTACAAAATAGATGGAAATGTGTATACTTCGTTGATTACTTCTCGAGGGTGTAACTTGGGTTGTAGGTTTTGCGCAATAAGAGAGCCCTTTCGTTATCGGAAGGCAGAAAATGTATTTGGAGAGATAGAAATTTGTTATAGCCTAGGAATAAGGCACTTTAATTTTGAAGACGATAATATAAATCTTAATCCTCAGTTCGAGAGACTTCTAGATCTAATTATCGACAGTTTAGTAGACAAAGGAAAGAGTATAAGAATTTCCTTTATGAATGGTTTGATGAGTAAAAATTTAAATTTCTCTATTTTAAATAAACTTAAAAAATGTGGTCTTACCCATGTTGATTTTTCTCTAGTGACCAGAAAGAAGAGTCTTATGAAATATCTTAATCGCTGCCAAGAGAAGAAAATTCTTCCCTTCTCCAGCTACCTTGCTGATAGAGATATTTATCCCTTTATCCATTTTATCGTAGGGTTACCTCGTCAGAAATTTGAAGAATGTCTTAAAGATGTAAGTTTCTTAGCAGGCAAAAGAGTTTTTTTAGGGCCAAGTATCTTCTATCTTGTTCCGGAAAGTGAGCTATTTAAGGAACTCTTTCCTATCTCCCGAATTAGGGAAGAGGATTATATTTATTTTAGGAGTAGTTGTGCTTATTTCGAAAAGGATATGAAGAGGGATGAAATATTTTTTATCTTTTACATTTGCAGGATAATTAATTTTATAAAAGAAGTTATAGATAAATTTATGCTGAGTAACTATGATTTCCTTTCTTGGATAGAAAGGGTTACATCCACAGTAAAGGTCTTTAGAGACAAAATAGTTTCCTATGAAAAATTAGATAAGTATACCCTTGGAGCAATAATTATAAAAGAGTTGCTTACTCAAGAGACTTTATTTAGAATTGTACTCGAGAAGAAAAAAGAAATGTACATCTATAAATTAATAAAAGAAGAATTTATTCCCTCTCAGTTTATAAGGACTTTCTTGCAGAAGGTTAGAAGTATTTGCGGGGTAAAGAATCCTTTTTCTGTCCAACTGCAAGGGGCATATAGCCCCTTGCAGTAATTTTCTTTTTAAAGGATAGCTTTTAACTCCTTGGAAGCTCTAAATCCTACGGTTTTCTTCGCAGGAATTTGGATGGTTTCTCCTGTTTTAGGGTTTCTTCCTGTTCTTGCTTTCCTTTCCTTTACCTTAAATGTTCCAAAACCGGCAATAGTTACAGATTCTTTCTTTTTTAAAGAATTCTTGATTGCTTCCAATAGGGCCTCTACTGCCATTTGTGCTTCTTTTTTGGTGCAGGTTTTCTTAGCTACTACTTCAATTAACTGGGCTTTATTCATCTACACACCTCCTTTTTTAATTAGTTATTGATATTTTTAAAAATTAACTTTAAACTATTTTATAATCCTCTAAAGCTAGTTGTCAAGCATTTTTATTGATTTTACAATGGATTTCGTAGTTATTACTAAGAGGGAATTTGATGGTATTTTAAGAAATAGAGAAAAAGGTTTTTTTTCTTTGAGGGTAGATTTTGGACTTAAAGAAGTTAAGGTGGAGATAAGGGAAGAAAAAGCTATTCTGGATGGGAGGTTCGTTTTAGATTTAAGAAACAGATTAAAACCTCATTTTTGCTATCTTTTAAAGAAAAATAAAATCTTGCCTATAGCTTTTTTCTCCAAAGATACTAACAGATTCTATAAGCTTATTCCTACCAAGGACTGGCCAAGCTTAGCTATTGGCTCAGTTCCTATGCATAAAGTGAAGCTATCTTCTCCTTACCAGGATACTAAGGAAAAAATTGAGCTCCTTCGTCCTTGGGGGAGAGTTCTAGATACGTGCATGGGACTGGGTTACACAGCAATTTTAGCTTCTCCTTACAGTAAGGAAGTAATAACCTTTGAAAAGGATAAAAACGTTTTATTCTTAACGAAAATTAACCCTCTCTCTTACCAGATCTTTTTAGACCCTAAGATAAAAGTAAAAAAAGCAGATATAACTAAATATATTCACCGATTTCCTTTAGGTTACTTTGACTGTGTAATCTGCGATCCTCCTACATTCAAGTTAGCACCTTCCTTATATAGCGTGGATTTCTACTACCAACTTTATCGAGTTTTGCGAAAGAAAGGAAGGCTCTATCACTATCTTCCTTTGTATAGGATCACTCAAGGTTACAATTTTCCTTCAAAAATTAAAAGGAAATTAGAAGAAGTAGGATTCAGAACTAAAAGATTTTTACCTTCAAAAGGTCATCTTTTATGTATCAAATAAATTTAGAGAAAGAAAGGGAAAAATTGGATAGAGAGATAACTTTTTTCCACTTAAAGAGAGCTAAAAGAATTGCTTTGCGTGCTTTGAAAGAAGCAAGAAGAAGAAAAGATTGGTTCTTTATTTACTACTTTACTGCCCAGAAGTATATTTTGAGTGAGAGATTCAGGGAAGCAAAAAGATACTTGGAGAAAGCATTGAGATTAAGGCCTAAAGATGCACTAAGTTACAATGACAAAGCTATATGTTTGGCAGAACTCGGAGATTATGAGGATGCTCTTTCTTGCTTCAATGAAGGAATTAAGAAGAATAAGGATTGCCCCACCTTATTCCACAATAAAGGATGGTTTCTTAACTTTCTCAATAGACACAAGGAGGCATTAGTATGTTTTCATAAGGCTTTAGAGTTTGATCCCTCTCGTGCTGAGTCTCTTTACAGTTTGGCAGATTCTTACTTCTCTTTAGGAAAATTTAAAGAGGCAAAGAAATATTTCCAAAAGGCTGCTCAGGTAGTTAGAGGAAAAAGTAGTTTTGTTTACCGGGAGGCTAAGCGGCGTTTTAAAGAAATTCTTTCCTTGGAGAAGGATACTTAATTTAAAAGTTCCCTTTTCTGCATATTATATCAACGTAAGCTTAAATCCTTAGCGATTATACTTTCTATAACTATAATAGATGATGAGAAAGATAGTTTAACCCAGGAGAAGTTTTATTACGCATACATTGCCAGGAGGCAAAGAAGAGATAACCTCTTTAGGTATTTTTACAATTTCTTCCTCTAATTTTTTGGAGAGCCCATTTATTATTACCTGTTTAGGCTTATAGAATTTTTTGGTATTTGTCTTTTGGTAGATTACCTTGATCTTTCTTCCTTGAAATTTTAATTCCATCTCAATACTCTTTTTAAAAAAGTTACTATTAGTGAGTTTAGGTTGAAGTAACAAGTCTCCTTGAGAAAATTTTATTCCCATAACCTCTTCGAAAATAGTATAAATATACCAACTTGCTGAGCCAGTCAGATAGAAGTAGAGCCCTCTTCCTTCTAGATTGAAGTACTCAGGAATCATAGGATAGATTTTACTAAACTTAGATGTGGACATCTTGTAGATAGAATATAAAGCCTTAAACCCTTCTTCTATAAATCCTCTTTTATATAATCCGTAAGCGAATAGAACCACCATGTGATTGAAGAATGCGCCATTTTCTTTATCTCCGTAGCTGAACCCGAAAGCCCTGCCCAGTTCAAGGTAGGGAGTTTCAAAGTTGGTGTTAAGGCGTAGGCCTTTCAGTTTTTTATCCTTAAGATAGCGGTTAACAGAGATAATAATCTTTCTAATTTGATTAGAAGTGGCCACTCCACTAATTATAGGAAATACCTGTGATTGAAGCAGGAGTCGGACTTTCCCTTTTTTCTTTCCCTCTACCCGTCTTCCCCGGTTATCATAGTAACCGTTGAAAAATCCTTCTTTTAGCCACTCCTTTTTTCTTATATAGTTGTAAATCCACTCTCCCTTTTCTTTTAAGTCTCTAGCTAGCAAGGAAGTTTTTATCTTCATCCTTTTACCACTCACCTTGTATTTAGTTTTTTCTAAATAGCAGGATAAAATTTCTTTTTTTCTATTTGCATTATTATAATCTATAGGATGATTTAATCGATTCAAAAGGAAGCTAATTTCCTTTAGAAGTTCTATTTTTTTTCTTCTTTTAGCAATTTCTTCCAAAATATCTCCTAATCTCTTAAGATTGTAACCATACATACAGTAAAAAGGCACACTTTCTCCTTTGTCAGGAGCACAGTCTAACCCATCATTCCAATCCGCATTTTCTAACCTTAAGATATTGTGGTCTCCTACGTTGAAGAATTGTACAAGATTCTGTATAAGGAGATGCTCTAAAACACTCCCTTTATAAAGTTGGTTCCTTTCTGTTCTTAGAAAGAAATCCTCTCCCTTAAACTTTAGATCAATCTCTTTAGCTCTCTTAAGTTGATGATCTCTAAAGTAGGGTATCTTTTTAAAAAGAAGATTCCAATTTCCCGAGTAATTTAGGTAAAGCTCAACAGCAAGGAGGGGCCAAACACCATGGTCTGTCCAAACTCGGGAGATTCGGTTTCTGTCAGATATAAATTTCCCCTCTCTAGTAATTATAGTGGCGTTAGAACCATCAATCCTTATTCCTTTAAGATTATTAAGAATTAATTTATCTATGTTTTTCTCTCCTCGTAAGATAAGAGAAAGTATGTCTTGCCAGAGATCTCGCCAGCCTCTGCCTCCTTTTCCATAATCAAAATGAGGTAAAAATGAGCACCCCCATAGTTTCCTTAAAGTAGGTTGAAAATACACCCACAGAAGCCAGTTATTGAATAATTTATTCTTAAAATCAAATCTTAAAGAGGAGAGGTGTTTTTGCCAGTAGCTTTTTGTTTTCTCTAAGTAAAGTTTTATTTTTTTCTGAGAGTTAAGTTTTCTAAAGGTCTCATACATATACTGTTTATCCTCAGCTATCCCCATAATTACAAAGAAATTTACCTCTTCCCCTTTTCTAATAGTTAGTTCTCTAAATCTAAATGCTGCACAACTCTCTTTCCCATCAAAGTTTTTCTGTTTTCTCTTGAAAGGCTTTAGATTTCTATATACTGCTTGGGGTTTTTCTAAATTTCCTTCTTCTCCACAGAAAGTTAAGAGAGTAGGAAATTGCCCTAAGGGCGGCAAAGAGTTCTGATGCGCAAAGGCAAAGTAAAGAGTGGTGTTTTCTCTATGCTTGCGCTCATCAAAAATCATCGTAGGTTTAAGAATAATCTCATACCTTTTAAGTTCTACTCTATTTAGGAGAGAGGTAACGTGACGGTGATCTCTTAGGCTTTTTTCTCCTCTTCCATAAAGAGGAAGAAAAGAGGTGGGGGTAATTTTTATCTTTTTTTTGCCTCTGATTTTCACCCACATTACTTCCACATCTAAGTCAAAAGGGATAAAATTTAGAATTTCTAAGGAAAATAGCTCATTTTCCTTAATGAGCTTATGGTATAGAAATCCACATTCTAAATATTCCTGAGGAAAAGGTTTTGAGGCCTGATATACTATTCCATCTTTGGTTCTTATAAAGAAGTCCCTGCGACACAAAGGATTATTTTTTATATCCTCTATAGTAGCAGGAGGAGTAAGGAATCTGTCATTATCCTTTTTTATATCTCCTGCTAAATTAGGGCTAATAGAGCTTAGGAGTGTACCGTCTTTATTAGTAAGAGGAAAGTAGAGGTAGGAGATCTTACAGGGGCTATTCACGCGGAATGTTCCGTAGTTATCTATAAAGTGATAAATCATTTTAATTTTTTATATACTTCCTCTAATAAGCTTAAAGGTGTAGAAGCCCCTCCTATGATTCCTACTGTTTTAAATCTTTTTATATTCTGAGGTAATTCAGGTTTAGTTACGAAGAAAGTGTTATCGTTGATTTTTTTAGAGATTCTATACAAACGTGTAGTATTAGCGCTTTTTTTTGAGCCTATTACAAGGATTGCTTCACACTTTTTAGCTAACTCTTTTACCTCTTTTTGTCTTTTTTCTGTCTCTTCGCAAATAGTGTTAATAAAAAACAATTCCTTAGCTATTTTAGAGAGCCGGTAGATAATTTTTGCCACATCATCGATATTCTGGGTAGATTGGACTACTATAGCAACTTTCTTTTTTATCTTATGTTTTATTTTCTTTAAGTCAGTTTCTTTCTCAACTACTATGCCTTTTTTCGTGTTACCCAGTATTCCTATAGTTTCTTCATGATTTCTGTCTCCCACTATGATTATTTGATAACCCTTTTCTTCTAGGTTTTTTACTTTTTTGTGAATCTGGGTTACTTTGGGACAGGTAGCATCAATGATATTTATATTTTTTCTTTTAGCTTCACTGTATAACTTTTGTGGTACTCCGTGAGCTTTAATTAGAAGAGCTGCTCCTGAAGGGATAGAGTCTATATCTTTTACTTTCTTTACCCCCATTCTCTGTATTTCTTCAGAAACTCTTTCGTTATGTACTAAGTCACCGATTATATAGATTTTCTCACCAAGATTTGCACCTTTAGAGTTTTCTAAACCAGAATGAGATTTTTTAAATTTAGAGACAGCTCTCTTGGTTATTTCTATTGCTCTTTCTACGCCAAAACAGAAACCTAAGTTCTTAGCTTTATAGATCTTCATAGATAATATTGTATAATAAATTCTTTATTTTTCATCTAATTTTTACTATAATTAGGAAATTAATTAGGAAATAAAGAGAAAGTTATTTTTCTTTCTTTTATGCCTCCCTTGGTTAGTTTTTGCAAAAGAAGAGGTAGAAGCTCTTTTTTATTCTCCCCAACGCAAAGCGTGTTTGAGAATAAAAAATGAGTTTCTTCCTGAGTTTTTAAGAAAGTATCAGGATATAGTAGAAGTAAAATTCCTAAGTGTTTATAAACCAGAGAATTTAAGTTTTCTCGTTTTTCTCTCTACCCGTTTTAAGAAAGAAAAAGTAAAGGTTCCTACTGTTTTGGTGGGAGATAAGTTTTTAGAGGGTTTCCCTCAGATAGAAGAGAATTTAGAAAGATTAGTGAATTTAGTTCTTAAGAGGAAAATGAAAATTAAGTTAAACCTTGCTCAGAAAGTTATTCTAGATTAAGTTTAAGGAGTTTTCTTTTCTTGTGATAATTTCTGCTGGCTTAATCAATGGTATAAATCTCTGTGCTTTCACAGTTATTGTTTTCTTTGTTTCTTTCTTGGCAGTTTATCAATATCGTAGAGAAGAGATAATTTTTGTTGAATCCTTCTATATCTTAGGAATATTTATTACCTACCTTCTTTTAAGTCTGAGGGTTTCAGATTCCTTTACACTGTAAGTAACTTTTATTTCCTTATAAAGGGATTCTACTACATGGTGGCAGGTTTTTGTTTTTGTCTTTTTATATTTGCTCTATATGGTTACTTTAAATACCGGAAAACAAAAGAAAGTGAGGGCTTAATTTTGCAATTGCCTTCTTTCTTGAAGAAAAAAATAAATCTGGTGATTGGTAAAGGGCTGAGAAAAAAAGAAAGAAATTTTTAGAGTTATCCATCGTCTCTTTAGTTGTAGGGTTTTTAGTTTCTTTCCTAGAAGGAGTCTGTACTGGTCAGGTATACCTTCCTACTATATTTTTTATTCTCAAAACCTCTACCTTGAGATTGAAGGCTTTTATTTACCCTCTTATCTATAATCTTGTCTTTATTGCCCCCTTAATTGTAATATTTTTACTTTCTTTCTTGGGCGTTTCTTCTCAGGAGGTTAACAAGTTTCTTAAGAAGAATTTGGATGGGGTAAAGTTAAGTATGGCAGTTTTATTTTTAGTTTTAGGGTTAGCCATTCTTTGGGTCAGTTAGTGATAGGAGGAGACTTTCTTCTTTGTTTCTTGCTGGCAGATTCGGGGGGTTTGTTGAATTTAGAAATTGGTTTACTTTGATATCTCTAAATAAAGTTTCCCTTCATTTTATTTTTTTGATAAAATAATTATCTTTAGAAAGGAGGAGAGATGGTAACTAAGGAGGTAGAGTTAACTATTCCTGGGGAATTTAAGGACGAACCTATTTTTTACTACATTATCAAGAATTTTGAAGTTGTTCCTAATATTGTAGAGGCTTCCTTTTCTACGGAGATGGGATGGGCAATTGTAAGAATCGAAGGAGAAGAGAAAGAACTAGAGAAGTTATTTAACTTCTTGAAAGAGAAAGGTGTCCAAGTTAACTTTAGATAGAGATAAAGTATTTAAGAATATCCATATTGTTTTAGTTTCTCCTCAGGTTCCTGAAAATATAGGGCTGAGCGCTCGCATCCTTAAAAATACTTCCTTTTCTAATCTCATTCTTATAAATCCTAACCTCACTAATAAATCTTTTGAAGTAGCTAAAAGAGCAAGAGACGTCCTAGAGAAAGCTAAAATCTATAATAGATTAGAGGAGATAAGAAATGGCTACTATTTCATTTTTGCCACTACTCGTCGGAGGAGAGAGTTTAAAGTCATCTATAACTTTAACTACATCTTACCTCAACTCGTTTGTTTAGCTTCTTCTAAAAGGATAGCTATTCTATTTGGGAAAGAGAATTTTGGGTTATCTTACCAAGAACTTGAATTTGCCGACAGTATCTTCTATATCCCTGCAAATAAAAGTTTCCCTTCTTATAATTTAGCTTTTAGTGTGGGTATTGTGTGTTATGAGATTTTTCGTTTCCTTGAGGATACCTTTTCTCGATCCTATCTAAATCTAGCTAAGAGGAAAAATATTCAGGCTCTTTTCGATTTTATTAACGCTACCCTAACAAGGAAATTTTCTGAAGAGGTAGCTACCTCTATTAGTAAGATACTTGCCGGATTACTGAAGAGAACTTACCTTACTAAGAAAGAATGTGAAATCCTCAAGTTTTTATTTCTCAAACTCTCTTAGTCTATGATAACGTAAAATATTTTGTGGACTTTTCTCTTGACAGAATAATAAAAAAGCTAACCTCCTGTATCCAGGAATATTTAAATTAAAAGAAAGGAGGCAAGGATTTGGATACTATCAAAGGGATAATTTTTGATAATAATTTACTATACCGATGCAATTTTAAAGGAAATTTACAGGCAACAACACCCCTCAAGAAGTAGTAATTGATGAATGGTTAAGAAATTTCTACAATATGTGGCTAAAAGAAGAATTTAAATTACAGGTTGGGGCAGATTACTATGAAAGAACCCCTACGCGATTAGATTACTCCTTAGGCTATTACAAAAGAAGGCTAATAACAAAGAGGGGTATATTAAAATTAGATGTTCCCAGGGCAGAGAAGATGAAGTTGAAGTTTAGTTTGTTTGAAAGATACAAACGATACAGTAAAGATTTTGAAGAGATAGTATTAGAAAGCCTTCTTTTAGGGCATTCTACAAGAAAAGCAAAGATGTTCTTTAAAAAAAGTATTAGGAGAAAATACGGTATCCCATCAATTTGCCTCCTCTTTATTAAGAAAGTTTGATTCTGAGATTGAGAAATGGAAGAAAAGAAGGATAGATAAAGAAGTAGCCTGCCAGAGGCAGGTCCGCCTCTGGCGGAAAGTATTAGTTTTAGATGTTCTACACTTAAAAGGCTCAATAGCAGCAGTAAAAAGGGCAAAACCTGTGCTTTTTTGCTTATGCAGTGTAAAAGCGTGGAAAGAAGAAGTATTAGACTTTGAAATGGCTACTTCAGAATCAGTAAATAACTGGCTTCTTTTTCTAAATAAACTCTATTATAGGGGTCTAACTAATCCTAAATTTATTGTAAGAGATGATAATGAAGGTTTAAAGCAGGCAATAGCAATAGTTTTCCCTAATTCTTTTCAGCAATACTGCCTATATCACCTAATAGAGAATTTCAAAAAGAAGCTAAAAAGTTTAAAAAACAAGCAATTAAAAGAAAAAATTCTTTATTATCTTAAGTGGCTATATGAGGCAAAAGATAAAGAAGAGTTCTTAAAAGCCTCTAAAATTCCTCATTATCTTTAAATCTTATAAAAACCATCCTGCCTTTAAATATCTACTTACTCATCTGGAAGAAACACTACAATTTTATAAACTACCTTATTCTTTAAGATCCATAGCTAAAACCACCAACAGATTAGAGAGATTATTTCCTGCCAGAGGCAGGTCCGCCTTTGGCGGAAGAGAGATAAGAAGAAGAGTTAAAGATTTTTTAGATTCTCTAACTCATTAAGCTGTCAGAGATGGCTATATGCATTGATAACAGAAGGATTAATCCCTAAATACAGGGGGCCAGCTTAATAGAAAAGTATAACGATAAAATAAAAAGTCCACAATTTTCTTGACACTATGGGGCTCTCACATTTTTTGACAGAATCTTTGAAATAGAATATAATATTTTAATCACTGCTAAAAAGTGGAAATTATGAGAGCTATTAATAATAAAGAGAAGTTATTCCAAATATGTAAGAATAATGACATTATATTTTTGGCAATATTTGGCTCCTTTGTAAAAGGAGGCTTTACAAAAAAAGCGATATTGACCTTTTGGTTCGTTTTTCTAAACCCAAAAGTCTCCTTGAGCTTGTAAGGATAGACAGAATATTTTCTGAGGTTTTGGGTAGAAAGACAGATTTATTAACCAAGGCCTCTATCAGTCCCTATTTAAGAGATAGGATTAAAAATGAGATGGAGGTGATTTATGAAAAAACGGGCAGTTTAGTCCACGACCAGAAAAGGTATTCCGATACTAAAAGCAGAACTGAAACAAATTTTAAAGGATATAGAGAAGGAGGGTAACTGATGTATAAAAAGGTTATTTTTGGGAGTCTGGTTTTGGCTGGGATGATGGGGTTAGCTATCGGGTTTTATAACTTATCCTGCTTTGCCCAGGGAGGAGAAACCATTACCATCACTACCTATTATCCTGCACCTTTCGGGGTATATAAGGAGTTGAGAGCAAAGAGGATGGCTATTGGAGATAATTACTATGATGCTTCTGGCTATGCTTGGGGAGTTAATATTGATTCTAATGCTGATTTGGTTGTTGAAGGCAATGTCGGTATCGGGACGATAACACCTCAGGATCTTCAAGATGGCCGAGACATAAAACTTGATGTTAAAAACAATATCATTACTGACGATGTATATTTAAGGAATCCTAAAAATGGTAATGCCAGATGGGCGAGTGAAGGAGCGGGTGGTATAATAATACATAGATTTGAGAATTTACCTAACGATGGAGATACTAACACAGGAATTTCTGCTGATGCTTATTATTGTGTAGCTACTGGATGGTCTGCTGATTGGGATACTCAAGAGGATGGTAGTGGGATCAATATGGTCTGGACCCATTCCTCAGGTGGAACTTGGTGGATTCGTGCTCAGTTTCATAGCCATAAAGGTAGACATGAACACCCAGACGTAGATGTATTATGTTTTCCAAAAGAAATGGTTACATGGCAGGGGGCTTCAACTTCGTTAAATAGACCGGATTAATAAACAAAATAGAGATGTTTCTCAAGAATGAGTAATCAGGGCTTAAGGTCTTGATTTTTGAACAAGTTCGAAATTGATAACACATACCCATTTGAAAATCAAGAGCCTTGAGGTCGTAAAGATTAAATGTAAATAAAATAAGTAGGAAAAATGGGGGCAGCTCTATTTTTCTTGCAGAAGAAGAGATTGGAAAAGTGGTCCGAAATCCAAAAAGAGAAATGTGGTTTAAAAAAGTTCTCAATTTTTGGACTACCATATGGGGTGTATAATCAGCTGGAGGCTAACAAATTGGCAGTAGGGGATACGAATGACGATGAAAATTTAACTGCTGCTCACCAGCCAGACGCGGATAAAGCTGAGGATTTCGGCCCTCTCAATGAGAGATATTTGAGGAAGGCGCTACAGGTATATTAAGGTGTATACAAATGCTTGATTATCTGGGTATTTTCAGGGAACTTAATAATAGGGAGATTAAATATATTGTTGTAGGAGGTATGGCGGTAAATTTTCACGGTATTCCTCGCGCTACTTATGATATTGATTTGTTGCTTTATCTTGAAGATAGGAACCTTAAGAAATTTCTAATTCTGTTAAAGGAATGGGGTTTTAGGCCACGCGTTCCAGTTGACATTATGGATTTTGCTGATAAGAAAAAAAGGCAGGATTGGATAAAAAATAAAAATATGAAGGCATTTAATTTAATTAATCCTGACTGGGCAATCCGTGAAATTGATATCATAATCGATACCCCGGTAGATTATAAAAAGGCTATAAAATCTGTCAAGAATATCAAATTCTATAATGTAGTCGTTCCTACTATCTCCATAGATAATCTTATCTTAATGAAAAGCAAATCAAATAGAGAGCAGGATAAGGCTGATATAAGGAATCTTAGAAAGCTGTTGAAATATGGCAAAAAATAAAGGTTTTGATTACTATTTGAGCATAAAAGCGATACGCGAATACCAAAAAATTCCCATTGAAAAGAGACTCCGCTGGTTATATCAGCTCAATCTTTTAAGAAAGGCCTATCCCAAAGAAATTATTAAGCTTCAGGATAAATTTCGGGAAGGAAAAATCTAAGAATATGGACAAGCTTCCAAGCAATACAGTCCTATTTTAAAGGATATAGAGAAGGGGGGTGAGTGATGTATAAAAAGGTTATTTTAGGGAGTCTGGTTTTATTTCTGGCAGTGGGGCTGGTATTTGGCTTTGGGGTTTTATCTTCTTTTGCCCAGGAAGAGGAAAAAGAAGGAGAAACCATTACTATCACCACTTATTATCCCTCACCATATGGGGTGTATAATGAGCTGCAAAGCAACAAGCTCGCAGTAGGGGATACCAATGACGATGGAGAGCTAACTGCTCTTGATTTGCCAAACAGAGATGGGGATATCCGGCTTAGGCCACAGCCAGGTAACCCTGATAATTGGGACCCTGGTGAGGAAGGGCAGTTTGCCTACTCAAAAGATGAGGAGGCTTTGTATCATTGGAGTGATTTTGAGTCTAAGTGGGTAAAGCAGGCAGGGGCAGGCACAGCAGTGATTTCTCTTAAGTGTAAATGGTGGTGCTTTAGAAGCTGGGCGGGTGGAATATTTTTCGGTTCCGCTTCGTGCGAACCACCTTCTTGTCCCTCTGACTGGACAGATCTTGGCACAGGCTGTGTGTGTACGAGCATGACTGATGCTACTGATAGCACCACTCCCCATAATTGCGCCGGTTATTGCGAGCGGTGGTGTAAAGAGGAGTAGAAATGTAGTCAGAATTATTTTTAATTAGGAAACCTTGAGATTAAATTCTGATGCGTTTATTTGTTTTGCTTTTTTGTTTCTGGTGTTTTGCTTTTAGTTGTTTTGCCTATGATATTGAGTCTTATTATTCAGAAAAGATACCAGAGAGTGTTCTTAACCTTGTATTCTGCCCTTTAAGTTATCAGGATAAAGAAATCTTCCTTAAGGATATAGATATAATTATTGAGAGGTTAGGCAAAACCAGGCCATTTGATGAATTTGTAGAGAAAATAGGTTTTTATTATATTAACCTCTCCAGAGAAGAAGAAAATACGATTTTTAAAAGAACTCAGGGTTTTCCACCTCTTAAGGTTCGCCAGGATTTTTTAGATAATATTTTAGATGAGCTTAACTCTAAATATAAACTAATCATCATTGATTATTCAGGTTCTGTCTCCTGTGCTGAGCTTTCCTCAATTGATAAGGTGTCTTTGGTTATCTTAGGAAGAAAAAGGTATAAAAACAGAAGCAGTTTTGCTAAAGGGTTTTTACATGAGTTGGGTCATTGCCTTGGTCTTCGTGATGAATGTGTTAATTGCGAAAGGCTCTGTCCTCCAGGGCCACCTAATTGTGCCACAACTGAAGAAGAAGCAAAGAGGTGGTGGGCTGATCTGGTAGGAAAAAAGCCGAGAGTAAACTACATTGCTGGCTGCTGTGGGAATAAAGACTATATCCGGCCAACCATTGCCTCATTGATGAATAACCCCGATAAGGCCGAGGATTTTGGTCCGGTGAATGAGAGGTATTTGAGAAAGGAATTAGAAAGATAACGCCTAACCGAAACCGACCGACGAAGCCAATGGACGATAGCACCCTTGGTTTTGTAAAGCGGTTGTGGTTACGGCTAATACTCCTGCGGAGTAGTTCATAGCTCATAGTCATGATTAAAAGACGATAGACGAAACTGATAGACGAAACCAATACTTAGCCGAAACCGATAGACGATAAACGTGTGGTTGTATAGATTGGGTAAGATTTGCTCTTAAAAATAGACTTAGTTAATATAACGCTTCAATTATTAATCTCTTGACTAAACTCCTTTTTATGTTAGGATTTATTAACTATGTGGGCAGTAGTAGAGATAGGGGGTAAACAGTATAAAGTAAAAGAAGGGGATATTTTAGAGGTAGAGAGAATAAAGAAGGATTTCCCTATTACTTTAGATAAGGTTTTACTTTTCTGTAAGGATAAGAAAGTAAAAGTAGGGGCTCCCTATCTTGATGATGTAAAAGTTACTGCCGAGATTCTGGAAGAAAAAAAGGGAGAAAAAGTTGTTATTTTCAAATATAAGAGAAGAAAAAAATATCGAAGGAAAAGAGGTCACCGCCAAATTTTATCCCGCCTTAAAATCTCTCAAATAGTAGAGAAAAAAGAGTGATTGTTGATTTCATAAGAGTCCATCTTAAAGCAGGTAAAGGTGGTGGGGGTGGTTTCTCTTTTGCAAGATATAGGAATAAGTTAGTTGGCAATGGAGGTGATGGTGGTAAAGGAGGGGATATCATCTTCAAAGTGAATTTAAATCTTTATGATTTGAGTAAGTTTAAGTATAGAAGGAAATTTGTTGCTCAAGATGGAGAGAGAGGTTCCTCCTCTCTTAAAAAAGGTAAAGATGCACCACCACTTTTTATAGATGTTCCTCTGGGGACCCTGATAAAAGATACCCAGGGAAGAATAGTTGCTGATTTAGCTTCTTCTTCAGCAACTTTTCTAGCTGTGCGAGGAGGTAAACCAGGGAAAGGCAATTACAAAAGAAAAAGCGCTGAGGAGGGTAAAGAAGGTCAACAGAGAGAGTTAATTTTAGATTACAGAATACCTTCGGATATAGCGATATTAGGTTTCCCTAACGTAGGTAAGACTTCTCTGTTAAACTCCTTAAGCGGCAAGGAGTTTAAAGTAGGTGATTGGCCATTTACCACGGTGCATTGTCAATGGGGTGTTTGGGAATATAAGTTTAGGCAATTTACCATTCTAGATACCCCTCCTTTAAAAAAGAAGTTAACCAGTGGTGAGGGAGAAGATTTCTTAAAACATCTATTTAGAGTAAAGCTTATTTTGATAGTTACTGATAATTTTAAAGATGGTAAGAAAGAGGTAGAAGCTGTAAGAGAAAGGGTAGTTAAATTTGATTCTCGTTATAAAGATAAAAAATTTTTTTACTTGCTGAACAAAATTGATAAAATAAATAGAGATTTTAAAATGAGAGGATTTTTGCCCATCTCTGCTAAGAAAGGGTGGGGGATAGACAAATTAAAAGAAAGACTGTATGAAGCATTATCCGCTAACTAAAAGGATAGTAATAAAGGTAGGTACTAGTGTATTGGCTCCCCAAGGAAAGATAGATTCTCGTCTAGTAAGTAACATAGTAAAAGAAATTGTAGACTTAGATAGAAAGAATGTAAAATCGGTACTGGTAAGTTCAGGAGCTATTGTTTCCGGAATGAGCCTATTAGGTTATAAAAATAGGCCTTCCGATATAAAGTTACTTCAGGCTTACGCTAGCTTAGGTCAGGTGGTTCTTATGAATGTTTATGCTCATAGATTTAAAAGACATAGGAAGCTATGTGCCCAGGTTCTTCTTACTTGGGATGATTTCAACGATAGAGTTCGATATCTAAATGCTCGGCATACTATAGAGAGACTTCTCAACTTAGGAATAGTTCCTATTATTAATGAGAATGATGCTGTTTCTACCGAGGAGATTAAGTTTGGAGATAACGATACCTTAAGCGCTTTGGTAAGTGACCTAATTAGAGCGGAACTTTTACTCATTCTTTCTGATGTCGAAGGTCTTTTCTGTGGTAAAGAGGTGGTGAAAACAGTAGAGAATATTGATGATCAAATTATGAAGTTGATTAAAAAAAGAATTTCCCCTCTTACTGCAGGAGGTATGGGTAGCAAACTTAAAGCAGCTAAAATCGCTACTCAAGCAGGGATAAGAGTAATAATAGCTAACGGTAGAACCCCTAAAGTAATTTCTAAAGCAGTAAAAGGAAAGTCGATAGGCACCTTATTTTTACCTAAGAGAGAAATTGAAAGAGCAAAGAGACGGTGGATAGCTTTTGGTAAGAAAATTAAAGGTAAGCTTTATGTAGACGAAGGAGCAAAAGAAGCAATTCTTTATCGAGGGAAAAGTCTTCTTTCCTGTGGGATTGTTAAAGTTGAGGGAGAGTTTTCTAAGAAAGATGCAGTAGAAGTTTTAGATAGTCAAGGTAAAGTTTTGGGGTGTGGGTTAGTGGAGTATAACTCTACAGAGCTTATGCAGGCAAAAGGTAAGCATCTAGATAGAGAGGTTATCCATAGAGATAATTTTGTTAAGAGGGGGGTAAATTGGTGAAGGATTATGTAAGAAGAATAGTAAAAGAAGCAAAGAAAAACAGTTACTTACTATCTACCATTAGCTCAAAACTGAAAGACAAAGCTCTCCTTACCATGGCAAAGCTCTTATTGGAGAGTAAAGATTTTATTCTTAAAGAAAATGAAAAAGATGTTCGCATTGCAAAGAGAAATGGGCTCAAGCAAAGTTTTATTGATCGCTTAACGCTTACGCCCAAACGATTGGAAGAGATGAGTGAGTCTTTAAAAGAACTTACTAACTTACCCGACCCTATAGGGAGAGTAATCGATGGTTGGAAGAGACCCAATGGTTTATTTGTCCAAAAAGTAAGGGTTCCTGTAGGAGTAATTCTTATAATCTATGAGGCAAGACCTAACGTCACTAGCGATTGTATAGGGTTATGTTTTAAATCATCCAATGTTGCTATTCTAAGAGGCGGAAAGGATGCTATAAATTCTAATAAAGCTATCTTTAAGGTTCTTCTTAAAGCAGTTAACTCATTAGGTATAGATTTTTCTCCTTTCTTTTTAATCCAAAGAACCGAACATAAAATCGTAGATTACCTTCTTAAGGAGAGTGCCTATATTGATTTAGTTATTCCCCGAGGTGGAGAAGCTCTGATTAGAAAAGTTACTCAAGATTCTTCAATTCCAGTTATAAAACATTACAAAGGTGTATGTCATATCTTTGTCGATGCCTTTGCTGATATAAGTAAGGCTTTAAAAGTATGCCTTAATGCTAAAGTACAACGCCCTTCGGTTTGCAATGCAGTAGAAACAATCCTTGTCCATAAAAATGTAGCTAAAAAATTTCTACCTAAGTTAAAAAAAGAGCTAGATAAGTATAATGTTGAGATAAGAGGAGACTTTATGACTAAAAAGATTCTAAGAGGAATAAAGTTAGCTAAGGAGATTGATTGGTTCACAGAGTATTTAGATTTAGTAGTCTCAATAAAAGTAGTAGAAGATATTGATAAGGCAATAGAACATATAAATTTTTATGGCTCTCATCATACCGATGCTATTATTACAGAAAATGTTAATAATGCCCGGAAATTCGTTGAGGAAGTAGATTCTGCTTGTTGTTTTGTTAATATTTCTACTCGCTTCAGTGACGGTTACCAATTTGGGTTAGGAGCAGAAATTGGTATCTCTACTGATAAACTCCATGCACGTGGACCTATGGGATTAGAAGAACTCACTACTTATAAGTACGTGGTATATGGGAATGGCCAGATTCGAGAGTAAGTTTAAGGTTAAAAAGGGAAAGAGAATAGGAATCTTAGGAGGAACATTTAACCCTCCTCATATTGGTCACATCATTTTGGCTCAAGAAGTTCTAGATAAGTTAAGCTTAGATAGAGTTCTTTTTGTTCCTACAAATATCCCTCCTCATAAAAATGCGAGCTTAATAGAAGCAAAGCATCGGCTAAAAATGGTTAGACTTTCTATAGAAGGTAATAAAAAATTTTCTCTCTTAGATTGGGAAATAAAAAGAGGTGGTGTCTCTTATACTGTGGATACCCTTCGAGAATTAAGAAATAATTTTTCTTCTTATGAATTTTACCTTATAATTGGCTCTGACTTAGCTAAAGATTTTAATACTTGGAAGGATTACCAAGAAATAATGAAGATTGCTAAGGTGGTGGTGGGAAAGAGGAAGAAATTCCCTTGGGAAGACAATCGTAAGTTTATCCCGATAGATATTTTAGAGATAGATATTTCCTCTTCTTTGATAAGAGAATGGATTAAGAAAGGATGGTGTGTAAGATACCTTCTTCCTCCCAAAGTTTTTAATTATATAGTGAGAAGAAAACTCTATCTTTGATTACGAAAGAGGAGGTGACAATGTCCCGGAAGATTGATTTAGAGGGGATGAGGAAAGAGATTAAAAAATTAATTTCTGAGATAGCGGAGGTTCCTCAAGATCAGATAAAAGATGACGCGCGATTTGTTGAGGATTTAGGGATAGATAGTATGATGGCTTTAGAAATTATCGCTAGTATCGAGAAGAAATATAAGATTGTTATTCCTGAAGAGAAAATTCCTACTATAAATAGCCTTAACGCTATCTACTCTTTGATAGAAGAGATTGGTACCAAAAAGAAGTGAATATTCAAGAGGAGAAGAGGCATTATAGGAGTTGTGAGAATATCTATTCTACCTAATCCAGAAATTTTCTTTGGGTAAGGACGAGGTATGTATAAGAGGGAGTTAAAGAAGGAAAGTATCTTGAAAGGAGTAAGAAGTTTAAAGAGAGATTTTAAGTTTTCTTTTTAAGAAAAAGGGGGAGTAATGATAAAATTTGGTACCGACGGCTGGCGAGCAGTTATCGGAGAGGATTTTACTTTTCACAATGTAAGAGTAGTTTCTCAAGCTGTTGCTGATTATCTTAAAAAGGAGATTAAGAAACCAAAAAAAGTTATAGTTGGTTACGATACAAGATTCCTTTCTAAGGAATTTGCCTTTGCTAGTGGGTTAACATTAGCAGGAAATGGGATAAGGGTAGATATCTCTAGAGAAAATATCCCTACTCCTGTAGTGAGTTTTAATGCGTGGTATAAGAATTATGATTTGGGGATCATGATTACTGCTTCGCACAATCCCTATAAATTTAATGGCTTGAAGATAAAAACTAAAGATGGAGGAGCGGCGGATAAATCTTTAACTGGTGGAATAGAAAAATTCCTATATCGGAGTAAACCTAAGACAATTTCTTTAAGAGAGGCAGAGAGAAAGGGTATTCTAAGAGTGAAGGATTTTACTCTAAACTATAAAGATTTTCTTAAGAGTTTTTTTGACATCAAGAGAATAAGTAAGTTAAAACTTAAAATTCTAATCGATCTGATGTATGGCGCAGGCAACAGCTTTGCTCAGCAAGTAATTTCTCCCTCATCCTTAACGATAGATTACCTCCATAAGGAATTTAATCCTTACTTTGGAGGGATTCACCCTGAACCTGTGGAGGATAACTTAAAGGAGTTAATTAGAAGAGTAAAAAAGGATGGTTACGATCTAGGAGTAGCTTTGGATGGCGATGCTGATAGAATTGCTTTGGTAGATAACAAAGGGAATTTCATAGATGCTCAATTAATCTTACCTCTTTTAGCAATTCATATGATAAAAAGTAGAAAAGAAATCGGAGGTATAGGTAAAACTGTGGTAGGAAGTAACCTAATAGATGAGGTAGCTTTATCTTTAGGAGTAAACTGCTTTGAAACCCCTGTAGGATTTAAGTTTATTTCTAATCTTTTTAAGGAGAATCTAATTTGTATAGGAGGAGAAGAAGCAGGAGGGATAGGTTTTAAAGGATATATTCCAGAAAGAGATGGCACAGCTTCTCTCCTCATGATGTTAGAAATGATGGCTTATAAAGAGAAATCATTGTTTTCTTTAGTAAAAGAGCTTTCCAAGAAGTATGGAAAATGGTATTATACCCGAGTATCCGTATCATTAGGAAAGTTAGCTAAAAGTATGGAGAAGTTAAAGATACCTTCTAAGCTGTTAGGGAAAAGAGTTGAGAGAGTTAATCGCCTGGATGGGATAAAACTTATTACTAAAGATAGCTGGCTTATGTTCAGGAAATCAGGAACTGAACCGATAGTAAGAATTTATGCTGAGGCAAAGACTAAAGAAGAAAGAGATAGATTAATAAGATTAGGTGAATATCTAATCCATGCTCTATAGGATACTTAGGCCGTTAGCCATTCTATTGTTTAAGCTATTCTTTCGTATAGAGGTAGAGGGCAAAGACAAAGTTCCTAAAGAGGGGGGGTTTATTTTGGCTTCTAATCATTTAAGTTTCTTAGACCCCGTAGTGTTAGGTTTAGCATCCCCTCGGAGGTTATATTTTTTAGCAAGGAATGATCTCTTTACCAATAAGTTATTTTCTTCTCTTATAAAAAAACTAGGTGCTGTGCCTTTAAAGAGAGAAAAGCCTGATATAACTGCTATGCGCACTGCTCTAAAAATTATTAAGAATAATTGTCCTTTGGTTATTTTTCCCCAAGGTACAAGAGGACAACTTATGAGAAGTAAGCCAGGGGTAGGATTTCTGTTTAAAAGAACACATGTTCCTATAATTACAGCAAAAATATACGGGACGGATAGGGCTCTACCGAAAGGAGCAAGGATGATAAGATTCAAAAAGATAAAAGTTTTCTTCGATAGAATAGATAATTTAGAGGAGGAAGATGATTATCGGAAGGTCTCTCTTAAAGTCTTAGAAAAGATAAAAGTTTAGTTTTTCATTGACAAACAATGTTAATTAGGAGATAATTTTAGAAATTTTCTGCGAAGGAGGGAGATGAGTGTGGAAGGAAAATCATTAGAATTAGAGAATGCTTACTTTGGTTCGATTAGAGAGCTTAAAGAAGGAGAGATTGTAGAGGGGAGGATTGTTGCTTTAACTCCTAGAGAAGTTATAGTAGATGTGGGGTATAAATCTGAAGGTATAATACTTCGTGAAGAGTTTGATGACATTAAAGATTTAGAAAGATTAGAGAAAGTAGAGGTTTACGTAGATAGTGTGGAAGATGAAGAGGGTAAAGTTGTTCTTTCTTATAGAAAGGCAAAAGAGGCCCGGGGCTGGGAAAAGCTTTTGAAAGACTACCAAGAAGGAGACCTTGTGGAAGGAGTAGTATCTAGGAGAGTAAAAGGTGGTTACATCGTGAATGTTTTTGGTATAGATGGGTTTTTACCTCAAAGTCTTTCTGCTTTTCGAGGAAAAGAAGATGAAATAATTGGTGAGAAGTTCTATTTTCAGATAATTAAATTGAGTAAGTCAAAGAGTAACCTTATTCTTTCTCGCAAAGATGCCTTAAGAATAGAAAGAGAGATAGCGAGAAAAAAACTATGGGATACTCTTAAAGTAGGTCAGGTATATAAGGGTAAGGTGAAGAGTATTACTAACTTTGGAGCGTTTATAGATCTGGGAGGGGTGGATGGACTTCTGCATATTGCTGATATGAGCTGGAAAAAGATTTCTCACCCTAGCGAAGTGGTAGCAGTGGGAGATGAGATTCAAGTAATAGTTTTGGATTTCGACCGTCAAAAAGGCAAGATTTCCTTAGGGCTTAAACAAACTATGCCCGACCCTTGGTTAGAAATTGAGAAAAAGTACCCTGTAGGTTCCATAGTAAAAGGTAAAATTGTGAATATTCAAAACTACGGTATTTTCGTAGAGCTAGAGAAAGGTATTGAGGGACTTGTTCATATTAGTGAGATTTCTTGGACAAAAAAGTTTATTAATCTTAATGAGACTTTTGCTATAGGAGATGTTATAGAAGTAAAAGTGATAGGCGTGGATTCTTCTAATAGGAAGATTTCTTTAAGTATAAGACAACTAGAGAGAGATCCTTGGGAGGAGATTGAGAATCTTGTTACTATTGATTCCCAAATGAAAGGAAGAGTTACTGGGTTTGCTGAGGGTTGCGCTTACATAGAGTTAGAAAATGGCTTAGAAGGTATAATATATAATGAAGACCTTTCTTGGACTAGACGATTCTTGAAGGCAAATGAAGTGTTAAAGAAAGGACATACCTACGATTTTAAAGTGTTAGGGTTGGATAGAAGTAATCGAAGGGTAATTTTGGGAAGAAAGCAGTTAACTTCAGACCCTTGGCCACAAATTTTACAACGTTATCCCTTAGGTAAGGTAGTAGAGGCAGAAGTAGTTAAAGTTACTAATTTTGGGGTATTCGTTAAGCTAGAGGAGGAATTAGAGGGGTTGGTTTTTTCTGGAGAAATTGATAGGGAGAGGATGAATTCTCTTAATCCCCAAGATAAACTTAAAGTTAAGGTAATAAAGATAGACCCTGCCTCAGCTAAAATTGGCCTTTCTGCCAAAGTAGATGAAGAGAAAAATAGCTGAGCACCTCAAAATTATAAGAGAGGATGCTGTAGATTTAATCTCTGAAGAGGAATTAGTAAAAAAAGTTACTTATTCAATTAAATTTCAAAATCCCTTAAGGTTGAAGATTGGTTTTGACCCCACTGCCAAAGATTTACATTTAGGTCACACTGTCCTTTTAAAGAAGTTAAGAAAACTTCAAGACTTAGGCCACCACGTTTACTTTATTGTAGGAGATTTTACTGCCCAGATAGGGGATCCTTCGGGAAGAAAAGAGTTAAGACCTGTTCTTACTATTAAGGAGATAAGAGAAAATGCTAAGACTTATACTGAACAGGCATTCAAAATTCTCCAGCGTAGAAGGACTAAAGTAATATTTAATAGCAGTTGGTATAGAAACTTAAACTTATCTCAATTTCTTCCTCTTCTTTCCTCTTATACAGTGGCGAGGATGTTAGAGAGAGATGATTTTTCTCAAAGGTTAAAAGAGAATAGACCTCTTTCCATTTTAGAATTTATTTATCCTCTTATTCAGGGTTATGATTCAGTAAAGATAAAAGCAGATATAGAGTTTGGGGGGACAGATCAGAAGTTTAATTTGATCGTAGGAAGACATATTCAGGAGTCTATGGGTCAGAATCCTCAGATAGTGGTAACTATGCCTCTCCTAGTGGGTCTAGATGGCAAAAGTAAGATGTCTAAGTCATTAGGTAACTATGTAGGGATAACCGAGGAGCCTTTTCAGATGTTTGGGAAGCTAATGAGTATTTCCGATCTCACTATGTGGGAATATTTCAGACTTCTAACCGATCTTGATATAGAAAAAATAAAGAATATGCATCCTAAAGAAGCTAAGCTCCTTTTAGCAGAAAAGATTGTCTCTGAGTACCATTCTCCTTTAGTAGCTAAGAGAACTAAGGATGAGTTTGAGAGAATTTTTTCCCGCAGAGAGACTCCCAGAGATTTACCAACATTTACTGTTTCCGAAAAAAAAGTAGATTTAGTAGAACTTCTTTATAACAGCAAACTAGTTTCTTCACGTAATCAGGCACGTCGTCTCCTTCTGCAAAAGGGGATAAGGGAGAAAGAAAAAGATGCACCCTTGGAAGATAGAATATTAGCGATCCCCCCCCAAGGTTTAATCTTAAAAGTAGGAAAGAGGAAATTCTTAAAAGTAGTATACAAAGGAGAAGATAAAAATGAAGGAAGATAGGCGTATTTTTCATCGCATTAAAAAGGAACTACCTTTGAAAGTTAAATTTTTAGACTATCTTATTGATGGAAGAAGTTATGACTTGAGTGCAAAGGGAATAGGGATAGTTTTAAATAGGTCTCTCCCTTACAAAGAGAGAGTGGATTTATTTATCTCCTCTCCTACGATAGGGAGAGATTTGGGTTTGGAAGGATGTGTGATTTGGTGTAAGAAGTTAGACAGAGATTGCTGGCGAATAGGGATGGAGATCGATAACCTTCAACTCCTTCTTTTCTCTAAGTTATTAGGTTAGATTAACTCACTTAGAGATCTTATTGCAAATTAATGCAAAATATGTTAAATTAAACTCCCTATAAGGAGGTAAGTTATGTACGTTAAAAGGATGCTAAAAGTTGTTCTTTTTTTCATCCTAGTTTCTGTTGCAGGAAGCTGTATAAAAAGAGAAAAGATTCCTCACCTAGTTATCTGGCATTGGATGGTTGATCGTCAGAGTGCTTTTCAAGCTCTGGCTGAAAAGTATGAGTCTGAAACAGGGGTAAAAGTAGATTTTAAATTGTTTTTCCCTCCAGATATTTACTCCCAGAAGGTGATTGCTGCTGCTCGTGCGGGAAATCTTCCTGATATATTTGGTATTCTGGGGGAGAAGAGAATGTTAGCTTCTTTTGTAAAAGCAGGACATATTTTAGACTTAACTCCTTCGATGAAAGAGGATAGTGATGCTTGGGGGAAAAGATTTTATCCCCAGACTTTAAGGATAGTTAGTTTCCCTCCTAATAATATCTATCAGGTTCCTTCAGGCATCTACGGTGTTCCCATCGATACTACTGTTTTGCAATTTCTCTATAACAAAAGCCTGTTTCGAGAAGCAGGATTAGACCCTCAATCTCCTCCCAAGAGTTTTGGTGATCTTATAAGTTATGCTCAGCAGACAAAGAGTAAATTAGGTATTGATGGATTTGTATGTGGATGGGCAGAATCATGGCTTCTTAATGCTTTGGCTACAGAATGGGCGATAAATTTAATGGGGGAGGAGAAGTTTTTAAAGACCCTGAAAGGAGACGTCTCTTATACAGATGAGGATTGGATAAAAGTTTTTTCTCTGTTTGCTAAGTTGAAAGAATCAGGAATTTTAGCTCCTAATATAACTACAATGACCAATAAAGAAGCAGAAGATGCTTTTGCTAAAAGTAAAGCTGTTTTCTCTTTTAATGGTAGTTGGGCAGTTAATGTGTATAGGCAGTTAAATCCTAAGTTGGAGTATGCCTTCTTCCCTCTTCCTCAAGTTTCCTCAAGTTTCCCTATTAAAGTGTGGGGAGGAGCAGGTTCCTCTTTTATGGTTAATGCTCATTCTCCTTATAAGGATAAAGCAGTTAAGTTCCTAAAGTGGCTTACCTTGCCAGAGCAGCAGAAGTTCCTAATCGAAGCAACCAATAACCTTCCTGCGATTAAGGGATGTGAGGATAGTTTACCTCCTTTGCTTAAGAGTCTAACTGAGAGCTTTGCTATTCTTACTCACCCTGATATTTGGCCTTACAATGAGGATTCTCGAGTTATCGAGGTAATGAATAGAGGTCTTCAGCAGATCGTTATGGGGTTAAAGACTCCCCTTGAGGTGGCTAAGGAGATTCAGACTACAAAAGAGAGATTATCACAGAGATGAAAAGATGGTCTTGGGATAGATTTCAGAATTTCTCTTTTATTTTCCCAGCTCTTGTTATATTTTCTATCTTTTATATTTACCCTTTTTTCTATACGTTTGTTCTTAGTTTTCAAGATTACGATTTTATCTCTACGCCAAAATTTATTGGTTTCAGCAATTTCCGTGAAGTTCTTACTGATAGAGAATGGTGGTCATCAATGTATAATGGAGCTTTTATTACCTTGTGGGCTTTAACTTTTCAGAATATTTTAGCATTTATGCTTGCTTTAGGGGTAGATAGAGTCATAAGGATGAATAAATTTTACCGAGTAGTATTTTTTATGTTACCTATTCTCTCAGAGATTATAATCGGCTTGCTTATGAAGCAACTTTTGAGTTCCGAACCTTTAGGTAGAGATATATTCAACCGCTGGATAACCAATTTAGGTTTAGGATTTTTTGCTCAAGACTGGTTAGGATCTCAGCGGGTAAGATTAGTTACTGCTTTGGTGCACTGCTGGAAAGGATTTGGCTGGGCATTTGTAATTTTCTTAGCGGGCCTTCAAAATGTTCCTCAACAGCTTTATGAAGCTGCCCGTATAGATGGAGCGAATGCCTGGCAGGTTTTTAGAAAAATTACTTTACCTTTACTTACTCCCGTAATTGCTCTGGTATTGGTTCTTACCATCTTGGGGACAATGCAAGCTTTTGCTATGATTCTTGCTTTAACTGGAGGAGCAGGAGGATTAACTGAAGTTCCTGTTATGAGAATTTATAATCATTTAAGGTTTAGGTTAGCAGGATTAGCTTGTGCCGAGGGGGTAATTCTAGGTTTAATTTTAATAGTAGTTTCCTTCGGGATGTTTTTTATATCTAAGAAGATAAGAGAGAAATATGGGGTATTACCGAGCTAAGAAGATATTTATTTTAGTGCTTATTCATACCTTTCTTATGAGTGTGGCATTAAGCTGTCTCCTTCCTTTCTTCTGGATGGTTAATGTTTCCTTTAAGAGTCAAGAAGAATTTGATAAGGGTTATGTGGCTAAAAAAGCATTTTCTCCTCAACAGCTGGAAGAATTACTTGCAGATAAGATAGTGAAGGAAGCTAAATTTAACCGTAAGTTTCTAATCTGGAATATTTCCACTGAAGATATGTTGATGGTGAAGTTGGCTCAGTCCAGAGTAGAAGATAGAGATAAAATCTTAAAAATATGGAGAAGAACTCGGGACTATGGATTAAAGCCCCCTCTAAGTTTAAACTTGAGTAACTATAAAGAGGTTATATTCAGAGAGAAGTTTTGGTGTTACTTCTTAAATAGTGTTTTTTACACTTTTGTTACTGTATGTTCTATCGTAATTATTTCTTCCCTTGCTGCTTATGCCTTTTCTCGTTTACACTTTCCCGGCAGAAACGTTATATTCTATATGTTCCTGGCAGCAATGATGATTCCTCTTCCTGCAGGTTTTGTTCCTGTATACGTACTGTTGAATAAATTTCATCTAGTAAACAGGACAGGGTATGTTTTGGCAATGACCAACGTAGGTCTTTCTCTAAGTATCTATCTTTTAAAGACTTTTTTTGATCAGCTTCCTAAAGATTTAGAAGATGCTGCACGAATCGATGGATGCAATAAACTCAGGATTTGGTGGAATGTTGGGTTACCTTTGGTAGCTCCCGCTTTAGGCGTAGTGATAATATTTAACGCTTTGAATGTATGGAATGAATTTGTATTAGCTTCCCTTATGTTTACCGCTGAGGAGCTAATGCCTTTACAGGTAGGGTTGATGGAGTTTTCCAATCGCATGGTTACTCAACATACCTTAATTGCTTCTGCTCTAACAGTAGCTGCCTTACCTATAATTCTTCTCTATTTAAGACTTCAGAGGCAGTTTATTAAAGGCCTTACTGCGGGAGCAATGGTAGGATGAGGTATAAATTGCGAAGTTTTCCACAATTAAAAGTTGTATTTCTTTCTTGTCTATTTTCTCTCTTTTCTTGCTATATTTATGGAAATGCTCAGGACTCTTCTCACTATGTAAACAAAGCTTGGGCTCAGTTGGGAAAAAGAAATTTTAAAGAAGTTTACAGTCTTGTTGAGGAATGTATTAAAAGGTATGCCTCTCAAGCAGATAGTTTAGCTCAAAAGTTGAGTAGTTTTCCTCCTCAAGGTAAAGAGAGTAGCTACCAGGTTATGAATGATGTAGCTACCTGTTACTTTATAAAAGGGGAAGCTTTAATGCGTGAGGGGAAAATAGAGGAAGCAAAGAAAGTTTTTAAAGAGGTTATAAAGAAGTATCCTTTTGCTTCTGCATGGGATCCTCGAGGGTGGTTTTGGTCTATTAAAGAAAAAGCGGAGATTACTTTGAGGAAATTAGAGAAGGGAATTATAGAAGAGGAAGAGGAAAAAAAGGTCATTATAACTAAAGTCAGTTTACATGACGGGGGAGAGGAATTTCCTGTTGATTACTCTCGATATGGGGAGTTCAAAAATTTAGGAACTTCTGAGTATACCTATGTTATTAAGGATCCTATAGGGTTAGCTAAAGCAGTAGGAGAAGGAATATACCCCAATACTACCTCTGTAAAATTTGACCCTAATTTTGTGAAAGTGAGAAAAAAACTATCTAAGATTGACCATTGGAAGATTCTTAATTCCCGAAACCTCTCACTTGCTTTTTACAAATGGTGTATAGCTCCAGAACCTCAAGGAGTGAAGCAGTTTTATATTGGAGATATTTTAGAGAAAAGTGGGCTTATAAAACAGGCAATAAAGGCTTACTATGCAGTATTAGTTCATTTCCCTAAAACTATAGGATGGACTTATTGGAATACTCCTTGGTATGTAGGGAAGACTGCTCTGTACCGGATAAAGTTTCTTCTTAAAGAGTATCCAGAACTAAATTTGAAGTTAGAGGGTGCATATATAAAAGTTAAAAATGGGACTAACAACAATGTAAGAGATGATATTTTCATTGTTAATCCTGGGAGACTGGTGCCAAAATCTCTAAAAGATAGGCTGATTTATTTTAAGAAAAGGAAGTTAGGTAAGCCTATAAAGATCCAAGGCAAAGGAAAGGTAAAATTGGTAAGATATCAAAGTGGGGATTGGCAGCTATTAGTAGATGATTTCCCTTTTATAGTAAAAGGGATGACTTATTCTCCTACTAAAGTAGGGGAGTCTCCTGATGAAGGAACACTATCTAATTGGATGTACCAGGATACCGATAACGATGGGATAATTGATGCTCCTTATCAAGCATGGATAGATAAAAATAGGAATAATATTAAAGATGAAGACGAAGAGGTGGTAGGTGATTTTCGTCTTATGAGAGAGATGGGAGTAAACTGCATAAGAATTTATCATCAGCCTTTTAAATTGAATAAGAAAATCTTAAGGGATTTATATTACAATTATGGAATCTACACTGCGGTAGGAGATTTTTTGGGAAAATATGCTTTAGGAAGTGGAGCAAGCTGGGAAGAGGGTACCGACTATGATAATCCTCTTCATCAAGAGAATATGCTTAATAGTGTGAGAGAGATGGTAGAGGAGTTTAAGGATGAGCCATATATTCTGTTTTGGATTTTAGGTAATGAGAATGTTTACGGGATTGCCTGTAATGCTGATAAAAAGCCCATTAGTTTCTTTAGATTTGCTAATCAAGCAGCAAAACTGATTAAGTCCTTGGATCCTTTTCAAAGACCTGTGGCTATTGCTTCAGGAGACATTCTTTATTTGCATATCTTCGCTAAGGAATGTCCAGATATCGATATCTTTGGTACCAACGCTTACCGTGGTAGGTACGGATTTTTAGATTTATGGGAAGAAGTAAAAACCCTTGCTGATAAGCCTGTAGTAGTAACTGAATACGGAGCTCCCTCTTATGGTAGTGGGTATACTCAGGAGGAAGCAGAGACTTATCAAGCGGGTTATCATAAGAATGCCTGGTTAGATATTTATGAAAATCGTGCAGGGTATGGTCAGGGGAACAGTTTAGGAGGATTCGTATTTGAGTGGGTTGATGAGTGGTGGAAGGCTTACGAACCTGGATATCACGATAGGAAAGGAGTATTTGCAGGTCCTTTCTTAGATGGATATATGCACGAAGAATGGTTAGGAGTATGTAGTCAAGGAGATGGTAAACATTCTCCTTTTTTAAGGCAATTAAAGAAGGTTTATTTTACTTATCAGAAGTTGTGGAAAAAGTAGAAAAAACAAAAGTTAGCTAAAATACTCTTGAAAACGCTTACAGAAAAAAGGTATAATATAAAAACTATCAAGGAGGTGAATGATGAAAAGGATAGGTAAGATTGTGTTGACCATTTCTATCTTGTGGAGTCTAAGTTTCTTAGGGTATGCTCAGGAGAACATTTTCTATATTTATCAAGATAAAAATTCACCCTCTAATCACTTCATCCCTAGTGGATGGATGGGCGATTATGGAGATTTGAAGTTTAATGACCAATCTACCGAGGAGGTAGCTTCAGGTTCTACATCTATCAAGATAACTTATACTGCCAAAAAATCACAAGGTCAGGGTTGGGCAGGAATTTATTGGCAGTCCTCCGCTAATAACTGGGGTTCTCGTCAAAGTGGGTATGACCTTACAGGGTTTAACAAGTTAGTATTTAAGGCTAAAGGCAAAGAAGGGGGAGAAGTAATTACTAAGGTAAAAGTAGGAGGAATTGTAAGAGATTCCCAAGGTAATCTTTTACCTTACCCTGATACTGTAGATAAAGAATACGGACCTATAAGACTAACTGATCAATGGCAGGAGTTTTACATTAATCTAGCAGGAGAAGATCTTTCCTATGTAAATGGAGGATTTTGTATTGTGTTTAATGCTGATCAGGCTCAAAAAGAACAGACTATTTATCTCGATGATATGTACTTTACTTATGATACTACGCTTAAGAAGGAAGAGGTAAAGACGGTTTTCCCTTTTTATGTTTATGCCGATAGTGGTTCTTTAGATAATCACTTTGTCCCCAGTGGATGGATGCCTGCCACTGCTGCTCAAGATCTGAAGATGTATATTAATTGGAAGGAAGCACCTTTGAGTGGAGATTCCTGTATCCGTATAGAGTATACTAATAAATCTGGCACACGCTGGGCAGGGATTTACTGGCAAAATCCTCCTAATAATTGGGGGACTATCCCCAATGCCGGATTTGATTTAAGAGGAGCAACTAAGCTTACCTTTTGGGCAAAGGGAGAACGTGGAGGAGAGATAATTAATGAGTTTAAAGTAGGAGGTATATCTAGTGGAGATTATCCCGACTCTGACAGTGCTTCCCTGGGCCCTATTCAGCTTACTAAAGAGTGGAAAAAATATGAAATTGATCTAAGAGGTAAGGATCTCTCCTATGTAATAGGAGGATTCTGCTGGGCAACTAACATAGATGTGAATGATCCTAATGGGATTGTCTTCTACCTTGATGAAATAAAATATGAGGAATAATGATATCTTCCTTAAGGCAGCTATAATTTTTAGCTGCCTTATTTTTTTTCCTCTAATTATCAGTGCTAAAGTTACTATCCAGAAGAATTCTCAAGGAGGATATCAACTCTACGTAGACAAAAGACCCTTCCTTATAAAAGGAGTAATTTACAATCCTACTCCTGTATGTGGTGGCTACGATTATGTTTTTTTGGCTGATACTAAGAAACCTTGGCTTGTGGATGGTAAATTGATGAAAGAGATGGGAGTAAATACCGTAAGGATATACTTTTGTTGTGCTCAGTTAGATAAAGTTAAGGAGTTTATAAGGGATATGTATACTAATTTTGGTATCTATACTATCGTAAGTGACTGGTTAGGATTGTGGGATAAACCTTCTCCTAATTATGCTGACAGGGAATCTCGTGAAAGAATAAAAATGAATATTCTTAAGATAGTAAAGGCATTAAAAGACGAAGAAGGACTTCTTATGTGGATTTTGGGTAACGAAAATAATTATACTTTCTCAGGAAAGATTGCTTTCTGGACTTCTCCTGAAATAGAAGAAATTCCTGATCTTTATAAGAGAGTATTAAAGCGAGCAGAGATTTACTATTCTTTTGTTGATGAGTTGGCTAAGGAAATTAAGAAGATAGATCCCAACCATCCTGTAGCTTTAGGTAATGGAGAAGTGAGTACTTTAGATGTAGCCTCTCGGGTGTGTAAAAATATTGATGCCTTAGCTATTATTTCTTATCGAGGTAAGCGTTTTGGGAATCTTTTTGAGAATATAAGATATGTTTTTGATAAACCTGTTCTAATTTCCGAATTTGGTTGCGACTCTTATGATGCTTACCGTAATAAGGAAGCCGAAGATATCCAAGCTGAATATATACAACTTCAATGGAGCTCTATATTTAAAAACACAACTTTTTGTGGTGACGAACGAGGCAACTGTATAGGGGCAACCTTATTTGAATGGAGTGATGAATGGTGGAAGCATAACCAAGGGTATACTCCTGATTGGTGTGTGCATAATACTCAAGCAGGGTGGTCTAACGGTTCCTACTATTTTGATATAAGAGCAAAGGATAATTTAAATATGAATGAGGAGTGGTTTGGGATAGTAAAACTTCTTGAGGAGAAAGACGAGAAAGGATTAAATAAGCGAGTTCCTAAAAAAGCTTACTATATCCTTAAAGATATTTGGAATAAACCACTTCCTACCTCTTCTTAATCCTCCTCCTTATTCCTAAGGTAAGTTTCTTCTTAAGGATAGTTTTTAGATGGAATTAAGAAAAAGGATAATTACATAGAGAATATACTTCTAAAGAGGTTTCTCTTGACAATTATCTCTCTCCAGTTATAATTCTATTAATTTTATAGAATTTATAGATAGCAGAAGGATGAAAGTATCTACAAAAGCTCGCTATGGGTTAAGGGCAATAATGGAGTTAGGGGCAAATTACTCTAAGAAGAGGCCCCTTCTCCTGAAAGAGATAGCAAAGAGACAGGAAATTTCTTTAAAGTATCTTGATCATATTTTTTCTCTTCTAAAGAAAATAGGGATAGTGAAAAGTGCTGGCAAAGGTAAAGGTTATATTCTTAGCAAAGCCCCTTCTCAGATAAAGGTTTGGGAGATAATAGAGGTATTGGAGGAGACTACTCTTTTGGATTGCTTAACTACCCCTAACTTGTGTAAAAAAGCACAATTTTGTGCTGCAAGAAGTTTATGGCGTAACTTAGCTAATAGTTTAAGAAGGAGTTTAGAGAATATCTCCTTAGAAGATTTATTGAGAGAACAAGAGGATATTCTTAAAAGAGAAAATAAAAATGCAATGTACTACATCTAAAATTTTGGGAGGCTGTGATGGAGATAGCTAATAGCGTGATTGAATTAGTAGGTAATACCCCTCTGGTAAGATTAAATAAGATAGGTAAGGATTTGGATGTAGATTTAATAGCTAAATTAGAATTTTTTAACCCCCTTTCTAGTTTAAAAGATAGGATTGCTGTAGCTATGATTGAAGATGCAGAAAGAAAGGGAGTAATTAGAGAAGGGGCCACCATTATTGAACCTACTAGTGGTAATACTGGGATTGCCTTGGCTTTTGTATGTGCAGTAAAAGGCTACAGATTAATTATCACCATGCCAGAGTCAATGTCAGAAGAAAGAAAACGTTTACTTAAAGCCTTAGGAGCGGAGGTGGTACTAACCAAGAATAGAGAAGGAATGAAGGGGGCAATAAAGAAAGCCGAAGAACTTCTCAAAGAAATTCCCGACTCTTTTATGCCTCATCAGTTTAATAACTTGGCTAATCCCCATGCTCATTATAAGACTACGGGCGAGGAGATTTGGCAGGATACCCAAGGAAGGGTAGATATAGTTGTTGCTGGTGTGGGTACTGGAGGAACTATCACAGGTGTTGCTCAACTGATAAAGAAAAGAAAGAAGGAATTTAAGGCGATAGCAGTGGAGCCTCAAGATAGTGCTATTCTCTCCGGGGGACATCCCGGGCTCCATAAAATTCAGGGAATTGGAGCAGGGTTCGTTCCTCAGGTTTTAAACTTAGATTTAATTGACGAGGTAGTAGCTGTATCTGACGAAGAAGCTGCCCAGTTAACTAGGCGATTGGCTAAAGAGGAGGGGATTCTTGCGGGAATATCTAGTGGGGCAGCAGTAGCTGGTGCTTTAAGAGTTGCTCAAAGAGAAGAGAATAAAGGGAAGTTAATAGTAGTTATACTTCCTGACACAGGAGAAAGATATCTTTCTACTTGGGTTTTTAAAGATTAAACAAACTTCTATATAAGCAAATAAAAAGTTAGGTATGGTTAGAGATACTTTGTTTACTGATGAAGAGAAGCTAAAAGAGGCAATTATAAGGTTGAAAAAGAAAAAAGAAGCTGTGATTCTAGCTCATAATTATCAGATATCCCAAATCCAAGATGTAGCCGACTTTGTAGGTGATTCCTTAGAATTAGCAAAAATTTCTGCTAAAGTTGATGCTTCCTTAATAGTTTTTTGTGGAGTTTACTTTATGGGAGAGACTGCCAAGATTCTTTCCCCCCAAAAGAAGGTGCTTATTCCTGTAGCTAGTGCCGGCTGTCCACTAGCAGATACTATTATTCCTAAAAAACTTTTGGAGTTAAAGAATGTTTACCCGGAGGCGTGGGTGGTAAGTTATGTTAATACTTCCGCAGAGATTAAGGCGTTGACAGATGTCTGTTGTACTTCCAGTAATGCTGTCCAAGTAGTAAAAAATATTCCTGCTAAAAAAGTTATATTTGTTCCTGATAAAAACTTAGGATGGTGGGTTAAAAGAAATGTCCCTCAAAAAGAGATAATTCTCTGGGAAGGGTTTTGTTATGTGCATCAGAATTTTACCTTAGATGATTTACATAAGCTGAGGAGTAAATTTCCTCATGCGCAGGTATTTGTCCATCCTGAGTGTAAGCCAGAAATTTTACAAGACGCTGATTTAGTTTTGTCTACTTCAGGGATGCTAAGTGAAGCAAAAAAGTCATCAGCAAAAGAAATCATTATTGGAACTGAAGAGGGTTTAATTTACAGATTAAAGAAAGAAAATCCTGAGAAGAAGTTTTACCCTTTAAAGAAAGCTGAGTGTGTAGATATGAAGAAGATTACCTTAAAAGAGCTTTACTTAGCTTTAGAACACCAAAGATATGCTATAGAGTTGTCTCCCCAGATTATTCAAAGAGCTCAGAATTCTCTTAGGGAAATGATAAAGTATACCTAAAATAAATGAAGTGCAGAATATGTAAAAAGGAAGCCAACATAACTTTAAAGAGTTACAATCTAAATCTCTGTCCCGATTGTTTTTTAGAATTCTTTAGGAAAAGAGTATATACTACCATAAATGAGTTTAAAATGTGCACTCCTAAGGATAGGATTTTGGTTGCTGTATCAGGTGGAAAAGATAGTTTATCTTTATGGCACATTCTTAATGATTTGGGATACAGAACCTGTGGACTTCATATTGTCTTAGATATAGAAGAATATTCTCAAAAGTCTTATCAAAAGGTAATAAAATTTGCTCAAACTAAAGATTTGGAGATTAGGATAGTGAGTGTAAGGGATGAGTTCGGCAAGAGTATAAGAGAGCTTGCTAGGATAGCTAAACGTCTTCCTTGTAGAGTTTGTGGAATGATAAAAAGATATCTGATGAATAGAGAGGCTAAGGATTTTGATTGTTTAGCTACCGGTCATAATTTAGATGATGAAGCCAGCACTCTCTTAGGGAATCTCCTTAACTGGCAGGAAGGATTCTTAACTCGGCAGTCTCCGGTTTTGGAAGAAAATTATACTCTCAAGAGAAAAATTAAACCTTTTGCTTTTATTTCTCAAGAAGAAATTGCTCTGTATGCTGAGTTATGTGGTATAGATTATCTAAAAGAGGAGTGTCCTTTTTCTAGAACAGCTACTTCTTGTATCTACAAAGGAGTTCTGGATAAGATTGAGGAGGAGATGCCTGCAACTAAGTTAAGATTCTATAAGGGATTTATTAGGAAGGAATATTTCAAGAGAGAGAAGAAGGATAAACTCTCTCCTTGTAAAAGTTGTGGTTACCTCACAATAGGGGAAGTTTGTAATTTCTGTAAGTTAAAGGAGAAAGTTTTAGAGGGAGAAGGTTCTTATTAAAGGAGGGGACGATGTTGGAAGAGATAACTATCTCAAGAGCAATCATTGATTCTTATTGGAAGAAACTCGGTAAAATTTTGGAAGTGGATGTGGCTATCTGTGGTGCCGGGCCTTCGGGATTAGTTTGTGCAACCACATTAGCTAAGAAGAAGAGAAAGGTAGTAATATTTGAGAAGAAGCTTTCTATTGGTGGAGGGATGTGGGCAGGAGGTATGTTTTTTAACGAAATTGTAGTCCAAGCATCAGGCAAGAAGATTTTAGAGGAGTATAAAGTGAGACTAAGAAAGTATAAAAAGGAATATTACCTTGCTGATGCTATTGAATGCGTATGTAGTTTAGGATATCATGCTGTTAAATCAGGAGTAATTATTATTAATGGAGTATCTGTTGAGGATGTTGTAATAAGAAAGAACAGGATTTGTGGGGTAGTGATAAATTGGTCAGCAGTTGAACTGACTAATTTAGACGTTGATCCTTTAGCAGTGAGAGCTAAATTTGTTGTAGATGCCACAGGACACTCTTCAGATGTGGTGAGGATTGTGGAAGAGAAGAGTGGGTTGAAACTTAATACTGAGATTGGGAAAAGAGTTGGAGAAAGGTCTATGTGGGCGGATTTGGCAGAAAGTATGGTGGAAAAGAATACTCAAGAGGTTGTTCCAGGCTTAGTAGTAGCAGGGATGTGTGTCAATGCTGTATTTGGTTCACCACGGATGGGACCTATCTTTGGGGGGATGCTTCTTTCAGGGAAAAAAGCGGCAGAAATCATTCTTTCTAAGATTAAATGATTTAAACTTATATTTTAATTACAAATGGATAGAGAGAGAATAGCTGTGGCTTTAAGTGGAGGTGTTGATTCTGCATATTCTGCTTACCTTCTTAAGAAAGAAGGGAAGGAGCTGGTAGGAGTAACTTTTAAACTTTCTTTCTTTAAAGAGGAAAATATTCGAAAAGCACAGTATGTATGTAACTTTTTGGGAATTCCCCATCATCTAATTGATGTTAACCAAGAGTTTAAGAATATTATAGATTACTTTGTCAGCTCTTACTTAGACGGTTTAACCCCTAACCCTTGCGCTTTATGTAATCAAATCATTAAGTTCGGAAAACTCTTAGATTATATACGTATGTTAGGTTGTTATTATTTAGCTACCGGGCATTACTGTCGACTAATTAAAACTGAAAAAGGTGAAATATACTTAGCTAAAGGAAGGAGTATGTTTAAGTCTCAAGAGTACTTTTTGGCATTAACTCCTAAAGAGAAGTTTAATTCAGTAATTTTCCCTCTAGGAGACTATACTAAAGAGGAGGTTAAAAGGAATATTCAAAAGGAAGGGTTTTACCCTTTCCCTATCGAAGAGAGTAAAGAGGTGTGTTTTATAGGGAATAGTACCTATAAGGATTTTATTAGAAAACGTATCTTAAGAGATGGTGATTATTCGGGACAGATAAAGCATCATAATGGGAAAGTCTTAGGAACTCACCAGGGAGTTTATTTTTTTACCTATGGACAAAGAGAGGGATTGGGGGTTTCTTGGAGAAAGCCTTTGTATGTAATGGACATCCTTCCTTCAAAAAGAGAAGTGATTGTAGGAGAGAGAGAGTTTATTCTAAAGGAGCGTTTCTTTGTAAACCACATAAATTGGTTTTACCCTCCTTCTAATTATCGGAATTTGAGAGTTAAGCTTCGTTATAACTCCTACTCTTTACCTTGTGATATAGAAATTTCTTCTCATAATCGGATTCTGTGTATTTTAAAAGACAAAAGAGAAATTCCTGCTCCGGGGCAGTTAGCTGTTTTCTATGATAGAGATTTAGTAGTTGCTGGAGGATTAATTGAGAAAGAAAGTGCTTCTTAAGAAAAACTGAAGCGGTAGATTTGGAAGGGTTTGTCCCTGCAGGATTAAGATGAAGGCAGTCTCTCTATTCTCAGGAGGTTTAGATAGTATTTTAGCTACCAAAATTATAAAGGAGATGGGTATAGAGGTAGAAACTATACACTTTTGGAGTTTATTTTCCCCTGCCACCTACCAAGAGACAGTTAAAAAGTTATCATTTTTTACAGAGAAACTAGGGGTTTCCCTTCATATAGAAGATATAACTCTTCAGCTCTTAGAAAAGGTAAAAAACCCTCGCTATGGCTACGGGAGTTGTCTTAATCCTTGCATCGATTGTAAGATTTTAATGTTTAGGAGGGCAAAAGAGTATATGGAAGATGTAGGAGCGAAGTTTTTGATAAGTGGGGAAGTATTAGGAGAACGTCCTTTCTCTCAGAGGAGAGGGGCTTTAGCGATAATAGAGAGAGAAGCTTCAGGGGAAGGAATAATTTTGAGACCTTTATCTGCAAAATTGCTAAAGTCAACTATTCCTGAGAATAAAGGATGGGTTAAGCGGGATAAACTTTTTGCTATAAAAGGAAGTAAGCGAAGACCCCAGATAGAGTTAGCAAGAAAATTGAAGATTTACTCTTATCCTTCTCCTGCAGGAGGATGTCTCCTTACCGACAAAAATTTCTCTAAAAAATTGCAGGATTTATTTTCTTACTCTAAAGATTTTGGAGTAAGAGATGTATTTCTTCTTAAGATAGGAAGACACTTTCGCCTCTCCCAGAGAGGGAAGTTGATCGTTCCTCGCAACGAGAGAGAGGAGCAGAGACTATTAGAGAAGAAGGAGGAAGCAGATACCTTATTTGTCCCTTTAGATGACGGAAGAAGATGTTTAGGAGTGGGGTCGTTAGATACTGATGATATCCAGTTAGCTACTCGGATAGTTGCTTCATATGTTAAGAGAGACTCTTATCCTAAGAAAATAAGGGTTATCTCTTTCTGGGGAGAGAAGGAATTAGAGGTAAACCCTTTATCCTCTCAGGAGTTAGAGAGTCGACGAATAAGTTAGGTAAAATTTATTTTTTTCTTGAGAAATGGACAAATTAGTGGTATTATTCTATAATTATCGGTAAGAGAAGGAGATGGGAGAAGGTAAGATTTTAATTATTGATAATGATGTTGAGTTTCCACAGAAGCTAAGTAGCTTCCTAAAAGAACAGGGTTATATTCTTCATGTTTATCAAGAAAGTAGAAAAGGTTTAGATGCTTTCCTTAAGGAAGAGTTTGATGTGGTGATGGTAGAGCTAGCTATGCCTCAAATGAATGGGATCGAGGTTATAGAGGAGATTAAAAAAATTGATCCCGAAAGTATAACTATTATTATGACTACTCAACCTTCTCTGGAGACAGTTCAAAGAGCAATAAGAGCAGGGGCATTTGACTATATTACCAAGCCTTTTAGTAAAGAGGAAATCTCATTCGTAATGAAAAGAGCACTTGCCTTTCGCAATTTAAGTGTAGCTAGAAGGAAACTTATGGAGGAGTTAGAGAAACAGAATGTAAGGTTAGAGCGCCAGATTAAAGAAAAGACAAAAGAGTTAGCTCTTATATACCAAGTAGGTAGAGATATTTCCTCCACACTGAACTTAGAAGAAATTTTAGAGATTATCTTAGATAGAGTGTGTGTAGTATTGAACATAGAAAAATGTTCTATTCTTCTATTGGATGAGGGTAAGGGAGAGTTATATATAAGAGCTGCTCGAGGTCTATCGGAGGATGTTATAATTCAAACAAGACTTAAAGTAGGTGAGCCTATCTCTGGATGGGTACTTAAAAATAAGAAGCCCGTGTTTGTAGAAGACATAGAGAAAGATCCTCGTTTTGCTCGAAGAAACTATGAGAGGTATTATACACACTCTTTTATCAGTGTGCCTTTGATAGTGAAAGAAGATGCTATTGGGGTGATAAATGTGAATAATAAGAAAACAAGACAGCCTCTCACTGAGGATGATTTCAGAATCGTGAAAGGAATAGCTAACAAGGCATCTATAGCTGTAGAGAATGCCCGTCTTTATTCTACCTTGGAAGATAGTTATATTCGAACAGTCACTGCTCTTACTTCAGCAATTGATGCTAAGGATCATTATACTAAGAGTCATTCAGAACATGTTTCTCAGTATGCGGTAGCTATAGGGAGGGAGATGGGTTTATCAGACCGTGAGATTGAAGAAATTCGTCAAGCTTGTCAACTTCATGATTTAGGAAAAATTGGAGTCCACGATTATATTCTTACTAAACCTGGCAAACTTACTCCTGAGGAGTGGGAGGAGATAAAACAGCATTCCTTAAAAAGTGCGGAGATATTGAAGCCTCTAATTTTCTTAGGAGGAGCTATTGATTTGATAAGGCAGCATCACGAGAGGTATGATGGGAAGGGGTATCCTTACGGTCTTAAAGGCGAGGAAATAAAGCTAGGAGCAAGGATAATAGCAGTAGCTGACAGTTTTGACGCTATGACTACCGATAGACCTTATCGTCGAGCACGCACTAAAGAAGAAGCCATTGAGGAAATTAAAAAATGTAGTGGCACCCAGTTTGATCCTAAAGTTGTAGAAGCTTTTTTAAGGATAGTGGACAAACTTCCTCCTAAACCCAAAAAGTAGCTTGCCTACCATCTCCACAGAATTAAGAGAGTAAAGGAAATTACTACAATTATTGTTGTCCACACCATCCACTTAGCCTTTGCTGGAGATGGTAGACTTTTTCCACAGTAAAGACAGATGGTAGCGTTATGAGGAATGGGTTTTCTACAGTAAGGACACTTCTTAAGCTGTGAGAAGTCCAGTTTCTCTTCTTCTACTACTTCTTGGAAGGGAAAATACTCTTCATTCATCGTCTATAATAAGTAGTATACAACTTTTTTCTCTTGTATCAATAGGTATTTACCTTTGAGGTATTTTTTATATAATTAATTAAAGAAAGAGAGATAGTCTATGAGGGAAAGGAAGTTTATAGATTTATCTATGATCTCTGAAGAGGAACTTCTCAATTTAAAAATCTGTGATCTTCCTCTAAAAATAGAGGGTACATGGCTCCAAGGATGTGTAGAGCAGCTCTATCAGGAGTTAGAGAAGAAAGGAATAAAATTTAAGCCTCCCTGTTACTTGGCAGACGAGTGGCTTACTCCTGACGGTGAACCGGTAATAGGTATCCCTTTTTTCTTAGCTCATCCTACACTTATGAAATTAGAGAAAAAGATGATGCTTGATGTAGAAGGAGAAACTAAGGGCTGGTGTATGAAACTGTTGCGTCATGAAAGCGGCCATGCTATAAACTATGCCTATAGGTTGTATAGACGGAGAAAGTGGCAGAAAATTTTTGGAAAGTTTTCCCAAGTTTACTCAGATACTTACCGTTTCCGTCCTTATAGTAAAAGTTTTGTACGCCATCTAGAGGATTACTACGCTCAGTATCATCCCGATGAAGATTTTGCGGAAACTTTTGCTGTTTGGCTTACTCCCGGTTCTAATTGGCAGGAGGCTTATAAGGGATGGAAGGCCTTAGAGAAGTTAAATTATGTAGAGGAATTAATGGAAGAAATAAAGGAAAAGCCACCTCTCGTTAAACGAGGGAGAAGGTATTGGCATATTAATTCCTTAAGAATCACTCTTAAAAATTATTATAAGAAAAAAAGGCTCTACTATGCAGAGTATTTTCCTGATTTTCACGATGTAAATCTAAAGAAGATATTTGCAGAAAAAAATCTTCATTCTCAAGAAGGGTTATCTGCTAAGGATTTAATAAAGAGATATAGGAAGCAAATTCTAAATAATGTTTCTGAATGGACTGGAGAGAAAAAGTACGTAATTGCCGACCTTTTAGATACTATAGGGGAAAGATGTGATAGTCTTAACCTTAGGATAATTGAGTCGGAGAGTTCCGCTCTTCTTAAATTTTCTACCTATATTACTACTCTCATTATGAATTATCGTTATACAGGGAGATTTCAAAAGACAAAATGAGGAGGAGATTAAAAGTTTTGTTAGTATTTGATACGCCTTATCATACGCCTCGAGGTTATAACTTTGAAAAGGAGTTTAAAGAGCTTGACTGGGTAACAGAGAGAGACGTTTATTCAGCTCTCTTAGAGAACGGTTATGATGTTATTCTCTTGGGGCTCTATGATGATATAAAATTACTCTTTGAGGAAGTGAAAGAAAATAAACCTGAGGCTATTTTCAATCTTACTGAGGTATTTAAGCAGAAAACTTATTTAGAAAAGAATGTAGCCTGGATTTTAGAAATTCTGGGTATTCCTTATACTGGTGCTACTCCAACTAGTCTTCTTATCTGTAATAATAAAGCTCTAACTAAAAAGATACTGACCTTTCATAAGATTCGTGTTCCCAATTTTTATACATTTTATAAGCATCGCAAGGTCAAATTTATCCGGAGGTTAAAACTTCCTCTCATCGTAAAGCCTCTGTATGAGGAAGCTTCACGGGGGATATCTCAAGCTTCGGTAGTTGATAGTGAGGAAGGATTAATTGAGCGAGTAAAATTTATCCACACTCACCTCAATATGGATGCTATTGCTGAGGAGTACATTGATGGGAGAGAGCTTTACGTGAGTGTATTAGGGAACAAGCGGATAAAAGTTTTACCTTTTAGAGAGATGAAATTTGGTAAGATTCCTGAAGATGAACCTCGTATTGCTACTTACAAGGCTAAGTGGGATTATAGATATCGGGAAAAGTGGGAAATTAAAAATGTTTTTGCTGGTAGATTACCTTCAGGGTTGGATAAGAAAATTATCGAAATTTGCAAACGTGCTTATCGAGCTCTTAATATGCAATGTTACGCTCGCTTCGATATAAGGATTACATCTCAAGGAGAAGTTTATATTATTGAAGCAAATGCTAACCCCTGTTTGGGTAGAACTGATGAGCTTGCTCAATCAGCAGAAAAAAGTGGTATTAGTTATAATAAGCTAATTCAAAAGATAATAAACCTTGCTCTAAAGAGGCCAGTTTAAATATTATCCTGAAGTTCCCCCAAAATTTAGACATCCTTTTGTCTAACAGTATATGATTCAGTAAGATAAGAAAATTGAAATCTGCGCTTTTTAGAAAAATATTTTTGTTGTAAAAATAGGAAAGAGTTTTCCCAAAATTTTGAAAGGCTAATATAATATTTTCAATACCTTTAGAAAAGCCAACTTTACAAAAGATGCACTTTTAAGAAGAAATGAGTTCCCCTGGCCATATTTAAAAATATAGGCCTGAGAAATGATTGGGATACCTGAATCTGAATAATTATCATGTGCGTTTGTAAAGCACGAATAGGTGGTTAGAGTAAGACTCTATTGATAAGATATTTTTAGCAAGAAATTAACTATTGACAAACTCTTTCATAGGCGGGAAAACCCCAGTAAAATATTATCTTTTTGTTCTCACTATTTATGATATAATAATGTAGCTAATTACAAATTTGAAGAAATATGTTTAGAGAATTCCTTAATTTTCTTCCTGATATAGTTTACCTTAAAGATTACGAAGGCAGATACTTATGGGCTAATAGAACCTTTCTACAGTTTTTTGGGAAAGAAGAGAAAGAGGTAATAGGTAAGGTAGATAGCGAAGTTATTCCTCAAGAGCTTGCTGTTCAGTGGCAGACTTCAGATAGAGAAGTTATTTCTCTTAAGAAACCAATTATAAGAGAGGAACATTTAGGAGAAATTATTTTTGAAACGATGAGGTTCTTGGTTCCCCTTAGTGAAGGGAAAATAGGAGTTGCGGGATACTCTCGTGATGTAACTCTTCACAAGAAAATGGAAGAGAGTTTGAAAGCAAGTGAGGAGAAGTATCGAATCATTGCTGAGAATGTGAATGACATAATTTGGGGTATAGATATGGACTTAAGAGTTGTCTATATAAGTGCTTCTTTGGAACACATTTTGGGGTATAAACCGGAGGAATTGATAGGTAAAAGTTTAGAGGAGATATTGCCCCCAGGGGAATATAAGAAAATGAAAAAAATTCTGGAGGAAGAGTTGACTCGAGAGGAAGAAAAAGGAACAGACAAATTGCGTTCGAGGACTTTTGAGATTAAGTATATTCATAAAAGTGGTCACCCTGTATTGTTGGAGGTTAAAGCTAATTTTATCCGTAACCAAGACGGTGTTCCTACTGGTATTTTAGAAGTGGCTCGAGATGTCACCCAAAGGAAGGAGATGGAGGAGACTCAGCGGCTTTCTCAATTAGGTAAGCTTGTTGCTGATATTGCTCATGAAGTAAATAATCCTCTTATGATTATTTCAGGGAGGGCTCAACTTGCTCTTATGGAGGAAATATCTGATCCAGAGGTTAAAAAGACTCTAGAGATTATCCTAATTGAATGTCAGAGAGTAAAGGATATTATCCAGAGAATTCTCAGATACTCTCGTCCTGGTAAGGGTGAATTTAAAGAGCTCAATATAGAAAGAGTTATAGAGGATGTAGTTGCAATTTTGGAACACCAGTTTCAATTAGTTAATATCTCCATAGTAAGAAACTATACTCCTAACTTACCCCAGGTATGGGCGGATGATAAGCAAATTGAAGAAGTGCTGATGAACCTATTGATTAATGCTAGAGATGCTATGCCTGAGGGAGGAAAAATAGAGATAAGTACATCTTCTCAGGATAATTTCTTAAGAATAGATATAAAAGATACAGGTACAGGTATGAGTAAAGAAGTTCTAGATAGGATATTTGAACCATTTTTTTCTACTAAGAAGAGAGGCACAGGATTAGGTGTCTCTATATGTTATAATATAATAAAAGCTCACAAAGGAGAGTTGAAGTTCGTAAGTGCCCCCGGGAAGGGTACTACTGTTACTATACTTTTACCTTTTTTGAAAAAAGATGGCTAAGATTTTAGTTATTGATGATGAGCATCAGATTTTAGATATTTTGGAGAGATTTCTAACTAAGATGGGGTTTCAAGTTATTACTGCCTTGGGAGGAGAAGAGGGAATAAAAGCAATTAATTCTCAGGATGTGGATCTTATTCTCTTAGATATGAAGATGCCTAAAGTAACAGGAATTGATGTATTGAAAGAATTAAAAGAGAGAGAAAAGAAGGTTCCTGTTATTATTTTAAGTGGTTCTTTAGGGGTAGTAAGAGAAGTCCATCTTCTAGAAGAGTTAGGGCATACTCAGGAAGATATTGTTACCAAACCTATAGACCTTTTTAATCTCCTAGAAAAAGTTAGGAGCAAATTACCTAGAGAGATTGTTTAGCTTCTATGGGGCAGAGGGTTTTAATTGTAGATAGTGACATAGAGGCACGCAATACTTTTTATGAGATACTTTCTTCCTTAAATTATGAGCCTACCTGTGTACCCACAGCTAAAGAAGCTCTAAACAGACTTACTGAGGAGAGGTTTGATCTTATCATTTTAGAGAGAGATATGCCTGATTTAGATGGGGTAGATATTGTCAGGAAGATAAGGGAATTTGATAAGGATACTAAGATTGTGTTACTCTCTCGAGAAGATCCAGAAAGATCTATTTTATCTTTAGCTCATCAGTTAAATATCCAGAGGGTGTTAAAAAAGGACTTCTCTACTCATATGATGATGAGAGATATACTAGGTACTTTAAGAGAAAAGCGCTCATCTCCTCAACCTTCTTCTCTTTTTAAAAATTTCTCTATTCTCATAGTTGATGATAATCCTCAGGTAAGAGAAACTCTTCAGATTTTCCTAGAGAAAAAGGGTTTTAAAGTTCTAACAGCATCTTCCGGAGAAGATGCTGTTATGAAAGTGAAGCTGGGGGAGCCTAAGGTAGTTATTTTGGATATAAGGATGCCAGGAATGGATGGGGTAGTAGTGTTAAGAAATATAAAACAACTCAATCCTTCTATCAAAGTGATCGTGCTTACTTCAGTTAGAGATGATTATATCATGAAGGAAGCTCGGCGAGAAGGAGCTTCTGAGTATTTGGTTAAACCTTATGATCTTGAAAAATTAGATAATATAATTACTTCTTTACTTTTACAAAAAAGGAGTGAAGATGGATAAGAAAATCTTAGTCGCTGAAGGTGAAGTGGGAATTCGTCAACAATTCTATGATAGTTTAACGCATGCAGGTTATAAAGTAGTAACTACTCATCACGGAAAGCATGCATTCGAACTATTTACTACTCAGAAGCCAGATTTAGTGCTTCTAGATTATGCTCTTTCTGATGAAAGTGGTATTGAGGTACTTAGGAAAATAAAAGAGATAGATAAAAAAGCAAAAGTAGTTATGCTTGGTAGTCCTGTTGAATCAGAGTTAGAGAAGGAAGCACGACTATTAGGAGCTAGTGGTTTTCTTCCTAAAAGTTTAGAAGGAGGAGCTATTGTTGAAGCAGTTGATCGGATAATGGGAAAATCAATCGAGGAGAGAAAAATTCTAGTAGTCGATGATGATTCTCAAATTTGCTCTCTCATAGAAGATTTCTTAACGAAAAAAGGATTCAGAGTAATCGTTGCCTATAGTGGTGAGGAGGGTTTGGAGAAATTTAAAAAAGAGAGACCAATTTTGGTTCTTCTTGATGTAAGGTTACCAGGTATGGATGGGATAATGACTCTAAAACGAATTAAAGAGATTGACCCCCGAGTAGGAGTAATTATGGTAACCGGCCTAAAAGATGAAGATACCTTTAATGAAGCAAAGAAATTAGGTGCTCACGAGTATGTGGTGAAACCTTTTGATTTAGATTATTTAGATACCTGTGTCCTTGTACGTCTGTGTCTTGTTTCAGCTCTTTTAAGATAACTTTTTGGTTAACTCTTATGTAGAAGATGGAAGGAGAGAAGGTTAAAGTATTCCTTGTTGAAGATGATTTTTCGGTGTTTTCTCTCGTTAAGGAGATGTTAGCTAAATTGAGAGGTTACTCTCTGGAAGTAGATGGAGCACCTAGCTTAAATGAGAGTATAGAGAAACTGCAGAGTAAAAAGGTAGATGTTATTCTTTTAGATCTAAATCTACCAGATAGCAAGGGTGAAGATACTTTTTTGAAGTTATACCAGAAATTTCCTCAACTTCCTGTAGTAGTTCTTACTGGTTTTGATGATGAAGAGTTGGCTGTTAAAGTAGTACGCCAAGGTGCTCAGGATTATTTGGTAAAAAGTAGAGTGGATGCTTATCTAATGATGAAGGCTATTTCTTACGCTATCGAACGTAAGCGGATAGAGGAAGCGTTACGGAAGGCACGTGATGAATTAGAGCTACGAGTTAAGGAGCGGACTGCAGAACTAGTAAGAGTTAATGAATATCTTAAACAAGAGATAGAGGAGCGTAAGAGAAAAGAGGAAGAATTACGTATTACCTATATTAAATTAAAGGAAGCTCAACAACAGTTAATTCAATCAGCAAAGATGGAGGCGGTGGGAGTTTTAGCTGGTGGTGTAGCCCACGAGGTTAAAAATCCTTTAGCAATCATTCTTCAGGGAATTGAATATCTCTCTAAGAAGATTGAAACTGATAACGAGAATATAAAATCTACTTTAAAATATATGAAAGAAGCAGTGATAAGAGCAGACACTATTGTTAAGGGACTCTTAGATTTCTCTAGAATTTCCAAACTGGATATAGCTAAATATAACATTAATTCATTAATAGAGAATTGCTTATTACTAATGAAACATCAGCTTGATAGACACCATATTCGTGTGATAAAAGAGTTAGGGGAAGATACCCCTGAACTTAATGTAGATAAGAGTAAGATAGAACAGGTATTCATAAATATTTTTATGAATGCTGTTCATGCTATGCCAGAAGGAGGAGAGCTTATCGTAAGAAGCTATGTTAAATCTCTAACCGAAGATACTCTACCTTTCCAAGTTGAAGGGAAAGAGAAATTTAATCTTGGTGAGAAAGTAGTGGTAGTTGAAATAGAGGATACAGGTAGTGGTATTCCTCAGGAACTTTTAGATAAAGTGTTTGATCCTTTTTTTACTACTAAACGTGCTAAGGGAGGTACAGGTTTAGGTCTATCTATAGTGAGAAATATAATGGAGATGCATAATGGAAGGATAGATATCAGAAATAGAAACGAAGGGGGTGTGATTGTGAGTTTGTTATTTAAAAGAGGAGGAGGCCAATATGGAGAAAAAGAAGATACTAGTAGTTGATGATGAGGAGAGTTTTGCTCAAATGGTGAAGCTGAATCTCGAAGAAACAGGGAAATATGAGGTTATGGTAGAAACTAAAGGCAAGGAGGCTATACTTACTGCTAAGAGATTTAAGCCTGATTTAATATTTTTAGATATAGTAATGCCTGATGTAGACGGGGGTGAAATTGTGCAAAAGATGAAGTCCGATGAGGATTTAAAAGATACCCCTGTGGTATTTCTTACTGCTTTAGTTACAGAGAAAGAAGTAAAGTCCCAAGAAGGAGTTATAGCTGGACGCCCCTTTTTAGCCAAGCCAGTAACTACCCAACAACTTATTGAGTATATTGAAAAATATATAAGATAAACTTACTTCTCTTCGTTTTAGGAGCTACAAATAGATGAGGAACAAGTTGTTACCTTATTTTCCAGATTTCTTTTATAACCTCTCTAGAGTAAAAATTACTTCTATCCTTATTACCATTAATGTAGGGATATTTCTCATTATCCATATTATTCCTAGCTTTCCTTGGGTTTACCTATTAGGTCTGGTGCCTAGTTTGGTATTTTCTAAGTTAATGTTTTGGCAATTCTTTACTTATATGTTTATCCATGTAGGGGTTATGCATCTTGCAATAAATATGCTGATGTTATGGTTCTTTGCTTCTGGTATAGAGAGTTTATGGGGGAAGAAAAAGTTTTTATTTTACTATTTTTTTACCGGTGTAGGCGCAGGTTTTTGTAGTTTTCTTTTTTCAGGGGCTCCCTATACGGTAGTGATTGGTGCTTCAGGGGCGATCTTTGGGATTTTAGTGGCTTACGCAGTGATGTACCCTGAGAGTACGATTTTGTTGTTCTTTTTCTTTCCCATGAAGATGAAGTATGCTATTTTGGTATTAGGGGGAATAAATCTTTTAGGGGCTCTTTTCTCTCCCGGGAGTGGTATTGCTTATCTTGCTCATTTAGGAGGAGCTCTTTTTGGATATATTTATTTAAAAAGAGAACTACTATTCTTTAAGTTTTCTCACTCCTTTTTTCTTTTTAAACAATGGTTAATAAGGAAAAGAGAATATAGAAAAAAACTATATCAGGACAAGATTAAGAAGGAAGTCGATCGTATCTTAGACAAAATAGCTAAACACGGAACAGCTAGCCTTAGTAAAGAGGAAAAGAAATTTTTGAAACTTAAGAGCGAAGATTATTTTTGATTAAATAGATTATTTATTGACTAATAGAGAATAGTTGCTTACCCTAATTGAATGTGTTATAATCAAACCTATGTTAGAAGAAAGAATCTATAAAGATTATTTGCAAGCACTAAAAGATAAGGATAGACATAGAGTTGAGTTTTTAAGCTTCATAAGAGCAGAGCTTAAAAATGTAGCTATTGAATTGAAGAAGGATAAACTTCAGGATAATCAAGTATGGGAAGTACTTAAAAGACAGAAGAAGCGTCTCTGCGAGATTAGAGAATCTGCCCTTTCTTCTAACCGTTCAGATATACTTACAGCTGTAGAAGAGGAGTTGGCAATACTTAATTCTTATTTACCTCAGCCTCTTAGTGAGACGGAGTTGTCTACAATCATCGATGAGGTGATTTCTCAAGTTGGTGCCACATCTCTTAGGGATGTAGGTAGAGTGATTAAAGCTGTTTTAGAAAAAGTAGGAGCAAGAACTGAGGCTAAAGAGGTGAGTAGGCTAGTAAAGGAAAAGCTTAAATCTTAATTTTACTGTTGACAACAGCCTTAAAGATAGTATAGTAAAGTAAAAAGGGTTGAAGGATCTTAGAGCCGCAAGGCTTCTAAGGTGGTGTAAGCCTTGCGGCTTTTTTATTAGTAGGCATGGGGGTTAAGAATGAGACGTATACTTCTGATTATGTGTGCAGGGTTAGTTTTTAGTTTCTCTATATATCTAGAAGGAAAAGGGGGCAAGATGATTGTTGAGAATGGAAGAAAGGTTTCTTTTGATTATGTACTTACAGTAGAAGGAGAAGTTATAGATAAATCTCCACCTGAACAGCCTTTCCAGTATATTCATGGAGAAGGCCAGATTATTCCTGGGTTAGCTAAGGGCTTAGAAGGTATGAGCGCAGGGGAAGAGAAAGTAATTACCGTTTCTCCTCAAGAGGCTTACGGTTTACGTGATCCCCATGCTTTCTATGAGATTTCTTCTAAGTCTTTACCTGAAGATTTAAAACCCAAAATAGGGATGTATCTTCAAATGCGTACCCCAGAAGGGAGGACTCTCCCGGTGAGAATTAGTGAGATTAAAGAGAACACCGTAGTGCTTGATTTAAACCACCCCTTAGCAGGAAAGACGTTAATTTTTCATGTAAAGATTAGAGAGATTGAGTAGAAGAGGGCAGAAGTTCGGGAGGGTCTGCTTATACTTTCTTCACCTTCAACCTTTGAAGATATTTAAAAGGAGGTTAGATGATGTAAAGGTTAACAAAGCTAGGCGGGCATAGGGAAATTGAAATTTTTCCAATGGAATTTAAGGAGGAGAATAATGGAAGAAGAGAGGAAAATCTATATTGGTAATCTAGAGTATAGTGTAGCAGAAAGTGATTTAGCAAGAATTTTAGAGAAAAATGGTTTGGAAGCAAAAGATATTACAGTTATAACTGATAGATATACCGGCAGGTCAAAAGGTTTTGGATTTGCAGAGTTCGATACCGAAGAGGAAGCACAGAAAGCTATAGAGAAACTGAATGGAGAGCAGCTAAATGGGAGAATATTAAGGGTAAGTAAAGCTCAAAAAAGGAAACCCCGAAGAGATAACTTTAATATGGGTAGATACCCTAGAGGAAGTAGGTATTGAATATTAATTCTGTCAGAACTTCACCTTTTCTTAAACTTAAATCCTTACTCTTTTCATAATCTTTTCGTTTGCTATAATATTTATAAAGAGATGTAGGATATATTTCTTACTTTCTAGAGATTTAAAAGCTTTAGAATGCTCCAAAGAGATTTTTTCTAGATATAGAGTTATCTCATAAAATAATTTTTTGTTTGGGGGTAATAATGAATAAGAAACTATCATTTTTCATCGTTCTGATATTTTTGATAGGAATGGGAATTTTTGTTAGTTTTTCCTTTAAAGCGGTGCACAAAAAGATTGAAGATTTGAGCACCTCTATTTTAAAGTTAGAGGATATATTGATCGTAGAAGAGTTGCGAGATAAGATTCAAAATAGTTTAGAGACTGCTAAAAATAATCTTCTCTTTCTTTCTAACTTGTGTAGTCTTAAAAAGTTAATTACTGCTACCAGCCCTAGGGATAGAAAGGTTTTATTAAAAAATTTAAGAGAAGATTTTCTAGCTTTTTCTCGAACTCATAGAGAGTTTTCTCAAATTCGTTATCTTGATGAGAATGGTAAGGAAATAGTTAGAGTAAATAGGGAAGGGGATTCTTGTTATTTAGTTCCTTTAGAGAAACTCCAGGATAAAAGCCATCGCTACTGTTTCGCGGAGTCTGTTGCCTTTTCTCCTGGCCAAATATATATTTCTAATCTAGATTTAAATATGGAAAAGGGGAAGTTAGAGTGGCCCTATCGACCTACGGTAAGACTATCTACTCCCATTTTTACATCCCAGCACAATCTAAAAGGGATAGTAGTACTGAATATTGAAGCAAAAGATTTCCTTTCTAAACTGGAGAGGCATAATTTATGGTTAGTAAATGAGAAGGGAATATTTTTTGTCGCTCCTCAACCTAAACTTCTTTATAAGAAGTCAAATATTGAAGTTAGTTCTTTAGCTAAAGAAGTCTCTAGAGGGATATTTTTTAATCCAGGGATTTATCCTTTCCTTTATACTTACATAGACATAGGTAAGAGAAGGTGGCTCCTCGGAAAATTCTTTGATATGAAAAAAATTGCTCCTTTAATTCATACTCACCAGAATAACATATATGGGCTACTTGTAGGATTTGCTATCTTTGTCCTTTTGATGGTTTTTATTATGTTTGGTTGGTATCACCGAATTAAAGAAGAAGAGAGAATTGAGAGAGAGTTGAGGTTAGCAGAAATTGGAAGGTTAGTTTCTACTATCTACCATGACATTGCTAATCCCCTTATGGTAATTATGAATATACCCCAACTAATTAAGGAAAACCTGAGAGAATGTTTAGGGAGAGAACTTTCTACTGAGGAAAAGATAGAGATTCTAGAGAGTGCTCAGAAGGATTTAGATGAAATTACTAAGGCAGCAAGTAGGCAAGAGAAGTTAATTGGAGAGATTAAAGACACGGTAAGAGGTAAATTTGAGCCTCTTTTTGAAGAGGTTGATCTAGAGGTATTTTTTAGTGAGATTTTAGAAAATTGTAAAAGATACGTTGAGGAGATCAAGTTGGATTTAACTTATAAGGGTAAGTTGACTTTAGACAGGGGTAGATTTGAAAGAGTATTTTTCAATTTGATAAAAAATGTAGGAGAAGCCAGTAAGGGCAAAGCCACCGTTACTATTACTTCCTCTCAAGAAGATGATTATATAAAGTTTACCATTAGCGATAATGGTCCAGGTATGTCTAAGAAGATGTTAAAGACTCTATTTAAGCTTGGAGGGACTTACGGTAAAAAAGAAGGCACAGGTTTAGGTTTATATATTGTGAAAAAGATAGTAGAGTTACATAGGGGAAAGATAACTTGTAGTTCTTACCCTGGAAAGGGGACAATCTTTACTATAAAGATTCCTAAGCGAATTCCTAATAAGAAATTTACCTAAAACTCCATCTCACTTTCAGTATCACAAAGCTTAAATCTCTCACCACCCCAGAGAGTCTCTGTGCTCGGGGCTCAACCCGAAGTTTCGGGGTTCGCCTGCCTGCGTTTACCCCGTAGCAAACTAACGAAGTAAGTTTTGCTATGGGGCTCAAAGTCTGTCTTCCCCCTAAAAAGAGGAGGAAAAAGATACCTAAATTTTCAGAAAAATCTTGACAACTGTAAATTATTACAGTATCATATAATCAAATGAATACAGTTAATAAACCCCAGATAAATTCAACATTAACGCAACGCCAGAAAGAAATATTAGAGTTTATTATCTCTCATATAAAGCAATACGGATACCCGCCTTCTATTCCTGAAATTCAAAAGAATTTCTCTTTTAAGTCTCCCAACGCAGTTAGTGACCACCTTGAAGCCCTAGAAAGGAAAGGCTATATAGCCCGCCGTCCTCATAAATCGAGAGGCATAGAGGTGTTAATTCAACCAAAATCAGAGAATGGTGGAAACCTTAATGGCGGAAATGTTGCAGAGGTGCCTATTGTTGGCAGGGTTTCTGCCGGGGTTCCTATCCTTGCCGAAGAGAATTTAGAAGGCACATTGTTTGTAGATAAAACTATTGTCCGAGACCCTAAAGGGGTTTTTGCTTTGCGCGTGCAGGGCGAAAGTATGGTTAACGCAGGAATTCTTGATGGTGATTTTGTATTGGTTAAGCAGCAGCCTGTAGCAGAACAAGGAGAGATTGTAGTTGCTTTGATAGAAGATGAAGCAACGGTTAAGAGGTTTTATAAAGATAAAAATAAAATAAAACTTAAACCGGAAAATGATACAATGAATCCTATAATCGTTGACCCCCAAGATAGTAGTGTTAGAATAATTGGGAAAGTAGTGGGAGTGGTGAGGAGGATATAAATTTATGAAGAATGTTTTTACAATTAACAGAGAAGATGTGCAACGAATAGCTATGAAAAAACTAGGACGCAAATTGACTACAGAGGAGATAGAACGAGTTAAAAAAGGAGTAGAGTTTGGGTTAGAATGTTGGGAAGAAGTTGTAGTTTATGCAATTGAAGAAGTTATGAAAGAAAATAAAGGTTGAGAATACTTTATACTTCATTTATGGTGTGTAGACTATAGTTTATAACGGATAGGGAAAAATAAATTTCTGATACTGCCTCGCATGAGGGCATAGAATAGGAAGAAAGGTAGCTGTTGTATGATGCCAACATTATTGGAGACTGAGAAAAAAGAGAAGGTTATAATTAAACCTGAACCCTTTTTGAAATGGGCAGGAGGCAAATCTCAACTTTTAAAGCAGTTCTTTTTAAATTTCTTTCCTTTAAAATTGAATTAGAGAAGTTATAAACAATGAATCGAAAATCATATTTTTTAATTTCTGTATCAAATAGAAAGAATTTAGATTTATGTGTAAAATATGCATTGGCAGGATTTACAAATAGCATAAATGTAGTATGGACTTTTTTAGATATAAAAGAGGGAGATTTTGTCTCATTTTTATATGGAGCAAAGGCATATAATCTTTATGTTGTTGAGTCAAAGGAAGCAATTAAAAATGCAGAAAATCTACCCCCTTGGCCACCTGTTACATTTAAACAATCTGGCAATACTTATTATTTCCCGTTTCGTTTAAAATTGAGACCTATAAGAAAATTTGAAGAGTCTTTAGTAAGAGTTGAGTTTAATTATGTTGCTGAGAACTTACTTCTTCGTGGAGGATATAGAAGAACCCATTTCCAAGCGGATCAGACTACTTTACAGGCAGTATCTCAAATGGGAGTTATTTGGAATAATAGGGTAGATAAATTAGTTCTTCCAAATAAAGGAATTTTCATTCCCAGATTTACAAAAAGGCGAGATGTAATTTCTATCCCAGAGATTTTCCAGTTTAAAGAGCTAATTTTGCAGGCTCTCATTAGACAATATTTAAGTGTAAAAGACAATTTATATATTTTATTACAACAAAGTGGAATTTCCATCAATCCGAATAACTTAGAGGTTTTAGGAGAAAAAGCATTTCCTGAAGGTTTTGTAGATATCTTGATAAAGGAAGCCACTCCTTTAGGTATTTCAAGGGAAATTATTATAGAAGTAAAAACAGGTGTTGCAAGAGAGCAGGATATAAGTCAACTCGAAGGTTATGCAAATGAAATTGGCAAAGAATGTATAGTAGCAATTTTAATTGCCAATAAGTTCCCAAAAAAAGTGATTAAAAATGTAAATAGTGAAAAGATAAAATTTTTCAAATATAGTATTGACAGGTTGATTGACGGAGATTCGTGTTTTACTTTTGAAGAATTATTAGAGAAGTTGAGAATAAGTAGAATATGAAGGAGGTTCGAAATTATGAAGGTGAAAAATTATATATTTCTAACAGCAGAAGGTTATACCTTTCAACCTCAAAGCGAATCTACAGAACCTGATATCGAGAATCTTCAAGTAATAGGATTTGCAAAAGGAACTAATTCGCAGGAAGCATTTTATAATTTGGTAAAAAATAATGAATATTTACTCAAGACTACATTTGAAGAAGTATTTTGTTATGAACTAGCTGAGAATTATAAAGAGACCAAAGCTTATTATAATTTAATAGATTTTAGGGAGGAACTGTAAATTCTTATAACAAGAGAGGTGAGATATGGGTCAATGGAAGGATGATTATATTGAGTTAAAGCTGACATTAGAAAAATTGGGTTGGAAGTGCGTTAAAGATGAAGTGAGCGGTTTAGAAAGCTGGTACAGTCAAGGTGTATTATATTCTAACTTTGTTAAAAATAACAAAGCTATTCATATTGAGTATGGAGATGAAGATTGTGTTTTCGGGGAGGTAGTTGAATAATAAACATAATTAAACATCAATGAAACTGCAAGACAACACCTTATTGGAGTAGAATGTCAAAAAATTATAATTTCTTACTTATAATGCATGAGCATTTGTTTGTGTTTGAGAAATTTTAAAAATGGAAAAGTATATTTTTGATACCGTAGCATTTTTAAAAGATTTAAATAGAAGATTTGAAGAAGAGGAGTTAATTTATGACTTTAAGGTATTTATCGATTATATCGTAAAAAATAAAATAAAACTTACTCCTAAAAATGGCTGGATTCCCCGGAAGCATATATATGCGATAAATTCTTTATTCAAAAGTCCCAAACAACTTGAAGATAAGGTAGGGGATAAGATTTTTAAACTTAGAGAGGAGCTGCAGTACCCTCGTTTTTATTTTCTGGACCTTTTGGCAGGAGCCAGTGGATGTATAGAGCTTAGTGAAAAGAATATGCTGATTGAAGGTAGAGAGTATAAATATTTTATGCAGATGGAGGGTATTGATAAGAAAAGATGGTTAGTTTTGTCTTGGTGGTTTGCGATGGATTGGGAAAACTGGATGCTAGAAGGTGATTTTGGAGGATTGATGCAGAAGAAGAAATTTTTATTGGGTAGTTATTTACAATCGTGGTTAGATAAAAGAGGCAGGGTTGATTTTAAAAAGATATGTAAAGATTTAAGGAATGGTTTAAGCCTTAGATGGGAAGCTCCTTCTCAAGATTATACAAAGGAATTGATAAACTGGGGGATAGAGCGTTGTTTACTTTTACCTCTAGTTTATTTTAATATTATAGAAATTGTGCGCAAAAAAGGTAAGTTTGATATAGAAGAGACAATAGGATTTTACATTAAACCCTTAGGGAGAATTTTCTTAGAAGAAATAATTGAGATAATGAGGAAGAATCAAGCCAGGCAAAATTAAAGAAAGAATTTCCGTTGGAGGTTCCACCCGAGGTGGATTCGCCTCAGGCGAAGGATTCTCCCTTGGAGGATAAATTACAGATTATAGATTTATGAAGGTTTATATTAGAAGTTTTGGCTGAGCGTTGGGGTAAGTACCGAGAGATGATTTTAGGAAAATATTGAGGAGCTTGGATGGTTAATAACAGATGGAGGAAAAGTAAAAAAGAAATTGGATAAACTCATTATCATAGCTTGCATTATTATAAGTATAAAAAGATTTAAAAACCATATCTTCGTTACAATAACGAAAAACTTGACAAAAAGTCCATAATTCGTTACAATAACGAAAGGAGAAAAGACGAGAATGGGTAATTTCAATAAGCATCTGAAACTGGCAAAAGAAAAATTAAAGGCAACCGTTACTGCTTACCAGAATAAACAAACGACAGTAGTGGGTGATCTAGGCATAAAGGTGGTGGAACAGTTAATAGAGGCTGATGCTGCAAAACATGGTGAGCATTTTGGTGATCATAAATCAAGACATGAATATTCCAACAGGAATTTTCCTTCTCAGGTAAATAAAGCAATGCGAAAAGTGTGGTTTGCATATGGTGATTTGGGTTATGACGGGATTAATGGCAAGAGGGCGAAGATTGTAATGGATAATCTCAAAATAATAATCAGATTTTTTGAAAAAAGATTTGGAGTAAAAATTTATGAAGAGGATACTTAAGAAGATAGCAAAGAAACTTTCTGAGATAGAAGATGTAAAGGCTGTTATCCTTTACGGCAGTCTTGCCAGAGACGAATATACATCGCGTTCTGATATTGACTTGTTCATACTTACTACCAAGAGCGAAACGCAGGATTTGATACATAATAAGATAATAGAGCTTGAGAATGAAACAGGAAGAAATATACAACCTACGATAAGAACTCTGAATGAATTACATAAGACGGATACAGGACTTCTGCAGAACATTTTCCAGGAAGGGAAAATTTTGTATCTTAGAGAACCATCTGATATACCCTCTGCAATACTGCTTCAGCAGAAACCTTATCTCATTTATTCTTTTCAGATAAGCAGTCTGCCACAGAAAGACAAAGCGAGGTTCAACAGACAACTTTATGAACAGAGAAGAAAAGAATACAAATATAATGGTCTACTGCAGGAAATAGGTGGCAGGAGACTTTCGTCAGGCTGTGTAATGATTCCTTATGAACATAAAGAAAGAATAGAGAAGTTTTTCAGGAAATTCAGGGTTAAATTCGAGCAATTAAAAGTGTGGAGATAATTCATCTTTAAATGGCTTCCAGCACTGATATTGGGCTCAGATTGTTCATATAACCCGAACGAAAAGTTCACAGATTACCAACAGTTTGTTTGCAGAAAAAGTTTTTAAAAGGTTGAGGATTTTTGCTCGGTCAAGTCCGCACCTCACTTTCAGCATCACAAAGCTTAAATCTCTCACCACCCCAGAGAGCCTCTGTGCTCGGATTTCTCCCGACCTATTGTCGGGATCCATTGTCTGCGCGCAGAGCCAATTTATTCCCCCCTAAAATAATTTTTGTAGACAAAAAGTGTAAAAAGAGGTAAAATCACAAAGCCTATGAAAGATAAACGCTATAATATGAGAGAGGCAGCAAAGGAGTTAGGTGTTACGCGCCAGACTCTTTATTATTGGTTTAAGAAAGGGTGGATAAGGCCTAAAAGGGATTACAGGAATTATCCGGTATTTACTAAAGAAGATATTAAGAGTATTAAAGATTGGCGAGAAAGGTTAAAGGAGGGATGAGTTATTTACAAATTTCAAATTTCAAATTACAAATTACAAATTACAAATTACAAATTACAAATTACAGATTACAGATTACAAATTACAAATTACAGATTACAGATTACAGATTACAAATTACAGATTTCAGATTAAATTTGAAATTTGTAATTGGCTAATCTGTAATTAATTGAAAGGCAAGCTATGGCCACTTATAATTCTTTTGAGGACTTACCTGTATGGAGAAGCGCTAAAGATTTGGCTATTTTGATTTATAGAGTTACTTCGCAAGGTAAAATAAGTAGGGATTATGGATTGAAAGACCAAATTCAAAGGGCAGCGGTTTCAGTGTCAAGTAACATTGCTGAGGGGTTTGAGCGAGGCACAAAGCAGGAATTTATTCAGTTTTTATATATTGCCAGAGGCTCCTGTGGAGAGTTACGCTCTCAGCTCTATATTGCTAAAGAGATTGGCTATTTAAATGGTGAAGAATTTAGAAAATTATGTGAGGCTACCAGAAAAGTATCTAAACAGATAAATGGATTTATTGAATATTTGAAAGGAGCCAAAATTTTAGGGCAGAAGTTTTTTGACAAGAAGTTTAGAAGTCAGAGGGAATTTTTGAAAAAGTTGAAAGAGATAAGAAATAAAAATAGATAATTACAAATTACAAATTACAAATTACAGATTACAGATTTCAGATTACAGATTAAATATGAAATTGTATATTAAAACATTCGGCTGTCAGATGAATGATCGGGATTCCGAAGCTTTGGCAGGGTTATTTCTTGAAAAGGGGTGGTCATTAACAGTTGAGCCTAAAGATGCGGATGTGATTTTAGTTAATACCTGTTCAGTCAGAGAGCATGCCGAGAATAGGGCAATATCTTTTCTGGGTTCATTAAAGAAAATTACAGATTACAGATTACAAATTACAAATTACAGATTACAGATTACAGATTGTAAGAGGATTATTGGTCTTATTGGCTGTATGGCTCGTAACAGAGGCAAGGAGTTATTTAAGAAGATGAATCATATCGATTTAGTCTGTGGTCCTGGCTCTTTTGATAAAATCTTTGAGTATGTAGATAAAATTAAGAAGGAAAGGATTCGAATAATAGATTTAGAGGACCGGGTTCGTAATGAAGATTTCTATCGCGCTACTTTTAGAGTCGATGCTTACCATGCGCAAGTAGTAATCTCTACTGGTTGCTCAAACTACTGCTCTTACTGTATAGTGCCTTTCGTTAGAGGAAATTTGCGTCTTCGCCATCCTGAGGATATAATAAGAGAGATAGAAAAAAACTTATCATTGGGAATAAGAAGAATTACCTTATTGGGGCAGAATGTTAACGACTATAATTACGCTGGTACTGATTTTGTGAAGCTTCTGGAGAAGATAACCAAGATTGAGGGGCTTAAAGAGATAGATTTTGTTACTAGCCATCCTAAGAATACATCAAAAGAGTTATTCTATCTTATGGCAAGTTCACCAAAAATTAGAAAGCATCTCCATCTTCCCTTTCAATCCGGTTCAAATAGGATTTTAGCCCTTATGAATCGAGGTTATACTCGAGAATTCTATCTTAATTTAGTAAAAGATTATAAAAAGATTGTGAAAGGTTCATTAAGTACAGATGTTATAGTAGGATTTCCTTATGAAGATGAAGAAGATTTTAACTTTACCAAGCAGATCTTAGAGGAAGTCAGATTTAGGTACGCTTATATCTTTAAGTACTCCCCTCGTCCTAATACTAAGGCTTATTTATTAGGTGATAATATCCCTAAAAGAGAAAAAGAAAGGAGACACGCGATTTTACTTACCCTTCAGAAAGAGATAAGCAAAACCTATGATAATTAGGATTTTTGTTTTTGGAATATTTCTTTTATTTACCCTGCCAGTTTTTGCTCAATCCTCCTTAGAAGAAGCCTATAAATCTTATCTTTTAGGTGATTGGAGTAACTCCTTATTTGAGGGGTTAGAGATAGAAAGAAATTCCTCTAATCCCCAAATCTTCTATCTCCTGGGGATGAATTATCTTAAGTTGGAAGATTTCCCTAGAGCAAGAGATTATTTCCGTAAAGTTATTAAGAATTTTCCTCAATCTGAGCTGTATGAATCTTCGTTTATCAAGTTAGGCGATGCCTACTTCTTAGAAGGTAATTTTGATAAAGCTACCCTTACCTATAACTATGTTTTGAAGAATTTCTCTTCCACTCAATTTAAACCCCTTATCTATCTTCGCTTAGCTCAAAGTTATGCCAAACAGGGATTATGGAGAAAAGAGAAGGAATACATAGGTAAGATAAAGAGAGAATATCCGGAAAGTGTGGAAAAAAAGTATGCTGAGATTTTAGAGAAGAGGGGATTTTTCTTTACTATTCAAGTGGGTGCTTTTTCTCATAAGAAAAATGCTCTTAGGGTTGTAAAAAGGTTAAAGAAGCGTTACCCTGTTTATTTAGTGAAAGAAAGATTTGGCGACCTTCTTCTCTATAAAGTTAGGGTGGGAAAATTCAAAGAGAGAAAGCGTGCGGAAGATATTGCCTCTTCTCTAATAGATAAAGGATACCCTGCCCGAATATATCCTTAAATGTGACTCTATAGGATGATGAGTAAGATAATTTTCATTGTAGGACCCACTGCTACTGGTAAAACTCAAGTAGGTTTTCTTTTAGCTAAAAAGATAGGAGGCCAGATTATTTCTTGTGATTCTGCTCTCATTTATCGAGAACCCAAGATAATTACTTCTAAACCACCTTCTTACATGCTTAAGGAGATACCCCATCACTTTGTGGATATAATTTCGGTAGAGACTAGCTACGATGTATTTACTTATTATCTCCAGGCAAGGGAAGTAATTAAGAATTTATGGAACAGAGGAGTTCCTATAGTTGTTTGTGGAGGAAGCGGTCTTTATTTTCAGGCTATTTTAGATGGAATTTTTGAGGGAGCAGGGAGCAGTTTCCCTTTAAGAGAGAAGTTACGTAAAGAGGCGGAGCTAAAAGGTAATCTTTATCTTTACAATAAACTGAAAGAAGTAGATTCTCAGGCAGCAGAAAGAATTTCTCCCAATGATTTAAAGAGAATCATAAGAGCATTAGAAGTTTACTATACTAGCGGTGAACCTATTTCCCAGAGACAAAAGAAGCGGTGGGGAATTTGGGGGAGGTATCCAGTAAAGATATTTGGCTTTTTCTTAAGGAGAAATCTACTCTATGAAGTTATAAATCAGCGGACAGAAGAAATGTTTAAGAAAGGAGCAGTTAAAGAAGTAAGTGAGCTCATTAAACTGAATCTCTCTATTACGGCTAGGAAGATTATAGGGATAAAGGAAATAAAAGCATTTTTGGAGGGGAAATCTAGTTTAGATGAGGCCAAGGAGACGATGAAGAGAAATACCCGCCGTTTTGCTAAGAGACAGTTTACTTGGTTTAATAGAGAAGAAAGGTTAGAATGGATAGATATAGAAGGTAAAACTTCCTCGTATTTGGTGGAGTATATTTTAAGAAATGTACGAAACTCAAAAAACTGAGAGAGCTCTTCTGGTAATAGTAGAGGTTGAAGGAGAAAGACAGCCTTGGTCTTTTCAAGAGTTAGCTGAGGAACTCAAGAACTTAGTTATCTCTACAGGTATAGAGGCAGGAGATCTTATATTTGTAAAGCGGAAGGAGATTAATCCATCTCTCTACATTGGGAGAGGTAAGGCTTTAGAGTTAGCTAAAATTGCCCAGCAGAAGAGTGTGGATGTTATTATTTTCAATAATAACTTAAGCTTTACCCAACAGAGAAATTTAGAGGAGATAATAGGGATTAAAACTATCGATCGTACCCAATTGATTTTAGATATATTTGCCCGCCATGCTCATACTCAAGAAGGAGCGTTACAAGTAGAACTTGCCCAGCTAGAATATCTTTTACCCCGTCTTAAAGGTAAAGGAATAATGCTTTCTCGTTTAGGAGGAGGGATTGGTACCCGTGGACCGGGAGAAAAAAAATTGGAGGTAGATAGAAGGCGTATCTCTGACAGAATCACAAAATTAAAAAAAGACCTAGATCATTTAAAGAGTCATCGCCAACTTCTTCGAAAAAAACGAGAGAAAGAGAAGATTCCTATCTGTTCCTTAGTGGGATATACTAATGCAGGCAAAACCACTCTCTTAAATGTACTAACAGGAGAACATCAAAAAACTTCTTCCTATCTTTTTACTACTTTAGATCCTATAAGCAGAACTCTTCATTTAGAAGGTAATCTTAAAGCAATAGTTACCGATACTGTAGGTTTTCTTTATAAATTACCTCCCAACCTTATCGAAGCTTTCAAAGCTACGTTAGAGGAACTTCGCTATGCTCATCTTCTTCTTCACATAGTAGATGGAAGCAATAAAAACTATACTAAATTGATTGATGCCGTTAATACCATCTTAAAGGATTTATCTCTTCTAGATAAAAATACCATTTTAGTTTTTAATAAAATAGACAAGCTCACTGAGGAAGAATTAGAGATCCTAAAGAATAAATTTCCTGAGGCAATATTTATCTCTGCCTTAAAGAAATTAAATTTAGATTCTCTCCTTAAAAGGGTTGAGAAGGTTCTTTTTGGGGAGACAATAAAGATAAGTTTAAATATCCCCTTAGAAAACTTAGACCTTTTAAATTGGATTTATGAGCATACCCAGGTTATAAGCACTCACTATCACCAAGATGGGGCAGAAGTAGTAGTTCGGATAAAGGAGGGATTTCTCCCCTTTTTGAATAAAGAAGGAGCTTTTTTGAAAAAATCTAATAATTTCAACAAAAAACAAAAATTTTTTTAAGAAAAAAATAAAAAAATTTTTAAAAAATACTTGACAAAATTTTGGTTTTATGTTATATAAAAATCGGAATGAAGAGAGAGAAAAGAGAATACCCAAGTTGGGAAGAGTTAGAAGAGTTATTAGACATAGAAATCCCTGAGGATGAGCCTCTTTATCCTTTGAATATTGTTTGTAAGCTTTTGAAAATGCATTCTTGGACAGTTAATGAGGTCATTAGAGAAGGTCTTATAAAGCCCAAGAAAGTAGGGAAAAGAAAGAAACTTTTCTCTTACCAGGATATAAAACGTCTTAAATATGTAAAGTATCTTATGGAGGTAAAGGGAGTGAATATTAAGGGAGTTAAAGTGATCTTTGAGATAAGAAAAGAAATTTAATTTTTTTTCTTGTTTTCTTAGCAGATACGCTTAGGGAGTGCTAACTAAGGAAGCTAAAAAGAAGGGAGGTGAGACTATGAAGCTAGTAAGATACAGAAAGGATCCTTGGAAGGCTCTGGAGGATTTACAGAATGAGATTAACAGGTTATTTGATTTCTCCTTTGCTAAATTGCCTACCTTAAGAGAAGAGGTATTAGCACCCTCGGTAGATATCTATGAGGATAAAGATAACATCTATGTAGAGAGCGATCTCCCAGGATTTGAGCAGAAAGATATAAATATCTCTTTAAAGGGAAATACTCTCACTATTTCTGCCCAAAGAGAGGAGAAAAGAGAGGAGAAAAAGAGAGATTACTATCACTGTGAGCGTTTCCAAGGAAAGTTCTACAGAGAATTAGACTTGCCTACAACTGTGGAGACAGATAAAATAAAAGCTAATTACAAGAATGGAGTTCTAAAGATCACTCTTCCTAAGAAAGAGGAAGAGAAAGATAAGGAGATTAAGATCAATGTGGAATAGAGAAGAAACCTTAGTTAGCACTCCCTGGTTAAGATTAAGGAGAGAGAATGATACCTTTAAGAGATGACATTCCTCATATAAGAAAACCTGTGGTAACTATAATAATACTAATTATCAATATCTGTGTTTATCTTTATGAGCTCTTTTTAGGTAGAGGTTTAGATAGTTTTGTTTTTAATTACGGTTTCATTCCTTATAAACTCATTATGCCTTTAAGTCTCCATGCGAAATTAATTCCTTTATTTACCAGTATGTTTATGCATGCAGGATTTTTGCACCTTTTAGGTAATTCTCTCTACCTTTGGATTTTTGCTGATAACGTGGAGGATAGATTAGGTCATTTTAATTTTCTAATTTTCTATCTTTTGTGTGGAATTTCTGCAAGCTTAATTCATGCTCTTTTTAATTGGGGTTCTAAAGTTCCTGCTGTAGGAGCTTCAGGTGCTATCGCAGGAATTTTAGGAGCATACTTTCTAATGTTTCCTAGGGCTAGAGTATTAACTTTGGTACCTTTATTTCTGTTTTGGGAAATAGTGGAAATTCCTGCGTTCTTCTTCTTAGGGTTCTGGTTTTTATACCAGTTCTTATTAGGACTGGTTTCTTTAGGAAGGATGGGCGCAGGTATTGCCTTTTGGGCTCACATTGGTGGATTTCTTAGCGGAGTAGTTTTCTTAAGATTTTTTCTTAGGAGAAGAACTTACTGGTAAATCTTAGGAGATTTTAGGAGGTAGGTATGAACTTAGATAATTTTACTCTACGAGCACAGGAAGCAATAAATAACTCGGTAAGTTTAGCAACTAAACTTAAGCATCAAAGTCTTTTGCCCGAACATCTCCTCTACTCCTTGCTGGATACTCCTCAAGGAGTTGCTATGGAGATTTTATCCCATTTAGGATTAGATATAGGAGAACTAAAGGTTAAAGTTCAGGAGTTTTTAGATAATCAACCTAAGGTGTTAGGTACTACATCAGGAGTTTATGCCTCATCTCGTTTTACTCAGGTAATTAATGAAGCTAAAGATTTCTCTAAAGATTTAGGAGATACCTTTATAAGTAGTGAACATTTACTTTTAGGAATAGCCAAAGATAGAGAAGGGTGGTTGTTTAGGTATCTGAATCAGCAAGGAATTACTTTGGACGATCTTGTTCGAGCAATTAAGGAAATAAGAGGAGTTAGCTCTGCTCAGTCACCCGATGCTGAGGCTACCTACCGAGCTTTAGAGAAATTTGGAAGGGATCTGACTGAACTGGCAAAAAAAGGAAAACTAGATCCAGTGATCGGCAGAGACGAGGAGATTAGAAGAGTAATTCAAGTACTTTCACGAAGAACAAAAAATAACCCTGTTTTAATTGGTGAACCAGGAGTAGGTAAGACTGCTATTGTAGAAGGATTAGCTCAAAGAATTGCCTTAGGAGATGTTCCTGAAGGGCTTAAAGAGAAAAAAATTATAGCTTTGGATTTAGGGAGCTTGGTAGCAGGAACAAAGTTTCGAGGAGAGTTCGAAGAACGCCTTAAGGCAGTATTAAAAGAAATAGAAGCTAAGGAAGGTCAGATTGTTCTCTTTATCGATGAGTTACATACCTTAGTAGGAGCAGGGGAAGCTCAAGGTGCTATTGATGCCTCCAATATGTTCAAACCTGCTTTAGCTCGGGGAATTCTAAGATGTATTGGAGCTACAACTTTGGATGAATACAGAAATCATATCGAGAAGGATGCTGCTTTAGAGAGAAGATTTCAACCTGTACTAGTCAGTGAACCTACGGTAGAGCAGACAATCGCCATTTTGAGAGGTTTAAAAGAGAAATACGAAGTTCATCACGGTATTAGATTAGCAGATTCAGCACTGATTGCTGCTAGCCAACTTTCCCACCGTTATATTACCGGAAGGTATCTACCCGATAAGGCTATTGACCTTGTCGATGAGGCTGCTTCTAAATTACGGATAGAGATTGACTCTAAGCCTGAAGAGATAGATAAGTTGGAGAGAAAGAAGATGGAGTTAGAGATTCAAAGGGAGGCTTTAAAGAAGGAGAAAGATTCTGCATCATTAGAGAGGTTAGAGAAGTTAAAGAAGGAAATAGAGAATTTAAACAAAGAACTAGAAGTTTTAAAACAGCACTGGCAAAAGGAGAAGGAGTTAATTACTAGTATCAGAAGGATAAAAGAGGAGATTGAGAAGTTAAAAATTGAATCTATTGAGTATCAAAAACAGGCTCAATTAGATAAAGTAGCTCAGATAAGGTATGGTAAGATTCCCCAACTTAACCATGAGTTAGAGGGATTAAATAAAAAGTTAGGTGAGCTCCAGAAAACAAAAAAAATGCTTAAGGAAGAGGTAGATGAGGAAGACATCGCTGAGATTGTCTCTAAGTGGACAGGCATTCCTGTAGCTAGATTAATGGAAGGAGAGGTAGAGAAACTTTTGAAGATGGAGAAAGAGCTAAAAAAACGTGTGGTAGGTCAAGATGAAGCAATAAGACTTATATCTGACTGTATAAGAAGAGCACGCTCAGGGTTAGCCGATCCTAATAGACCTTTAGGATCTTTTCTTTTCTTAGGACCTACAGGAGTAGGCAAAACTGAGCTGGCTAAAACCCTTGCCTGGTTTCTTTTTGACAGTGAATATAATCTTATAAGAATAGATATGAGCGAGTATATGGAGAAGTTTTCTGTTTCCCGCCTGATCGGTGCCCCTCCTGGGTATGTAGGATATCAAGAGGGAGGTCAGCTTACTGAGGCGGTGAGGCGCCGGCCTTATTCAGTAATTCTCTTCGATGAGATTGAAAAAGCTCACCCTGAGGTATTTAATCTACTTTTACAGGTTCTTGATGAAGGTCGTCTTACAGATTCTCAAGGCAGGGTTGTGAATTTTAAAAATACCGTTATAATAATGACTTCTAACATAGGTAGTGAGTATTTCAGTGACCCCACAGTTACTAAAAAGAGTATAGAGGAGAGGATAAAGGTTGAGCTTAAAAGATACTTTCGCCCTGAATTTTTAAATCGCTTAGATGAAATTATCATCTTTAATCGCCTTACCATAGAAAATATAAAGGATATCGTGGAGATTCAATTTGATACATTGAAGGAGAGATTGAAAGATAAAAAGATTGGAGTAGAGTTAACATCTCAAGCCAAGGAGTTTTTAGCAGAGAAAGGGTTTAGTCCACAGTATGGAGCAAGACCTATCAAAAGAACTATCCAGAAGTTAATTATAGATTCTTTGAGCAAAAAAATTTTAGAGGGAACATTTAAGGAAAATGACACAGTAATAGTAGATGTTAAAAATAGAGAGATAGTTTTTTCTAAAAAGGAGAGTTAGCCATGCGTGTAGATGTTTCTATAAAAAATTTAGAAAGAACCGATACCTTAGATGAGGTAATTGATAAGAATATAAAAAAGGTGGAAAGGAGGGTAAAGCTTTTTAAGAAAGAAGTCCCTGTACATCTTTCTCTGCATCTAGAGAAAAATCCTCACAGAAGTCAGTATTTCGTGTGGGTAAATCTTTACTTGCCTTTTAAGGTACTGAGGGCCGAATCTACTTTTTCTAATGTGGACAAAGCCATAGGAGAATGTTTTTCTGCTTTGATAAAGCAGATAGATAAATTTAAGCATAGATTGGAGAAACATTTAAGAAAAAGGTAACCTTATGCTCTTGACAAAAAAGTTACCTGTGATAGGATATTTAGCACTCAAGGTGATAGAGTGCTAAAAAGGAAGAGATAATGAGGCATGTAGATATCCGAGAGAGAGAAAATCAGATTTTGGAGTTGGTGGTAAAAAGTTATATTAGAGAATCAAGACCTATAAGTTCCAGCTATCTTTGTGATAAGTTTAACCTTTCTTGCTCTACCGCTACGGTGAGAAATATTATGGAATCCTTAGAGAAAAAGGGTTTACTTTCTCATATTCATACTTCTTCAGGTAGAGTTCCTACTAAGGAAGGATTTAAACACTATATAGAGAATATAAGAGATGGGCTGTTAAAAAGAGGCGAACCATCCTTGGATGTGGATATCAATATGGCTCAGGATATTGAGGAAGTTTTTGATAAGGCTTTAGATATATTAGCTACTCTTACTAGATACATTTCTCTTATAGCGATTTCAGGATGGGAGGAAAGATTTCTCCTTCGGGGAGTAAGGTATATTTTTGATCAGCCAGAGTTTGAAGATATTAATAAGCTGAAAGCTCTCTTTTATGTTTTAGAAGTTAAAATAGGTGCCATTCAAGAGCTACTCTTTGGATATGTGGATGAACAGTTTAAGGTATTGGTAGGGGATGAAATTGGATGTGAGGAGATTTCTGAATGCTCGTTAGTTATTTCTGGTTTTCATCAAAAGAAGATTTCTGCTAGTTTAGCTCTCCTTGGTCCAATGAGAATGGATTATGTAAGAGCAATTCCTACTCTTTATGCAGTGAGGAAAAAACTGGAGGAGTTTATAATAAGGAGGGATTTTTAAGATGCCTTCTAAAGATAAAAATAAAGAAAAATCATCAGCGATGAAGGAAGAGGAAAAAGAACTTATAAAAGAAAATAGGTCTTTGGAGGAAAAGAAAGATAATTCCCAGTCTCCTCAAGAGACAGTTCTTTCGTTAGAGGAGATTAAAAAGAAAGCTTCTGAGTACGATGCTTTGTGGGATAAGTATTTAAGAGTTTGTGCGGATTTTGACAATTCTCGTAAACGCTGGGAAAAGGAAAGACAAGAAGTTGTAAAGTTTTCTAATTTTAAGTTAATTAGGGATATAATTCCTATCATTGATGAGTTGGAGCAAGCAGTAAAGGTTGTGAAAAAAGATACTTCTTTAAATAAAATTTGTGAGGGTATAGAGATTACCTATAAAAAGTTATTAGGAATTCTAAATAACTATGGAGTAAGGTCTATTAGAGCGGAAGGGGAGAAGTTTAACCCTTATCTTCATGAGATTGTGGGCCAAAAAGAGGTAGAGGATAACCAAGAGCATACCATTGTAGAGGAAGTCCAAAAGGGATATCTTTTAGAAGATAAAGTGTTGAGGGCATCTAAAGTTATTGTAGGTGTAAAAAAGAAACACACAACTAATAGCGCCAAGGAAAATCCCAGGAGGTGATAAAAATGGCACGGATTATCGGTATTGATTTAGGAACTTCCAATTCTGCAGCAGCAGTAATGGAGGGCGGTCGTCCAGTGATTATTCCTTCTGCAGAAGGAACGACTGTTGGCGGTGGTAAAGCCTTCCCTTCTTATGTGGCTTTTACAAAAGAGGGTCAGCTCCTTGTAGGAGAACCAGCCCGACGGCAGGCAGCGATCAATCCTGAAGGGACAGTTACAGGATTTAAAAGAAAAATGGGAACAACTTTTAAGTATAAAATTTTAGACAAGGAATTCACTCCTCAACAGCTCTCTGCGTTTGTACTCCAGAAAATAAAGAAAGACGCAGAAAGTTATTTAGGTGAACCAGTAAATGAGGCAGTAATTACCTGTCCTGCTTACTTTAATGATAACCAGCGTCAGGCGACCAAAGACGCAGGAGAAATTGCTGGGTTTGGTGTCCTGCGAATTATAAATGAACCTACCGCTGCTTGCCTTGCTTACGGATTAGGTAAAGAGAAAGATAGAGAATATAAGATTATGGTTTTTGACTTTGGAGGGGGCACTTTGGATGTTACTATAATGGAGATGGCTCAAGGGGTATTTGAAGTAAAATCAACCAGTGGAGATACCCAGCTTGGGGGACGAGATATGGATGAGGTTTTAATGAATTACATAATTGAGGAATTTAGGCGCGATACAGGGATAGATTTAAGAACCGATTCCATGGCTATGCAGCGCTTAAGGGAGGCAGCGGAGAAAGCAAAGATAGAGCTTTCCTCTACTATTACTACCGAGATAAACTTACCTTTTATTACTGCTGATAATAGTGGTCCTAAACACTTAGTGATGAGCATAACCAGAGCGAAATTAGAAGAACTGGTCAGACCGATAGTAGAGAAGACAAGAGTTTCTATGGAGAGAGCATTAGAAGACGCCAAGCTTAAGCCTTCAGATATCGACAAGATAATTATGGTAGGAGGACCGACACGCATGCCTTGTGTGCAGGCATTCGTAGAGAATTTCGTAGGTAAAAAGATTGAGCGAGGAGTCGATCCTATGGAGTGTGTAGCATCTGGTGCTGCTATTCAGGCAGGGATAATTAAGGGAGATGTAAAGGATGTACTTCTTTTAGATGTTACACCTCTCTCCTTAGGGATAGAGACATTAGGAGGGGTTTTTACTAAATTGATTGAGAGAAATACTACCATTCCTACTAAAAAGTCACAAATTTTTACTACTGCTGAGGATAACCAGACTGCAGTCACTATAAGGGTTCTTCAGGGTGAGCGTCCTATGGCTAACGATAACACAGAATTAGGGAGGTTTGACCTTATAGGAATTCCTCCTGCTCCCAGAGGGGTCCCTAAGATAGAGGTAACCTTTGATATCGATGCTAATGGGATAGTTCATGTTTTAGCAAAAGATCTAGGTACTGGGAAAGAACAATCAATTAGGATTACCGCTCCACAAAAGTTATCAAAAGAAGAAATAGATAGAATGGTAAAAGAAGCAGAAATGTATGCTGAGGAGGATAAAAAACGAAGGGAATTAGCTGAATTGAGGAATAAAGCAGATAACTTACTCTATACTACTGAGAAGTCTTTGAAGGATTTTGGGAATAAGGTTTCTGAAAGCGATAGGAAGAATATAGAGGAAAAGTTGAACAACTTAAAAGAGATTCTCAAGAAAGCCAATCCTACTAAGGAAGAAATTGAAAAAGCTATGGATGAGCTTACTCACGCCTCCTATAAGTTAGCAGAGCAAGTATATAAGGCCAGTGCACAGAAGCAAGCAGGTGCTCAACAGGGTCCTTCTTCCGCAGGGGGCAAGCAGAGTTCTCAGGAGAAACCGAAAGAAGGAGAGGTAATTGATGCTGAATATAAAGAAGAGGATGATAAATAAAATAAGAGATGATGGGCACAAAAAGAGACTACTATGAGATTTTAGGTGTTTCTCGTGATGCAAGTTTAGAAGAAATTAAAAAAGCTTATCGTAAACTTGCTTTACAGTATCATCCAGATAGAGTTCCTCCAGAGAAGAAAAAAGAGGCGGAGGAGAAATTTAAAGAAATATCCGAAGCTTATGCCGTGTTAAGTGATCCTAATAAACGGAGATTATATGATACTTATGGTCATGCTGGGATAGATTCCCACTACACTACTGAGGATATTTTTAGAGGAGCTGACTTTAGCTGGGTCTTTCGTGATTTAGGAGAGTTTGGTTTTGGGGAGAGTATCTTTGAGGATATTTTTTCTGATTTAGGTTTTGATATTTTTGGCACTAAACGAAGGAAAAAAAGAGTTTTAAGGGGAGAGGATATTCATTCTAAGCTTACTATAGAGTTAGAAGAAGTTGCTAAGGGAGTGGAAAAGACCCTTACTTTCAATCGCTATGAGAGGTGTAACCACTGTAAGGGGACTGGGGCTTACCCAGGTACCTCTAAAACCGTATGCCCCCTCTGTAAGGGGAGAGGAACTGTTTCTACTGGTTTTGGATTTATAACCTTTTCAGAGACTTGTCCTCAATGTAAGGGGGAAGGAGAAGTTATTACTAAAGTTTGCCCTCGCTGTAAAGGTTCAGGGAGAGAGAGAGTTTCCAAGAAGTTAAAGGTAAGCATACCTGCTGGCGTAGATTCTGGGTCGGTTATCCGTCTCCGAGGAGAAGGACACTTTGGCGAAGGTGGCTATGGAGACCTTTATCTTCATATTCAGGTTAAAGAGCATTCTATATTTCAGAGAGAAGGTAATAATATAAGGTGTAAGGTGAAGATTCCTATGGTTAAAGCTTGCTTAGGAGCAGATATAGAAGTTCCTACTCTCAATGGTAAAGTAGTGGTAAGAATTCCTCCTGGCACTCAACCTCATACTATACTCCGCCTACGCTCTAAAGGTCTTCCTGATGTGAGGAGCAAAAGAGTGGGTGATCAGTTGATAGAGGTAGAGGTAGAGATTCCTAAATCTCTCTCATCCCGGGAGAGGGAACTCCTTTTAGAGTTTGGCAGGTTAAGAAAAGAATTAAAATAGATTATGCCTACATACGAGTATCAATGCCTAAATTGTGGAAAGAAATTTGAGGTTTTTCAAAAAATCAATGATTCCCCTCTTGAGGAATGCATTTTTTGTCGAGGGAAGGTAAAAAGACTAATTGGAGGAGGTTGTGGATTAATCTTTAAGGGGAGCGGATTTTATATAACCGATTATAAGAGGAGTAATAAAAATAATACCAACAAGTTTCCTTCCCAAAATAAGGATAATAAAAAAAACTCACCTTCCTCTACTAAGGATGCCTCTTCTGAGAAAGAGAGATGAATTTAATAAAACCTTTCTCAGCTTTTTACTATAACCCAGAGAAATTTAAAAACCTTTCTTCTTTAATAACCCCCCCTTACGATGTAATAAGTGAGAAGGAGAAAAAAACTTTAAGAAAAAAATCCAAGTACAACTTCTCTTACATTCTTCTCGTTGATGAGGATAAGAACTATAAGTTAATAGGGAAAAGATTTAATGATTGGATTAAGAGGAAAATTCTTGTTCAAGATAGTAGTCCTCACCTTTACCTTTATGAACAGAGATTTAATTTTCAAGGAAGGATTTTAAAGAGAGTGGGATTTCTATCCCTTCTTAAGCTGAATAAAAAAGAGACAGTTTTTCCTCATGAAACCACTCTTAGAGGACCTAAGAAAGACCGCTGGTATATCCTGAAAGAAACGAGAGCTAACCTCAGTCCAATCTTTGTTATCTCTTATAAGAAGTTAAAGTCTCTTCAGAATCTATACCTCTTTTATAATAGGAAAAAGCCATTTATAGAATTTAAAAATTCTGAAGGGGTTTCCCATTGCCTTTGGAAGGTAGAGGAAAAGGGTTGGGAAGTAGATTTGTCTCAAGAATTAGAGAAAAGCAAACTTTTTATTGCTGATGGTCATCATCGTTTTGAAGTTGCTTACCGTTATTTTAAACTTAATGGTAATAGGTACAGAGAAGCAAATTATATTTTAGCTTATCTTACCGATCCTTCTACAGGTCTAATTATCCTTCCTACCCATCGGGTGGTAGATTTGGAAGAGGATTTGGGAAAAGTTATAAAAAAGTTATCTTTGTATTTTTTGATTAGACGTACTAACGAGAGAGAACTTCTTTTTTCTTTGGAAAAGGAAGTTTTATTTTCTTTTGGTATATATGCCAAAGGCTTTTTTTACTTTCTAAAATTGAAAAATGAGAAAATTTTAGATAAAATATTTAGAAATAAAGAAGAAAGGAACTATCAGAAGTTAGATGTTTATATTCTCCATAAACTCGTATTGGGAAAGTTCAAAGTGAAAAATATTCTTTATGTCCACTACCTGAAGGAATTAAAAAGGATGGTAGGCTCCTCAAAAATAGGATTCATTTTAAGGCCCACCTCTCTGAAAATACTCTTCTCCCTTGCCAGTAAAGGCTATCTTCTTCCTCAAAAATCCACTTACTTTTACCCTAAACTTCCTAGCGGGTTAGTGATAAGGAGGATTAGCTAAGTGAGAATATTTAGAAAACGATTACGTTACACCACGGTAAAACCAAGGAAGAAGGAAATTCCTGATGGGCTATGGAGTAAGTGTCCTCGATGTAACCAATTTATATTTAAGAAGATTTTAGAGGAGAGCTTAAAAGTATGTCCTAAATGTAATTATCATTTTCCTTTAACTTGTTGGGAAAGAATAAATCTTATTACTGATGAGGCCAGCTTTAAAGAGTTCCATTCAAATCTACAGTCTCTTGACCCTTTAGAATTTAGTGGTCCTAAATCTTATAAAGAAAAATTGAAAGAAGAGATAGAGCGGACTTCTTTAAAGGAAGCCGCGGTGGTAGGGGAGGCGAAGATTAAAAAAGTCAAAGTGGCTTTAGGTGTTACCGATTCTCATTTTATTATGGGTTCTATGGGATCGGTGGTAGGAGAGAAAATTACTCGTATTATTGAATATGCTTTAGAGAAGAAAGTTCCTTTAGTAATTATCTCTGGCTCTGGAGGAGGAGCTAGGATGTATGAAGGTATGTTATCTCTAATGCAAATGGCAAAAACTAGTGGAGCCTTAGCTAAGTTAAGAAGGGAAAGTATCCCTTACATTTCTGTTCTTACTCACCCTACTATGGCAGGAGTAATGGCTTCCTTTGCTGGCTTGGGAGATATAATAATTGCGGAACCCGGTGCTTTAATTGGATTTACTGGACCGAGAGTAATAAGCCAAACAATAAAGCAGGAATTACCTCCTGGCTTCCAGACTGCCGAGTTTAGCTTAGCCCATGGTTTGATAGATATGATTGTCCCTCGTAAAGAATTGAAAGAAACAATATCTAAGTTACTGTTTTATCTAGCTTGACTTATTAATTTTAGAAGTTAAAATTTAAATCTATGGCGCAGGTAAGCTTACGTAATGTTACTAAAATCTACTCCAAAAAAATCGTAGCTATAGATCAGATTAATTTAGGGATAGAGAGTAAAGAATTTGTAGTTTTGGTTGGACCTTCTGGGTGTGGAAAATCTACTACTTTAAGGATAATTGCTGGTTTAGAGGAGCCTACCTACGGGGAGATCTATATTGGAGATAAACTAGTTAATAACGTTCCTGCTAAAGATAGAAATATTGCTATGGTTTTTCAGAATTATGCTCTTTATCCTCATATGACCACTTATGAAAACTTAGCTTTTGCTTTAAGATTAAGAGGATACTCTAAACAAGAGATTGATAAGAGAGTAAAAGAAGCAGCACAGATATTAGGAATTACTCATCTTTTAGATAGAAAGCCTCGCCAGCTCTCTGGAGGAGAACGCCAGCGGGTAGCTGTAGGCAGGGCAATTGTAAGAAAGCCTTTAGTATTTTTATTCGATGAGCCTTTAAGTAATTTAGATGCTAAGATGCGCGTTCAGATGCGTACCGAACTGCACAGGCTTCACCAAAAGATTCAAACTACAATGATTTATGTAACCCATGATCAAGTGGAGGCTATGACTTTAGGTGATAGAATAGCAGTAATGAGGAATGGAAAGGTTCAACAATTTGATACTCCTTTGAATGTTTACGAAAAACCAGTGAATAAGTTCGTAGCAGGGTTCATTGGTTCTCCCTCTATGAATTTTATAGAGGGAAGGATTATTAAAAAAGATGGCTACCTCTATTTTGATGAAGGAGAGTTTCGGGTGAAGATTCCTCCTGAAAAGTACCCTCCCTTAGAGAAGGAGTATATAGATAGGAAGATAATTTTTGGAATAAGACCAGAAAATATTTATGATAAGCTATTTGCTTCTATGGCTACTCCTGATAATACGGTGAGAGCTCATTGTGAAGTGTTAGAGACTATGGGCTCAGAGAATCATGTTTACTTATCTGTAGGTAGGCATACTATTGTTGCTGTATTGGAAGCAGATAATAAACCTCCTGTGGGGGGTATCTTAGAGGTAGTATTTGATATGCAGAGGTCTTTATTTTTTGACCCTTCTACAGAAGAGTCCATTGTTTAATTTTTTTTCCTATATTTTTATTATCCTGATAGTGAGTGTATCCTTTATCTTTTTTTCTTTTGGATTTTTATCTTTAGGGAACCTATTATGGATTTTGACAGTAGTTGTAATAGTAGAGTTTTTCTTTGCCAAAGCCAAAAAAGAAATTATTAAAAGATATATTCCTCCTATGGAGGAGGTAGAGGAGAAGATAAATTTATTAGAAGAGGAATTGAAAGAGAAGAATGAATTATTTTTAATCTTACCTAGGAGAGCGAGAAAAATTCTTTCTCTTTCCAAGGTTATAGATAAATTTGTATCTTATATAGATAAAGAAAAAGTATACAATTTTCTTGGAGAGAAACTGGTAGATTTTTTCCCCCAAGCAGACAATATTTTGATATTTCACTTTGATAGAGAGGATAATTTCTTGGAGCTCACCTATTCTTTCAAGAAACATGATGTGATCATAAGAGAGAAGAGAGGAGACATTATGGATTTCTGGGTGTTAAAACATAATCAGTCTCTTATTGTAGATGACCTTTCTCAAGATTTTCGTTTTGATTGTTCTCAGAGCATAGCTTTCCAAGAGAGAAATATTCACTCTTTTATATCCAGTCCCCTTTCTTTAGGAGAATATATCTTAGGGATAGTGAGAATAGAAAGCAGGAAGAAGAATGCTTTCTCTATGGATGAACTCCGCCTCCTGCGAATATTTACTGATGTAGGAGCAGCGGTTTTAGAAAGAGCGATTTTGTTTCAGAAAACCAAAATCTTAGCAATGAATGATGCACTTACTGGGATACTCTTGAGAGAGCCCTTTTTAGAGAGATTAAAAGAAGAATTAATGAGGGCAAGAATTACTGAGAGTAAATTAGCCTTAGGATTGTTAGATGTTGATGATTTTAAGAAGATAAATGATACTTATGGGCATAGTGTAGGAGATTTAGTTTTGAAAAAGTTAGCTAAGATTTTAGAGGAAGAGGTGGGTGATTCTGGTAATGCTGTGGCTCGTTTTGGAGGCGAAGAATTTATTTTCTTTCTCGTATACACTAGCCGGGACGAAGCAAAGAGGTTCGCTAAAGGAATTAAAGAAAGATTATCCTCTACCCGTTTAAGATTTAGAAGGAAGAGTATTGGTTTTTCCATATCTTTAGGAGTGGCGGTCTTTCCTGAAGATGCTCGGGATTTCCTGTCTCTTATAGAGGTAGCTGATTCCTTACTTTATAGAGCAAAGAGAGAGGGCAAAAACAGAGTATGCTTTACCTATTAATAGTAATCTTTCTGCTTTTGGGAATAATCTCTTTAAAAATTCGCAGTATCTCTTCATTAAGAAAGTACTACAAAAAAAAGTTAGCTTCTTTGAAGGAGAGAGCAACTAATTTGGAGGAAACAGTAGATGCGTTTCGTAGACAATTTCGAAAAATAGAAGAGGCGGTTTCAGAGACCTTCTTTATTTATGAATTGGCAGGTAAACTTTCTTCTCTTTTAGATAGAGAGAAAGTTGTTTCTACTTTTGAAGAAGAATTAAACTTCCTTTCCTCTATAGATGAGATAGTTCTTTCTACTCGGCCAAAGGACAGTTATCTCATTTTTAGGTTAGCTACCCAACCCCCTAAATTTTTAAATATAAAAACGAATTATCCTCAGATAAAAGAGAATTTGAAAGCTATCGTAAAGATGGTTAACCTTTGTTTAGAACGAATCTCTCTATACGAAAAGCTTCATAATCTATCTATACATGATACCCTTACAAATATTTATAATCGTCGTTATTTCTCCTCTAGATTCGATGAGGAGTTTGAGAGAGCAAAAAAATACAAACTGACCTTTTCTCTTCTAATGATAGATATTGACCATTTCAAAAAAATAAATGATAATTATGGCCACCTGGTAGGTGATGTAGTTCTTAAGGAAACTGTAAAACTTATAAAGGAGAGCATAAGAGAGGTTGATTTCCTTGCTCGCTATGGAGGAGAAGAGTTTGTGGTTATTCTTCCTCAAACTGATAGAGAAAGAGCACTTCTTGTAGGAGAGAGAATTAGAAAGAGTATAGCTTCCGCATCGATAAAAGCTTTTGACGAAGTGTTAAATGTTACAGTAAGCATTGGCGTGGCTAATTATCCCGTGAATTCAGTTTACCCCAATCTTCTCACTGAGGTAGCAGATAAAGCTTTATATAAAGCCAAACAAAAGGGGAGAAACAGAGTAGAGTATTTCTGAGTATCATGGATAAGAAAGTAATTAGATTTCTCTTAGATTGTGCTGGGAAAAATAAGGTAAAAGTTGCTTTAGATAATCCTTTTCGTAGAATTGCTTTTGATGGAGACCAGCCTCGTTTAGGTTGGGTAAGTCCTCCTATTTGGGAGGAATTAAGAGCTTCTTTAAAGCGAATAGAAAAACTTATAGAAGGGAAGGAAGAGTTTATTTTCTTAGGGATGGGAGGATCTATAAATGGGATAAAAGTATTGAATTCACTTTCTTCTCAGGTTCCTTTATATTTTTTAGATAGCTTAGATCCTTCTGCCTTGGAAACTGTTTTGGATAAAATAAAGAAGTTAGAGAAAGTTATGGTTATTCCTATCTCCAAATCGGGTTCTACTTTGGAGACACAACTTTTAGCTACCACTCTTAAGGAATTGTTCCCTGGCAAGTGCAAGAGCCATTTTCTTTGGTTAAGTGATAAGGAGTCTTTTTCTAAATTAGATAACTTAGGATGGAATAGTTACCCTAAAGTCACTATCCAGGTTAATGAGAATTCCGATATCGGAGGTAGATTCTCTTGCCCGCACACTCTTATTTTTCTCTTGCCTTTATTTTTACTTCTGGATAGAGATATTAAAAAAATACAGAAATTATTTTTTCAATATCTTTCTTTAAGAGAAAAGGTTCTAAAAGAAGCATATGAGGTTGCTCATTCTTATCAGAGTATAGAGAGTGGATTTTTTTCTATCATAGATAAAGAGGTTCCTCTCCCAGGATTTACTATTTGGGCTACTCAGCTTTTTCAGGAAAGCTTGGGTTCGAAAAAAGACAACTTTTTCGTTAAGACTGCTGTGGGAAGAAGCATTGAGGGATTTTATCCAATTAAGCTTTCTCTCTCTTGCGAAGACAAATTTCTCTATCTTATGACTCTTATGTATTACTTGGAAATGTTTGTAGCCTTCTTTGCCTACTTTAAAGAAATAAATTTTGTGAATCAACCTTATGTAGAAAGATATAAACAGATGATGCCCCAGCTAAAACAAGAGGATACCTCCTTCCCTTCTACTAACTTAGAAAGGATAGTTAAAGATCTCAAAAGTGGACTAGATTCGCAAATAAAATTCATTGAAGTTGTCCTTTACTTCTATCCTTCACTGTCTTTTATAGAAAAGTTGGAGTCTATTTTGAAAGAAAACTTTCCTCAGTATCCTTCTTTTGTGTTTTTGGGAAGTGATTGGAATCACCATTCTTATCAAGCTGCTTATCTAGATAAGAAGACCCTTTATCTGATTCTCACCTTAAATAGTTATAAGATTACTGACCTTCCTATAAAGGAGGAGTTACTTCAGAAAAATGTTAATACTCTTAGACTGATAAGTGCAGCTACATATAATACTTTAAAGGCTAAGAAGTTGCATTTTAGTGTTCCTAAATCTTAAGGAGGTGGATTTATATGGAGGTAAAGTTAGAAGTAGTAAGAATAGATAAGCCTCCTGAGGCAAACATTATTATTGGCCAGGCTCACTTTATAAAGACTGTAGAAGATTTATATGAAACGTTAATTGAAGCTAGCCCCAACATAAAATTTGGAATAGCTTTCTGTGAGTCCTCAGGAAAAACTCTGGTAAGGATAGAGGGTAACGATGAAGAGTTAAAGAGTATTGCTGGAAAGAATGCTTTAAATATTCGCTGTGGTCATCTTTTCCTTATTCTTCTAAAGGACAGTTACCCTATAAATGTACTCAATCGAATTAAGGGAGTTTCAGAAGTATGCACTATTTTCTGTGCTACTGCCAATCCTGTAGAGTTAATCGTTGGTATAACTTCTCAAGGAAGAGGAGTTTTAGGGGTTGTTGATGGTATTCCTTCCAAGAGTATAGAGAAGGATGAAGATATTCAGTGGAGGAAACAGTTTCTGAGAAAGATTGGATATAAGTTGAGTAACCCTTAGAAAAGAGCAAGATAAGGATTTCCTTATGGAGAAAGAAAAAAGAAAATTCTTAAGGAGGAATTTAGGTTGGATTTTTCTAAAGACTTTTGCTCTCACTATAGGGATTTTCCCATTAAAGTTTATTTATTTTTTAGGAAGTTTCTTAGGGAGGTTGGGATTTTTATTTGCTTTTACCCATCGCAGAATTGTCTTAGAGAATCTAAGTATTGCTTTTCCCTATCTTTCTCTTAAGAAGAGAAAAGAGATCGCTCAAGATTCTTTTAAGTTCATGATTCAGGCTTCTTTGGAACTTCTTTATTTTCTAAAACATCCTTCTCTTTTAGAGAGAGTTAGAATAGAAGGATTAGAGTACTTAGTTCAGGCTTTAGAAAAAAAGAGAGGAGTTATCGCTCTTACCGCTCATTTTGGCAATTTCCCTCTTATTTCTTTAAAGTTTGCCTCTCAAGGATATAAGATTAATGTGGTTGCTCGTCCTATGCGAGATAGGAAAACAGGAGACTACATCCATCAGCTCAGGACTAAGGTAGGGGTTAAGACTATATTTTCTTACCCTCGAAAGGAGTGCGTAACTGGAATTATTAGGGCTTTGCGCAATAACGAAATTGTGATGATTCAGATGGATCAAAATTTTGGCACAGGAGGAGTTTGGGTAAAATTTTTTGATAAGTTAGCTGCTACCCCTACCGGTCCGGTGGTGTTAGCCATGCGTACCAAAGCGGAGATAGTTCCAATGTACATAGTAAGAGAGTTTTTAGGAAAACATCTTATCAAGATTTTCCCTTCTGTGGCACTTGATTATACCAAAGATAAAGATGAGACAATCCTTATCAACACTGCTAAGTTTACGAAGTTAACAGAAGATTGGATTAAAAAATATCCTCCTCTTTGGGGATGGATACATCGGAGATGGAAATCTCAACCATCAGACGAGGTTCTAAAGAGAAGATACAGAATCCAGAATTAAAATGAGGAAACTATTGACACCAATACAATTATATGCTATTTTTAAAAAAATGAAGAAATTTGCTGTTTTGTTCCTTTTGTTGATTCCTCTTTGTGTTTACTCTCAAGTTTCCCAACAACTAAAAGAACAAGCATATTCTTATCGTAAGGAAGGGTATCGTCTCCAAAATATGGGAGATCTAGAGGAAGCACTTACTTACTATCAGAAGGCAATTCAAATTTACCCTTATTATTATCAAGCGTATAATGATTTAGGTATTGTGCTTGAGGAAATGGGTAATGATGAGGAGGCAAAGAAGATGTATGAACAAGCTTTAGTTATCAATCCTCATTATTTGCCTCCCTACACTAATCTTGCTCTTCTTTATGAAAAGTTGAATAATAAAAAGAAAGCAATCTTTTATTGGACAAAAAGGCTCCTTTTAGGGAAGGATAAAAGGGACCAATGGTGGTATGAGGGGCGAGAACACCTTCTCAGATTAGGTATGCCTTTCAAGCTTAAAAAGGAACTTTTTAGTGGAGAGATTTCTTCTCTCTCCCAGAAGTTGATTTATAAACGAGAACAGGAGAGGTTAAAACTTTTAGAAGAAGTACAGCTTCATTTTAATTTAGGAAAGAAAGCTTTTGATAATCAAGACTATTCTAAAGCAGAGGAAGAATTTAAAATAGCTCTTTCTTTGAATCCTCCGGATAAGAACCTTCAGATGGAGATTAACTCTTATTACCAGAAAGCCAAAAAAGAAAGATTTAATGCAGAAGTTAAAGCTAAGTTACGTTCTCATATTCAGGAAGCATTGCTCTACATTGAGAACAACGAATTTTCTCTATGTGCGAAGAAACTTAGAGATGCTCTATCTGTAATTTTCAGTATTCAAGAATAGCCATCCTTTACTTTTGAGTAGATATTCTACTGACTTAAATAATGGATAAAATTTTGTATCTTGTAGATGGTACTTCTATATGCTATCGCTCTTTTTTTGCTATAAGACTTTCTACATCTAAAGGAGTTCCTACAGGAGCAATTTATGGATTTGTTAATACCTTAAAAAAAATTATTAAAAAATATCAACCTCACTATTTGGCTGTTTGCTTTGATGTTTCTCGCAAGACTTTTCGTCAAGAGATGTTTAGAGATTATAAAATCCAAAGACCGCCTCCTCCCAGCCCTCTTAAGAAGCAGATTCCTGTGATTAAGGAGTTAACTAAAGCTTTAGGTGTAGAAATTATGGAGAAGGAAGGTTGGGAGGCAGATGATCTTATAGCTTCTCTGGCAAGGAAAGCGAAAAAGGGAAATTTTAAAGTAGTAGTTATAAGTTCAGATAAAGATGTTTTTCAACTTATTGAAGATAAGAAAATATGTGTTTACGACCCTGTGAAAGATATTTTCTATGATGAGGAGGTTTTCTTGAGAGAATTTGGTTTCCATCCTTCCCAGATGGTGGATTATCTCTCTCTGGTAGGAGATCCTACTGATAATGTTCCTGGAGCTAAAGGTATAGGAAAAGTAGGTGCTACCAAGTTAATAAGGAAGTTTAAGTCTATAGAGAACCTTTTTGATAACTTAGATAAAGTTTCCCCTTCAGTAAGGGAGATTTTAGTTTCCAATAAAGAAAATATTTTTCTCAGTAAGGATTTAGTAAAATTAGCTTACATTGACTTAGATTTTTCTTGGGATGACTTAGTAGTAAAGGAACCCGATTATTCCCAAGTTTATAAGTTCTTTAGAGAGTTAGAATTTAAATCTCTTCTCAAAGAGATACCGCCCCCTTCTTTGAACATTAAAGTAGAGGTAACCAAAGAGTTTCCTTCTCAACTTATAGAGAAAATTAAAAGCGAGCAAGAGTTAATCTTCTATCCCTTTCAAGATAAGATATATATTACCTTCAAAAATAATTCTTTCGTTTATGAGTCTTCTATAGAGAAGGTAAGAGAGCTCCTTCAGGATTCTAATGTAAGAAAAGTATCTTATGATTTTAAGAATATTCTTCATGGATTAGAGAGAAAGGTTAGGTTAGAAGGTATTTGGTTTGATACTAAAATTGCTGCCTATACTCTAAATCCTACTCTGGGAGATTTTTCTCTTAAGAATCTGATAGCTCATTTCTTAAATGAGTTTACTCAAGATTTCTCCCCTTTCGTAGCCTGTTACTTCATACGCAAATTATACAAAACTCTCTATAATCAAATAAAAGTTCAATCCTTAGATAGATTATTCTTTGATGTAGAGATGCCTTTAATAGAAGTTCTCTGGGATATGGAAGCTTGGGGGATTAAGGTAGATGAAAAATTTCTTAGGGATTTTTCTAGAGAGGTAAAGGATAAAATAACTAATTTAAAAGAAGATATTTATAAAGCTGCTGGGGAAAAGTTTAATATTAATTCTCCTCAACAGTTAAGTAGAATTCTTTTTCAGAAGCTAAAGCTTCCTTCTTCAAAGCGGACTAAAACAGGTTTTTCTACTAATGAAGAAGTTCTAACAAAGCTTGCTCAAGAATATCCTATAGCAAAACTTCTCTTAGAGTATCGACAACTGAATAAGTTAAGTTCCACTTACTTGGAACCTTTTTTGAAGGAAGTAGAGTTAAAAAGTGGTAGAGTATTTGCTAAGTTTCATCAGACCACAACAGCTACAGGAAGATTAAGTTCGTCTTCTCCTAATATCCAGAATCTTCCCATAAAAAGTGAAATTTCTAAAGGCTTTAGAAGAGCAATCATTTCTTCTTTTGATGAAGGGTTAGTCCTTTGTTGCGATTACTCTCAGATCGAACTAAGAATCTTAGCTCATTTTTCTGAGGATGAAAAATTAATAAGAGCCTTTAAAGAAAATTTAGATATTCACAAACATACCGCTTCCCTTCTTTTCGGGATTCCTCCTCACCAGGTGAGTTGGCACCAGAGAGAATTGGCTAAGAGAGTAAACTTTGGAATAATCTATGGGATGAGTTCCTTTGGATTAGCTCAGGAATTGAATATCTCAGTAGAGCAAGCTTTTTCTTTTATAGAAAGTTATTTCCTCCGTTATCCTAAAGTTAAAGAGTATATAGAGAGAGTTTATCGAGAAGCAAAAAAGAAGGGGTTTGTAGAGACAATATTAGGGAGGAGGCGTCCTTTACCTCTAGATTCTTCACATCAGGAAGTAAAGGAATTTGCTAGAAGGGTAGCTATAAACGCTCCTATCCAGGGATCTGCTGCTGATATTATTAAGATGGCAATGATAGAAATTTATAGAGAATTTAAGAAAGAGAAGCTAAGCTCTAAGATGATAATTCAGATTCACGATGAGCTTGTATTTGATGTTGAGAAGAGTGAGCTTCAGAAAGTTGTAGAGATTTCTAAAGAAAAAATGGAAAAAATTGTAGAGTTAAAAGTGCCTCTTAAAGTAAATGTAAAAGTAGGAAGAAACTGGTTAGATACTCGGCAGGTAGATGAAGTTTTCTAAAAGGAGGGATGATGAAGGTAGCTTTTTTCTCTTCCGAGGTTTTTCCCTTTGCTAAAACAGGTGGGCTGGCAGACGTAAGCGGAGCTTTGCCTCTATCTTTAGCTGAGCAGGGATGCGAAGTCAAAGTTTTTATGCCTTTATATAAGAATATTAAACCAGAAGAACTCCACGATGATTACGCCACTTCTCGATTAGGTAGGAATATAGAAATAATTTTTATAAAGCATGATAATTACTTCCTCCGTGATTACCTTTATACTACCCCTGATGGTGACTATCCTGATAATTTAGAGAGATTCTCTTTTTTCTGTAAAAAATGTTTTGATATCCTTAAAAAGATAGACTTCTCTCCTCATATTTTTCATGCCAATGACTGGCAGACTGCTTTAGTAAATATTTACTTGAAAATTCTTTATAAAAATGATAAATTTTTTAACGGGAGTAAGTCTATTCTTACCATCCATAATCTTGCTTATCAAGGTATATTTGATAAGGAAAAATTCTCTTATCTGGGAATAAATTGGGATTACTTCTCTCTAAACTACCTGGAATTCTACGGGAAGATTAATCTTCTTAAAGGTGGTATTGTTTTTTCAGACATGGTAAATACCGTGAGTCCTACTTATGCCAAACAGATTCAGACACCTGATTACGGGTGTGGATTAGATGGAGTTTTAAGAGAGAAGAGAGAGAGATTAGTGGGAATTCTTAATGGTATAGATTATAAAATATGGAACCCTTCTAGAGATGAATTTATTTATAAGAAATACTCCTGGCGTAGTCTAGAAGGGAAATGGGAAAATAAGAGAAAATTCCAGAGAGAATTAGGATTAAGTGTGGGCAAAACCAAGTTTCTCTTAGGTATGGTTTCTCGTTTGGCAGAACAGAAGGGAATAGATATTCTTTCTCAAGCTCTGGATAAGATTTTAGAGAAGCACCAAATAGTAATCTTAGGGCTGGGAGATAAGAAATACCATAATATCCTTACTGCTAAGGCAGATAAGTATAAGAATTTCTCCCTCCACCTTAAATTTGATGAGGTTTTAGCACACCGTATCTATGCTTGTTGCGATGCTTTCATTATGCCATCACGATTTGAACCATGTGGGCTTTCTCAGTTGGTAAGTTATAAGTATGCCACTGTTCCTATAGTCCATCATACGGGAGGTCTTGTAGATACAGTGGTTGATTACCAGGACGGAGGAGGAGGGTTTCTGTTTCTCCATTATAGTGCCAGAGAGCTGATCGAAGCTATCCAGAGAGCTTACCGTGTTTTTTCTAAAAAGGAGGAATGGCTTCAGCTTATTAAAAAAATTGCTCGATTTGATTACTCTTGGGATAGAGCAGCTAAAGATTATTTAAAAGTATACCAGAGATGCCTACAGTTGCCCTAACCGGACCACTTGGAGGAGGCAAAACTACTGTATTAAATCTTTTAAAGAAAAAAGGTGCTTCTGTTTATGATGTGGATAAGGTCATTCACTCCTACTATAGGGATAAGAAATCTTCTGTGTATAGGGAGATTAAAAGGATGTTTCCTCAAGTCATAACTTCTATGGGTAATATTTCACGCAAAAGATTAAGAGAAGTTGTCTTTAACAATAAAAGAGAACTGAAAAAACTGGAGGGAATAGTTCATCCTGTGATCATAGAAGATTTAAAGAGGTGGGTAAGAGATAGTAAAAACAAAAGGAAGATATATATAGCAGAAGTTCCTCTACTTTTTGAGAAACGGCTCCATACTCTTTTTAATAAAGTCGTCTTTGTATACGCTCCTAAACGAACTATCTTAAGAAGAGTGAAAGAGAAGTTTGGTCTTTCTACACGTCAGGCACTTTTGTTTCTTTCTCTTAACCAGAAAGCCAAAGAGAAAATAAAGAGGAGTGATTTTGTAATTAGGAACGCAGGCTCTTTAGAGGATCTTAAAGCAAAAGTAGATTATTTATGGGAGAATTTACTCTCCCCTGAAAAGAGAGGTGGTTGATGCCTTCAAACAGAAAAGAAAATAAATCGATATCAAAAAAGGGAGGGGTTATGGGTAGCAGTATGGATATAGGTACGTTAAAAGAGATGAAGATATCTGATCTTAATAAGATAGCTAAGGAGTTAGAGATCAATGGAATAAGTGGTTTAAAAAAGCAAGACCTTATTTTTAAAATTCTTCAAGCAAAGGCAGAAAAAGAAGGACTGATGTTTGGAGGAGGGGTTTTGGAAGTTCTTCCTGAAGGATTCGGATTTTTACGTTCACCCAACTATAATTATCTACCTTCTCCCGATGATATTTATGTTTCCCCCTCTCAAATAAGAAAATTTTCTTTAAGAACGGGAGATACAGTGAGTGGCCAGATAAGACCACCCAAGGAGAATGAGAAGTATTTTGCTCTTCTTAAGGTAGAAGCAGTAAACTTTGAAGATCCGGAGCAGGCACGTAACCGTGTCCTTTTTGATAATTTAACTCCTATTTATCCCAAAGAAAGGTTTATTTTAGAGACCCATCCTGAAGAACTATCCACGAGAATTCTTGATCTTCTCTGCCCCATTGGCAAGGGCCAGCGTGGTTTAATTGTTGCTGCTCCCTACAGTGGTAAGACTGTGCTTTTACAGAAGATAGCTAACGCTATAATGACTAATTATCATGAGGTAATTCTTATTGTTCTTCTCATCGATGAAAGACCGGAAGAGGTAACCGAGATGAAGGCTCAAGTTGTTGGAGAGATAATAAGTTCTACTTTCGATGAACCTGCTCAACGTCATGTACAGGTAGCAGAGATGGTTTTAGAAAAGGCTAAGAGGCTAGTGGAGCACAAAAAAGATGTAGTAATCCTTCTGGATAGTATTACTCGATTAGCAAGAGCTTACAACCTGGTAGAACCTCACTCTGGGAGGATTCTCTCTGGAGGTATAGATTCTAATGCTCTTCATAAACCTAAAAGGTTCTTTGGGACTGCTAGAGCTTTAGAGGAGGGAGGTTCTTTAACTATTATTGCTACTGCTTTAGTAGATACCGGTTCCAGGATGGATGATGTGATTTTTGAAGAGTTTAAAGGGACAGGAAATATGGAGATAACTTTGGATAGAAATATATTTCAGAGAAGAATATACCCTTCCATAGATATAAAAAGGTCCAATACACGAAGAGAGGAACTTCTCCTCCATCCCGACGAACTTCAAAGAATATGGATTTTGAGAAAAGCATTGAACGATTTAAATTCTGTAGAAGCCCTGGAGCTATTGATTGAAAAGCTTTCCAAGACTAAGAATAACGTAGAATTTTTACTCACCCTCAATAAACAAATGTGATACAATATTACCTTAAAATTTTATAGCCTTTTGAGGAAGGTTATGGGTACTTACGGATCAGAAGGGAGGTAGATTATGAAAAAAGGTATCCATCCTAAATATGATTATGCTATAATTTCCTGTGCTTGCGGTAATGTGATTCATACCCGTTCCACAAAAAAAACTATCAATGTAGAGATTTGCTCTAAATGTCACCCTTTCTTTACAGGGAAACAGAAATTTGTTGATTCTGAAGGAAGGGTGGAGAAATTTTTAAGAAAGTATAAGAAAGAGAAGTAAAATAAAAATGATGTTATCGCAATATAATAATGTTATCTTTTTGTAAAATAGATTTGTCGGGGTAGATTAGATAAAATATCACCTCTTTCTTAAAGAAGGAAGAGGTAGTAAATGGAAGAATCGATTATCTCGATAATAAAAGAAGAAAGATATGGGGTGATAAGAGAGATTAACTAAAATCTGAAATGAAATTTCAAACACATTTTAAAGTACACATTCTTAGTAAAAGGAGATTAAAGAAAGAAGAGTTATCAATTTGACAGGGAAAGGAAGAATCAGTGTAAGAGGAAAAAAATGGAGAAGTTCACTTTATTAGTAGGAGGTAAAGATTTAGATACAGGTATATACCACTATTTTCCATTTACAGAGAAGCTCGTCGCCGAGCCTCAGAAGACAGTAAGAATGCTTAAAAAAGTAAAACAAGGTCAAGTTTCGAGAGAAATACAAAAGTATGTTTATGCTCAATACTGTATTAACACAGAGGATACAAATAGAGCTGCTATAGAGTCAGCCTATAAAGCGCAAAAGATCTTTTTTAAATTTTCTCTTTCTAAAAGGCGACAGATTCTTTTAGATATATATAAACTCCTTATTGAAAATAGAAAAAAGTTTATCGAGCTGTTAATTATCGAAGGTCACCCCCGAAGATTGGCTGAATGGGAATTTGAAGGCATGCAAATTGGGAGCAGTCCTACTACTATAAATTTTTATTGTCAATTAATCCAGAAAGAGATAGGAAGGTGTGGAAGAGAAATTTTATATTGGGTTAGGAGACCAGATGGTGTGGTATGCGTAAGTTCCCCTGGCAATGCTTCTGCGAGTAGTTCTTATAATGCGATCTTAGCCTTTCTTACAGGCAATACTTTAATAATTAAACCTCCCTTAAGGGCTCCTCTTTCTACTCTCTTTTTATGGAAGGAAATTGTTAACAAAGCGTTGGTTATTAATAATGCTCCACCAGGAGTCTTAAATATAGTGATAGGTAATTCTCAAAAAATCATGGAAGAATGGCTCGCAAGTCCTTATGTAAACGATATAGTCTATTTTGGAGAAAGTAGAAAAGGACTTGAAATTGGAACTAGAATCTTTCAGGCAGAGAAGAAGCCTGTTTTAGAGCTTTCTGGAAATGATTTTTTTCTTGTATGGAAAGATGCCGAGAAGGAAAAATCTTCGATCTCTCTAACTGATGCTTTCTTAGGTTCCACTCAAATCTGTATGGTTCCAAAGATTGCACTAATTCATGAGGAAGTGTACGATGATTTTGTAAAGATTTTTATAGAAAAAGTAAAAAAGTTAAAAATAGGTCCCCCTACAGACCCTGACACTATTTTTAGCCCTGTTACAAAGATTCAAGATTTTTTTGAATTTCTAAACGATGCTTTAGCCAAAGGAGGAGAGATTCTTTATGGAGGGGAAAGGGTAGATTATTTTGGGAGGCCTGATTCCACTGGAATGTATATACAACCCACATTGTTAAAAATAGAAGATTGTTATCTTAATAGAGGTTTAAGATGTATTGAAGAAGAGATTTTTTTTCCTCTTCTTCCTTTAATCAGAGTATCAGGTGGAGATGAGGCTATTTTCGAAAAAATGGTAGAACTAGTAAATTCTCATGGATACGGATTAAGAGTTTCTTTATGGATTTCTTCTTTTAAGTTTCTACGCAAATTTGCAAAAGAATTATCTAATTGTGGAATGTTGAGGATTAATTCTAGACATGTAGGATTTTCTTATTATTTATCTACCCATGGGGGAACTAGAAAGACCGGGGGACCCTTTGGCGAAATGAATTATTTTTGGCAGAAGACATCTCATTTGCAAGGAGTAAGTAGGATGAGATTATAAAAGAAGGAGGTTTAGATTTACTTTCAATTTCTTCCTCCTCTGTTAAGTAGTTTTATAATTATTTCTACAGGGATTTTCGTCCTTTTAAGAAATTTCCGAGCAAAACTAAATCGTCTTTTCTTTCTAGAATGCCTTACTCTTTTTGTGTGGCTGATTGGTTTTAGTGCAATGTACGCACTTCGTGATAAAAAGTTTGCTTTGATAGCTGCAAGAATTGGATTCATGGGAGTAATTTTCATTCCCATTTTTATTTATCATTTCTATATAATATTTTTAAAGCTAACTCGGAAGATTGCACTTCCTTTAATTTACATTATTGGATTCCTCTTTTTACTCTTAACCCCTACCCCTTATATCTACCAGAAAATAGATACCTACTTTTGGGGTAATTATCCTCGTGGTGGATTAATTTACCCTTTATATGTTCTTTTCTTTATAGGAGTATTTATAAGGTGCCTCTTTTTACTTTTTAATGCTTTTAGAAAGGAAAGGTTTCCTACTATTTTTCGTGAGCAGATAAAGTATCTTTTTTTAGCTTTTTTGGTGGCCACATTTGGGATAGTAGATTACGTAGCTAAGTTTGGAATAGCTTTGTATCCTTTTGGTTATCTTGCTGCGTTAGGTTGGATATTTATAATAGCCTATACCATTGTCAAGCATCATCTCCTTGAAATCCATATTGCTTTTACTCGTGTAGCTATCTTTACACTTGTCTACTTTTTCATTGTCTTTATTCCTTTTTTCATTGCTCCTAGATTTATTTCTATTTCTTTATGGTGGTTTCCTATTCTACTAATGGGGATTTTAGCAACTCTGGCTCCCTTTATTTATAATTATCTTCGTAAACAAGCTGAGAATATCCTGCTAGCTGAGCAAAAAAGATATCAGAGAGCATTAAGAGAGTTTGCTCAGACTCTAATCTTTATTAAGGATACAGAGAGTTTAGCTAAAGAGGTTACCTCAAAGATAATTGCCTATCTTAATTTAGATTTTTGTGCGTTCTATTTAAAACAGGATAAGGACTTTTATCTAATTCATTTTAGTTCAAAAAGGATGAACAAATTTCCTTTTCAGATTAAGAATAATTGTAAATTAGTGCATCTTCTTAATAGATCAACCTCTCCTATTCTGGGAGAAAGCTTACCTTCCTTAGATGACATAAATGTTGGCTTAGCCTTTCCTCTATTTCTGAATAAGGAGTTGTTTGGTTTTATTGTGATGAGTCAGAAAACGAAAGGTACTTTTACGGATACGGATATAGATGTATTCACTACTATTTCTACTCAAGTATCTTTAGCTTTATCTCAGATATATTATTTTGAAGAATATCAAAAATTGATGGATGAAAGATATAGATTGATAGTTGAGAGAGAAAGAATGGAAAGCGCCTTTCAGATTTCAGAAGCATATAGACATGAATTGGGAAATATTATAAATATTATTTCCTTAAGCCTAGCTAACTTGGAGTATCAAGAAAATTTTTATCCTCAAAAAGAAGATATAGAAAAAGTTGCTCACTCTATTAAAAAGAATGTAGAAAGAGCAAGGACTATATTCGATGCTATAGCTAGGTATAATAAAAATGCGCGGTCTAAATTTAAATTGATGGATTTAAGTAAAGTTGTAAAAGATAGGGTAAATCAATTTAGTAAAAATATCTCTAAGAGTAACATAACTATAAAAAGTGAGATCGAAGAAGAGTTAAGAGTTTGGGCTAACGATAATTTACCAGACGCTATAGGATATTTAATAGAAGGTTCAATAAAGGCAATAGAATACCATACGCCCCAAAATAAATCTCTCTATATAAGCTTAAAGAGAGCAGATAATAAAGCTATTCTTAGAATATCAGATACAGGAGGAGATATAACTGAAAATAACCTCTATAGGGATATGGGGATTGAAAGGGGGAAAGAAGGAGGTATACTTTACTTTATTGCAAGGAGGATTATTTTTGATCACAAAGGTAGTTTTAATTTTCAATCCTTTAACCAAGGAGAAGGTACAACTTTTAAGATAGAATTACCTATAAATGAAAGTACATAGTAATAAACTCCTATTAGTTATAGAAGATGAGGAGGAAGCCAGAGACCTAATGGTGGGAATTATTAAAAGAAAAGGGGTTAGTGTATTAGAAACTGGTAAAGGTAAGGAGGCTATAGAACTCTACAGAAACTTTAAACCTGATGGAGTAATTTTAGATCTTCATCTTCCTGATATAAAAGGAGAAGAGGTATTGAAAGAGATCAAAAATATCAACCCTGAAGCTAAAATCTATCTTATCACAGGGACTGCCGACAGAATAGAAATCGAAGAAGCAACAAAATTAGGAGCAATTGGATATATTTCAAAACCTATTATGGTAGAGGAGCTCTTAAAGATAGTAGATTTTTTCTAAGAAGGAGGGGAGATGAAAAAAGGTATCCATCCTAAATATGATTATGCTATAATTTCCTGTGCTTGCGGTAATGTGATTCATACCCGTTCCACAAAAAAAACTATCAATGTAGAGATTTGCTCTAAATGTCACCCTTTCTTTACAGGGAAACAGAAATTTGTTGATTCTGAAGGAAGGGTGGAGAAATTTTTAAGAAAGTATAAGAAAGAGAAGTAAATGATTGATTTCAAAAAACTAAAGGAAGAATATAAGCAAATTTCCAAGAGGCTTTCTCTACCAGACATCTATAAAAATAAAGAAGAGTATCAGAAACTTAGCAAAAGATTCTCCTTTCTGGAGAAAGTAGTTTCTCTCATAAACGAAAGAGATGCGCTTCTCAAGGAGAAACAGGACCTAGAGAAGTTGCTTTCTTTGCAAGATGAAGATGAACAGATGAAGGTTTTGGCAGCACAAGAACTTTCTGAGGTTGAAGAAAAGATAAAGAAGGTAGAGGAGAAGATAGAGGAAAAGTTCTTTGAAGATACAGAAGAAGAAAGGGATATTATTGTAGAGATTAGAGCTGCTGCAGGGGGGGAGGAAGCAGCTCTGTTTGCTGGCGACCTTTTTAGAATGTACTCTCGCTATGTTGAAAAGAAAGGGTGGAAATTGGAAATCTTAAGTTCTCACCCTACTGAACTGGGAGGGTTTAAGGAGGTGATTTTTTCTGTTAAGGGTAAGAATTGTTTTTCTCATTTTAAATTTGAAAGTGGTGTACATCGTGTCCAGCGTATACCAGTAACTGAATCAGGAGGAAGAATTCATACCTCCACCGCTACCGTGGCTGTTTTAGTTGAACCTCAAGAGATAGAATTGAAAATAAATCCGGATGAATTAAAAATAGAGACTTTTAGAGCTTCCGGTCACGGCGGTCAACACGTAAATCGTACCGATTCAGCAGTAAGAATCACTCACTTACCTTCAGGGATTGTGGTAAGCTGTCAGGACGAGCGTTCCCAGATTAAAAATAGAGAGAAGGCAATGCGGGTTCTTAAGGCAAGATTGTTGGATAAGTTGGAAAGAGAACGCACTTTAAAAGTCACTCATCAACGTAAAGTTCAAATTGGTACAGGGGAAAGGAGTGAAAAGATAAGAACTTATAACTTTCCTGAACGCCGGGTCACCGATCACAGGATAAATTTTACTATTTATCGGCTTAATGAAATTTTGGAAGGTAATTTAGATATTTTAGTTGATCCTCTGAAGAGAGAGGAGAAGAAAAAAATTTATGAAGCTAAGGGATTGGCTTAAGGTAAATAAAGAGTTTTTTTTAGAGGGGGACTTAAGGTATCTAATGAGGAATTTATATCCTCAAGTTCCTTCTTTTTATTTTGAATTAGATAGTTATTTAGATAGTGATAGATTGGCCTACTTAGATAGAGTGAAGACTCTCTACATCAAGGGAATACCCTTAGCTTATATTTTAGGAAAGGAAGAATTTTTTGGTTTAGAGTTTATTATTTCTCAAGATTGTTTTATTCCCAGGAAAGAGACGGAGCTGATAGTGGAGGAGGCGATAAAATTAATTAAAGAGTGCTCTTTTAGGTACGTTTTAGACTTAGGATGTGGATGTGGCAATATCGCTATCAGCATAAAGAAGAATGTTAAGAGTGACGATGTTATAGTGTTTGCTTCAGATATAAGTTATAAAGCTCTTTGCATAGCTAAAAAGAATCTCTCCCTTCATAGGTTAGATATTCCCTTAATAAGGACCGATCTTTTAGCAGGATTTAGAAAGGCCTCCTTGGATATGATTGTGACTAATCCTCCCTATGTAGAAGAAGGATATATCCACGGTTCTCTTTTATATGAACCTCGTATTGCTCTGCAGGCTTCTGAGGGAGGGTTGTTTTTCATAAAGAAGATACTATTGGAGGCGCATTACTATCTTAAAGAAGAGGGGTATCTTATTTTAGAGATACCTTCCTACCATAAGGACTTTTTAGAGAAGTTTGTTGTTAACCTCAAAACTTATCAATTTGTGGAATGGATAAAGGATTATTCTAACCTTTTTAGAGGTCTCATTTTGCGAGTTAGAAAATATGGATAAATTTATAATCTGGAATTCCTCATTAAAGGGAGAAGTAGAAGTGAGTGGTTCAAAGAACGCTTCCTTGCCTATTATGGCTGCTACTCTTTTGACTGATGAGGAGTGTCGAATTTCAGGAGTTCCTAACTTAAGAGATGTTCATACAATGATAAAGATTTTGGAGGGATTGGGCAAGGATGTTGAGTTTCAAGATGGGACGTTAATAGTTAAGTCAAAAAAGAGTAGAAGTTATACTGCTCCTTATCCTTTGGTGAGGACAATGAGGGCTTCTTTTTGTGTTTTAGGCCCTCTTCTTGCTAAACGGAGAAAAGCAAAGGTTTCTCTTCCTGGAGGATGTGTGATTGGGCCCAGACCTGTAGATTTACATATTAAGGGGTTAAGAGAACTGGGGGCTAATATAAAGATAGAGAGGGGTTACTGTTTAGCAGAGGCTAAATCCCTTAGTGGTCGTCACATATTTTTAGGTGGCGAGTTTGGTCCTTCGGTACTGGCTACTGCTAACATTCTAATGGCTTCTACTCTGGCTAAAGGAGAGACAGTTATAGAATCTTGTGCTTGTGAGCCAGAGATAGTAGATTTATCTTTTTTCTTAAAGAAAATGGGAGCAGAGATTATTGGAGAAGGCACGCCTTTGATCAGGGTTAGAGGGAAGAGGAGTCTGGGAGGAGCAGAATTTACTGTGATTCCTGACCGAATTGAAGCAGGCACTTTCCTTGCTGTTAGTTTAGCTACGCATTCTCCTCTTACTATAAAAAATACCAACCCCTTACATCTTACTTCAGTAATAGAGGTAGCTAAAAAAATGGGAGCTAGCGTGAAAATAAATAGTGATTCTTTATCTATTAGTCCCCCTTCTTACATCAAGCCAGTGAGCATTACTACCTTACCTTATCCCGGTTTTCCTACTGACCTGCAAGCTCAATTTATGGTCCCTTTAAGCTTAGCAAAAGGAGTATCCTTAGTTACCGAAAAGGTTTTTCCCGATAGATTTATGCATGTGGCAGAGTTGAATCGTATGGGAGCAAAGATTTCCCGTAATGGCCCCTATGCTATAATTGAAGGGGTAAGATCTCTTTACGGAGCAGAGGTGATGGCTTCAGATTTGCGAGCCTCAGCTGCTCTGGTGATTGCTGGATTAGCTGCACAGGGCAAAACCGAAGTTTTAAGAATTTATCATCTTGACCGGGGATATTCTCACTTGGAGGAGAAACTAAAAAAGTTAGGAGCGAAAATAAAAAGAGAGAGATAATGGTCTTAGTTATAGATAATTACGACTCTTTTACCTATAATCTTGTGCAGTATCTGGAAGAATTAGGGCAAGAGGTTTTAGTATACCGTAATGATAAGATAACTCTAGATAAGATTAAGAAGCTAAATCCTGACCGCATAGTTATCTCTCCTGGTCCGGGAACGCCACTTTCGGCAGGGATAAGCTGTGAGCTTATTAAGAACTTCTATCGGCATCTTCCTATCTTAGGCGTTTGTTTAGGACATCAGTGCATTGGTTATGTGTTTGGAGCTAAGATTGTAAGAGCACCTAAGATAATGCACGGCAAAGTTTCCCTTATTTATCATGATGGGAAAAAGTTATTTAAAGGAGTAAAGAATCCTTTTTTGGCTACACGCTACCACTCTTTGATAATTGATAGAAAGACTCTTCCTTCTAATTTAATAGTGAATGCTTCTACAGAAGATGGTATAATAATGGGAGTAAAAGAAAGACATTTCTCCTTATGGGGAGTTCAGTTTCATCCCGAATCAATATTGACTGAGGAGGGCAAAAAGATTTTAAAGAACTTCTTAAGCTTATGATTAAAGAAGCCATTGCTAAGCTTATAGAGAATAAGGATCTGGCACCTGAAGAAACTCGGAAGGTATTTAAAGAGATTTTTGAAAAGAGAGCTACCCCTTCTCAGATTTCTGCTTTTTTAGTAGCTTTGAAAAAGAAAGGGGAGACCTATCAAGAGATTTCTTCTGCTGCTAAGGTTATAAGAGAAAAGGCTAAGAGAGTGAAAATTAATCGTAACAGGCCTCTTTTAGATACTTGTGGTACAGGAGGTTCTAAAACTAACAAGTTTAACATCTCCACTGCTGTAGCCTTTGTGGTTGCTTCTGCAGGAATTAGGGTAGCTAAACACGGCAACCGGGGAGTTTCTTCCCGCTGCGGGAGTGCTGATGTTTTGGAGGCTTTAGGGATAGACCTAACTTTACCTTCATCTACTATGGAAGAGGCATTAAGAAAGATAGGTATAGCTTTTCTCTATGCTCCTCTATACCACTCTAGTTTTGCAGTAGTAGCTCCTATAAGAAGAGAAATAGGTATCATTACTATATTTAATATTTTAGGTCCACTCTGTAACCCTGGTTTTCCTACCCATCAGCTCTTAGGAGTCTTCTCTCCTGACTTAGTCCTCAAATTAGCTAATGCCTTAGGAGTTTTGGGAGTTAGACGTGCCTTTGTGGTTTATGGGGAGGATATAAAAGATGAGATTTCTCTTACAGGGAAAACTTTAGTTGGTTTTTTAGATAAGAAAAGAGTTAGAAAGCTTTATCTATCTCCTTCTTCTTTTGGACTAAGAAGATGCACTTTAAAGGATTTGCAGGTAAATAATGTTGAGGAAAGTGCAAGAGTAATTTTAGATGTCTTTGCAGGAAAAGGAGGAGCTCCTCAAGATATTGTTTTGGCTAATGCTAGTGCCTGCTTTTACATTCTTAACCGGGTAAAAAACTTGAAAGAAGGAGTAGAGTTAGCTAAAAGTTTAATTATACAAGGAAAAGTTAAAGAAAAGTTTTCTGCCTTTAAGGATTTTCTAACAAGATGAGTGAAAATATCTTATCTTTGATATTAGAGGCTAAGAAAAAGAAAGTGGCTATTCTTAAGAAGAATAGAGAAGGGATTCTTTCTCTTCTTAAGAGAGCTCCTCACATTCGTTCATTTAAAGAGGCAATAGAGCGTGAGAATAAGATTTCTATAATTGCTGAGATAAAACAAGCCTCTCCTTCTGCAGGAATAATTAGAAAAGATTTCTCTCCACAGGAGTTAGCTAAAAAATTGGAGAAAGGAGGAGCTTCGGCTTTATCGGTTCTTACCGAAGAAGAATTCTTCTTAGGTAAGCCAACCTATATTGAAGAAGTAAAGAAAGTAGTAAATCTGCCTATCTTGAGAAAGGACTTTATTATTGATGAGATTCAGGTGTTAGAATCGAGAGCTTTAGGCGCTGATGCCATTCTTCTTATTATGCATATTATTGATGAGAATAAATTTAAGAGACTCTATGAGCTTGCTAATAATTTAGGTATGGATGTTTTAGTGGAGGTTCATACCGAGAAAGAGTTAAAGAAGATATTAAAATTTTCTGTAGAGATTATTGGAATAAATAACCGTAATCTTCACACTATGAAGATAGATATAGAAAGGACAATGAAATTAAGTCCTTTTATCCCTTCAGGAGTAGTTACCATAAGCGAAAGTGGGATTAGCTCCCTTAAGGATATTCTTTTCTTAAAAGGGCTGGGGATAAATGCTGCTTTAGTGGGAGAAGCACTTATGAGAGAGATGGATGTAGAAGCTAAGTTAAAAGAGTTAAATATAGATGGTTAAGGTTAAAATATGTGGCATTACCAATTTAGAGGACGCTTTAGCCTGTTCTCAACTGGGAGCAGATGCTTTAGGGTTCATATTTGCTAAAGTTAGCCCTCGCTACATTTCTCCTCTTAAAGCTAAGCAGATAGTAAGAAAGTTAGATCCTTTTATAACTAAAGTCGGTGTATTTGTTGATGAAGACAGAGTCCAGGTTTTAAGGATAGCCAAAGAAGTAGGTTTAAATGTTCTTCAGTTTCATGGTAGAGAATCTATCCACTTCTGTAAGTTTTTTCTATCCCATTTTAAAGTAATCAAGGCAATATTTCCCCAAGAGGCATCTTCTTTAAGTTTGGAGAATATAGTTAAGTTTGGGGTTGATGGTTACCTTTTTGATGTATCCTGGTATAAGAAATTAGAGGGGAAAAGGCAACTTAAGAAAAGTATTATTAAAAAATTGGCTAAGTTCACTTCTAAGATTTCCTTAATTCTCTCTGGGGGACTTAACCCTCATAATATAGAGGATATCCTAAAAGTAATAAGGCCTTATGCAGTAGATGTAGCTAGTGGCGTAGAAAGTATAGTTGGGAAGAAAGATATAGATAAGGTAAGAGAGTTTATCAGGAAGGTAAAACTCTATGAAGCTACCTGATAGGAAAGGATATTTTGGGGAATTTGGAGGCAAATTCGTTCCAGAGACTCTCTGTTGGTGTTTAAAAGAATTAGAAGATGCTTACTTCCGAGTAAAAAAAGATAGAAGATTTGTTAAAGAGCTATATTTTTATCTCCGAGAGTATGCAGGAAGGCCTACTCCTTTATATTTTGCTAAAAGGTTAAGCAAGTATCTGGGGATTAAGGTTTATTTAAAGAGAGAAGACCTTCTCCATACAGGGGCTCATAAGATAAACAATACTATAGGGCAGGCGCTTTTAGCGAAGTATATGGGTAAAAGGAGGATAATTGCTGAAACTGGCGCAGGTCAGCATGGAGTAGCTACCGCCACAGTGGCTACTCTCTTTGGGTTTAAATGTGATATATATATGGGAGAAGAGGATATAAAGAGACAAAAGATGAATGTGTTCAGGATGAAGATATTAGGAGCCAGGGTTTGCCCTGTAAAGAGTGGATCCAAGACTTTAAAAGACGCCTGTAATGAAGCGATAAGAGATTGGGTAACTAACGTAAAAGATACTTACTATCTCCTTGGTTCAGTAGTAGGACCTCACCCTTATCCTCTAATAGTTAGAGACTTTCAATCAGTAATTGGTCGAGAATCTAAATCTCAGATTCTGAAAAAAGAAGGTCGTCTCCCTGATTACTTAGTTGCCTGTGTAGGAGGAGGTTCTAATGCCATTGGGTTGTTCCATCCTTTCTTTAAGGATAAGAAAGTAAAGTTTATTGGAGTGGAGGCAGGAGGATTGGGACTTTCCTCTCTTAATGCTGCTAGCTTAGTTAAAGGCAGTATAGGGGTTCTCCATGGGGCTAAGTCGTTTGTTCTTCAGGATAAGTTTGGGCAGATAGAGAATACTCATTCTGTAGCTCCTGGTTTAGATTATCCTGGTGTAGGACCCGAACATGCTTTCTACAAGAAGATAGGTAGAGCTAGGTATGTGGTAGTAGATGATAATAAAGCTCTCCAAGGTTTTAAACTCTTAAGTGAACTAGAAGGAATAATTCCTGCTTTAGAGCCTGCTCACGCTCTTTACTACCTTAAAGAGATTGCTAAGAGAAAGAAGAATAGTTTAGTAATTCTATGTCTTTCGGGAAGGGGAGATAAAGACTTAGATATTGTGAGGAAATGGGGAAGCTAGAAGCTTATTTCAATAAGTTAGAGAAAGATAATAAGAAGGCATTTATTGTTTATGTACCTTTTGGTTTTCCTACTATCGAATTAAGCAAGAGAATAATTAAGCTCTTGTCTACCTTAAAAGTAGATCTAATTGAAATAGGTTTACCTTTCTCTGATCCTTTAGCTGATGGTCCTATAATTGAAAAAGCAACACAGATAGCTTTAAGAGAAGGAGCGACTCCAGAGGCTCTTTTTACTTCTCTTAAAAACTTGGTCCCTGTTCTTTCTGTTCCTGTAGTGATTCTAAGTTACTATAATCCTATTTATGTTTTTGGCGTGAGGAAATTTTTAAAAGGATGTAGAGAAATAGGAGTAGCAGGGGTTATGATTGTGGATTTGCCTGTAGAGGAAGCTACTCTCTACATAAAAGAAGCTAGAAAATTAGATTTGGATACTGTATTTTTTGTTACCCCTACTACCGAGGAGAAAAGAGCAGAGAGGATAATGGAAGTTTCCAGAGGATTTGTTTACTATATTTCCGTCACAGGGATAACCGGACCCAAGGATTTATCTCCAACAAAGATATTAGCCAATATTAGAAAGTTGAAAAGAATAAGAAACATCCCTATATGTGTTGGCTTTGGTATTCATAGAAAAAGTCAAGTAAAGAAAATTTTAAATGGTTGTGAGGGGATAATTGTAGGTAGTGCAATAGTAAACTATATTGCCAAATATTCCAAAGACAAAAATTTTTTTAAAAAATTACCTTCTTATATAAGAAGATTCTATGTTTAACCCAAAATTTGCGCCAGAGTTTTGAAAAGCTTCCTAACTATTCAAAATGTTACAGTTATACAGTAAAGCTTTACACCAAAAAGATACAAAGGCAAATCCCAGCCCATTTTTAATGGGCTGGGTTAACCCAGCTCTTTCAGAAGAAAGGGCTGTCCTTCGGACAAATTTTTCTAATGAAAAATTTGGGTTTAAGATTCTTCATATTGATGGAGTTACTTTAATCTTTTCTCATTTGAAAGACTTTTCTACTGCAGGAATGGGGATATTTATAAGGGTAGGTGCGCGTTATGAGCCTAAACGGCTGAAAGGAATTGCCCATTTTACTGAACATATGGTTTTTAAGGGAACAAAGAGATTTTCTTATCGGGATATAAAGAGAGAAATTGAAGGGAGAGGGGGAATAATCAACGGATACACTTCCCAGGAGGTTACTGCCTACTATGCTCAGTTTCTAAAGAAGAACTTAAAAATTACCGCAGAGATTCTTCTTGATATGGTGACTTATCCTTCTTTTGAAGCCTCTCAGATAGAGAGAGAAAGAGGGGTGATTTTAGAAGAAATCAAGATGTATAATGATTTACCTAATTTTAGAGCTCTCTCTCTTTTAGATAAGATTCTCTGGGAAAATCATCCCTTGGGGGATGAAGTAATTGGGGAGGCCAGGACAGTAGAAAATATAAAGAAGAGAGATTTAGAACATTTCCAACGCAGTTACTATCTACCTTCTCGTATGGTTATTTGTTGCGTGGGAGATTTTCGTTATGAAAGCTTAATTAAGTTAATAAAAAAGAAACTATTAGTTTCCTCTAAAGGAAAAAAGAGATTAAAAATTTTCTCTCCTCCTCATTTAAAGAAGAGAAAGATCTTAATAGAAACTAAAAGTTTAGACCAAACTCATTTATGTGTAGGTTTTAGAGGAGTTTCATATAGAAGTAAATATAGGTTAGTTGTAGAACTCATTCATGTAATTATGGGAGCAAATATGAGCTCTCGACTTTTTGAAGAAGTGAGAGAGAAGAGAGGTTTATGTTACGATATTTCTACCGAGGTAAAAAAATATCGAGATAGTGGAGCATTTATTATACATTTAGGTTTAGATAGAAATAATGTAGATATAGCTTTTAAGTGTATATTAAGAGAACTAAAAAAGATGAAGGATAAGTTGGTTTCCTCTAAAGAATTATCTCGAGCAAAAGATTTTTTGATTGGTCAAATGGCTATGAATTTAGAAAGACCACAGGGGAGACTATTTTATTTAGCAGATTCCTATTTGGCTTTATCAAAGGTATATACTCTTGAGGAATTGAAGGATATGATTCACCGCATAGATAAAGCCACCATTCAGAGACTTTCAAAGGAAGTCTTTGATTTTCAAAGAGTTTGCGTTACATGTGTAGGTAATGTAGATAAAAATTTAAAGGAGCGTTTTCTCAAGATAATAGAAAAGGAGGTTTAGCTGAGACTTTCCAAGAAGGATAGGTATATAAGAGAGAAAGCTATAAAAATTTTAAAATTCACTCTAAAGAAGAAACCTATAAGACCCTTGATTTTGGATTTAAGAAATCTTTCAGGTTTTTGTGATTACTTTATAATTTGCTCTGGAGAATCGCAGCGTCAAGTTAGAGCAATATACGAGGAAGTTTTAGAATCCTGTAAAAAAGAGAAAGTCGAAATCCACCACAAAGAAGAAGATAATGAATCTCAGTGGCTCTTAATTGATTTTTTTGATGTAGTGCTACATATTTTTCTGGAAGAGAAAAGAAAATTTTATGATATAGAGCATCTTTGGAGAGAAGCAAAAAGGATTCATCTTCCAAAAAATCTTTCCTGATTTTTATAAAAAATAATTTTTTTTATAAAAAAATAGAAAAACTATTGACAAATTTTATAAATTTGTTATAAATTAAATTAGGAAGTAAAAATAGTAAAAGTAAAAAAGGAGGTGGTTGATGGCAGTTAAAAAGAAAAAAGCAGCAAAGAAAGCAACCAAGAAAAAGGCTGCTAAGAAGAAAAAGAAATAGGATGGTTGTGGAGTAAGATTAAATCCACAACAAAAAAAGATTTCTCGGAAGAAAGCAGCTAAGAAGAAATAAATAGGGGAAGCAACAAGGAAAGTAGAGGCCCGCTTCAAAGAAGCGGGCCTTAATAATTTAATAATAATTTAATAAAAGGTATGAATATCATTTAGCCAAATCTGTGTTAGATAGTATACTGGAGAAGGTAAAAAACTTTCCCAATATTATAGGCATCTCTTCTGTTCGAGTAAAAATAGGTAATCTTAAGATGGTAAGCAGTCAAAGTTCTCAAGAGGCTTTCTCCCAACTTGCTCAGAGAACTCTTTGTGAGGAAGCCTCTCTCCATATAGAAGAAGTGAAGAGAGATAATCTTACAGTAGAGGCAATAGAAGGTATATTCTCAGATAATTCTACCCTCTCACAATAAGCTCTTGGATAGTTTCTCCTATTATATGTATTCTTAAAAACCCATACTTGTATCCTTTAAATACCTTTATCTTTTTAAGTTGAATTTTGCTGAAGGATAGATTATACTGAAGTTAGAAAAAATGAAGTTAAATTTGAAAGAAAAGGCAGTGAGAGTTTTCTCTTCCACAGAATTCCGCATTATTTTTCTAATCGTAGGATTTCTCACTTTAATAATATTAAGAAGGTCAATGGGTGTTTTTGGATTAGCTCTGGGTTACCTTTACGTGGGGTTTATTTCTTTAGCAGGATTTTGGTTTGGGATAAAGGGAGGATTGATTTCTGCTACTGTGGCTTCTTTTATATTTCTTTCTGAAGTTAATTTTTTTCATTACGCTGCTTTTAGAGATCTGGTAATAAGGGGTATGTTTTTAAGATTTCTTATTTACTATTTGGGAGGAATAGGGATGGGTTACCTCTCTAATATAGAAAAAGGGTTAAGAGAACGGCTAAAAGTTCTAGCTTATTACGATGAACTTACTGGATGTGTGAATTTTAGATGGACGATGACTATTTTAGAGAATGAAATCGCTCGTGCTAATCGTTATTCTAAAAGTTTAGCTGTAGCAATGGTAGATATTGACCATTTTAAAAAAATAAATGACACTTACGGACACTTAGCGGGTAATGACGTACTAAGATGCTTTGCTCAAATTCTTAAAGAGAGTGTACGTAATGTAGATATAGTGGGCAGATACGGAGGAGAAGAGTTTCTTCTTATTTTTCCTGAAGCTACTTCTGAGGATGTTTTAACTGTATTAAGGAGAATTAGAGATAGGCTATCTCAGACAAGAATCGTTTCTTCTCATTTAAAAGGGGGGATATTTGTTAAATTCAGCGCTGGCGTTGCCTCTTTTCCTTACAATGGAGAAGATTTAAGTAGTATCCTCTCTTCAGCTGACTCAGCTCTCTATTATGCTAAAAAATCAGGGAGAGATCGTTTCCTGGTAGAAAGGAGGCGATGGTTGAGATTAAAACCTGCGAAAAAAGTAAAGATAGAGATAAAAGAATCTACAAGTGGTAGAAAGATAGAAGCTAAAGAAGTTTTTAACATCTCTAGGAGGGGCGTTCTTCTTCTATTCCCCCAGGATATTTCCTCTCAAGAGTTCGTATGTTGCTTCTACTTATCTGAAGGGAAAAATACTCCTGCAGAGTTTAAGTGTAAGCTTATCCATAAGGATAGATCTAAAGAAGATATTTATCGAGTAGGCGTTTACTTTGTGGATATCCCTAAAGAAGTTCAGGAAGAGATAGAATCATTCAAAAATTCCCACCTACCTTAGAAGGAGTTTAAAATTCCTAAAGAGTTTTTTAACGAGACAAAACAATTTCAGATTTTCCTCCAGGGGGCGATTATTTTCCACTGAAACTAAGGTATATCTCTATAAAATATTGAAGAAATATTTCATTTGAGGGCGGATCATTTTTGGGAGCGTTATATTAACTGTTGCTGAAAATATATCTAACTTTCTGTTATTCAAGCTGTTATAATAAATTATAAAAGTTCATCTTGAATAATGGGAGGTTAGAGATGAAAAGAAAAAGAAGAAGATGTGTTTTTTGTGGCTCTTTAAATACAAAAAGACAAGGAAGAATAAGAAGAACAGAGATTTTTTTAAAGAAAGAATCTTAAAAAGTTTACTCAACGATTCTATTGTAAAGACTGCGGGGCTCTTTATACTTAGGAAAAGAAAGAGAAGCAAGTATTCTTATGATTTATTTATTGAGATGATTAAACGGCATATAAAAGATAGAACTAGTTTAAGAGTCATTGCTAAGAGATTAAGAGAGACTACCCATTCAAAGCTCTCTTCCTTTACTGTATTTAATGCTGTAAAAAGAGCCTCTTTAAATTCTAAACTTTTAATTGAGATTATAAAGGAGTTGAATCCTTCCTTAACTGGATTTCTCCATCTGGATGGTAAAGCAATAAAGATAAAAGGAGGATCTAAGCATTTTTTAACTTTATTTATTAGTTTTGACTCAAAAGGATTCCCATACACCAGAGATTAATTGAAGGAGAGAATAAATTAGAAATTATGAAATTTATGGATGAAATAGAAAAGGAACTAAATTATCCCTTTAAAAGAATAATCTCTGATATACAGGAAAATATAATTTATTCTCTTCCCTTAAAAAAGCCCAAAATTCCTCACCAATTCTGCAAAACTCATCTTTTAGAGGAATAGACAGAATCTTAAGAATACAGCCTATTCACAACCAATTATTTAAACCCACCAAGAAACTAAGAAGACTAAAATCTCTGTTTATCTACCCTTACTCTCCTAAAAAAGAATCTCTTTTAAAAGAATTAAGAGCCACTCAGGATAAGATTGCTGGTTTGAAAAGAAAATATGAAGATATTTTAACCCTACGCAGGTATTTAAGGATTTATGTGCTAAGCAATACCCCTCAAAAAGTAGAGATTCGCCTTAAAAAGATAAAAAGATTAAGAATAAAATATAAGCATAAAAAGAAAATCTATAATCTCCTAACCAATCTTATTAAATATAAAGATAACATCTTTGCTCACTTAAAAACACCTTTCCTTCCCTATACTAACAACCAATTAGAAAACCTTATAAAACAGTATGAAAGAAGATTAAAAACAATAGAAGGCTTTGGGAAAAATAAACAGGCAATAGAAGGTTATCTCAATCTAATGGCTATCTGTTATTGTTTTTCCGCCAGAGGCGGATCTGCCTTGGGCAGAAAGCCCCATACAGATTGCAAGGATAGAAACAAATATAAAAATGGCAAATCTCCTTTTCCACCAAAGGTTCCACCCGAGGTTCCACCAGAGGTGGATTCGCCTCAGGCGAAGGATCTGCCTCAGGCAGAAGAATTAGCCGGTTTCTCTACAAAAGAGATAGATTGGGTGAGATTTGCTCTTAAAAATAGATCCAGTTAATATAACGCTTCATTCGAGGTTTCATTTCCCTAATTTAACAGTTTATGCTATAATAAAAAAATATGCATTGGTCAATTCTTAATAAGAAACAGAAAGATATATTAAAAAAAATAGGGTTTTTGAAAAAATATGGATTTTATTTGGCCGGGGGAACTGCTCTGGCTTTACAGATTAATCACCGAACTTCTTTAGACTTTGATTTCTATACTGAGAAGAAATTTGATTTTAGGAAACTAAGAGAGGAGTTTGACCAAAGATTTAAGAATGTTCAAGAAATTTATATTGCTGAAGATACTTTAAGTTTAAATGTTAATGATGTAGGCCTAAGTTTTTTTAAATACCCCTATAAACTTATAAGGCCTCTTAATAAATTTGAAGGAATAAATTTAGCCTCACCAGAAGATATTGCTGCTATGAAAATAATATCTATTGCTCAAAGAGGAAAAAGGAGGGACTTTATTGATATTTATTTTTTGATTAAAAAGTTTGGCTTGGCTAAAATTATTGAATTTACTAAAGCAAAATATCCAAAATTCAATATCTATGTGGGGCTTCAGGGGCTTGTTTATTTTGATGACGCAGAAAAGGATATAAAAATAGGAAGATTTAGATTAATAGAAGAAGTTTCCTGGAGTAAATTAAAAAAATTTATTTTAAAAGAAGTAAACAATTACAGAATTTCTTATTTAAGAAAATAGATATGGCTCAAAAATTGCCAAAACAATTCCAGAAAGTGCTATGGTCCTATGATATTTCCAAAATGGATTTAGAAGAAGATAAAGATGAAATCATCACCCAGGTTTTAAATTATGGAACCTGGGAGGATTTGAAATTGCTTTTTAAACTTTATCCTGAAAAAGATATTAAAAAAGTAATAAGATACCCTCGGAGGGGAGTTTGGTTTAAAAAAGTTCTCAATTTCTGGACCACCGTTTTTAATATCCGGCTTAAAAAAGATATTTTTAAAAAAGCTATATTCAGATAGAAGAAAGGAGGTGTCAATGTGGAAGAGGCCTGTTTTTGGGAGTCTGGTTTTGGTTGGGGTAATGGGGTTAGCTATCGGTTTTTATACTTTATCTGGCTTTGCCCAGGGAGGAGAAACCATTACCATCACCACCTATTATCCTGCGCCATATGGGGTGTATAATGAACTGCGGGCAAATAAGATGGTGATTGGAGAATCAGACTCAGGCGCCATCCCTTCACCTGATACAGAGGGAGTGATGATATTTAAAGGTATATCAGAGCCTACAGGTTCAAATGACCAACAAGACGGGGCACTTTATTACGATGATTCTGAGCACAAGTTTAAGTATTATGATGGTTCTGCTAGTAAGTGGAAGGAGATGGGGGGATTTGATGTATCTTTTTCTCAACCAGTAAGAAGCCTTAATAGCTCTTATCAAAATGGAGATGCGGTTAGGATAGTGACAGTTTCTGTTGGATTTGGTGCCGGTGGTGGATATACTTATTGCGAAATTAGTGTTGATGGTACAACTTGGCAAACGGCTGTATGGTCTTCGGCTTTAAACAATGCGTGGACAACATCCACCTTCATTATACCGAAAGAATGGTACTATCGAGTTAGAACTAACATCAGTGCAGTAGCTACTTTGCGAAGCTGGTCGGAATGGGATTTAAGGTAAAGAAATAAAAGTAAACGGAGTGGTTGTTAATGAACAACCTATGGAGCTCAAGGTTTAAGAAGAAGACCGATCCTTTGGTAGAAAGATTTACATCCAGCATAAGCTATGACTATAAGTTAGGCAAATATGATGTCTTAATCAGTATTGCCCATGCAAAGTAACAGGTTTAGGTTTCAAACCAAAATGTGTTTTTATGGATATGCCTGGAGTATCTCTCGGGCGAGCATATATCGTTGGCGGTTCTATTGTTAATAATTGTGTGTATGAGGAGCAAGATACATATGATATTTTCATAGCGCCGAATGTTTTCGAGTATCGCAAACCCAGCGGGCCTTATGTTTTCTAGGGTGATGTTGTTTCATTTGATGCTGACGGTCTTACGCTTAATGTGAGTATTATTGCTGTGGATGCTTGGAGACCTTGGGTCTCGTGGATGGCTTATTAGATTACATTTGTGCTCAGTAAAGTAATACCATTTCCTAACCGCGAATGTAAAAGTTCAAGGAGAGCCTCTTCGGGGTGCCGAAGTAAGGAATAAGTTTGACATTTCTAAAACTTTTGGGCGGTTCTCTCCAAGTCTTTAGAAAAGAAGAAGATAGAGATAAATTAACAACGATTTTTTTCAAAAAGCCATAATGAAAAACTATTTCAGTCAATTTAGGAGCACGCACTCTAAAAACTATTTAATTTCTGCACAAAAGAGGTTCAGCCTTTTTTGTGCAACTTTTTGAAATAAAAAATAGGGATGTGTACAATTCCCAAAATTATTAGAAAAATATACACCTTGGGTTAATCCCTATTTTTGGGCAAATCTTCCTTTTTAATTAGACAATTATACCTCTACCTACTTCCGCTTCCTGTAATACCTTCTTTTTTATATTGCAAACATTGAAATATAGGATAAAATGTTTTTCTATGAAGGCCTACTTAGGGATTGATTGGGGAGGCAGTTTCTTTAAAGCAGGCATAATTGATAGCAGAGGCAAACTCCTTAAAAAAGAAATTGTTTACTCCCCTCATTTGAAAGAGAAAGATAATTTCTTTAAGAAAATAAAAGAGTTACTCCAAAAATTTTCTGTTTATTCTTTAAAAGGTATAGGTATCGGTGCCCCTGGGATAGTGAATATACCTAAAGGGTTTATCTATTATCTTCCTAATATTTCTGGATGGGAAAACTATCCTTTAAGAGAGAAGTTGCATAGATTGACTAATTTGCCAGTATATGTGGATAACGACGCTAACCTTTTTGCCTTGGCAGAACTACGTTTAGGTATAGCTAAAGGGAAATCCCGAGTTATATTTTTGACTTTAGGAACAGGTTTGGGAGGAGCGGTAGCATTTGATGGGGAAATCCTAAAAGGAGAAACTTCCTGTGGAGAGTTGGGCCATATTCCTATAACCATTGATGGCAGAAAATGTAGTTGTGGAGCAAGAGGATGTATTGAGACTTTTGTGGGAGCGACATATTTAATTGATAGGTATCGAAGACTTAAGAAGAAGAAAAAAGATACGCAAGTAAGAGAAATCTTTAAAAGAGCTCTCCAGGGAGAAAAGGAAGCCTTAGTTGTGTGGAAGGAGTTTTCTCAAAGTTTAGGTAGGTTTCTTGCGGGAATGGTTAATATTTTTAATCCTCAGATGATTGTTTTAGGAGGAGGAGTTGCAGGAGCATTTACTCTTTTTAAACCTTTACTTTGGCAGGTAATTACCCACCAAGCTATGTGGCCTTACCTTAAACAACTGAAGATAGTAAGAGGTAGATTAAAGGATGCAGGGATAATCGGTGCAGGCATTTTAGTAAAAGAGAATCTTAAGCGAAGGAGGGGAGGATGAGGCTATTTATAGATACAGCGAGTCTAGAAGAGATTAGAAAGGCTAACTCTTACGGGGTATTAGATGGAGTTACCACCAACCCTACTCTCTTAGCTAAAGAGAAAAAAGACCCTATTACCCAGCTTAAGAAGATTTGTGAGATAGTAGAAGGGCCGGTGAGTGCGGAAGTTACTAGTTTGGAATGCGATGGAATGGTTAGAGAGGCAAAAGAGTTAGCTAGTTTAGCTTCTAATATCGTAATAAAGATTCCTTCTACTGTAGAGGGATTGAAAGCAACTAAAATCCTAACCTCTTTGGGAATCAAGACTAATCTTACCTTGTGTTTTTCTCCTTCTCAAGCTCTATTAGTAGCTAAAGCAGGAGCAAGTTATGTTTCTCCTTTTGTAGGAAGATTAGATGATATCTCTACTGAAGGTATGAATTTGGTAAAGGATATAAGACTTATCTTTGACAACTTTGATATACCTACTCAGATAATCGTTGCTTCTATTCGACATCCTATTCATTTTATAGAGGCAGCTCGCTTAAGGGCAGACTGTGCTACGGTTCCCTTCTATGTAATAGAAAAATTAATGCAACACCCTCTTACTGATAGAGGTATAGAAAGATTTTTAAGTGATTGGGAGAATCTTAAGAAAATATTGGGTAAATGAAGAAACTCTTTGGTATATTTGGGGGTTTACTCTTTCTGAGTTTACTCTTTGGTATGCGGGAAGCACTTTCTCAGAAAACTTCCATTCCAGTTATTGTAGAAGGAGATCAGGTTAGCTACCTTCAACAAAAAGGTAAAATTGTAGCAAAAGGAAACGTAGTATTAAAGTATAAAGAAGTGGTTATAACCTGTGAGGAAGCAGTTTACGAAGTGGAGAAAAGCACTGCCTTCCTTAAAGGGAATGTGAAGATTACTTCTGAGAAAGGAGTAGTTTTTGCAGATTCTGCTTCTTATGATTTTCTAAAGAAAGAGATAGAAACAAAGAGTATCAGGATAGAATCACCACCTATATATGGAAATGCAGAATTAGGAGAGGGTATTTATCAAAATAAATACATTTTGCACAATGGTTTTGTTACTACCTGTAATCTTAAGGATCCTCATTACCGTTTAACCGCAAAAAGAATTACTGTTTATCCTGGCAAAAAGGTAGTAGCTAAAAATGTAGCATTAAGAATAGGTAAGCTGCCTGTATTTTACCTTCCTTACTACTCTCAATCTATAAAGGATAAATCTTTTCCTCTCCAGGTTTCTCCAGGGAAAAGTAAAGAGTGGGGTTTTTATGTATTAACTCGATGGCGGTACTATCTTAGTGAGGAGAACAAAGGTAGAATTCATTTTGATTGGTATCAAAAACGGGGCAAAGCAGCTGGTGTAACCTATAAAAGTAAGAGTGGAGATTTTGGCGAAAGTTTATTTAAATTCTATTCTATCCAAGATAAACTGTATAGAGAACAAGAAAGAGAAGAACTTTTTGACATCTATCCGGAAAGAGAAAATATACTTCCTAAATACTTAGAAGACGATAGATATAAAGCCCAATTTTTCTATAGTTGGAGACCTGCCTCTAATCTATCTATCAAGAGCGAGTTCCATAAATTTTCTGATAAATATTTTATGAAAGATTTCTTCTACCGAGAATATGAAATTCAGCCCCATCCTCTTTCTTATACTTTAGCAGATTTAGCATTTCATCATTCTTCTTTATCCTTGCTTATTCAAAAAAGAGCAAATCACTTTTATACAGAGACTGAGTATTTACCTAAGTTAGAATATAACATTTTTAAACAGAGAGTTTCTACTACCTATCCTTTTTATATTAAATCTCAAATTTCTTTGGCAAACCTCTCTAAGAAAAATGCAAATTCTGATCAAGATGACGATGCTTTGCGTTTTCATTCTCATAATGTATTGAGCTATGAAACAAAATTAGCTTGGTTAGATATAAATCCCTATATTGGGTGTTTTGCTACTTACTATTCTAAAAATATTTTTGGTAAAGAAAATGTCTTAAGAAATGCGCCCGAAGCTGGTATTAGTTTGAGCACCAATCTTTATAAGATATTTAATAGAGAGTTTTCTCTTTTTGGGGAGAAAATTTCTAAATTAAGACACATAATAACTCCTATTTTAACTTACATCTATATTCATCCTCCCACAGTAGAGAAGTCTCATATTTTTCAGTTTGATAGTACTGACGATTTGGAAAGGAAAGAATCAATTGTTTTTAAATTAGACAATAGGTTTCAAGCGAAGAATTCCTCTCGACAGTGGGATTTTTTATATTTTTCACCTTCTTTAGAGTATAAAATAAATGAAGAAGGTAGAGGTAGCTACTTTGATAATGTAAAGATGGATTTGGAATTCAACCCTACCCAGAGGCTATCTCTGGATACCGAGTCTAATTATGACTGTCGGGATCGCGCTTTCAAGGAGGTAAATGTTGACCTGAATTTTCAAGACAAAGATAAAAAGTATGCTTTTTCATTCGGTCATCGTTATGCAAGAAAAGAAAGCTCTCAAAGTACCTTTTCTTTAACCTGCCAACTAACTCCGAAACTACAATTCAAAAATTATCTGCGTTATGAATATAAAACTGGGGATTTTAAAGAACAGCAGTACATTTTAAGGAGAGACCTCCACTGCTGGTGGATGGATTTGGGAGTAGATGTAGATAAGGAAAGGAATATTACCATATGGGTGATTTTTCGTGTAAAAGCTTTTCCTAAGGTTCATATAGGTTTTGAACATACATATCATGGAGCGAAGAAAAGCTATTAAAAAGCAAAGAAAAGGTATTAAAAAAAGTTATCGGATTACCGTAGTAGGATGTGGGCATGTAGGGTTAGTGACCGGGGCATGCTTTGCAGAGTTAGGCTATAAGGTCTGTTGTGTAGATAAAGACAAAAAGAAAGTTAGTAGTCTAAAAAAGTTAATTTTGCCTTTTTATGAACCTGGTCTTTTTGAGCTTGTTGAGAAGAATTACAAAGAGAGAAGACTGGAGTTTACCCCCGATCTAAAAAAAGCAATTAAGAGTGCTCAGGTAATCTTTATTGCTGTAGGCACACCTCCTAATCCTGATGGTTCTGCAGATTTGAGTTCTTTAGAAAGAATTGCTTACTTGGTAGCTAAAAACTTAAATTCTTATAAGTTAGTTGTAGAGAAATCCACAGTCCCTGTGCAAACAGGAGAGAAAATAAAAGAAACCATCTTAAGATATAGGAAGAACAACAGGCCTTTTGACGTTGCTTCCAACCCTGAGTTCTTAAGAGAAGGTAAGGCAGTACATGATTTTCTTCATCCGGATAGGATTGTAATTGGTGTAGAGTCAGAGAGAGCAGAGAAGATTTTGAAAGATCTCTATCGTTCCTTAAAGGCTCCCATTGTAGTTACTGATATAAATACTGCAGAGATTATAAAGCACGCTTCTAATTCTTTTCTCGCTACTAAAATCTCTTTTATCAACGCGGTAGCAAGAGTGTGTGATCTGGCAAAGGCAAACATAGATAAGGTAGCAGAAGCCATGGGATTAGATCCCCGTATAGGTAAAGAATTCTTAAAAGCAGGTATTGGTTATGGAGGTTTCTGCTTTCCTAAGGACTTGGAGGCATTCTTATACATCTCTAAAAAATTAGGGTATGAGTTTACCTTGCTTAGAGAGGTGAAAAGAATAAATGAGGAGCAGAAGAAATATTTCGTAGAGAAGATAAAAGATTATCTATGGATCTTGAAGGATAAAAAGATAGCTATTTTAGGGCTATCATTTAAGCCTGACACCGATGATATGCGGTTTGCTTCTTCATTAGATATTATAGAGTATCTTTTAAAAGAAGGTAGTAGACTAGTCCTTTATGATCCTCAATCTAAGAAAGAAGCTAAGAAACTACTTAAAGGGAAAAAAGTGAAGTTTGCTAAAGATCCTTATCAAGCAGTAAGAGATTGTGATTGTGTTTGTTTTCTTACCGAATGGGATGAATTTAAGCGACTAAATTTTAAAAGAATTAAAAAGTTAATGCGGATGCCTCTAATAGCGGATGGGAGAAATATGTTAGATAGGGCTTACGTAGAATCTTTGGGCTTTAAATACCTAGGAATGGGCAAATGATCCCCCTTCAACTATTTGTATGTTTAAATTTATATACACTGTTGATGAGGTAGCTAAATTATAATACATAAAATAATTTAAACTTTAAGTATATTTTGAGGATGGATAATTATAAGATATTGAAGCACAAAATTGAAGGTAAAAAGGCAAAGATTTGCATTGTGGGTTTAGGATATGTGGGCCTTCCTTTAGCTAAGGCTTTCTCTCAGGTAGGGTACTTTGTCTATGGGTTAGATACCAATCCTCTTCGTATAAAGAAGCTTAAAAAGGGAGAAAGATATATCATAGATGTTGATTCTCGGCAGATCCTTTCTCTAATCAAGAAAAATAAATTTTTACCTACAACAAAGGAAGAAGTTTTAGTTGATTCCGATGTAGTGATTATCTGTGTTCCAACTCCTTTAAGAAAAGTAAAGGTTCCTGATATATCCTATGTAGTTAAGGCAACACAGACCATAAAAGACTATCTCAGAGCTTCTCAGCTAATTATTTTAGAGAGTACTTCATATCCTACTACTACACGAGACGTAGTTCTACCTATTTTGAGAAAGTCAGGGTTAAAAGAAGAGAGAGATTTTTTTCTATGTTTTTCTCCTGAGAGAGTTAATCCTGGAGATGCAAAATTCCCTTTAGTAAAAATTCCCAAAATTGTAGGTGGGCTTTCTAATAAATCCACCCTTTTAGCGAAGCTTCTCTATTCAAAAATTATAAAAAGTGTGTTTGGCGTATCAACTCCAGAAGTAGCTGAAGCCTCAAAGCTATTAGAGAATACATTCAGATTGGTTAACATCGCTTTAGTAAATGAATTTGCTATCGTATGTAATAGATTGGGAGTAAATATCTGGGATGTTGTGGAAGCAGCTAAAACCAAACCCTTTGGGTTTATGCCCTTCTGGCCAGGGCCAGGGATAGGAGGGCACTGCATTCCTACAGATCCCATATATCTTTCCTGGAAAGCAAAGAAGTTAGGATTTAAGACAAGAATGATTGATTTAGCCTCATATATAAATCATTATATGCCTATGTATGTAGTGGAAAGGGTAAATAAGTTATTAAGAAATAGAGGAGTAACTTTTAGTAAAGCAAGGATTCTGATTTTAGGAGTTACTTACAAAAGAGATGTGAAGGATTTAAGGGAATCCCCAGCACTAGATATCATTGAACATCTTCAGAGGAGAGTAAAGAAGGTAGATTATTATGATCCACTCATTCCTTACTTAAAGATAAGATATATTAACCTGAAAAGAATCAATCTTACTAAAGATACCTTAAAAAAATATCATTGCGCCATTCTAGTCACCAACCACTCTAATTTTAATTATCAATTTCTTCAGAGAAATTCTCGGTTGATATTTGATACACGCAATGCTTATAAGAGGAGTTTTCCCAACGTAGAGAAGCTTTAGATGGAGGAAGTTTTAAGAAGCAAAAAGGTATTGGTAACCGGAGGAGCGGGTTTTATTGGTTCCCATATTGTGGATAAACTCTTACAGGTAGGAGCAAGAGTAGTAGTTTTAGATAATCTTGTAACTGGGTCAGAAGATAACTTAAAACATTGTATAGAAAATATAGAGTTTGTTCGAGGAGATATAAGAGATGAGGAGTTGTTAGAGAAAATTCTCTCAGATGTAGATTTTGTATCTCATCAGGCAGCTCTAAGAAGTGTGCCTAAGTCAGTAGATAATCCTTTTGAGTATCACGATGTAAACGTTACAGGGACTTTTAAATTATACCTTAAGGCTAAGGAGAAGGGGATAAAGAGGATTGTTTACGCATCTAGTAGTTCTGTATATGGAGAGAGAGCAGAATTTCCTGAAAGAGAGGCAGACCCTCATCAACCAATTTCTCCCTACGGTGTTAGTAAGCTTTTCGGTGAATACTATGGTTTTGTGTTTACTAAAATTTATAAGTTGGAGGTAGTCTCTTTAAGGTACTTTAATGTTTTTGGTCCCCGACAATCTTTAGAGAGCCGATATGCAGTTGTGGTTCCTAAGTTTATTACCTCTCTTCTTAAAGGAGAGTCCCCTCCTATCTATGGAGATGGTAATCAAGAAAGAGATTTTACTTATATCGATAATGTTGTTGAGGCTAATCTGTTAGCATTGATTAAACCCAACATTGAAGGAGAGGTTTTTAACATTGCTGACGGCGTTCCCAAATCAGTAAACTCTCTTTTAGAGATATTAAAGGATATTACCGGAAAGGATATAGCTCCGGTATACTTGCCTCCTCGACCCGGTGATGTAAAAAAAACACATGCTTCCATTGAGAAAGCAAAAAATCTCTTAGGTTGGCAGCCAAAGGTTAGTTTTCGCCAAGGGTTAAAACTAACTGTAGAATGGTTCAAAGATAGATGGGGATTATAAGTAATCCTATTACTATTGAGGAGCTTAAAGAAAAACATATGCATTTTTTCAAAAGTATAATAAAAGGAGTGGTAGATGTTCAAAGAAAAGTAGTGATTGTAGATGGAGACCTACATTCAGATATAGAAAAATTACCTTTGGAAGATGGGTCCTCTCCAGAGGATCTTTGGGGAATAAATATTTATCCTTTTAAGGGTAGAGAGAATTTTATTGAATATTCTGCGTTAATAAATATAAAACCTCACCAGGGTAATTTTTCTATAGAAGTAGAAGATTTAGCAATTAGAAAGAAAATAGAGGATATAGTAAAAGCACTTATAAAAGAATAATGAAGTTAAAGTATCATAAAAATTTAGATAAGGCTAAGTGGTTAAGTTTTTCCATAGAGAGAAGAATCCTTATGATTGTCACAGAATTTGTGAGAGCAAAAAACTGGATAGAGAAAGAGGATTTTGAGGAGGTAAAATATTGTTATGAGCGTGCTTTAGGATTGTTAGATCTAACTCTAACTACTGTTAAAGGTAATCTCTTAAGAGAACTCTGTAGATTTAGAGAAATTTTAGCAGGGAGTTATTGGGAAAGAAGATTTAATAAGGAAATTAATCAGAAACTTTACAATACCTTACTATCTTTGAATAAAAATTCCTTTAATCTTTTAGTAAGATGAATATTTTAATTACTGGAGGATGTGGATTTATTGGTTCACACTTATGCAAAAAACTTGTTGAAAAGGGGAATTTTATTATCTGTGTGGATAACTTTATTACTGGTTCCCAAAATAATGTAGAGGAGCTACTCTCTAATCCTAACTTTAAATTAATTGAACATGATATTTCAAATCCTCTATATTTAGATTATGAATTAGATTGGGTATTACATTTTGCTTCTTTAGCTTCTCCTAAGCATTATCTACAATATCCTATAAAAACTTTAAAAAGTGGTCTATTAGGTACTTACAATTGTCTGGGTATCGCTAAAGCAAAAAAAGCTAAATTCTTTTTAGCTTCTACTAGTGAAGTCTATGGCGACCCTAAAGTTTCTCCCCAGAAAGAAGAGTACACAGGAAATGTGAGTATTGTAGGACCTCGTTCTTGTTACGATGAGTCCAAGCGTGCCTCGGAGAGTTTAGTTTACGCCTATATGCGAAAGCATACTCTGGATGTGAGAGTGGTTCGTATCTTTAATACTTATGGGCCAAATACGCGACCCGACGATGGGAGAGTTGTGTCCAACTTTATTGTTCAAGCATTGAAAGGAGAGGATTTAACTGTTTACGGTAATGGCGAGCAAACCCGTTCTTTTTGTTACATTGATGATTTAGTGAGAGGTATATTAGCCACAATGGAAGTTGATTATAAGTGGCCCCTAAATTTAGGTAATCCTCAGGAGTTTAAGATAATTGATTTAGCTAAGCTCATTTTAAAATTGACGGGTTCTAAATCGAAAATAAGATTCTTAAATTTACCGGAAGACGATCCTAAAAAGAGACGGCCTGATATAAGTAGAGCTAAAAAAATTCTAGGATGGCAACCGAAGATTAGTTTAGAAGAAGGATTAAAGAAAACTATAGAGTACTTTACGCAGATATTAAGAAATGTTTGATTATATTAGAATCTTTTTGACTATAAAAAGCAAAAAAGGACATAAAATATGTAAAGATAAAGAATATCAGGATTCCATTAGTCTCTATAAGGAATTTAATAAAATGGAAATATTTTAAGGAGTAATTATTCAAAGAAAATAATCAGATTACAGGAGAAATTTAGAAAGGGTATTAAGTGAGTGTGCTTGTTCAACTTGGAGGTATATTTTTTGGGGTATTAGCCCGGACTCTTCTTCCCTTTTTTAGGAAATTGTATCAAGGAAGGATAACATCTTTTAAAAAGAAATATCTTCTTCAAGCACTGGGTGCTTTTTTAATTTCCATAGTTTTTTCTCTCCTTATTTTTCCTCAGTACCGTCTAAAAGTTGAGGAGAATATAGATTGGCTTGCCACTTTTAAATTATTCTGTGTATCTTTTGCTTTTGGCTTTGGTTTTAACTCCTTGGTAAATGAACTAGGAAAGTGGAAGGGAAAATGAGGAAGTTTAAGATTCCTATTGTGGATCTTATACGTGAGTATAACTTTTTGAAGAGGGAAATCCAAAAAGAGTTTAAAGATTGTTTCAAAACTCATGATTGGGTTTTAGGTTCAAAGGTGACTATGTTTGAAAAAAACGTAGCAAAATATTTAAGAACTAATTACGCTATAGGGGTAGCATCGGGAACCGATGCTTTGGTTTTATCCCTAAAGGCATTAGCTCTTAAACTAAAAAGAAGGGAATTTTTTGATAAGAAAGATGAAATTATTACCACTCCTCTTACCTTTATCGCTACTGTAGAGGCGATCTTAAGAAGTGGGGCGACTCCCGTTTTAGTAGATGTAGATTACAATACTTTCAATATCTCTCCTCCTAAGATAAAAAAAGCACTCACAAAAAATACTGTAGGCATAGTATGTGTTCATCTTTACGGTTTAGGTTGTCAGATGAGTGAGATTTTAAAAGTTGCTGGAGAGAATAATCTTTTTGTCTTAGAGGATACCGCTCAAGCCTTTGGAGGAGTATATAAGGGGAAGAAACTCGGGACGTTAGGTAATCTGGGGGCATACAGCTTCTTCCCATCAAAAAATTTAGGTTGTTATGGTGATGGAGGATTAATTGTAACTAATGATAGAAGATTAGCAGAGTTAGTAAGAGTTTTAAGAAATCACGGTCAACGGAAGCGTTACCATGCTCGGTATATAGGATATAATTCTCGTCTAGATTCAATCCAAGCGAGTATACTTTTGGCGAAGCTAAATCATATTGATAAGTTTAATAAAAAGAGAAGAGAGATAGCTCAAAAATATCATCAAGGTTTAGAAGATCTAAAGGAGGTGAAAGTCCCTCTAGAGCCAAATGAGACTCTACATACTTACCATCTCTACACCCTGAAAGTTTTATCTAAAAGAAATCAACTTTTACAATTTTTAAACTTAAAAGGAGTGGATGCTCGTATTTATTATCCTGTTCTCATAAATAAAATGGAAGCTTTCAGGAGCTGTACAGTAAAAAAGAAGTTAGAAAATGCTATGGTCTTATCTAAGCAAATACTAACTCTTCCTATTCATCCTTTCTTAAAGGACGAAGAGATAGATTACATAATTTCTCTTGTGAGGAGGTTTTTTAAAAAATGAAAATTTTAGTTACAGGAGGAGCGGGCTTTATAGGAAGTCATGTTGCTGAATACTATGCTAAGAGAAGGTGGAAAGTAACAGTTTTAGATAATCTTATACGCTCTAAGATATTTGGGTATTCTAAAAAAAGTGTTGAGTATAATTGGGAATATTTAAAAAGGTATTCCAACATTGAGAGAATATTAGGAGATGTGAGGAAGATAAAAGATGTAAGAGAAGCTATTGGCAGAGGTGTAGATGTTGTAATTCATTGTGCTGCTCAACCCGGGGTTCTCTCATCGGTTAAGAATCCTCGCTTAGATTTTGCTATTAATGCCTTGGGCACATTTAATGTGTTGGAATGCATAAGAAGAAAATCTCCAAAAGCAACTTTTATATATTGCTCTACAAACAAAGTTTATGGAGGGAACGTGTGTAATCTTCCTATAAAAGAGCTAAAAACACGTTATGTTTATAAAGGAGTAAGAGCTATTTCTGAAGAAATGTCTATCGATAGTTCTCCTCATACTCCTTATGGGGTAAGTAAGTATTTGGGAGATCTCTACGTTCAAGAATATGCTTATATTTATGGAATAAGGACAGGGGTTTTTCGTATGAGTTGTATTTATGGGGTGCGTCAGTTTGGTTTTGAGGATCAAGGTTGGATTGCCCATTTTATTATTACTGCCTTAAAAGAGGAACCTATAACTATCTATGGCAACGGTAAGCAGGTAAGAGATGTCCTTTATGTGAAAGATTTAGTTAAAGCTTTTGATTTATTTGTGAGAAGTAAAATAAAACATAGTGTCTATAATATCGGAGGAGGTCCAGAGAACGCCACATCTCTATTAGAATTTCTTAATCTTTTGAGTAAAAAGTTAGATAGAAAACCAAAGGTAAAATATTCCAATTGGCGACCTTTTGACCAAAAAGTTTATATCTCTGATATTTCCAAAATTAAAAGGGATCTTGGTTGGGAATCAACTATATCATTTGAGAGGGGAATAGATAAGTTACTTAGTTGGGCAAAAAAGTTTTTATCTTCAACATCGTATACCATTGAATAGATATACAAAATTTCACTTTTTCGCAAAAGTGAAAAATGGTATTAGGAAAGCCTGCTTCCTTGAAGCAGAAAGTAGTTTTTTAGAGACGTTTAAGAAAGTAATGAAAAGATAGAAAGAGAGCGGATGAATGTCAAATAGAAAAATTTTACCCTCTATTTATGTGATGTCGTGATTTATGGTGATAGGCACTGTAAAATATTCTGTGTAAATTCTAATTGACAAAGGTAACAAAAAAGGCTATACCCTCCTAAATAAAGAAAGGAGGTATATAGCCTATGAGAAGATTAAATTTTGATAATGGGAAAATTTACTCTTAAGATGGGCAAATGTTAAGGGTATTTTGCCAGGAGAGGTATTCTGGCAGGATGTAAAGGGCAAGGTAAAGCAGATGATTAAAGAATTGTTAGAATATAGCCTAAATAAGGAATTAGAAGCCATATTAAAAGCAGAGAAGTATCAGCATACACAGTTAAGGGTAGGCTATCGTAATGGCTGCTACAAGAGGAGTTTAATTACTCATCTGGTAGGAAGGATTGATAATTTCTTAGTACCCAGAGCAAGGCAAAGAATAGAATTTAAACTTTTAGAGAGATATAAAAGAAGGTTAGATGAATTTGACTATGCGGTGTTAAATTGTTTTCTTAATGGGCAATCTAGCAGGAAGGTTTCTAAATTCTTCTATGATTTCTTTAGTGAATCTAATATTAGTCATCAGCCAGTATCTAATATTTTAAAAAGATTAGATAGCTTAGTTAATCAATTCTTAAATAAAGAAGAAATTAACCGATGGTTATCTCTTCTTAATAGTAGATGCCAACTATATTAAAATAAATCCAGAGAGTAAAAGAAAAAGACCAGTAATATTCTGTATAGGGATAAAACAGGATTTAAACTATGAAGTTCTTTATTTTAAAATAGTATCCTCTGAGAATGAGACTAACTACACTAATTTCTTCTTTGATTTAAAGGATAAGGGATTAGAGGGAGCATTTTTAAAAATGCTCATCTGTGATGGTAAAAGATGTATTAAGAATGCCTTTTTATTTGTATATCCTAATAAAGATATTCAAATCTGCTCAATCCATTATGTAAGGGAGGCCTCAAAGATTATCCATAATAAAAGACTCCTTCCCCAAATAAGAAAAACTACTTACAATCTCTATAAAGCAGGCAACAGAGAAGAATTCTTAAAGAGACTGAATGAATTTAAAAATCTTTACCAGAATAAAGAACCTAAATTCTTTAAGATTCTTACCAGAACCATAGATGAGACTTTAACCTTTTATAATTATCCCGCTAAATTTCATTCTCTAATAAAAAGCACCAATTTAATAGAGAGGTTCTTAAAAGATTAGAACAACTAACCAGATATTGGGCTGGTTTTTAGAGACATAAAGAGTGCAAATAGAGTTATTTATCTATTAGTGGAAAGATTTAACAAAAACAATAACTTTAATTATGGAGGGTATAGTCTTTATGAAAAATTTACACAATTTTGTTGACAAAACCTTGATTCAGATATATTGATTAAAGAGAATTTTTTATATATAATTCATTGTAGATAAAAAGACGAGTTTCTAAAACAGGGATTTTTAACAGAGCAGTAGGGTAGGGAGATGAAGATAGATAGGAGGAAGAAGTTAGTTTTGTTTCCCAAGACTTATCAAAGAGAGATATGGATTAAATTTACCTCTGCGCAACGATTGAAAAGAAGCTGGGAACTTAGAAGAAGGATAAAAAATCTAAAAGAAGTCCATGATAAAAAAATTTTTCCAAGACCTTAACTCAGAAGGAGTTTTGTATCTTTTAATAAGCGGACAGGCAGCAGTTCTTTATGGAGCTGCTACTTTTTCTGAGGATATAGATATATGGGTAAATCCCACTCCTCAAGATTGGAATAAACTCCTCAAGGTAATTAAAAAAATAAAAGGCAGGATATATAAACTTACTCCTCCTTTGAGAATGGATTTGATTAGAAAAGGGCACGGTTATCATTTCCAATTTCAACAAAGCAAGAAAAATTTAGGTTGGTTTTTAGATGTAATGGGAAAAGTGCCTCGTGTAGATAATTTCATAAGGGCATTTAAAAAAGCAGTATATTACCAAACAGAGTGGGGAAAGATTCCTGTAGTGGGCATAAGAGATTTGGTAGAGATAAAGAAGACAAGGCGATTGGAAGATTATCCTGTTATCTCTAATTTGGTGAAGATAGAGTATAGTAATCTATATCCTTCTATATCTTTTCAGGACTGGGAATGGATTTTAAAGAATACATTTGAGATAGAGGATGCAATATATTATTTATCAAAATATCGTCGGGCAAGAATGGTTGCTAATTCATTGGCAAGGAAATGCCTTAATCTTATCATCAAGGCTTTAGTTGAAAAAGGGAAAAAGGAATTTTACATAAAAGAAGCTTCCAAACAGATAGCTTTAGAGATTGAAAAGTTGCGGCAGGAGGACAGAGTTTATTGGCAATCGATAATTGAAGAGCTTAAACGATTAAAGAAGAAGGCACAATTGCTTTTAGAAAATAGTGCCCCTCCTTTATCTATTTATTAGTTTAAAAAAATAACTATCATATAACAATATTTTTTATCTATTCTATTTAGATACACCTGAGGAAGCAGTAAGAAGAATTGAAGTCAGGATAAATAAAGAAAGCCATTATGTTTCTAAAGATGTGATTTATAGAAGAGATGTTAGAAGTATTAGAAATTTCTGGATTGTCTATAGAAATTTAGCCAATATGTGGATTCTAATAAATAATTCTCGGGATACTCCATTTTTAGTAACATATGGAGGAAAGAAAAAATATACCATAATAGATGAGGAAAATTTTAAAAGATTTTTATCTATATTGCCAGGAAAAAGGAGAAGGGATGAAAAAAAAGGCAGAAGCCTAAAACTATTTATCAAGAGATGATAGAAATACTTACAATATTTACCAAAGCTGTAAGAAAAGCGCAAGCAGAAAACAGAAAATTAGGTTTGCCCAATGTTTTTTGTGTTGGAGAAAGAGTTTTTTATCAGTTACCTGATGGAAGAATTGTCTTAAGAATTCCCAGGAATCTTTTGCATAACTCCAGTTTTATGAAAAAGTAAAATTTTGCTGGATAAAGTGATAATGATTAACAAAAATATTCCAATATTCTTAAGAATTTGAGAATGTTTAAATCTCTTTCTGAGACTTGCATAAAGTTACCAAATTTTCATCCCAGGAGTGAAAATTGCTATTATTTAACTTGCTTAACTAATCACACCCGCCAGGTATGTAAGGGTGTAGATAAACTATGCCATTCTTTACTATATTGACAGATTTATTGTGTAGTAATAGAATATTGTTCATCATATGAACACAATTTGTAGTATTTATGCAGCAAGAAATTTGTAAACCAGGTATAGAGGGAAAAAGGCTTCTAAATCTGAATTCTAAAGATCAGCTAAAAGAAGAGGTATTCTATCTTCTTTCTGAGCTTTCTAAATCCCCTGATGCTACTCAACGCCAACTTTCCTCAAAATTGAATATTTCCTTAGGCAAAACCAATTACCTTCTGCGGAAACTTATAAAAAAAGGGTTAATAAAGGCAAAAAATTTCTCCCATCGTCCTGGTAAGATTAAGAAGATAAGCTATATATTAACTCCTAAGGGTTTTAAAGAAAAAGTTCGTTTAACCTACTATTTCTTAAAACGAGCTGAGGCGGAGTATAATTACTTGAAACAGGAATGGGAGAGATT